>ENA-OYXO01000004-OYXO01000004.1-human-gut-metagenome-genome-assembly--contig:-NODE-4-length-179416-cov-16.018382_pt1 | contig 179416 bp, 159 predicted proteins | sample MGYA00244219_ERZ653425 | MGnify/ENA primary metagenome ERZ653425 (study PRJEB26926, sample SAMN06164965) | human gut metagenome | biome: ENVO:00009003; feature: ENVO:2100002; material: ENVO:00002003... | reverse complement strand
ACCAAAAGGAAAAAGACATCACCGGAAGCGTGAAAAGGGCAAACCACAACAAAGGGAGTATGATTGTTTTCCGATCCGACGGGACTTGTCCAGCCGGGTGGCAACAATCATTCTTCCCGGATTGCCCGCTGTGTGTGGCCGCTTGTTTCATTTATGGGGCAGGCTGACACTCTCTGCATTCACTTTCCGCTTCCGGCACAAAAAACAGCTAAAAAAGAAAAATCATCTGGTAGCCCGTAAAAGCACCTCTTGGCATAGACGCAAAAGAAAGGGGCATTGCTTCATCAGTCTAAACATCGTTTAGGCGTGAGGCAATGCCCTTTTCTCTGGCTATGCGGTAGTCGGCACACGTTTGTTCTAAACTCGTTTTGGGCAATGGTGTTCCGACGAACAATACCGCTTTTACGGAAAATTCTTATGAATGAGGGGATAAAAAACGGGAGTTTATATCAAAATCTCGAATTAAATAGCTACTTTTGCATACGAAGAGTTCTTTGAAGGTTACGCAACGCGCAGAAGGATAATGCAGTAGATAACTAACTAAATCGTAACCTATTACTATCAAGAGCAATTAACCTACGCTCATTTTCAATAAATTACACTCTTTTCGTAACTTCGTGAAGCAATTACAAAAGAAAGAAGGATTGTTTGAGGTCTTGTCGACGCAGGATTCTATTCATGTATTGAAACACCATTCTTCCGGTACTATCACTTATTCTTTATTTGCTCCGGCGTCGCATCTGGCTTACGGATGTTTGCGCTCTTCTGATACAGAACTGTTGTTTATGGAAAGGATGGACAAGAAAGAAAATATGCTTGATATTGCTTTATGTAATCCTGATCTCCGGCCTCAACCATCTGAAGTATACGGATGGATAGCTACCCCTACTTATGCATCATTTGTCTTGAACGGAGAATGGGCATTAGCTGACGGGGAGTGTTCAGAGAAAGTGCTTTTAATCGAATCAAAGTCTGCTGCTACCACAATCAAGGCGGTACTTTCTGAAGGAGAACCACTTTATTTAAAATTGAAAAGGAAGGCATCAAATGGTTGCTCTTCTGTAAGATAAAAGAGTCTCATAGATATAAATTTGAATACAAATAAGTGAAACTATGAAGTCAGTTATATATTCTTGCATAGTATTTCTATGTACATTATTAAGTTTGGTATCTTGCAATTCTTCTGATAAACCGCTGAAGTTTGCAATAGTATCAGATTTACATGCTTCTGCTATGCCCGATGGAAAGGAGCGTGTGCAGGCTGTTGTGGATGCTGCAAATAAAGAAAATGTGGATTTCCTGATTCAATTAGGGGATTTTATACGTCTTGATAGTATAAGCAGGTCTTTAGATTCTATTTGGAATGAGTACGAGGGAGAAAAGTATCACGTACTGGGCAATCATGATCTGGATGCTTATACAAAAGAAGAATTCTTGAAAGGATTTGGAATCCCTAACCGTTATTACTCATTTGATAAAGGTGATTTTCATTTTATCGTGTTGGATGGTAATAACCTTTACGATGGTAAAGAGTATAGCCATTATGCTAAATCTAACTATTTAAAGGCTAAGTCCGATATGCGTGCCTTTGTTGATCCGGAACAATTGGAATGGTTAATAAATGATTTGGCTGCAACTGATAAAAAGTGCATTCTGTTTTCTCATCAAAGTATAGACAGTTTTATGAATAATGGTGATGAAGTGCGTGCAGTATTGGAAAATGCAAACAAACATGCAGGTTTTAAAAAGGTGGTATTGGCTTTTAGCGGACATAATCATAGTAACTATACGAAAGAAATAAATGGGATTACCTATATACAGATTAACAGTGCATCTTATGTATGGGTTGGCAAGCCGACAATGACTGAGAAGCGCTATCCCCAAGCTATTAATGAAAAATATCGCTTATTGCGTTATTCGATTACTTATGATAAACCTTTGTATGCTATTGTAACATTGGCAAAAGATAGAATTGATATTAAAGGTACGCAAGCAGATTTTTTACCTCCTACTCCGCAGGACTTGGGGCTCGGGGATTCAATTGATATTTATCCGCTTGTTTCTATCATAGCGGACGCACAGATTGATTTAGATTGAGGCATATACCTTGATTTTGCTTGGTAAACACTATCTTTGCGGAAATCATTATTGGATAAAATGAAACGATATCTGTTGTTGTTGTGTTTATGCCTGTCTTTTGTTTATCTGAAAGCCCAATCAAATATAGATACTCTGCGGCTGTCCGATTATCTTTCTACAATAGAGCAGAATGGGCAATGTATAGGTTCCCTTGCTATAATGAAAGATGGAAAAAACATTTATACCCGTAGGCTGGGGAAAGATCTTCTCCGGAATAAACAGGAGATCGAATATCCGCTTTACCGGGTGGGGTCGATCACCAAGATGTTTACGGCAGTTCTTATCTATCAGGAGATTGAAAAGGGACGATTGAAACTGGAAGATAAATTATCTGATTATTTTCCGGAAATACCACGTGCCGGGGACATTACGATCTACCAGTTGCTGGAACATACGGCCGGACTGGGAAACTATGTTATGAAGAACGGTACATATAGCTGGATGCTTTCATATGTTCCGAACTCTGACATTATGGAAGAGATTATCCGTCAAGGTATCTTGTATGAACCGGGAACGGATTTCAAATATTCCAATAGCGGTTACTATCTGTTGGCTAACATTCTCAGAAAGATTCATAAAAAGGCTTATTTTGAAATTCTGGATGAGGAAATTATCCGTCCTTTAGGATTGCTTGTTTCTGCTTCCGGAATAATCAGTGATAGCGATGAAGCCCTTCCTTATGAGAAGAATGCTGCCGGAGAATGGGTGGAAGTACCGGACTTTTATTTTCTGAATGTCATGGGAGTAGGAGATATTCTTTCGTCACCGGAAAATATTAATCTTTTCTTGCATGCATTATTTACCGGAAAATTGATTTCAAAAGAACACCTGCAAATCATGAAACCTTATGGAGATGACCGGCATGGAAGGGGAATGATGTATATGCCTTATCATGAACATAAATACTATGGACATACCGGGGACACTTTTGGAGTTCATTCCATTGGCGTATATAATGAACAGGAAGATATATCAATAGCTGTGAGTGTCAATGGAAGTACTATTCCTTTCAGTGAATTCTTGTTGGGGATATTTGATTCTATTTATGGAAAGTAGTATAAAGAGTCAACAATAACAGGCGGGTAGTCGTTATTAGGTTATAGTTAAATTTCATTTTATGAAACATTTCGTTCTTTTTGCCTGCGTGGCTGTTGGTTTGATTTTTGCCGGATGTCGTAACCGGCAGGAACCACCTGTGCCGGTAATTGTGCAGGAGGCTGAACCTAAGGATACGGCTGTGCTGGAATTTCCTCATCCTAAAGAAAAACAGTTGACCGCTGCCGATATTTCTCTTACCAAAGAATTGCTCTATGACCAGCATACCCTCGAAGATACCTATCCATATAAGGATACGGTACGCTCTTTCAAATGGGATGTCATCCGGAACTGTCTGGCCTATATTGAGAATATGCAGCGCGATACTACTGCAAGGTGGGTGGTGTTGCAGAATTATAAGAATCTGAATAAAGAAGCTCCCTTGGTACGTAAGTTCGTGCGGAATGTGTACCGCCGTGTATCTGATACATTGGGCGTGGAGCGCTATCAATCGGTGCCGCTGTATCTGCCCGCTGATACGTTGGTACCCGAACGTTATGGTAGAGATGGTACTATCGCTTATCTGAAAGGCGAGGAAGGAAGTTTTTACCGGATATTACCCGCCACTTTTGAAGAAGAATGGCTGGCGCCACGCAGTTATCTGAAACAATTGCCGGATAGCACCGTCTTTAATCATGTGATTTTTGTCGACCGCCTGGATCAGAATATTACTACCTTGGAACATGTCTCGGAAGGTGAGTGGAAGATACGCAGCATGAATCCTGCCACTACCGGAATGCATGCTCCACCTTATGCTCAGGAAACCCCATTGGGAATGTATCTGCTTCAACAGAAGAAAACGCGTATGGTGTTCCTGAAAGACGGTTCGGCGGAGACAGGAGGCTATGCCCCCTATGCCAGTCGTTTTACGAACGGAGCTTATATTCACGGAGTGCCGGTGAATGCACCGCGTACAAGTATGATTGAGTATAGCTGGTCGTTAGGGACTACTCCACGTTCGCACATGTGCGTGCGCAATGCCACTTCACATTCCAAGTTCGTTTTCGATTGGGCACCTACCGAACGCTCTTTGGTTGTGGTGATTGAATAGTGAATCCTCATTTTTAACTATCTGTGTGATAGGTGTCTGGAGAAAAAAATGTAATTTAGCCGCCGTTATTTCTCTGGCTAAAGTTTTATGTTGCGATTTATTGTATTCATTTTATTCTTATTTCTTCCTTGTACCTTATTTCTGGGCGGCAAGTCGTCAGATAGCACTCCTGATTCTGCTGAAAGGGCTGCTGTATCTGATGTTGAGGCTTATGCGAGCTTATACCGTTCCATGCAGTTGGGAGGAGTTGTTAACTGGAAAGCTTTCCGGCAGGCTGTAGCAGGTTATTATAAAATAGACAATCGCAAACGGGAGGTGTTGACATTGATAGACTTTTCCCGTCCTTCTACCGCAAAACGTCTTTTTGTATTTGATATGAGGGAGCGTAAAGTACTTTTTTCATCGGTTGTTTCACACGGAAAGAATAGCGGTGATAACTATGCCACTTCCTTCTCCAACGAATATGGTTCCTACAAAAGTTCACTGGGGTTCTATCTTACAGAATCTACTTACCAGGGAAAGAATGGGTATTCGCTTATTTTGAATGGTTTGGAAAAAGGAATCAATGACCGGGCTCGTGAGCGTGCCATTGTGATGCATGGGGCGGCTTATGCCGATCCTTCGGTAGTCAGCCGAGGAGGACGTTTGGGAAGAAGCTTTGGTTGTCCGGCTGTTCCGCAAAAACTTTCCCGTCCTATCATTGATGCCATCAAAGGAGGAAGTGTGATGTATATCTATGCTGAAACTCCCGAGTACCTGGCACACAGTTCAGTCTTGAAAGGTGCGGACGGACTGTAGTTTAATTCTTTTCATGGCGAAGCATATTTTTGATGTTTGTCAATTCCTTTAATCTTATCTTTTTCTACCTTTGCGTGCAATTTTCAGAGGATTAATTTATGGCAACATCAAGAGAAATGACGGCAGGACGCGCATTGCCGTTGATATTCAATTTCACTATGCCTCTGTTGATGGGAAACCTGCTACAACAGACATACTCTCTGGTCGACGCGGCAATCGTAGGTAAATTCTTGGGTATTAATGCACTGGCCTCGGTTGGAGCAAGTACTTCGGTAGTTTTCCTTATTCTTGGTTTCTGCAATGGATGTTGTGGAGGTTTCGGTATTCCTGTGGCGCAGAAATTCGGAGCGCGGGATTATAGCACGATGCGTCGTTATATATCGGTCAGTTTGCAACTGGCGGCGGTGATGTCGGTGGTGATTGCGGTGGTTACGAGTATTCTGTGTGGGGATATCCTGCTGATGATGCGTACACCGGATATCATATTCCAGGATGCCTACTATTATTTATTGATAACGTTTATCGGAGTTCCCTGTACTTTCTTTTATAATTTGTTGTCCAGCATCATTCGTGCTTTGGGCGATAGTAAGACGCCTTTCTGGTTTCTGCTGTTCTCTGCTGTGCTTAATATTTTGCTTGATTTGTTCTGTATCCTGGTGCTGGATTGGGGAGTGGCAGGGGCTGCCATCGCTACGGTCTTTTCACAAGGTGTGTCGGCTGTGTTGTGTTATGGATACATGATGCGCCGTTTTGATATATTGCGGGGAACACCGGATGAACGGAAGTTCAACGGTGCTCTGGCACGGAGATTGATGTATATCGGTGTACCTATGGGATTACAATTTTCGATTACCGCTATCGGAAGCATCATGTTGCAAAGCGCCAATAATGCATTGGGAACTGCTTGTGTTGCGGCTTTTACGGCTGCCATGCGCATTAAGATGTTCTTCATGTGTCCGCTTGAAAGTCTGGGCATTGCTATGGCTACTTATACCGGACAGAATTATGGTGCGGGCAAGCCCGAACGCATTTGGATGGGAGTAAAGGTAAGTGCGTTAATGATGATTATTTACTGGGCATTTACGTTCTGCGTATTGATGCTGGGTGCACGTACGTTTGCCTTGCTTTTTGTGGAAGCGTCTGAATTGGAAATATTGAAGGACACGGAGTTGTTCCTGCATATTTCCGTGTCCTTCTTCCCGGTTTTGGGATTGCTCTGTATTCTGCGATATACTATCCAGGGAGCGGGATATACCAATCTTGCTATGCTTTCCGGAGTTTCCGAAATGATAGCACGTGTGCTGGTCAGTCTTTATGCAGTGCCCGCTTTCGGCTATCTTGCGGTCTGCTTCGGTGATCCGACGGCATGGATTGCAGCTGTCCTGTTCCTAGTGCCGGCATTTATTTTTGTATATCGGAGGTTGCTCCGGATGAGGAGAGAACAGTGAGTATAATTCCCGTACCTCCTCCCGGTGCCTGTGCTATTTGCAGGGTCGATTCACCGGTTACTTCCTGTTCTTCTATTATCACTGGGTATGGGTTGGTACGATAATCAGCCTTATCTCCATCTCTGTAGATAACAGCCTTATATCGTTTTCCTTTATCCAGAAAGGAGAGGGGAAGTTGCATCTCCCGAGGTTGTTCATTAGTGATGCTTCCTATAAACCAACGTCCGCTGCTTCCGCGTTCTTTACGGGCAATTGTCACATATTCGCCTATTTTTGCCTCGGGTACTATGGTCTGTTCCCAAGTAGTAGGGCAGGTGGTGATAAATGAAAACGGTTCAGGGTTCCGTTCATAGTTTTCTATTTCATCGGAGGCCATTTGCAGGGGACTGTATAACACAACGGATAAAGCCAATTGTTTGGCAAGCGTTGTTTGTACACGCGTCTGAGGCAACACCGGATTTTCGAAGCGGAAAGTGCCGGGGGTGAAATCCATGGGACCTGCCAGCCCACGGGTGAAGGGAATGATGGTAGTGTGTACGGGAGGATTGCCGCCATCTTTGTCCCAAGCATCCCATTCCTGGCCTCGTACACCTTCTTGTGTCATCAGATTGGGGAAGGTGCGTTGCAGTCCGGTGGGCATCACGGGTTCGTGATTGTCAATCATAATATGCTTGTCGGCTGCCAGTTCAATAACTTTCCGGTAGTGACGTACACCAAACTGGCTGCTGTGTCGCTCTTTGCCATCCAGCAGTTTGCCTACATAGCCTGTTTTGACTATTTGCACGCCGTGATCTTTATATAAATTGAAGGCTGCTTCTATTTGGTTTTCATAATCAGATACCCAGCCGTCCGTTTCATGATGGCCGATAAGCGTCACGCCTTTGGAAGCGGCATAGTCGGTGATCTGTTTCAGGTCAAAGTCAGGATAAGGTTCGGTAAAGTTGAAATGATAAGTATCCCAACCTTTGTTCCAACCTTCAATAAGTACTCCCTGAAAACCGTGTCGGGCGGCAAAGTCTATATGCCGCAGTGCATTGGCAGTGGTAGCGCCGTGGCGTGGGCCTGTGTGCCAGGTGTGTTTATGCATGTGGTAAGTCCACCAGATTCCAATGTATCTTCCGGGTTGTATCCAGGATGTATCCTGAATGCGGCAAGGCTCGTTCAGATTCAGCATAAGGCGTGACAGGAGTAAATCACCTGTGCTTTCAGCAACAATCATCGTACGCCAGGGAGTGACACCGGGAGCTTTCATAAATACTTTTTCTCCCGTAGACCATGGAGTGAGATTGGCTTTCAGGGTCATACTACCTTCTTTAGGGATAAGATTCATGGCTGCATAATCTGTCAGATTGGCTTCATGGATGCTCAGGAAAAGTCCGTCATTGGTTTCCATAGTGAGCGGTGTGCTTACCCAACCGAGTTTACTGACAGGAGATGCCTCGTAGAGTGCTTCATAAAAATGTGTTTCGTAAGGTATGGACCAGGCTTTATGATCACCGGTCAATGCAAACTCTGTGAGTTCATCCATGATCACAAAGTCTTTTAATGCTTCCTGTTCCGGAAATTCGTAGCGGAAGCCGAACCCGTCATTGAACAGCCGGAACACAACATTGAATTTTCGTTTGGGGGCGGATGTTTTCTGTACGCGAATGGTCATCTCATGATAGTTGTTTTCCACAATCCGGTCTTCTCCCCAGATTTGTTCCCATGTCCCGCTGAATGAATGATGAAGAGCTTCAGTTATTTCCAGATGGTTAGCAAGTGTATCTTTTTTCAGGATAAACCCGAGGCGTGACTTATCGAGTATGGGCTTTCCATTTCGTGAGAGTTCATAATAGAGTTTTCCGTTTTCTGTTTCTACATGCAGGCAGAGATTACCATCGGGAGAACTTACAGAGAGTTGCGATGCCGGATTGCAACCTGTGCAGAGGAAAACGATAAAGCTTACCCATAACAGAGGATAATTAGGAAGTCTTTTCATGATTTCTTTCTTATTTTTATATAGTCCAGTTCAAAGCATCCGCCTTTGGACGTACTGTTCTGAATGATTATATAATTAATACCGTTTTGCAGGGATATTTCTGTCTCTGCAGTTTGCCAGGCTGTTTTGTCAGCCTGTACAGGAAGTTGCAACAATTTCTCTATCGCCATATCATTGACGATAATCAAAGCCGCTGCGTCTGTTGCTCCTGTATTTCGATATCTGATTTCCAGCGGATAGTCCCCTGTTTTGAGAACTTCCACTGTAAAGAGTACATTGGCGCCGGAGTTTTCAAGTCCTGTGACGTAGCCGGCACCACTGTAAGTATTCTCTTGTTTGCCATCGTTATCCTGTCCGGAATCGGATTCCTTGCAGGATAACAGGAGACAAGCCATTAGTAATAGATTGTAGTACTTCATTTACTTGATTGATTTTGCTCCACCCCTTACGGAAGCTGTTTCTGCTTCTATTTTCAAGGTCTTGTGTTGAATACGGATTACTTTACATTCATGGGGTCGCAATTCTACAGTGTATGTTCCCGACATACCTCCCAAGTCTTTGCGTTCCCATAAATCCCGTACATTGACGGCTTGCCCGTCTTCAATGCCCAGTTCACGACGGAAGTCAATGCTGCGTGTCTGTGGAGTACTTTCACGGTTGAATAATCCTACCACCCAATCTCCGTTAGGCAACTGGCCGATCCATCGGGAACTGTTTGCTGCATCCCGAAAGTCGTAACTCAATGGTTTGGCGGCAAAACCGAGACTGTTCAACTCGTTCATTTCCGGATTCTGGTAAACCCAGGCGTGATCTCCAATCGTATCATACTGGTCGGCAATGGCAAGTGCAGAACCTCCCATAATCATCAGCGAGAAAAGGAAGCGGCGTTCGTTGTCATTTGCCAGTTTATTCATACGCATAAAGTCACCGTCCAGTATCATTTGCCCTCGTGCACCGACATCGGCAAAACCAATGAATCCGTCGAAAGCATTACCGAATTGCGGCCAATGGTCTTTCTGCTGCCCGCGGCGGCGGTTGCTGACAAAGTCCCAGTCACCGTCGAAGCAGTCATCGTCAATGCGTATCATATCCCCGTATTTCAATTCCGTCTTGGCATGATTATAACAATGAGGCATCACAAGACTGAGGAAAAGATCATCTCCGGCAGCTTCGGCAATCCATGCCAATGCTTGTTCGTAGCGGCGGGTGCCATAGTTGGTTTCATAGTTTTCCAGGAAATCTATGCGAAGATAGGCGACACCCATTTCCTTGAAATAGCGGACATAATTCTGAATCCATTCTTTGGCTCCCGGCTTATCCACATCCACCCAATACAGAGGATCGTTGAACGATTTGTATCCCACAATGTCTCGGGTATGGTAAGAAGTTCCTTTTACAGGCAGATTCTGTTCATAGGCGGCACGGGTCAGCCACATGGGGTTGTAATAGACTCCCATCTTCATGCCCCGTTCTTGCAGGTATTTAGTCCAGTAGCTGAAACCGTTTTTCCAGTCACTGTTGTACTTGGTGATATAGCCGTTCTCATTGACGGTTTGTGCAGCTTCTATCCATCCATCGTTGCAGATCATGTCGTAACCGTAGGGCTTGAAAGTCTTCTCCATCCAGTCGATGTTTGCTTTCCAGCGCTCCTCACTGAGAGGAACGTTGGTTACAAAACACTCTTCGTAGGCAATCCAGTATCTGGGTCCCGTACCGTGACGGGTGAAGGGACTGTCACGGGCTATGGAAGACTGGGGACAGGATGATAAGAATAAGGCTGCAAAACCTAATAGTAACTTCAAATGGTTCATAATGGTAAAGTTTGGGGGTTAATTCACTTTTTCTACTTTCAGTTTCAGAGTTTGGGTATTTACGGTTAACTTGTATTTGCCGTCCGTTCCTTCGGGAATACCCCAGAAGTGGTCGCGCAGGTTGCCTTCCATTTCTGAACATTTAAACATGGGGTATTCACCGGGTGTCACAATCTTGACGTTTCCGTTATGGTCTACACTTTCAGGCACCAGATAATTAACCTTATCCCAATCTCCCTTTTCAAGGCAGAATTTGAATTGCTTGTTTTCGTCACTGTAGATCAGGTTTACTTCTGCCGTATAGATTCCTTCTTCATCCGGATCGGGTGTTAGTCCGGTCGGATTGCCGGAGTCCCATCCGAATGCACTTCCTAAACCATAAATTGTCTTTATCTCCGGTTCCGGTTCTTCTGTTTCATCGCTGATCTTTTCGAGGGTTAGTTTCAGCTTCTTTACGTTCACTGTAATCCGATAGGTGCCATCGCTTCCTTCGGGTATTCCCCAGAAGTGGTCGCGCAGGTCGCCTGTCATTTCGGAGCACATCAGCATATCGTATTCTCCGGGAGTGATGACTTTCACGGCAGTACCATCATCTGTTGCGGTAGGTACCAGATAACGTACTTTGTCCCAGTCTCCCTTTTCGAGGATGAATTTGAATTGCTTGTTCTCTTCGGAGTATTTGATGACTTTATCTATGGTGAACGTATTCTGCTCAATCAACTTCAGTTCTGTGGGGACATTGGAATCCCAACTGAATATAGTGCCGAGTCCGTACAGTTGCGTGTAGTTTTCAACGGGTTCCACTACAACAATTTCTTTATCTTTCTCGCATCCTGCCAGTAGGGGGAGGAGGGCAAAGATGAATATAAGCTTATTGATTATTTTCTTCATGGTTATCTGATTTTAAATTGTAAGTTGTTATATCCGAGAGCCTTTCATCGGCATTTGAGTTCCCTTTGAGGAAACAGTATGTTTCCCGGTGTGAAACTGGTAGTTTCAAGGCATGAAACTCCTGGTTTCAAGCAATGAAACTGTTGGTTTCTCGGTATGAAACTGAGAGTTTCAAATGATGAAACTATTGTTCACCTAAGGGGATGTTTTTTACCGGTTCGTATTAATTATATCCCGGGTTCTGTTTCAGTGTATGATCCGCTCCCATCATATCCCGTGGGATAGGGAAGATATCCCAGTGTGAGTCTGCATCGGGCTTCTTGTCCCACCATTCTTCCGTACAGTACAATCCCCAGCGGATAAGATCAGTCCGGCGGCGTCCTTCGGCAAGGAATTCACGTCCCCATTCATCGTAAAGCTCATCTTGCGTCAGGGTTACTGTACCTTCGGGTTTGTACAGGTATTCTGCCCATGTATCTTGCGGATAGTTACGTTTGCGTACCGCATTCAGCAGTTTTGCAGCCCCGTCCACATCGTTTGCTTTGAATTTACATTCCGCCAGTGAGTAATAGATTTCCGCCAGACGAATTTCATTGTAATCGGCTTCGCGTTTACCCGCGTCTTCGTCACTGTAGATGGGATACTTCACAAAATGCCATCCGGAGTTATGGTCGCCGGTATTCATGTTTGAAGTGCGGTCGGCGGGAAGTTGATCCGGAGCGAGTTCGTGAAATACTCCTACCTGGTCGCGGATGTAGATCTCATATCCTCCTACGGGGGAAGTTACTTTCTTTTCGGTGCCGTCATCGGCGATATAAGGCAGGTAGCCATAAAGGAACATACCTTCACGGGTACTGTTGCCCAGGTTCTTATACATGGTCAGGCGATAATCTTTCGGATATTTCTTGAATTTGCTGACAAATTTACCGAGTTTGAAGTTGTATTCATTATTATTCAGGTCGAGACTGGGTTGCAAGGCATATTTGGTATTGAAGTCTCCTTGTTTGAAAGCACCGAAGTAGAAACGCGCATTGACAGGGACGGCCCACCAGTATGTATCACCCGAATAGTGCCAGTAACTACGCCCGTAGGACGACGGGAAAGCAAAGATGGTTTCGTTGCATTTATCGTTTGTCCAGTCGAAAACTTCGTCCCAGGTCTTTCCCAGTTCGTAGAAGCCATAGTCACCGTCCAGAATATTTTGGGCATAGGTGGCGCATTCCGTATATTTAGAAGTGCCGATCCATTTTTCTGCATTCAGATAGAGGCGTACTAACAATGCGGCTGCACCGGCTTTGGTCCATTGTCCTTGTGCTATCCCGTTTCCGGCATTACCATTTTTGGCAGGCAATGCTTCGATAGATGTCTTCAGTTCCGTTTCGATAAAGCTGAACAGTTCCTGCGGCGTCACTTGCCCGACGGAGTTCTTGCTCTGATCCAGGCTGACAGCTAACGGCACATTGCGGAAAGCATCCAGCAGACGAATGTAGAACCATGCGCGTAATGCTTTGTTCTGCGCGATGAAGTTATCCATTTCCGGCTGTGACATATTGAATTTGGCAGGGTCCAGTTTTTGCAGGTCATCTATGACGGAATTGGCCTGCATAATTCCGGTGAAACAGTTTTCCCATTCACTTTTGATGGATTCATTGTCGGCTGCCCAGGTGTGGTAGTGCAGATATTGCCATTTGGCATTGTCATACCACCAGCCATCGCGTGCCCAGGTACCCAATTGATCGGCACAGCACTCTTGCAAAACCTGGCGCGGCCCGATGCTGTAGAATCCATGTTCGAAGGGGCGGAATGTAGCTTTGATAATATCATCCTTTGTATTGTAATAGTTGGTAGACATAATTTGGTCGTATACCGTTTCCGTAAGGTCGGTGCATGCGCTGAGGGAGCCGAGAAGCAATGCTCCTGCCAGCGAACCGGTTAATATATTCTTGAGTTTCATATTTCTATTGTTTTTAAGGTTATACATTTAGAAGTCTAATTGAACACCGAACATTACCTGTGTAGTGGAGGGATAGTATCGGCGGGTACCTTCCGTACCGTTCAGGTTCACACCCGGAGTCAATCCGTTGGTCTGGTAAGTCGAAGGATCTACACCATTGAAACCTGTAATGGTGGCAAGATTCTTTCCGGTGACGTAGAGGCGGGCACTGTCCAGCCATTTGTTATTGATCTGGAAAGTGTAGCTTAGGGTTACCATATCGAGCTTCACATAGTCGCCGCGTTCAATGAAATAGTCGGTCAGCACATTCTTACCTTTCTTAATGGCCGCATTTTTGGTATATGCTTTTTTCAGCACATTGCTTTGCATACTGGGAATGCCCCAGTAGAAGTCGTGTACATTGAAGAGGTCGAAGCCGAAAGCACCACGCAGGAAGATGGTCAATCCCCAGTTCTTATACGTCAAGGTATTGGTCATGGAAGCTGTGAACTTGGGAAGTCCGTTACCGGTTACCCGTTTGTCTTCTTCTTTGGCATCAGATATTTTAATCATCTCCGTATTGTCTTTGTTCCATACTACCCAGTCGCCATCGGCATCAATACCGGCATATTTCCAGGTGTAATAATTACCCAGGCGTTGTCCTTCTTCTATGCGTTGCAACTTGCCCGGTTGATTCGGACTTTCCATATTCGCCAGATCGTAATAGTTCTGTCCGGTGAACTCGTTGTTGGAGAATTTGAGGAACTTGTTCTCATTGGTGGCGCCTACCAGATTGACGGTATAGCTGAAATCTTTCATCTTCACTGCCTGGATATTCAGATCGACTTCAATACCGGTGTTGCGCATGGTACCTACATTGACAAAAGTGGTAGAGAACAAGTACGGAGGAACGGGCACATTGTAGTCGCCCAGCAAATCTTGTTGCTTACGGTTGTAGTAATTGACCGAACCGCTCAATATTCCTTTAAACATGCTGAAGTCCACGCCGATGTTCCAGTTTTTACCTTTTTCCCATTTCAGCCCCGGATTAGGATTCTTACCTGCACCCCATACGGTGAAGTACTGACCGTTGTAGTAGTAACTGCCGAAACTGCTCATGGTAGACAAAGACAGGTAATTGCCGAAATCCTGATTACCGGTTACACCGTAGTCACCACGTATTTTCAGGTCATCAATCCATGTGATGTCTTTCATGAAAGCTTCTTCGCTGATACGCCAACCGGCAGATACAGCGGGGAAATAACCCCATTTATTGTCATCTCCGAAGCGGGAAGAACCTTCGTATCTTAAAGAAGCGGTCATCAGGTAGCGGTTTTTGTAGTCATAGCTCAGACGGCCGAAGAAAGCAATCAGTTTAGAATCGCTTTTGTTGGTACCCATTTCGTTGCGTCCTTCTTCCTTGGCCCATTCACCGGAACCGAGGTTGTTGTACAGAAGTCCGTCGGAAGAGAAATCCTTATTGGCGGCATTCAGACCTGAATTCTGGAAGTATTGATACGAGTAGCCTACCATGGCGCGGGCACGGTGTCCCTTCAATTCCATAGCGTAGTTGCCCAGCCATTCAAGACTATGCTGGCGGTATTTGCTGTAAGTGCGGCTGGCTTCTCCTTTATAGTCGTTCTTCATAGCCAGGCGGCTTGTGGAAGGACGGAACCAGTAGTCGAAATTATCCGATTGCTGGTCGGCAAAAGTCAGTTGCGTACTGAGGGAATGAATGGAATGACCATCTTTGGCGAGTAGGGGAAGTAAGTTTAGCTTCACAGTGGCATCCCAGTCCAATAGTTTGGTTTCACCACCGTTTTGTTCCAGCTTCAGTTCCTCTACAGGATTCCATAAGGCTTCCTGCCCGGTGAAGTCAGAATAAAGATTCGGATTTTCCGGATCAAACAGTGGGGTAGTGGGGTTGGCATCCATGGCTATCTTGAATGCATCCCAGGAGGAATTTTCACGGTAAGCGATACGCGGTGCGATATTTACGGAGAAATCTAACAGTCCGTTTTTAGTGGTATGGTTGATAGAGGCGCGTGCACCATACTCTTCGCGACTGGAACGTATATCGATACCGGTTGCATTGCGGTAATCCACACTGACGCGGTAATTACTCTGGCTGGTGCCGCCGGACAATGTGACGGTATGCTGGTGGGTGAAACCGGTACGGGTAATCTCGTCAATCCAATTGGTAGCTCCACCCAGGTCACTGGTCGGATTGTTGGGAACACGGTATTCGCGGAACTCTTCGGCAGTCAGTTGGTCGAGTTCATGCAGAGGAATACTGGCGGTCAGCATACCATTATAGGTCGCATGGAATTTACCGTCGCGTGATCCCTTCTTGGTTGTGATGACGATTACACCGTTGCTACCTCGTGTACCGTAGATAGCGGAGGCTGCACCGTCTTTTAGAATATCCATGGAGGCGATATCGTTGGGATTGATATTCGTCAGGTTACCACCGGGAATGCCGTCGATTACGATCAGCGGGCCCAATCCGGCAGCGCGTGAGGAAATGCCGCGAATCTGGATACTTGCCTGGTTGTTAGGGTCGGCGGCAGCTGTGTTGGTTACGGATACACCGGCTACTTTTCCCTGTATCATCATGGAAGGGTCCAGACTGCTGATATGGAGAAAATCCTTACTGGAGATGTGTGATACGGCAGAAGTAAGTTCTTTCTTATCCAGCGTTCCGTATCCGATAACGACTACTTCGTTCAGAGCCTGCACATCGTCTTCCATACGAATATTGATAGTCTTACGCCCGTCTACTTTCACTTCCTGCGTTTTGTAACTGATGAAGGAGAAGCGCAGGGTACTTGTGGGACGGACGGTCAGCGAATATTTACCGTCGACATCAGTTATGGCTCCGTTAGTGGTTCCTTTTTCTGCAACGGATACGCCGATCAGAGGTTCATTGTTGGTGTCCGTCACTATTCCTGATACTTTGACTGTTGCATTTTGGGCATTCAGCAATGTCGGGAGTAGGAAGAACATTCCAAGGAGTACATGAAAGTACATTTTCCAAGGATAAATCTTAGTTTTCTTTTTCATGGTACAATGATTTAAATGAGTTAATAGGTTCAATGAATTTTTTCCTTGGGACAAATGTATTTCGTATGGGCGGGAGAAAAAAGCAATGAAGACGGGATATAGAATGACAAAAGGAGGAATACGTTGATATTCAAATCAATGCATTCCTCCTTCCAACAGAAAATTAAGGTCTGTTTTAGAGCCTTTTCAGAGATATTGCGGGGCTAAATTCCTTTTTTTATTTGCATAATGTATTCTTCGAACTCTTCTTTCGGCACAATTGTTTTTCCTTTTACCCGTGCCTTATATACATATATAGTATTAATAGATAAGTTGAGGAATTTGGCAATCCGCTCGTTTTCGGTTACTCCCAAACGAATCAGGGCGAAGATGCGCAATTCTGGTGGCAGGTTGCCTGCCTCATCTAGAATCACCTGGTCTTCCGGGCGGAAGAATTTATTGTATTCCGTCAGGAAATTCGGGAAGAGCTTCAGGAAAGTCTGGTCGAAGGATGAGAACATATTCTCCCGTTCGGACTTTATATCGAACTCCTTATGCGTGATTTGTAAATCATTGAATTGGCGTGCTTTCAATTTACGATCCTGCTTTTTCAGCAGATTCTCTACTTTGTCCAGGTAATCGGACTTGCCATAAAGAGACTGGAAGATATATTGGTCCTTAATCTCGTTGGACTCTTGCAGTTTTCCATTCACTTCTGATATTTCATTGAATTGCTGCTGAATGGATTGTTTGGCAGTTTTCAGCTTTTTCATCTGCTTATAAATGATGGACAGGGTGACTAAAAGAGAGATGACCAGCAGGCTCATTACCGCCAATGATATTGTAACTTCCCTTTTCCTTTCTTCTATCAGGGTGAGGCGTTGCTTCTCAATGATGGGGAGTATAGTGTTTATTTCCATCTTACGGTGTCGGGCATTGTAGAAATTTGTTTCCTCCAGTGCTATCTGAATGTATCTGCTGGCACGTAATACGTCTCCTTTGCCATACAGATAACTCGAAAGTTCTTTTTTAGCAGTCGTTTCCCGCGTGGCGGAGCGTATATCCTGTATAGCTGATAGTGCCATGTAGTAAATGGCGTGTTCAAAATCTCCCATCCCTATGTACATACGTCCCAGCATGGAGTAGATGATTGCTTTTTCATGCGGACAAACGTCGTAATCATTCAGCATTTGCTTGTACATCTGTATTTTCTTCTCATTGTCACCTACACTGAATTTGAAAGCTTCTATTTTCTGGTGGTAGAAAGTGTGGTCGGGGGTATACAGTAGGGCGGAGTCACAGTAGAGGGTTATTTTCTTGTTGTAATCAGCATTGAAAGGGGTACCTTCATTGTAACTGCTCATATCGGAATACAATCTCATACAGAGCTGGTAGTATTCCGACTTAATGGAGTCCGGGGCATTTGCAACATGAATGGAACGCATCATGTCATATGCTTCTTTGAATAAACCGGTGGAAAGGTAACAGTAAAACAGGTTACAATCTGCCTGAATAGATAGATTCTTATCGGTCAGGCGGTGTGATATTCCCTCTGTTTGTATGGCGTAGGAGTAAGCTGAATCGTATTGATAAGTGATATATTCATTAAACAGACGGTTGCAAAGGTTATACTTTTCCTGCTGGTTCTTGACGTATCGGAATTGCTGTTTGATGTCTTCTAACTTCTTTTCTTTTTGCTGGTAGTAGATTTCACGGTGTTCTATCTCGCTATCGAGGACAGAGAGTATAGAATCCACACGTTCTTTGGCGGATAATCCAATAATCTGGCATAGGAGCAAGAGGCTGAATAGGTATTTCATGATATGATGTGGGTTAAGAAAGTACTGCAAAGTTAGAAAAATATTTTTTTTATCATCCTGCAATATACGTTTCTATTTTAATCTTCTGCAAATTCTTCTTCTTCCTGTTGGTGAGAGAGGTACTTTGGAACCTTTTTCCTTTCTTGCATGTTCCCTATCATTTTAGATACAGAAGCTGATTGCTTGGCTGATGAATTTCTCTTATTAGGATATGTTTAACTGTTTAAAAGAAGGATTTATGAATGAAGAAAAAATGAAGAGTTTCACTTCTTATATGTTTCATGTGATGGAGGAGTTGGAACTTGAGGAACGTTTTGGTACGTTGCACGTTTACCGGTATGCACTACGTGCCTTTACAGGTTTTGTAGGAGGTGGTGAAATCTTTTTCGGTGCTTTGTCGCGTCGGTCGTTGAAGTTGTTTGAGCGACACCTGCGCGACCGGCTTTGTAGTTGGAATACAGTTTCTACGTATACCCGTGCTTTGCGTGCAGTTTACAATCGTGCTGTCGATGCAGGGCTGATTGCTGGTGAATATCGTTTATTCAGTGTGGTGTTTACAGGGGTAAAATCTGAGCAAAAACGTGCTTTGAAAGCGGAAGAAATGCATTGTCTGTTGGATGCAAAAGAGTTGCCCGGAAATATCCGCCAATCCCGTGACCTGCTTTCTTTGATGCTTCATCTACAGGGTATGCCTTTTACTGATCTTATCCATCTGCATCGGGATGATTTACGAACTGATCTTTCCGGACATACTCTTCTGACCTGCCGTCGACAAAAGACAGGAAGCGAATTGCAGGTTTCGGTTACCGATGAAGCAATGAAATTGATAAATTTGTATCGTAGCACTGACCCCACTTCACCTTATCTATTGCGTTTCTTAGATGGGAAACTGGGAGGAGAGGTCGTCTATCGTGAGTATTGCCGTCAGTTGCGCATATTGAATTATGGGCTTTTAAAACTGGCTTCATATTCTGGTTTGAAGGTACTGAAGGTAAGTTCATACACGGCGCGTCATACATGGGCTACGCTTGCCAAATATTGTCAGATACCTGAAGAGATGATTTCTGAGGGGTTGGGACATTCTTCTCTTGAAGTCACCCGAACTTATTTAAAAAGTTTTGAAGGTGGAGAAATGGCAAAGGCAAACCAGATGATAATTGATTACATTTATTCTGGAAAGAAAACGATGTGGAGTAGGGCTTAAATCTCTGTTACTCCGTAAGTAACAGTATACAAAGGTATTACTCCGTAAGTAACGGAAAATTGTTTCTACCACAAAGTTATGAGTTTTTTCTTTAAAACAAATAATTATTGATAAATTTAACTGATATTTCATAGAAAAACACGGCTCTGGCAAGACAAACAACCGAAAACAGACATATTATGGTCTTCTTGACTATGAGAACACACATCATTCTCTCTATCCACGTTGCTACCTTTTACATGGACCTGTGATTTTTTACGCTCATTTTTACGTAATTTCATATTCAGATGCCCGCCGTGTCCCTATAACGCCTTATATTTCCTGTATTTGCGTGCTTCCGTTACTTACGGAGTAATAGCTAAATATTTGCTTATGTTGACAGAATTAACACAGACAGCTATTGCCGTTTTATGCGACATTTCTGCGGGTAGCCATCCCTATCGTACAGCTCAACTTCATATTGATCCTGAGTATTTGATTGGTATTTTGACAAAGTTAGAAACAGGAGGTTTGGTGCGTCATAGAGATACTTCTTTTGCAGATACTCTTTCCTCCTATGAGTTAGTCCGTCCTTGTACGTCCATTTCTTTGCTTGATATTCTGGAAACTCTCGACGAACATCTTAACTGCAATTATCCTACCAGTGAAGAAATGTATCAACAATATCGTGCAGCGGCTAACCGCTTGGGGATAATAAACCACATGACTCGAATTTATTTATCTGAAATCAAACTGAATGACTTGTAATGAGAAGGTTGCTGCATATATTTGTCTACAGCGTTTGCCTGTTGCAATTTCCGGCATTTGCAAGTATTGCCGATTCAGCAGGAATGAGAGTTGAAGTAAGCCAAACACTTACTAAATCCTTTCATGATAGTATCTGCCATAATTCCTTATTAGTACATTTCCGTTTCAATTGTTCATTGGTGGAATCTGATTATATGGATAACCTGCATGCATTGGAATGTTTTTCTGCTTTGTTTTCCGACAGCATTTCCGCTCTGTCTGTTGATACGATAATTATCACCTCTTGTGCATCGCCCGAAGGGAATGTCCAGCATAATTTTCGTCTGGCCCGTCAGCGTGCTGTTAGTGTGAAGGAGTATCTCCTTTGGAAATATTCATATCTGAGTCAGGCTCGTATTCTTATTTATTTACGGGGGGAAGACTGGACAGGACTTCGCCAGTCAGTAGAGCTGGATAATGATATTCCCAACCGGACGGAAGTGTTGCAGATACTGAATGAAGTGCCGGATACAGAGCGTTGTAAAGTGCTTTTGCAACATCTGAACCGTGGAGAAGCTTATCGGTATATTGATGCACATTTGCTTCCTCAGCTTCGCAATGCGGCAGTGTGCACCGTGAAGAGGAAAGATGTGAAACATAAAATGATGCTTTCTGTCGGTTCTTTGCCATATAAAACACAACATACTATATTTTCTCTCATGCCCCATGAGGAGAAGGAGTTTCTTGATAAGTTCAGAATACCTGATAAGAAGTCCTTTTCTCCTTCTTTTGCTTTAAAGACAAACCTTCTGTTCGACCTTGCTCTTGCTCCCAACATTGAATTGGAATTGCCTTTTGGTAAATCTAACCGCTGGTCTCTGAATGTTGAATGGATATTTCCGTGGTGGTTGATTGATGATGACAAGTATTGTTTTCAGTTGCTTTCCGGTAGTTTGGAAGGGCGCTATTGGCTTGGAAATCGTACAATTCGCCAGACTCTTACGGGACATTTCCTTGGCTTCTATGCAGGTGGAGGTAAGTACGATCTGCAATGGAAAGAGAAAGGATATCAAGGGGAATTTTATATTGCCTCGGGTATCAGTTATGGATATGCTGTACCTGTCGCTTCCCGTTTAAACCTTGAATTTAGCATCGGCATCGGTTTGCTAAGAACTGATTATAAACATTACCGGGCTATCGATAATTACCGTACGCTGCTTTGGCAAAATAGTGGAAACTATACATGGTTTGGGCCTACAAAAGGAAAAATCTCACTGGTTTGGTTGTTAGGACGTAAACAGAAAAGGAGGATGAAATGAGGGTGGTAGGTAATAGAAGGATGAAACTGATAGTTGATGAAATGGTGTGCATTATTCTGTGTAGCCTGTTATGGGGATGCGAACGCCGTGAATTGACCTACTATATGGAAGCTGAAGTTACTGTGACGGCAGACTGGAGTTGTGCGGGATTGGAAGAGGAAAAGGAGGAGGGTGCTACGTTAATCATTTTCCCGCAGGATGGTAGCGCTCCCCGTATCGTATTGACAGGTGAACGCGAGCATACTACTGTACGCCTACCCCTGGGTACCTATGATGCCGTGTTCCTGAACCGATCATTCACCGATTTCAATAATCTTCTGTTTCGTGGGTATGATGCCTTGGAATCTCTTGAAGCATATGCTAAAGATGTGGAGACGCGTGCATCCACGCGTGTCATTGTCTCTTCTCCTGATAAACTGGCTTCGGCCACAATACGAAACTTTGAAGTGACGGGTGAAATGCTAGGTAATTATGTTGCTCCGGTTTCATGTGACGTGAGTTCCGGCAATTCCTGTAAAATGCACTTCACGCCTATACCACTTGTCCGAAGGGTACAGGTGACATTGAATGTGAGAGGTTTAAATAATGTACGTAAGGTACGTTGTACATTGAACGATGTACCTCTCTCGGTTTTTCTTCACAACGGACATGCAGGTGAGGAACTGGGTAGTCAGGAGTTTACTGTTGGGAGCCCCGTCTATGAGGAAGGTTCATTCACTGAGGGTAAGTTGACAGGTATGTTCGATGTATTTAGCCTTGACCGTTTAATGTCACATTCAATGACGCTGAAAGCTTTGTTGGTAGATGGTAAGACGGTAGTGGAACAAGTGCTGACTGATGTAATTGTAAAAGAAAAAATAGATGACGTTGGGAGCGTTACATTCTATATAGATGCCCCCATTTCTGAAACTATTCCCGATGTGAAGCCGGAAGGAAGTGCAGACTCCGGATTTGATGTGGATGTGGATGATTGGAAAGAGGATGAGGAAATAGACATACCGATATAAACAAAGAATTGTGATATCATGAATTTAAAGGTGAAACTCTTTTATTAATTAAATATGTATCAAGTTATGAAAACGAAATTTTTATTCTGGGCAGTGGTGGCAGCTATGGCTGTGACGGGATGCTCACAAAATGAAGTTCTGGAAACAAGGCCGGATACGAACCGCACCATTGGTTTCGGAGTGTACACAGGTACGCAGACAAAAGGTTTGGTTACGGACAATGCAACTAATCCATCGGAGGGAGGGACAGCCACGACCAATGGTCTAAAAATGACCGATAAAGGTTTCGGTATCCTTGCCTATCAGACCACTGGAAGCTATTCAACCGGTGGAGCCAAAGGTACATTTATGGATAATGTACATACTACATGGAATGCCACAGGCGGTAGTGGCAGTGGTGTTTGGGAATATTCTCCACTGAAATTCTGGCCGGGAAATAGCGAGGATAAACTCTCTTTCTTCGCTTATGCCCCGTATGTAAGTACACCAAGTACAAGTGGTATCACATTGGCGAATGCTACGAACTCTACAGATCCACTTCTGACCTTTAAGTTGCAGGATAATCAAAAAGACATGATAGATTTAGTAGCATCTAAAGTGGAAGATCAACAACAAAGTTCTTCTAATGGTAAAGTTACTTTTACTTTTGGACATATGCTTACCCGTGTGACAATGCTGGCTAAAACTAGCGTAAATACAAATGCCCAAACTAAAGTTTTTATCACAGGCATCAAATTGAAGCATACCACGAAACTTGCCAAAGAAGCAACTTACAATATGCATAGTGATACATGGACGCTTCCACAAACCTCTGAAACAGCAAAGTTCTTAAAGAGTCCCTACCTTATTGCAGCCACTACGGCTAATGGTGTACTTAAGACAAGCAGCACATGGAATGATTACACTACAGCTGGCGTTGAAGTGAATGGGACAGCATCCACTCTGTTTACCACTGATCAATACTTGTTCTTCATCCCTATTGACGGAACGGGTACCACTGCGGACGATGATGTAAAGGCAGAAATCTCCTATGATATCGTGAGCATTCCTACTGCCGGTTCTACCGCTACTACAAAATCTTCTTTTACCAAAGAAGTAAATTTAGGAACTGGTGTATTTGCCAAAGGGAAAGCTTATAAATTTACGTTTACCATAACCTTGAATGCGATTGAAATAGCTGTAACGGATAACCTTGATTGGAATACTGATGAAAATAAACCTGTTACAGTAAATTAAACCAGGTGTTTTTTATTTCAATACCTTCTAACCAAGCCCGGACAAGGTTGAATCTCCTTTTCCGGGCACACGATCAAGAAAGTAAATCGAAAGATATGAAAGGAATAAAACTCTCAACTTTTGCCACCCGCTGTGTATTGCTCACTACTTGTTACGCATTGCTTACCGCCTGTTCGCAAACTGATGAAACGGAAGTGTTGTCCGTTTCCATAGGCTTTGTACCTACTGTAGAGACACAGACACGCGGAACAGAGTTTACCAAGGATAACCTTACTTCTTTAGGCGTACTGGCTTATCTCACACAGGGAAGCAGTTTCAACGCTTTGTCCTCCACTCCAAATTTCATGTACAACCAAGAAGTGACGAAAGCCACCGGAGCCTCTACATGGGAATATACTCCCACGAAATTCTGGCCGACCAATAGTAACGATAAGATTACTTTCTTTGCCTATGCACCGCATAATGCCAAAGGCTTAACACTGCCGGCTGCTACCGACAGGGGATATCCTTCATTTACTTATCAGGTGCAAGTTGCGGAAGCGGCACAAATAGATTTGCTTGTCTGCACTCCTTTGATGAATCAGACTTATGCTACTAATAGCGGAAAGGTGAAGTTCGTGATGAACCATGCATTGACAAAGATTGCTATTTATGTGAAGAACAATGATAATGTGTCAGAGAAAACGGTAACCGCTTTCTCTATCCGGGGAGTGAAAAGTGGAACTTTGACCTTTCAATCTTTGGATACCGATAGCAAAGGATTCGAGTGGAATTATCCTTCGTCCGTCCCAATGGAAACATTTACCACTACTATCACTAATTTCTCTGTACCCATCAATAGTGCTACAGAAAAGAAGTTGCTTTCTATTTTCTTCCTACTACCTAACGGATCGGGAAATACATTCAACATCACTTATAAATATACAGGGGCGAATGGAACTGAGACCATTGTTTTGAATAATCAACCTTTGCCTTCGTCCAATAAATGGAAACCGGGAACTTTGGTAAACTATATTATCAGTATCGATACAAAATCGGGAGTTTCTGTGACAGTGAATAGTAATCCAGCATGGGGTAACGGTGGTGCGGAAACTGTGGACGGTAGTGATATAGAAACAAGATAATTATTAAGAATAAGTATATGAAACATACTTTCATCAGTTTGGGCTTTTATTGCATTCTTTTTGTATGTAGCGGATGTACCCGTGAAATTGAGATAAATGACGAAGGAGAAACGGAACAAGCTCGTATACCTCTCGTTGTTCAGACTACAACATGCGATTTCAACAATGTTTCTGCTAACGGGAAACCTTCGACACGGATACCTATGGAGAACGGACTTGAAACCTTGTTCAATACCGGTGATGCTATCGGTATTTTCGCCATAAAAAACGGTGCGATAGCAAATGCCATTAGCAATGTAAAGTTGACTTATAAAAAAACAGGTATTGCTATGGGAGATTGGAATCCACCTGCTGGTACTACGCTTTATTGGACTGCTGGGATGAGCTATATTGCTTATTACCCCTATAAAGAAGATGTTACAATAGATGCAACTCAAAATTCGGATGAGATTGTTGCTTCACTGGCTGAGAACCAACTTCTGCAACCGGTAACCGACCAGTCTACTGTCAGTAAATATACTGCTTGCGATCTAATGACTTCTATAGGTGAGTTGGCAGATGATGGTAATAGTTCCACAAAGAAAATCCTGAATTTAAATTTTAGTCATCAGTTTACATTGTTAGTGTTGAAGCCGCAGGCATCTTTTGAATACGTTTCACCTGGAGACACAATTTTTACTTATCGTGATAATATAGGGAGAACAGTAGATGTGACAGCCCAACAAGTAATACTGAATGATGTTACAGCATGCAAGATGGATGACGGGAGTTATAGGGCTATTGTTCTTCCCAAGTCTGCGACAAGGATTGCCGGAAACTATAAAGTGACCGACATAAGTACTGGTATGGATAAAAATATAACTTACTCAGGGCATCAGACTATTTTCAACGCCGGCTATTGCTATACATTAACAGTTAATAGTACTCTAAATCCATGTAAGAGAGAACGACAATTACTTCCCGGCGATTTCGTCTTTTTTAAAGATGGCAAAATAGAAATATATCCCGGCGACGGAGCTTTTGAAGGAGATAAAATACCTGATTATGAAAATGCTGCTGGAATGATCATTACCTGTGCTTCTGAAAAAATGACGGATAAGGAATGCAATAAGAAGAAATGGAACCATGCCTATGTAATGGGATTGAATACTATTGGTGATGGTAGTTGGGGTGATAAGACTGTGGTTGAAAATGGTATTCAGGTTATGGGAAAAGATGGCTCAATCCAGGATAACATGAATGGTTACTCTGAAACGGAGACGATACTGGCAAATCATAGTGGTGACCTTAGTAAATACACTGCTTTTAAACGAATCGAGGAGTATCGGAAGAAGAATCTGATACCTGAGAATATTTGTAGTCCATGGTTTTTACCGAGTATTGGTCAATGGTGTGATGTATTGGTGAATATATGCGGGAGATCCCCGAAAGATGATTTTCAGGATAATACAAATGTCGGTTGGGAGGATCATCGGTATGGGACTGAGACGAGGGAGAAGTTAAATAGACAGTTGGCTAAAGTGGGTAGCTCCATAGGGGAGTTATCAAATTACAGGAATATTTTTCGATGTAGTTCTCAGTACAGTAAAATGGAAAGTTGGATTATTATTTGGCATTTTGAGGTTATGACTAATAATTTCTGGGATAGAGTGGGCATAAAAGGATATGATAAGGAGAGTAGTTCAAGTTATCATGTTCGTCCTTTTTTTGCTTTTTAAGTATATTGCATTTATGCAGCATTTTCTATTTTATTAAACGAGCATTGAGGAGCCTTGATAAATAAGTGCAAATGTATCGAGCCGGAGTAGGAAAATCAATAAAAATGGTGAAAGAAACAGGAACATCAGAAATTGTCGCAATGGAGTAACGGAAATAATGATTATCTTTGAATAGTAAAATGGAAAGGTGATCATGCATGATGTGTTGCGAAGGCACTGAACGAAAAATCATACATATAGATATGGATGCGTTTTACGCATCCGTAGAGCAGCGTGACAATCCCGAGTTGCGCGGAAAACCTATTGCAGTGGGGTATGCGGAAGAACGGGGAGTAGTGGCGGCTGCCAGTTATGAGGCACGTCGCTATGGAGTACGTTCGGCCATGGCGTCGACGAAAGCAAAACGGATGTGTCCGCAACTTATCTTTGTTCACGGACGGATGGAAGTGTATCATGAAGTCTCCCGGCAAATCCATGAAATTTTCCACGAATATACAGATATCATTGAGCCATTGTCACTGGATGAGGCTTTTCTGGATGTGACAGAGAATAAGCCCGGTATTTTGTTGGCTGTAGATATTGCCAAGGAAATCAAGCAGAAAATACGGAATGAACTTAATCTTGTAGCATCTGCCGGCATATCCTACAATAAATTCCTGGCAAAGATTGCGTCCGATTATCGTAAGCCGGACGGACTGTGTACCATCCATCCCGATCAGGCGATGGATTTTATTGCGCGTCTGCCTATCGAGAGTTTCTGGGGGGTAGGTCCGGTGACAGCAAAGAAAATGCACTCATTGGGTATTCATAACGGCGAACAGTTGCGTGCGTGTTCGCAGGCTATGCTGCTGCGTGAGTTCGGGAAGGTAGGAGCATTGTATTATGATTGTGCCCGGGGAATCGATCTTCGTCCGGTGGAGGCGGTGCGTATCCGCAAGTCCATTGGTTGCGAACATACCTTGGAGAAGGATATTTCGCAACGCTCATCGGTTATTATCGAACTGTATCATGCGGCAGTGGAACTGGTAGGACGTCTGGAACATAATGATTTCAAGGGAAATACACTGACGTTGAAAATCAAATTCCATGATTTTAGTCAGATAACCCGGAGCATAACCCAATCCAAAGAACTAATTACTCTTGATGTGATCCTGCCTTTGGCTAAACAACTGCTGAAGGAGGTGGATTATGAACATCATCCCATCCGGTTGATAGGGCTTTCCGTTTCCAATCCACGGGAAGATACCGGGGAAAAAGGCGTTTGGGAACAGTTGAGCTTTGAATTTAGTGATTGGAAGTAGGTGTTTTTTCATGAGCTATCTATTGTTACGTTTATTGCTACGGTCTATTAATTCTAAAGCGTTGAATTTACATACTGTGACACAATCCCCGCAGGCAGTACATCTTTCAGGATATTCTACTGCTATATGCGCTCCTGTACTGTCGTTTACTAAATCCAATACTTTGTGATGACATCTTTTCATACAGCGTTTGCATCCGGTGCATTGGTTATCAACTACATGAACAACTTTACTCTTTGCACGTTTACGCCTGTGAAAATGACCGAGTATAAAGAACAAGATCAGGCTTGCTAAAATAATATATAATGTATTCATTTCTTTTGCAGATATTGTTTCAATGATTTTGTTACGCCTGCAAAGTTACAACGGTGTAATTGGGCAGAAAATAGAATAAACAGGGAATATATTGGACTATTTGTGGAATTTTTGTCTGAAAGCTCCTGGGGATATTCCTGTGACTTTGGAAAAAAGGCGTGAGAAATAGGTAGGGTCTTCATATCCCAGAGAGAAAGCAATCTCTTTTACATCCATGTTTGTGTAATAAAGCAGTCGTTTAGCTTCCAGAACCACCTGTTGGTGTATCCAATAACTTATAGGAAATCCGGTTGTGATTTTCACCGATTCGTTGAGGTGTGAAAGCGAATAATTTAATGCTTTAGCATATTGAATTGGACTTTTCAATGTTCTTACATTATCCAATAGTAATGCCTGAAATTGATGTGCTATAAATAGCGAACGGGTTTTGGAATAATGTAACTCTTCCTGTTGTTTGGAATATTGTTCTGCTATAATCCCTATAAATGCATTTGCTACATTTAATGTAATCTGTTCGCCGAAAGTAGTGGGCTTTTCCTGTATGATTGTATGCAGTAAATGAGCCGTTTGAGCCAGTTTATCTGAAAAGGATGAGTCTGACATTATCGGTTTTTGTGTAGTAAGTTGTTTCTCAAACTGGTTTCTGAAATGATTTTCGATTAATACAGGGTCTATAGCCAAAAAATATCCTTTCGCTTTTCGCATTACAGGTGTGAAGTGTACTTGGCCGGGGCGGACATAAAATACTTGTTCTCCCTGTACTCGGATGTCTTCAAAATCAATAGTCAATATTGTTTCTTCTGTATCTATGAATAGGAATAAATAATAATCATCTCGGTGAGCTATGTATTTTTCCGATTTTGTGTTTTCAGCATATTTACTATCAGTTTCATAATAACCGAATTGCATACCGAATGGTGTGTTAACATCCATTCGGTGCATGGGGATAGTTGGCTGTTTCTTCGTACTCATATATGCAAAAGTATTCATTTTAGCGAATATACAATAGCCAAAGGCAAACAAACTTTGATACTAAATGGATGATTTTGTACCCAACTACGGATAATTGAATACCTCCGTTTTACCGTAACTTGCGTATCTTTGCCTCATCACAAAGAAGAAATCTAACTTTTTAATATCATGAAGAGAAACACGTTTTACCGTATTTTTATTTCCTTCTGCCTGCTTTTTATGGCAGGTATCTCCGCACATGCATATACTGAACGAAATCTTTTGCAAAAAGCTGCCGGTAGTGAAGAACAACTGAAAGAAGCATTGGTGATGAATCAGAAGTGGGTACCTTATCCTGCTTATAACGACCGTGCCGGCTGGAACGAATTGCTGGGTACCAATGAAGAAAGCCTGATTCGTGCTGGAGAGAAAATGCTTAATTACGAATGGAAAGTAATCCGTGCTACCGATTACTTAGAGTATGAACGCAGCGGTGAACGGAACATTATGCAAAATCCCTATGAGGCCAACCGGAAAGCAATCAATGCCCTGATGCTTGCCGAACTTGCCGAAGGAAAAGGACGGTTTATCGACCAGTTGATAAATGGAGTATTTTACAGTTGCGAGATGACTTCCTGGGTACTTTCTGCCCATCTGGTACGCCAGAGCACCAAACGCTCTTTGCCCGATTATCGCGAACAGGTGATTGATCTGGGTTCGGGAAATTTCGGTTCCATGCTGTCGTGGGTATATTACTTCTTCCATGATTCTTTCGATAAAATAGATCCTGTAATCTCTCAGCGCTTGCGTCATACTTTGCAGGAACGTATTCTCGATCCTTATATGAACAATGACCGGGAATGGTGGATGGCTTTCCAATGGAAACCGGGAATGATTATCAATAATTGGAATCCCTGGTGTAACTCCAATGTATTGCAATGCTATCTTTTATTAGAGAATGACCGCGACCGTCTGGCAAAGGCTGTTTGGCGCAGCATGCAGTCGGTAGACAAGTTCATCAATTTTGTAAAGGCTGATGGTGCTTGTGAAGAAGGTCCTTCTTATTGGGGACATGCAGCCGGGAAAATGTATGATTATCTCCAGATACTTTCGGATGGAACAGATGGGAAAGTATCTCTTTTCAAGGAACCGATGATTCGCCGGATGGGAGAATATATCAGTCGTACGTATGTAGGAAACGGTTGGGTAGTGAATTTTGCGGATGCTTCTGCCAAGGGTGGAGGCGATGCACCGTTGATTTACCGTTATGGCCGCGCAGTCGGCAGCGAGGAAATGATGCAGTTTGCAGCCTATCTGCTGGATGGTAAACGTCCTTCTGTGCCTTTGGGTAATGATACTTTCCGCTCCTTGCAGTCCATATTATGGAATGGAGAGCTGGAAAAGACGGCCGCTGCCCATACCATACCTGCTTGTACTTGGTATCCTGAAACGGAATTTTGTTATCTGACCAATAAGTCCGGTTGGTTCCTGGCTACGAAAGGCGGATTCAATAATGAAAGTCATAATCATAATGATGTAGGCACATTTTCATTGTACGTCAATACGATACCTGTGCTGATTGATGCGGGGGTAGGAACTTATACACGTCAGACGTTCAGTAGCGAACGTTATACCATCTGGACCATGCAAAGTAATTACCATAACCTGCCGATGATTAACGGAGTACCCCAGAGTTTCGGTCAGAATTATAAGGCTACGGATGTTGTCTGCCAACCGAAGAAACGTTTTTTCTCAGCAAACATTGCGACTGCTTATCCGAAAGAAGCCGAGGTAAATAGCTGGACACGTGCCTATTCATTAGGCGATAAGCAACTGACGATTACCGATAATTTCTCCCTGAAATCAGCGAAAGAACCTAATCAGGTGAACTTCCTCACTTGGGGAAAGGTGGATATTTCCGTGCCCGGAAAGGTGACGATAGACGTACAGGGACAGAAAGTAACTTTGGAATATCCCGGTGAGTTCACAGCAACCGTTGAAACAATCAATTTGCCCGATACACGTCTTTCTAATGTTTGGGGAACGGAGATTTACCGTATTGCCTTGAAAGATAAAGATGCGCGATTAACAGGTAAGTATAAGTTTGTTATTAAATAAAAAAACTATATTTGCGTATTAGAATACAAGAAACGCAAAATTATGGGATGTTTTATGAATTTATTATGGCTGGTGTTCGGAGGTATTTTTACCGCTATAGAATACCTTGTTGCCAGTTTATTGATGATGATTACCATTATCGGTATTCCGTTTGGTATGCAAACTCTGAAAATGGCTTCACTTGCATTATGGCCTTTCGGTAAAACGGTGCGGAGTGGCGAGCGTTCGGGTGGTTGTCTGTATATACTGATGAATGTGTTGTGGATACTTCTGGGCGGTATCTGGATTTGCCTTTCTCATCTGGCATTCGGTGTCGTGTTGTGTATCACCATTATTGGTATCCCCTTCGGACTACAGCATTTCAAACTGGCAGGATTGGCTTTGACGCCTTTTGGAAAAGACATCATAAGCGACTGATAAAAGAAGAGGGCGAAAAACTTTTCGGTTTTCCGCCCTCATTCATTTTATTTAAAGGTGTTATTTTACATGGTAGCCTGCTTTGCGAGCAGTTTTTGAAGTTTGCCATTCAAAGCCTGGCACATAGTTCCGTTTCCCATTGCTTGATAGCGTTTAATACGGTACTGTAACATAAAAATTTCATTTGCATTCTTTTTCATAATTGTCATCTTTTTGTGCTTTCCGCGTTTCGGAAAGCGGGTTTTACATCTTTTCTTTTATCTTATTAACGCTGCAAAGATACGAATTGTTTACGATAAACATGTTTTAAAACATAAAATAATGTACTTTCTCCTCGTTTTTCTTTAGAAACGCCCGATTTTGCTATATGCATATTACAAAAGTGTGACTAAAAATGGAATAAATGACCTATGTACGATCTATTAATAATTTATATACCTTTGTAGCATCTTACACATAATCAACCCTTACAAATAGGAAGTCATAATGATAAATAAACTGTTGACACTTTTACGAAGCCCTTATCCATCATTGGTGAAGAGATGGAAAAGCGTGATAATACCTTCACTTATAGTGTTTCTGATCCTTTTTGTGTTGCAGCCTTTTGGCATTTCTATGATGGGAGGCTATAAATTCTGGGTAGTGTTAGGTTATGGAGTGGTTTCTTCATTGGCACTGAGTATCTCCACGTATTTGTTTCCTGCTTTGTTTCCCCGTTATCATAGTGAGAAGAACTGGACATTAGGGCGCGAATTGTTAGGAACTTTAGGAGCTTGTTTGCTGATTGCGATAGGTAACTGTTTCTATACGGCTTGGGTATTTGGTTCATTCATACTGAGCTGGAAAGGATTTCTGATAAGTCTGGCTTGGGTGGCGGTTCTTGCTCCTTTCCCCATAATCTTCTTTTTGATGTGGAATCGTAATTTGCAGCTGGTACGTAATCTGAAGGAGGCAACGGAGATCAACTACGCTCTTGCGAAAAGAGAGAATACCCAGAAGGAGAAGATTCGGACAAGGAATGAGGAACAGATAGGAGAGGGTAGGGCAGCAGAAGAAGTAGCAGAAGAAGAAACTCCTATGCAGTTGGTTTTCTCCGGTGGAACAAAAGAAATGCTGGAAGTGGATGCCCATACCTTATTTTATGTAGAAGCAGAAGGGAATTATATAAGAGTAGCTTACAGTAGTGCGGATAAGATGCAGCAAAAGTTAGTGCGGGCTACTATGAAGCAGGCAGAAGAAGCAGTTGCTGCCTGTTCGTTCATTGTCCGTTGTCACCGGGCCTTTCTGGTGAACATACGCACTGTGGTAAAAGTAGATGGAAACTCACAAGGATACCGTTTGCGACTGGAAGGATGTACGGAAGAAGTTCCGGTTTCCAGAGGCTATGCAAAAGAGATAAAAACGCTGATAGAAGGGGGTACGGAAGGGTAGTCATTCGTCACAGAATAAAGAAAAATACAGCCATTCGTCACTGGAGGAGTGCTGTTTGTCACATATCCGGGCAGTCTGTCCCGGATATTTTTTTGCCTGAAATTCTTAGTCTATGTTTGCTGACGGAAATCGTAAAGAACATAGATAAAATGAAAAGATTGATTCTACTTTTTAGTGTAAGTGTATTGCTGACGGTGCAGCACTTGGAAGCGCAGACAGCTGTGACAGATACCGTTTTCTTGCAACTATACAATGACAGTGTAGATTTGAAGGAAGTGGTAGTGAAAGGTAAAAAAACACCTGTTGCCAACAGTCGTTGGAGTGATATGAGTCCAGTGGAACTGGTGACTGTGGGAGGTGCAAACGGTGATTTGTATCAGGCATTGCAGACACTGCCGGGCACGCAGGTACAAGGAGAAAGTGGTCGTCTGCTGGTGCGCGGCGGAAGTAGTGATGAAACACAGACATACATTGACGGAATGCACGTCTTGAATCCTTATACGGCTACAGGTATAAACTCACCGGCACGCGGACGTTATTCCACTTTTATGTTCAGTGGTGTCAATCTGGAATCGGGCGGGGCTCCGTTGGAATACGGGGATGCACTCTCGGCTGTGTTACCATTGGAGACAAAGGATAAGAGCCCTATCAATAAGTTAGGCATCAATGCCTCTACGGTAGGCTTCGGTGGAGGAGGTACACGGGCTTTCGATAAAGGTTCGCTTTCGGTGAACCTGGATTATCAGGACTTATGTGTCTATGATCATATCTATTCAGGACGTACGGATTTTGAAGATCCCTACCGGATGATGACCGGATCGGCACAATTCCGTTATCATCCCGATGATGCTACGCTTTTCAAGATTTATGGCGGCTATGATCATACTGACTTTTCCAATTATGAAGGTGCTGAACGTAGATTGTTCGATCTGAATGAGAATAATTTCTATCTCAATACAACTTTCCGTAAGCGTACTTCCGGTGGATGGAACTGGTTTGCAGGTGCAGCATTCTCTTTCTTTGAACAGAAGATAGGTAATGTATCACTTTCGGCAGATCATTGGATGGAACAACAACAGGAACTTCATGCAAAGGCAAAAGTGTTCAAGCGTATTTCTCCGGCTTTTTGTCTGGATATGGGAGTGGAGAGTTTTATCCGCCGGTATGAGAATCGTTATCAATATCAGATGAAAGAGGCGGAGGGAATAGATAGCCATTATGAAATGAATCCGACGATCAGTGCAGGCTTTCTTTCGGCAACTTACTATCCGGTGGAGCAATTGAAGGCGGAACTTTCTGTCCGCACAGAATATACTTCATTGAATGAAAAGGTGAATTTCTCACCCCGTCTGGCTGTTAATTACTATTTGGGAGATGTAGTACTCTCTGCTACGGCGGGACGATATACACAGTTGCCGGTTAGCAGATTGCTGGCTCAGGAGAACAAGTTGAAATCGGAATCATGCATTCAGTATAATGTGGGTGCACAGTATGAGGGTGATGGACGTTTCTACAAAGCTGAACTTTATTATAAAAAATATGATCGTCTGGCATTGGTGGAAAAGGGAACGGTAGATGCAGCGGAAGTGTTGACTTCCGGTGGTTATGGCTACAGTAAAGGTTTCGACTTATTCTTTAATGACCGTGTCCTGCTGAAGAATCTGGAATATCAACTTTCCTATACATATAATATTGCCAAGCGGAAGTTTCAGGAATATACGGAACTGACTACTCCGCAATATGCCACTCGGCACAATGCATCCGTAGTGCTGAAGTATTCCATTCCGCGAATCGGCACGATAGTCGGTTTGACGAACCGCTTCAGCAGTGGGCGTCCTTATCATAATCCGGATTTACCGGGCTTGATGAATGATCATGTGAAGCCTTATAACAGTCTTGATCTCGGACTGACATTCCTGCCCGGTAAGAAAGTGATTATCCATGCCTCTGCTACCAATATCCTTTGTCGGAAAAATGAATTTGGGCGGGTGAATAATAAAGCTATTCTGGCTTCAAACGATCATTTCTTTTATATCGGGGTGTTTATCACACTTGGGAAGAAGGCGGCTTATGATGTTTCTAATTTCTAATATTGATACGCGGACGACGCAGATAAGGCGGACGAACGCGGATTAAAAACTATATTAATTTAAAAAGAAAGGTCCGCGTCCGTCCGCCTAATCCGTGTCGTCCGCGTATCTATTTATAAACTCTTTAAAAACAATTCAAATGAAAGCAATGATTATTAGTTTCGTATGTGTTTTGACTTTTGCAACTCAAAGTCTGTCTGCACAAAATCTTACTCTGGAAGTACGTGGTATTGAAAATGTGGCTGGTAAACTCTATGTCGCCATCTACAACTCTCAGGAGACATTCATGAAGAAGCCGCTTGCCGGTTTTGCTGTAGAGGTGAAGGATAAAGTTGTGTCTATCCCCTGTAAAGGGCTTCCGGCAGGAACTTATGCCTTCTCCATGTATCAGGATGAGAATGGAAATGGTAAATTGGATACCGGTGCTTTCGGTATTCCTGTGGAGAAGTTTGGTTTCAGCAATGATGCCGAAGGCGTTATGGGCCCCCCTTCCTATGAAAAATGCAGTATTACCTTCTCTGAGGATACAACTTTAGTGGTACATCTGAAATAAACTTCAGATAATTCTTTAACTTTGTAGCTCACACCTTAATTAATGTAAGTATTATGAGACGAGCTACACAACTTTTCGGAATATGCTGGCTACTTTGTCTGCTTGCTGCCTGTGGAGAATCCCATTTCATGACCGATGCCTCGTATCGTTCGCGCGTGGAGCAGGACTTTCAGCAAAAGAAGGCTCTGATGCCGCAGGGAGAACTATTTGCAATACTGGATGATGCTTCGCTGAGCACTTATGAGCAGGAAGCCCTGGAATTCCTTTATGCCTATATGCCACTGGCGGATATTACTGATTATCCCGGTGAATTTCACTTAATGAATATCCGCGCATCCCAGCGTGCCGCAGAGGAAATGCCTTGGGGAAAGACCATTCCCGAAGATTTGTTCCGACATTTTGTACTTCCGGTGCGGGTGAACAACGAACAACTGGATAGTGCGCGGGTAGTGTTCTATAAGGAGTTGAAAGACCGTGTGAAGTCCCTTTCTTTATACGATGCCATCTTGGAAGTGAACCATTGGTGTCATGAGAAAGCTGTCTATATGCCTTCCGATGCCCGTACCAGCTCACCACTGGCAACAGTGAGTACTGCTTATGGGCGTTGTGGCGAAGAATCTACCTTGCTGGTGGCGGCACTTCGCTCGGTAGGCATTCCGGCACGACAGGTTTATACACCACGATGGGCACATACGGACGATAACCATGCATGGGTGGAAGCCTGGGCAGATGGTAAATGGCATTTCCTGGGTGCTTGCGAACCGGAACCGGTACTGGATCTTGGTTGGTTCAATGCCCCTGCCAGTCGCGGAATGTTGATGCACACAAAGGTTTTCGGACGTTATGAAGGAAAAGAAGAAGTAATGTCCGTTAACCCCACGTATACGGAAATCAATGTGATTGATAATTATGCGCCTACAGCGCAAGCCAAGGTTATGGTGAAAGATGAAGCGGGAAATCCGGTTCCTGACGCCTGCGTGGAGTTCAAACTTTACAATTATGCGGAATTCTATACCGTAGCAACGAAATATACCGACGACAGCGGTGTGTGCGGACTGACTGCCGGAAAAGGGGATATGCTTGTCTGGGTCTCCAAAGATGGTCGTTTCGGCTTCTCCAAACTTTCTTTTGGCAAGCAATCGGAACTGACCGTAACCCTTGATAAGCAAGCGGGTGACAGTTTCACGGTAGATATTGATATCGTGCCTCCTGCAGAAAGTGCCAACTTACCCGAAGTGACGCCGGAACAGCGGGCGGAAAATGACCGCAGACTGGCGATAGAAGACTCTATCCGTAACGCTTATGTCGGTAAGTTCATCTCGGAAGAGGCAGCACACAACTTTGCGAGAGATTATAAGCTGGATCGGGATGCAGTAGCCAAGATTCTGGTTGCCGCCCGTGGAAATTACAGAGTAATTCGTGAGTTCATGACTCGTCTGCGTTCTGATAACTCCAGGAAAGGCGGGATAGACCTTTTGCAGCAGATTTCGGCAAAAGACCTTCGTGATGTTCGTCTGGATGTGTTGATAGATCACATGCAGTCTCGTGTGCGTACGACGAATGCCGGATATTTCCGTAAATATGTGCGCAATCCGCGCGTAAGCAATGAGATGTTGACTCCGTATAAAACTTTCTTTGGTAAGGTGATTTCGAAAGAAGATGTTGAGGCTTATGTGGCAGAGCCTATGAAGATGGTTGCATGGGTGGCAAAGAATGTTCAGGTGAACAAGGAATGTAATCTGGGGGCGCCTCCTGTATCTCCCGAAGGTGTGTGGAAAGCACGTCTGGCCGATACCCACAGTCGTGATATCTTCTTCGTGTCCATGGCACGCAGCATGGGAGTTCCCGCACGCATTGATGAGGTGACGGGTAAAGTACAGCTGATAACTGACGACGGAGCCATAGATGTAAACTTCGAAGCAGCCGGACAGGCACCTGCGCAGAGGGGCAGGCTTGCAGCTAAATATACACCGATTCAGTCACTGGATAATCCGAAATATTATTCTCATTTCACTATTTCCAAAGTAACTCCGCAAGGTAGTTTGCAGTTGTTGTCTTACGACGAGGGTGACGCAGACATGGGTGGCGGTGTTACATGGAGCAGTTTGCTGAAGGAGGGAACGTCTCTGGATGCCGGAGATTATATTCTGGTAACCGGTACCCGCCTGGCAAGTGGTGGTATATTGGCGCAAATGACATCTTTGAATGTGAAAGCAGGTGGACGTACAGAAACGAAACTGGTGATGCGTGAAAATAAAGATGAAGTACAGGTTATCGGAAACTTCAATTCGGAGAGCTTGTTCACAACATTGGAAGGCGGCAACAAGCAAAGTCTGCTTCAAGCCTGTGGTCGTGGATACTTCGTTGTCGGTATTCTTGGAGTGAACCAGGAGCCTACAAACCATACCTTACGGGATATCTCTGCTTTGAAAGCCGATCTGGAGAAATGGGGTAGAAAGCTTGTATTACTCTTCCCGAATCAGGAACAGGCCGGCAAATATCGTGCTGCTGACTTCTCCGGTTTACCCAATACTGTGATCTATGGAATTGACACAGAAGACATTACTCAACAGATTGTGAAGAATATGAAGCTGAAACGTAAAGATACATTGCCTATATTTATCATTGCCGATACCTTCAATCGCGTGGTATTTGTTTCACAGGGTTATACTATCGGCTTGGGTGAGCAGTTGATGAAAACGGTGAAAGGACTATAAGAAAAGCAACAATAGAGTGGGAGAGGCTTATTTGCAAGCCTCTTCCATTTTTTGTATCACTTCCGGTGAAGGCAACCCCTCTGTCATTCCTGTCAGCAATAAACTGAAGTTATCGGCTAACACTTCTTCCGGGTCAATGATGTACTGAGTATTACGTCCCATTCTGTCATAAAAATCAGAGGCTTCGTTAATAGAGTAAACCACTGCCTTACCTTCTTTCTCAATCGCTTTGCAGGTATTCTTGTCGATGGGAACGAGGCCAATATTGAGGTATTGGAAGAAGCTGCCTCCCTCATAAGGCTTGGTTGAATAAATAACCATGCAGCAATCTTTCTTTTCACCGTTGATGGTAAAAGTAGCATAGCTGTCGTGGCGGATAACATCCGGATTGGAGATAAACCGTTCTTTCAACTCTTCGGGAAATTCTATTTCTTTCGGAAGAATATTAAAACCGATGATGCTGTACATCTTCTTACGGAAATCCGGATTGTTTCGGGTAAGGACGTGAAATGCTTCATGTGCTAACAATTTGGTTACATATTCAGGATGTTCGAGCAATCTGTCGATAAGTACGATGTAAGTGTCCCGGGTATATCCTCCCGCACCACCTTCTTCCTTTATCGTTGACTTTATTAATCTGACTTCTTCCGGGAAAGGAAGTTTCAGCTCTTTTTCACGGATAATCTGATTGATGGATTGAGATGATTTCTGAAGTAGAACCGTTTCCTCGTCATTCCAATTACGGGTCTGTGCGTCGGCAAACTGCAAATATCCCTGTTTTCCGCCTTCGATGCCAACGGTGTGTGAAGCCAAGTCAAATGAGCTCCATCTGCGGATATGCTCGTCCTCTTTCTGAAGTAGGAGTGCGGCTTCTTCCTGTTTCAGGAAAGTAGGGACAATGCTGTCGGAAGTGGAGTTTGAGGAACTTTGATTTTTAGCTTCATGCGCACATGAAATGCTGAGGAGAGTTAATAAAGTGATTACACTTAATGCCTTCATATTGATTGTTTTAAATTAATTCTTAATGGGACCGGTCAACGACTTTATTGTTCTTTTTACGCGTTCTGCGGTAGTGATGGGGCGACGATACTCTTCTATGTTCACAGTACCTCCCATCGAAACTGTTCCGTTCCTGTGCAGCATCTTGCTTTCGATGGTTTCTCTTGCTGAGAAGTGGAACTCCCGGATACCGGTTTCCGTGGCGATGTGAGCGATATTATTTTCATTTACTCCGCAACCTGCCAACAGGATAATGCGCCCGTCTGCCTGCTGCTGCAATTTCTTTAATAAAGGGATGCCCTGTTCGGCCGTGGCCTGTGCACCGGAAGTAAGAATACGGTTACACCCTAACTCTATGATTTGCTCCAGCGCTTCCTGTGGATTGCGGCATACGTCGAAAGCACGATGGAACGTAACGGACATACCTTGTGAAACTTCGATCAGCTGCCTCATTAAGGACAGGTCTACATCTCCTTTAGCGGTAAGACAACCGAATACAACTCCGTCTGCTCCCAATCGACGGGCGTTGTCGATATCCTTCAGCATAATGCGTTGCTCGATGGGGGAGTACAGAAAATCTCCGCCACGGGGACGGATGATGACGTGCAGAAGAGTCTTTGTTAAGGCCTCCCGGGCAATGACGATATCTCCGTAGGATGGGGTAGTACCCCCTTCCGGTATTCCGGCGCATAATTCCACCCGGTTTGCTCCTCCTGCCTGTGCGGCAAGGCAACTCTCCACGGAGTTGGCACAAACTTCAAATTGATATTGCTCCATAATTGATAATCAGGATTACTTGGTTTGTAGATGCAAAAATAAGAAACAGTTTCGTGAATGACAAAGAAAACAAAAAGAGGCAGGGATTTTTTGTTTCCCCACCTCTTTATCACTAGTTTCAATCTTTACAATTTATTTCGCATAACTTACTGCGCGTGTCTCACGGATTACTGTGATCTTCACCTGTCCCGGATAAGTCATCTCATCCTGTATCTTCTTCGCAATTTCACCGGAAAGGTTTTCAGTCTGCTTATCGTCAATCTTATCAGCACCAACGATTACACGCAACTCGCGACCTGCTTGGATAGCATACGTCTTTGTCACACCCGGATAGGCCATTGCCAACTGTTCCAGATCGTTCAGACGCTTGATGTAAGCCTCAACAATTTCGCGACGTGCTCCCGGACGGGCACCTGAGATAGCATCACATACCTGTACGATGGGGGCCAGAAGGCTCGTCATTTCCACTTCATCGTGGTGGGCACCGATAGCGTTGCAGATATCCGGTTTTTCTTTGAATTTCTCAGCCAGCTTCATACCATAGAGTGCATGCGGCAATTCCGGCTCTTCATCGGGCACTTTACCTATGTCATGCAGCAATCCGGCACGTTTTGCTTTCTTGGGGTTCAGACCCAGTTCCGATGCCATCACAGCACAAAGGTTGGCTGTTTCGCGGGCATGCTGCAACAGGTTCTGACCATAAGAAGAACGATATTTCATCTTACCGATAATACGGATCAGTTCAGGATGCAAACCATGGATACCGAGGTCAATCGTAGTACGTTTACCGGTTTCGATGATTTCTTCTTCCACTTGCTTGCGTACTTTAGATACAACTTCTTCGATACGTGCCGGGTGGATACGTCCGTCAGTCACCAACTGATGCAGTGCCAGGCGGGCTATTTCACGACGTACAGGGTCGAAAGCTGATAATACGATAGCTTCGGGCGTATCATCTACCACAATTTCCACACCTGTTGCGGCTTCAAGTGCACGGATATTGCGGCCTTCGCGACCGATAATGCGTCCCTTGATTTCGTCTGATTCAATGTGGAATACGGTCACTGAATTTTCGATGGCAGTTTCCGTAGCTACACGCTGTATGGATTGTATTACGATACGTTTTGCTTCTTTGCTGGCAGTCAGCTTGGCATCGTCCATGATGTCATTGATGAAAGACTGTGCCTGCGTCTTGGCTTCTTCTTTCAAAGACTCGATCATACGTTCTTTGGCTTCGTCGGCCGAGAGTCCGGAAATGGTTTCCAATTTTTCGATTTCCTGCTGTTGCAGTTTATCCAGTTCGTCTTTCTTCTTGTCGATAATAACCAGCTGGGCTTCCAGGTTTTCTTTCACCGCTTCAGCTTCTGATTTCTTACGCTGTATCTCTTCTTGGCGTTGGTTCAGCACCAACTCACGTTGTTTCAACTTGTTCTCCGCTTGCTGAATTTTCTGGTTGCGGATCGCTACTTCTTTCTCCAAGTCTGCTTTTTTGTTCAGGAACTTCTCCTTTACTTCGAGCAACTTATTCTTTTTAATCACTTCCGCTTCAGCCTCGGCTTCTTTCAGAATGTTGTCATATTTGGACTTCAAACCGTGTTTGAAGAACATGTACGACAGAAATCCACCGATAATGAAACAGGCAATGGATACTAGTATTGTTACTGTCATTTCAATTTGTTTTAAGTATATAAATAAAAAACGCACTGCAAGAAAGCCACCCTCATTCTTTTTAAGAGGGATACTTTCACACAGTGCGTGGATTTTCTAATTCTTTTGCTGGCTCTGGTGTTCTAAGGAAAGGCTTCCGGACGTTTACACTCCTTTGAAGTATGTTTCCAACACCTCTGTCAGTTCTTCTATCTTGTCGGCATACGGACGAGTATCGTTTCGGTTTTTCATTTTCAGGTTCTCCAAAGCAAATTGATAGGCCACCATGGCTATAATCTTTTCGGGAGTCACATTCTGGTAATGTTCTCGATACGCATTGAGCCGTATATCCACCTGTTTGGCGGCTTCTCTTACCATTTCTTCCTCCTCGCGCAGTATGGTGAGGGGGTAGGTTGAGCCTGCCATTTGCAGGTTTATTTTTATTTTATCGTTCATACATCTCGTTATTCATTCAACAAAGCGATGCATTTATCGACTTCACGCACTAATTTGGACAATCGCAGTTTCGTCTCTTTTACGTCGCTGCCGTTAAGGCTGATTGTCATTGCTGTTTTTAGGTTCGTATAGTCATCTTCCAAAGCTTCATATTCGGCATGTACCTGCTCGCATTCTTCTTGTTTAGTTTTCAGAAGTTGCTTTAATTCAGCATTTTCACGCCTCAATTCATCATGCAAAAAGATCAAATGGCGCAGTCTCGCTTCAAAGGTACTTAATCGCTTCTTTTCTTCGTCAGTCATTACTATACCAAAATTGTACACAAAAATACAATTAACTTGGAGATTACAAAAACTTTTCAGGGAAAAATGTTGTAGGAGAGGTGAAATAACCGGAAAAAGGAATTTGTGACGTTTGAAAATGGAATCTTCGGCGGTGGCTAAAAACTATATCAATTTGTACATTTTACTAATCTTGATACTGCGATACACTAATATTTTTCTTGCATAATATTAATCTTACTACAACTATGTTTCTTTCTTACAATAGATGTGGTAAGAATATAACATAGTTGTAGTAAGAAACTAATATAACTGTGGTAAGAATAATATTATTAATCCTGATGATTAGTTTATCGCAGTGCAGGAATTAGTTTCTTGCGACATGACATTTAGTTTTTAGTTATATATTGCTCATTATAAAATAATTTATAGAATAATTTGGTTTATAAAATAAACTACTTATATTTGCAGTGGAGTTCGAACCCAAAATATGTTTTTATTGTGAAAATCTAAATTGTGTATGATTATGAAAATGACTGGTATTAAATGGGTTACGCTGTTAGTGTTAGTCTTTGGTGCAGTATCTGTTTCTGCTCAGAGTGACTTGACGGTGAAGGTGAAGAATATCCGTTCGGCGAAAGGGAAGGTGATGATTGCTGCTGATAAAGGGCAGTATGCGATGGCGGACGCTACTGGTGATACAGTGACGCTTGTATTGAAAGAAGTACCCGAAGGGAAATGCAAATTGTATGTGTACCACGATGAAAACGGTAATTATCAATTGGACAGAGTAGACGGTGTACCGACGGAGAATTGTGCGATTGTGGATTTAGACATGACAGCTGGAGCAAAAACAATTGATGTTGAGTTGACCGATCTGCGGAATAAAGCTAAAAAATAATTTTATGGAAGAGAAAGACATTATTATGGAAGACAAAGAATTGAACGAGCAAGAGAGTTTGAAACTTATCACTCAAATGATACAGAATACCCGACGTAATTTAGATACGGGTAGTGGAAATATGTTTTTGTTATGGGGATATGTTTCTGCAATAGTGACGTTGGTAGTTTTTGCAGGAATCTATTGGACGCGAAATCCAGTTTGGATGTGGGGCTTTTGGGGAGTTCCGGTTTTAGGTTATCTCTTTAGCTTCATACTGGTACGTAAGCAACGTAAGCTCGCAAAGTCGTATGGCGATAAGGTCTTGAATGAAATGTGGCAAATCATGGGGCTACTTTGTATTGCGATTGTACTTGGAGCAACGTTTACCAATCATTATGAGATAATTCTGCCGATATGCGCAATTCTTATTTCTCTAAGTAGCATTATAACCGGGAGCATAATTCGCTATACACTCTTTTCCGGTTTCCCTGCTTTTGGAATTGCATTGGGACTGAATATGTTATTCAGCATTCTGGATAAGACTTCTTCCTATTTGTCATTGTTAGAATTTGTATTGGTGATTGTTTTTGCATTGATTATTCCCGGGCATATCTTGAATTATTGTGCAAGAAAGGATAATAAACGATGAGCACCGGATCATTAACAGCAGAAAAAGCTGATATGTTTGAAGAAGACAATATAGAGGCTATTACCCGAATGATGCAAAATCGCAAGAAAAATCTGCTTTGGCTGGCAGTTACCCGTAACGAAAAGACTGTTTTTGGTATTGGGCGTTTTCCTATTAGTGTTGTTGCTGTCTTTGTCTTATCTATTAGCAGAATGAAAAAATGGGAACTTGGGTGATATATATGCTTGCGGGTAATTGGGCTTTGATGCTCTATTTAATACTAAATGTATATGATTGGGAAAAGTGATATATTAAAGAAAGGGAATCAATCATGAAAGCGAATCGTTGGGAGAGTTTTTTAACTTCCTGGAAATTCTTTTCATTGCTGGTGGTATTGCAATTCATTTTGATGCCTGTAGCGACGAAAGATTTTAGGTTTGAGGCAGCGGGAGACATCGTATTCTATACGTTGCAGCATGCCTTTATTATGGATATGTATTCATACAGCTTTTATTTTCAGGTGATGATGATCCTGGCTTTGATAGCTGTTGTAGTCTGGAAGGGAAAGTTTAGCAGAGTTTTTACTGCTATTACAGGTTGTTTTTACCTGCTTTATGCTGTGATACAGAATATGGCAGTAACAGAACAGCATGGTTTCAGTATGGTAACAGTGAACGTTGTAATGATTGGTTTCGTTGCATTAGTCTGGCTGTGGGCTGCATGGAAGGGCTACAATGAGTTTTCTTTTGATAATGTTACCTGGAAAACCGGTTGGACGATACCTGTTGCTCTGTTTTGTTTGTGGTGGCCGATGAGTCTGAAAACGGCATTGCCGGATTTTCAGCTGCATTATTTGTATGATGGCGGTTCGGCATTGGCTTTCTGCCCGATGACTCCTGTGTTTCTAACTTTGCTTGTACTAAGTAAACGGGGAGTGAACAGGGTAGTGTTGCGGGTGACGGCAATGGTAGGAGTTATTATCGGATGTTATAATATGGGTAATTTTGCTTCTGAGACCGGATTTTATGTCGGATTGTACCACTTGCCTCTGCTGGGCATGTCCATTTATGCTTTGTTGAGCAGCAGACAGAAGAGAAAGAATCCGGAATGTGTATGATTAAAATAATTTGTATTGAATATGGACAATAAGAAATTGAATGAGCAGGAGAGTTTAGAACTCATCACTCAAATGATACAGAATACAAAGTTCAAGATGGTGAAAAACGCCGGAACTCCTTTTTTAGTATGGGGATACATGACTGTGGTGACCTCTTTGCTGGTTTGGTATCTTTTGAAAGAAACCGGCAATTATTACTGGCAGTTTTTATGGCTTCTGATGCCGGCTGTTTCTTACCCGGTCACTATCTATAGCCAGAGGAAAAAGCAAAGGATGGCAAAAACGTATATCGACCGGATAGTAGGATATGTATGGGTAGTTTTCGGACTATGCGGATTGCTGATTTCATGTGTATCTATGATCTATTGGAGTCTGCCTATACTCTTTGTGATCCTGTTGATGATGGGGATGGGAACTACTTTAACCGGACTAATTATAAATATGAAACTGGTTACGGTAAGCGGTGTGCTGGGTATATTTGCATCATTGGGTTGCCTGTATATAGACAAGTTTGATCAGATATTGCTTTTTGCTTTAGCCTTTGTTTTCATGATGGTCATCCCGGGACACTATTTGAACATAATGTCAAAACGAAGAGTTTAATGTATTATCTTTGCACTATAAAAATAGAAATAAAGCATGTTTAAAGAACTGAACCCCTTACTGCATTCCGAACTGCGCCTGGCGGTGATGTCGTTGCTTATTGGTGTCGAAGAGGCAGATTTTGTCTTTATCCGGCAACAGACGGGGGCAACGGCGGGCAACCTCAGCGTGCAGATTGATAAACTCAATAAAGCAGGGTATGTGGAGGTGACGAAGACGTTCAAGGGAAAGATGCCTTGCACTATCTGTAAGATTACGCCACAGGGAGTAGACGCTTTTGAGGAATATGTGGAAGCACTGAAAACGTATATTATAAAATAATGAAAGCGAACTTTATAGTCAGAGCAGCTTTGCAGTCGGATGCTGTTGAGCTGAAAAATTTATTTCAGAATACCGTTCTCGCGATAAATAGGCGCGATTACTCACAGGCGGAAGTTGAAGACTGGGCATCATGTGGGGATGATCTTTCTAATATAGAAGATATGATAAAGACCCATTATTTTATTGTAGCTATTAATCAACAGTTGGAAATCGTAGGTTTTTCATCTATCACTCCCCAGGGTTATTTACACTCTATGTTTGTTCACAAGGATTTTCAAGGTGAAGGCATTGCTACAATGCTTTTGAATGAAATAGAACAGTATGCAATTACAAATGGGATTATACGGATTACATCCGAAGTGAGTTTAACAGCCCGCCCTTTCTTTGAAAAAAGAGGTTATATAGTGGAGGAAGAGCAAAAGCGCAAGGCTAATCAGCTTTCTCTTACTAATTTCTGGATGGCCAAACAGACGATATGTCCGAAAAACTTATAGAATAGACAAAAATCAGATTGAAGTTTTCCGATACTATTCTCTTTTTCTTGTAACATTTCGGAGTGACCCGTATCTAAAGGAAAAACTTTAGAATATATGGTGATGAAAAGATTACTTTTGACCCTGATGTTATTGGGAACTTCTCTTTTGATTTTTGCACAGGATTATCCTTTTTCGGTAGTAAAATCGGGAACAGGAAAACAAGCGGTTATATTTATACCCGGTTTTGCATGCTCGGGTGATGTCTGGGCGGAAACAGCCAGCGTATTGAAAGACAGCTATACCTGCTATGTGCTGACGATGGCGGGCTTTTCGGGTGTTGCACCTGAAGAGTGTCCATCATTCGAGAGATGGAAAATGCAGATTGCAAAGTTTATCAAAGAGGAGCGGATAGAGAAACCTATTCTCGTGGGGCATAGTATGGGAGGTGGTTTGGCACTTGCAATTGCGGCTGAATTCCCGGAGCTTACAGGAAAGATTGTGATTGTAGATGCCTTGCCTTGTCTGATGGCTTTGACAGTTCCTGATTTTAAATCTGCTCCTGATAATGACTGCACAGATTTAATTGACAGGATTACAGCTATGGATGAGGAGCAATTTGCACAGATGCAAAGAATGAGTGCGGCAACGCTTACCACTGATTCATTGAGATTTGCCGAAATAGTAAACTGGGGATTGGCATCTGACAGAAAGACGTATGCTAAACTATTCTGTGATTTCTCGAATACAGATTTAAGGGAATGTATAAAGAATATAGTTGTCCCTTCTCTCGTACTTTTGGAACCTTATTTCAAACATATAGATACGGTCATTAAGAATCAATATAAGAATTTGTCAGTAGCACAAATCAGATATGCAGATAAAGGCTTGCATTTTGTGATGTTTGATGATAGGGAATGGTTCATCCATCAAATTTGTGAATTTATAAAAGAGCGTTAAGTGGAATTTGAAGATATATATAGGAGATACTGGAATAAAATATTCCGCTTATGCATGGGGTATGTAAATGACTACAGCTTAGCTCAGGACATGGCTCAGGAAACTTTTATTAAAGTCTGGCAATATCTGCCCACCTTCAGGAATGAAGCCAATATTGATACCTGGATATTTCGTATTGCAACCAATAACTGCCTGCGTCAGCTGGAACGGAAGAAGCAAATCTTATCTACGCAGTTTCCTGCCGATTTATTTGAAGATGAAAAGACGGATATTGAGCCGCAGATTCAGTTGCTATATAAGTTTATTGCAGAACTTTCGGAGATAGACCGCATTATCATTTCGTTGGAACTGGAAGAGGTCAGGCAAGCGGATATAGCGCAAATCATTGGATTGTCGGAGAGTAATGTCCGTGTAAGAATTCATCGTATAAAAGTCCGGTTAACAAGAAAATTCAAAGAATATGGAGAGTAATATTGATATAAAAGAGTTGTGGAACAGGCAGACTGTTCCGGCTGCCGATCAATCTGAAATATTGAATAAGATCAGCCGTTTCAGAAAAAACGGTCTTAAAAAGGGGATATTTCTTGATGTTATCTTAGTGTTGACTATCCTTTTTATGATATTTATCTGGATCTATTTCAAACCGCAATTCTTGAGTACTAAGATTGGAATCATTGTGGGAATCCTGCCGATGTGTATTGTGGTGGTATTCAATCGGAAGATAACTTCTTTGTATAGGTCATTGGACGAGAAACAGTCGAATATCGATTATCTGAATAATTTGCTTATGCTGAAAGGGAAAGAAACTTTCATGCAGACTAAGGTAATGAGTTTATATTTCATTTTGCTATCCTCCGGTATCCTTCTTTATATGTATGAATATACTCTTAATTCATCTTTTACATTCAGACTGATAGCGTATTCTGTTTTGTTTTTATGGATTGCCCTTAATTGGTTTGTTCTACGTCCTGTAATGATTAGAAAGAATAGGCGGAAGATGGATTGCTTGGTCAGACAGATCGAAAAGATTAAGTCGCAAGTGGATGAATTTTAGTTTCTAAAAAAAAGTTGTACATTTACTCGCTCAAAATAAAAAGATGCAGTATGAAAATTTTAGTTACTTACGCCGTACAGGGCGAGTTTACGGAGTTAAAGTTTCCCGGATTGATAGGGGAGGAAGAAGTTCACATCGGCTATATTCGTACGGGAGTAGGCAAAGTGAAGTCAGCTTATTATGTTTCTGAAGTACTCAATCAGGCCAAGCCGGACTTGGTGATTAACGTAGGTACGGCGGGAAGCATTGATTGCCAGGTAGGAGATATTCTGGTGTGCCGTCATTTTATAGACCGTGATATGCAGAAGTTAGCCGATATGGGTTTGGAATATGAGATTGATTCTTCTGCCTTGCTGGCAGAGAAGGGATACTGTATGCATTGGGCAGGAGAAGGCATTTGTAATACAGGTGATACTTTTCTGACGGAACTTTCGGATGTGAAAGGCGATGTGGTTGATATGGAAGCTTTTGCGCAAGCCTTTGTTTGCCGTGCTAAAAATGTGCCTTTTATTGCTGTGAAGTATGTGACGGATATCATAGGACAGAACTCCGTGAAGCATTGGGAGGATAAACTGGCTGATGCACGTAAGGGGCTGGGAGAATTCTTTGAACAGATAGGTGGAGCGGTAAAATAAGCATCTACTTCAGCGTCTTAAATGAAAGGATATGATAGGTTACTCCTGCTGCAATAATCAGGAGTATTACTTTTACCCACATATATGGAACGATAAAAAATACGCAGTAGAGCATGGTGATCCACATCAGCGAGATGGAAATTATCTTTGCGCGTAGAGGGATGGCTTTGTTTTCACGAAAGTTGCGGATATAAGGGCCGAGATGCTTTTGATTTAATAACCAGTTATATAGGCGAGGCGAACTTTTAAAGTAGAGTGCAGCCGTGAGTAGCAGAAATGGAGTAGTGGGTAACAACGGCAGAAAGATGCCGAGGATACCAAGTGCTAAAGAGAGTGTACCAAGTGCTATATAAAGGGTTTTCATGCCGCAAAAGTACTCTTTTTTTGTTTACGGAGAAAGTTCTGTTTGCTTTGTTGTCCGACATTCGCTTTAAATGCTTATGTTTGCGAAGAATTTTCAATAAAGTCAAAACATGTATTTGAGAAAGTCCGTCTTCACGCTATTGCTGATACTGTGTAATGTATTTGTTGTGGTGGCACAGACCACCGTAGACTCTTTAGCACTTGTTACTGCTCATTGGAATGTAATTTCTATGGGAAAAGGTGTACTTTGTCGCGAAGCGGAGTTCGTTTCTTTGTATGGTGTTCCGCAGCATGTTGCTATTCTTGAAATCAAACCGGAACAACATCGGTTTGACATTTTAATTCATTCTCCTAAAGAAGAAACCAGTAGTGCTGCCCGTCGTTCCGGTGCAGTGGCGGCTATTAACGGTTCATATTTCAATATCAAGCAAGGAACTTCTATCTGCTATTTGAGGAAAGACGGGGTGGTGGTGGATACTACTGCGACCGGTGTACTCAGTACTGTATCCAATGGTGCCGTGAAAATAGATAAAGGGAAACTGGATATCATAGCCTGGAAGAAACAGGATGAGAAAACTTGCGAACAGAAAGAAGGGAGTATTCTCGTTTCCGGTCCGTTGATGCTGCTGGATGGAAAAGCTTGTGACTTGTCTGCTTGTAACCGGTCATTCGTGCAGACTAAACATCCACGGAGTGCCGTGGCTCTGATGAAGGACGGAACGGTGTTTCTGATTGCGGTTGCGGGCCGTTTCGAAGGTAAGGCGGAAGGTATCAATATCCCTGAGTTGACACATCTTCTCCGTGTATTGGGTGCAAAGAAAGCTTTGAATCTGGATGGTGGTGGCTCTACTACACTTTGGAGTGCTTCTGCACCGGATAATGGAATTGTAAACAAGCTTACTGACAATAAACTTTATGATAATAAAGGGGAGCGTAAGGTTGCCAATTCACTTTGTGTTTACGAATAAAAGCGGAAGATTTAAACTGTAATCCTTAGAATTTTTGTACTTTTGTGCCGTGCCGAGGTGACATTAGGTGCGACAACAGACAAAGTATTTTCTTAATTAGCGTATTAACAAGAATATGTATACAGTTATCAAACGCATGGAAATATCAGCTGCCCATAGCCTGAAACTTTCCTATCGCAGCAAATGTGAGGATCTGCATGGTCACAATTGGATTATCACAGTCTACTGCCGTTCCCGGGAACTCAATGCCGATGGAATGGTAGTTGATTTCAGTCACATCAAAGAAACGGTGAAAGGAAAGCTAGATCACCGTAATTTGAATGAAGTTCTTCCATTCAATCCTACCGCAGAGAATATAGCCCGCTGGATATGCGAGCAGATACCTACTTGCTTCAAAGTCGAGGTGCAGGAATCTGAATCCAATGTAGCCACTTATGAGAAAGAATAACCCTACTGAAAGCCGGCACAAATATTTTTTATGAGAAAGATTAATGAGATTTTTTATAGCTTGCAGGGTGAAGGCTATCACACCGGTACGCCTGCTGTCTTTATCCGCTTTTCCGGTTGCAATCTGAAATGCTCTTTTTGCGATACACGGCATGAAGAAGGTGTGCTGATGTCCGATGATGAAATTATTGCCGAAGTAGGAAAGTATCCGGCTGTTACGGTTATCTTGACGGGTGGAGAACCTTCTCTCTGGATTGATGAGGTTTTTATCGACCGTTTGCACCAGGCGGGAAAGTATGTCTGTATCGAAACGAATGGAACGAACCCATTGCCCCAAAATATTGATTGGGTGACTTGTTCTCCCAAGCAAGGGGTGAAGTTGGGGATTACCCGTATGGATGAGGTGAAGGTCGTTTACGAAGGTCAGGACATTGAAGTCTACGAGTTGCTTCCTGCTGAATATTTCTTTCTGCAACCCTGTTCATGTAGTAATACTGCGGAAACAGTGGCGTGTGTCATGCAACATCCTAAATGGCGGTTAAGTCTGCAAACACATAAACTGATTGACATTCGTTAATGAATCGGGTCGTGTTATAGGAATGTAACGTGAATGACATCTTTCTTTTGCTTTTTAGGGCTTACTTTGCCGTGAAATTAAAATTCTAAAAAGAGAAGAAACATGAAATCAATTCGTTTTTTATCCTTGCTGCTTTTGCTGAACTTGTTTGCAGCAGGAGGGTATGCAGTAGACCAACCCGTTAAAAAAGAGATTGTCGTAAGTGGTGTGGTGACAGATACGCAGAAACAACCTGTCGCAGGTGTTGTTGTGACAGATGGCGTTAATTTTACACAGACTGATGATAAAGGGCGTTATCAGTTGGTATCTGATCCCGCACAGTCTAAATTCGTTTATCTTTCTGTTCCGGCGGACTACAAAACTAATGTAGAGAATGCATTACCTGTTGGCTATTATGCCCGGATTGATGCAAAAAAGAAAAAGAATCGTTGTGATTTCAGCTTGGTGAAGAGAGAACAGCCGGTTCAGGATTTTACCTTTATAGCTATCTCTGATCCGCAGGCAAGAAATGAGGAACAGTTGGATCGCTTTGCTTCGGAAACTGTGGTTGATTTGAAGGAAACATTGAAGCAATTGTCTTCGCAGGAAGTTTACGGAATGGTTCTGGGAGATATCGTCTGGGATGTTATGCCTTTGTATGATTCGTATAAGAAGGTTATCTCTGATTTGGACTTAACCATGTATCATGTGATTGGTAATCACGACTTTGATCAGCAATATACGGCATTGAGCCTTGCTACGAATAAGGAAGAATACGGGGAATCGGTGTTCGGTGATCATTTTGGACCGACGGATTATTCTCTTAATGTAGGGAAAGTGCATATTATTTCGATGAAGGACATAGACTATAAAGGTAAAAAGAAATATACGGAGCAGTTTACCCCTGAACAATTGGAATGGTTGAAAAAGGATCTGAGCTATGTGAAGCCGGGTACTACCGTACTGTTGAATCTTCATGCTCCTACGGCTAACAGTACGGGTAGAGGAGGAGCTAATGCCCGTAATGCCGAACAACTTTTTGAGATACTAAAAGATTATAAGACGCATATCTTTGTCGGTCATACTCATTTTTATGAAAACCGCATTGTGACTCCTGTTATCTATGAACATAATATTGGTGCAGCTTGTGGTGCCTGGTGGGCAGGAGATGTAAATCGTTGCGGTGCTCCCAATGGTTATCTGGTGGTGAATGTGACCGGTGATGACATCTCCTGGCAGTATAAGGCTACCGGTCGTCCATTCGATTATCAGTTTCGTGTGTATAAGCCGGGTGAGTTTCAGAGCCAACCTAAGTATCTGGTGGTTAATGTCTGGGATTATGATCCGGCATGGAAGTTATCCTACTATGAAGACGGTGTTGAGAAACCGGGTGTAATGGAGGCTTTTGACGATGAGGATCAGGATCATATTACAATGAAAGAAGGAAAGGCTACAGGGTATCATACATCGCACTTATTCCGGGTACGTCCTACGGATAAGGCTAAATCAGTGAAGATCGTAGCAACAAATCGTTTCGGTCAAAGCTTTACCCAGACTGTAGATTTGAAATGACAGGCTTTGAATACTCGTTTATAACGGGTTTATAAACAAAAATAGCTGCAAGTTTTTACTTGCAGCTATTTTCATCTTGCACGGGAGGAGAGGCTCGAACTCCCGACACCTGGTTTTGGAGACCAGTGCTCTACCAACTGAGCTACTCCCGTGTTTGCGGCTGCAAAGGTAATGTAAACTTTTAAATATGCAAGAGGGATGAGCGATTATTTTAACGCTCTCTCGTCTTATAACATCTGTAAGTCCTGATACATAATGCGGTAGGCTGCTGCTTTTTTTTCTAAAGCAAGCGGATAAGCACGCGAAGAAGAAGGCATCCGATAGAGTCGCATAGGTCTGCCATCAAAAACAAACTCTGTAAAATCTCCCACTTTCGGCTTTTCAAGAGAGAACTGTTCGCATAAAGTTTCTGTTGCTTTCTCACCTGTGGTAACTATGGCTTTACATTCTGGTAAGCGACGGAGCATACCCTCGATATCCGTAGGTTCTACAACTTCCAGAAATTTGTCGGATGCATTGTCCTGTAACCGTCGTATGGCGGTAGCTGTATCAAATAGGGCAATACCTTTTTCTTGCAGAAAAGGGATAATGCGATCTTTGTCGAAAGCTTTTGCCGCTTCGTTCAGAAAATGGTTTTTATCATTGAAGAACAAGAGTCCTACAATCCGCCACATATCATTGTTCCAGTTCGGATAATAAAACTCCATCGACCACCTTTTCTTTTGAGGTGGAAAACTTCCCAGCATCAGCAAACGGGCGTTAGCAGGAAGAAAGGGTTCTAAAGGGTGTCGCTCGATTTCCATACTTACTATTTTTAGGATAAAAAATGTCTGAAAAGCCCGGAATATGATTCAGACTTCTCAGACGACTCTGTGATTTTCTTATGCAAAAGTATAGATTATTTCCGGAAGTTACTCTGCTATTTCCAAATTACTCATCTTTTCTGTGATGCGGAAAGGGAAGTCCGGATATTCGTACAGGCTGAACCGTGATTCGGTTTTGCCTTCTGTATAATTCCAGATACTTGCGTAGTCTTCCACATCTTCTCCCATGGCACGCAGTTGTCGCAGGTACGCGGCTATGGACTTATTCTCTACGATATATACCTGTCCGAGCTGATTGATTATCGGGCTGTGACGACGTGTTCCGTCGTGGTCGAAACGAAGGATGCGCTTTCCGTCTTCGGTCATTCCCACCAGATTGAACGTCATGCTCTTGCCAATGGCGGGCAGGTTTAACACGCTGCGGTCTGTGGCAAGAAACGGAAGATGATGTATCTTCAGGAAGTGGCGGATGCAGTATGCAGGATCAAGTGCGGTTTCGAGCGATGCAGACAGGTTGAAGGCATCTTCTTTATTCAGTTTGCCGAAACGCTTTTCTTCTTGCTGTTCCTGCATGGAACGGCTGTTTGGTGTAAAGACTGCGTTGTTTTCTTCGAAACCTTTTACGGAGAATGTATAGTAACAGACAACTCCCAGTTCGTTAAGTACCTGGCGTAGGCGAGTGGTATGTCCCCGACGTGAGGCAGCTACGTTATACACAAGTTGGTTGGTAATCAGCCAGCCTGCCGATAATAATTTGCGAATACCTTCCTTTGCCTCGGGAGTAACTTCCAGTGGCGTTTGGAAATGCGTTTGAATAATGAACTGACGGATACCGATGACGGATGCTTTCTCCTTGAAAGTTCGCAGAATTTCTACCAATTCATTGTTGATACGCATTGGCAGATAAGCTGGCAAACGCGATCCGAGGCGGATACGCTGTAATTCGGCATACTTTTCTCCTTCCGGGCGTTCCTGATTGGCTTTCCGTTTACGGGCAGCCATACGGTAAACGGCTTCCAGAATTGTGTTCAGCGTCTTGTTCTGACTCATGAGGGCATCTCCACCTGTGATGAGGATGTCACGCAATTGGGTATCTTCCTCGAAGTAAGTCATCAGACGGCGCAATTTCTTCTCCCATATTTCTTTAGGGCGCAGGGAGTCAAACTCAAAATTAAGTCGTTTACTCTGGAAGTCATACATACGCTGGCATGAAGCACAAAGCCCGCCACAAGCGCGTCCCATGGTGTCGGGAATGAGGATGGCTACTTCCGGATAACGACGGTGAATATTGTGCCCGTCGGGCAGGAGCCAGCCGGCAGCATTGGGTTTTCCGGCTTCTACTATGTCTTCACGTTCCCAGGCGCGGATTTGTCCGTAGGTTTCCACCAGTTGCGGGGAGTAGAGGATGTAGCTGCGCAGAGATTCATCGTTGTATCCTGTGCTACCGGGATTTAACAAGTGCAGATAGTAAGGCGTAACGAAGAAAGGCATTCCTTTCTTGCGAGCACGAGATAACAGATACATAGTTTCGGCAGAAAGTGAATTGCCCAGAAATCGATTCAGTTCTGTAGGGCTTTTGGCAGCCATGGCCAGATGGAAACGGAAGTCATTCCACCATTCGTTGACGAGGCGATATTTCTCTTCGTAGCTGATGCCCTCTTCAAAGTGGTAGCGGGAAACAGCGGTCCGGTGCTCTATCTTCTGTATCAATGCGTGCAGAATACGCTCTTTATTTTTGGCATGGATCAGTTGTACGTCTTCGTCCAGTCCGCTGGGCCAGCGCTCGGTCCACGCTTTGACGCGTTGGGGTGCGGGGAGTGGGGCAGCAGGATGCTGTAAGCGTTTGAATTGCTGGAAAATATCCAGGAACACATCTGTTTCTACATCTTCTTCCAGATTTCCGGTAAGAAACGCGTATAGAAGTGACAGGGTAGAAACAATCATTTGTTCATCGGTAGAAAGTTCATGGACTTCCTGGCCGTCATATTCAATCAGAAGTCGAATTTGCCTGACAACTTCACTTTCCGTATCAGCCTGATTGGTAATGAATTCCGAAATGCCTTGTTTGAAGCTTTCCGTACCGTCGCTCTGTTCGGCGATGCGTACAATTTCGGGAAGTTCATTTCGATAAAGTTGCTTCAACTGGGATAAAGTGAGTGCAAGCATTTTCTTTTGTTTCATAAGCGGTTGTTTTTTAATGATTAATACTGAAATAGTTGCGAGCTGCGAACTGCAAGCTATAAACTACGAGCTACGAGTTACAAATTATAAGCTACAGATAACTCTGATAGCCTGAAAGGCTTCCATTATATAGCGTAGGGCATCGCCCTACGTAAATAGTATATATTTCTCAATAAGCCCTGAAAGGGCGAAATCGAGTTAGTTGCCTTTATTTCGCCCTTTCGGGGCTCAGAGACAGGTAATTCAATCCGTAGGGCGATGCCCTACGCTATATAATGAAAGCCTTTCAGGCTGCCTGACTTATTGAGCCTAAATCAAGCTATTTGAATTCTCAAATCTTCTGAATTATGAAATCTTCTGAATAATCAGATTACTTGAACTAATAGGTTTTGAACTATCAACTTATCAGAGTTTTTTAACTTACCCAGTGCAATGGTTTGTCACTGATAGCTTGTAGCCTGTGGCTTAGCGGATAAAGTCCGCTATATCTTACAACAATCTCTTTGCATAAAGTGTTGTTGCTCCTTCGAGCAAAAAAGTTGCATAAAAATAACAAAAAAAGGCGAGGAAATCATTTCTCGCCCTTTCTATTGATTGTTTCTTTAGAAAACTTTTTCTTTTGATAACAGTTTTTACCTGATAGATATTTCAAACTTATTTCTCTTCCGTGGCTTTGTTTTTGGGTTCTTTTTTAGCCAGTAATACAACGTTGTACACGTATTCTGTCATCCACTGCTCGGAGTATCCCAGACGCTCTTTATATTGGCGGACTGCCATAGCCGTCTTATGTACATCGTCCTTTTTCCATACGGTTTTGGTGCAGACGTCATGTACGGTCTTTTCGGTCATACTGCGCAGTGCGCCTTTAAAAACAGAGGGCACGCGGAACTTCCATTGCATCAAGTTACCCATCAACATCATCAGGTCTTGTGAGAAGCCTTGATACATAAACAAGTATGCCTGCACATCATTCTGCGTGCGGCAATGCTTCTTTACGGAAGCGTCGATTTCCTTGAAGAAGTTTTCACTCAGTCCATAGTCCTGCATCAGCATTTTGCGTGAAGCAGTCTTTTCGGCTTGTCCCAGTCGTCCGCCCTGAGTCGGTATTTTGAACAGGCGTTTGAAGTTGGCTACATCCGGCACGAAACGAATGTTCGTAATTCCCAGATTAGCGGCAATCACGGACTGGAAATAAACGCGTGTCAGTGACACGAAATCTTCCACGTTTTTGGAGGAAGTACCCTCGGAATTCTTTTTAAATAGTTTGGCAAATATACCCATCTTATTTATGTTTTATGATTTATGATTTATAATTGCCGGGGCAATTGCGATTGCAAAAGTACGAAATAAGTTGATTTACACCAACAATTGTATAAATCATAATTTATAAATCATAAATCTCTTACCAGCACTCTATGTCATTTTCTACCTCTTTGAGGCGGTCTTTTGTGAAAACAGGGTCTTTGATACCCGCCCGTTTCTGTGCACGGTAGTCTTCCAGCAGTTTAAAAGCGTATTTACCAAGCAGGCTGATGGCAATCAGGTTACAGAGCGCCATCAATCCCATGGTGACATCTGCCAGACTCCAGGCCACATCCAGTGCGGCGAGTGCACCAAATAGCACCATACCACCTACCAGAATACGGTAGATATTCAATATCCATTTCTTACGGGTAAGATAACGTACATTAGCTTCTCCATAATAATAATTACCCAGAATGCTGCTGAAGGCGAAGAAAAACAAAGCAATAGCAACAAAAATACTTCCTGCCGAGCCAATTTCGTTCGTCAGTGCCTGTTGCGTAAGTTGTACTCCATTGGTAGAGCCGTCCAGTGGCGCACCGCTGAAAAGTATAATGAACGCAGTGCAGGTACATATAATTAATGTATCGGTGAAAACGCCCAAGGTCTGTATCAGCCCTTGCTTTACGGGATGTGTGACGTGTGCAGTGGCTGCCACATTGGGAGCGGAACCCATACCGGCTTCATTGCTGAACAATCCCCGCTTGATGCCTTGCATCAATGCAATACCTACGCCACCACCCAATGCCTGTTGCCAGCCGAAGGCATGGCTAACGATGAGTTTGATAACGGCAGGAAGTTCAGTGATATTGATAGCTACAATGATCAGTGCCAAAGCAATATATCCCAATGCCATAACGGGAACAATAATGCTGCTTACTTTAGCAATGCGCTGTACACCACCGAAGATAATAAGCAGTGTGGCTATGGTAATAACCCCTCCTACGATGGCGTGGTCGAAACCGAATGCATGTTCAAAAGCTGCACACAGCGTATTGCTTTGTACGGAGTTGAAGGCGAAGCCGAAAGTGATCGTAATGAGTACGGCAAACACAGTACCCATCCACGGTTGTTTCAATCCTTTTCGCATATAATAAGCGGGACCGCCAATGAAAGAGTCTTTGCCTCTTACCTTATATAATTGTGCCAATGTGGACTCTACGAATGAACTGGCAGCACCAAACAGGGCAATGACCCACATCCAGAACACTGCTCCCGGCCCGCCTACAGCGATGGCAGTGGCCACACCCGCCAGATTGCCCGTACCTACACGGCTGGCAATAGAGATGGCAAATGCCTGGAATGAAGAGATATGCTTTTCACCCGGTTTTCCGTTCGTTCCTACCGAATCACCCAGTAAACGTACCATTTCACCTATCATGCGGAACTGTACGAAGCGGGTTTTCAGCGTGAACCAAAAGGCACATCCCAAAAGCAGAGCGATAAGGATATAAGTCCAGAGAATATCGTTGATTGAATTGATTATATTCATGCTATATTGTTTAATATTTACTTGTTTAATGATAAACTGTCGGTTCTTCTGTCTGAATTTATTGATTATAAAGGTCGCAAAAGATATATTTTGTAACTGATTGAATATTACTGTGTTGTGTTGAGGCGTTCTAAGACTGCGACTGAGGTACCCTAAGTATACGACTGAGATACCCTAAGTATGGGACTGAGGTACCCTAAGTATCATACTGAGATACCCTAAAATAACAACAGTTTCTGTTTTTTGTTTTTCTGTAAATAACTTTTTCTTCATAACCCAAAAGTAGAAGTCAGGATTGAAGAATAATCATTTATTTTAGTCTGAAGTGAAACTTATGCCCTTCAAATACCGGTTCTACAATATCAAACCGGATGAACTTGGCAAGTAAATGTTCCGCTGCACGTCGGGAAAGGCGTGCCAGCCTACAATACCTGTTCAGCGATAGACTGTCATTTTCTTCCAACAAGTCAAGCAACAACTGTTCGCGCTCAGTATAAGTTATCAGTTCTCCCCGCGGACTACCACTTTGCTGCCATACACGCAGATGAACCGGTGTAGCGAGTATATTCTCATCCTTGATGCGCAGATAAGCCAACGGTTTTCCTGTTTCATCCTTGGCATATACGGGTTTTTGCAGACTTTCTTCAATCTGCACTACCAGCACGCTGCGTCCTTCCGCCTGAAAGGTCTGCATGGTATAATTCACTTCCGGCTGACAGTACATTTGTGCTGCCGCCTCTATCATATATTGTTCCTCATCGGAGCGAACTCCGGCGATCTTTCCGTTATCTTTTACCCCGATCAGCAACCGCCCGCCGTCCGTATTGGCAAAGGCGGAGAGCGTTTTTGCGATCTTACGGGCATCGGAAATCTCAAACTTAAAGTCCTGCCTTTGGTGTTCGCCTTCGGCTATGAGCAAGTGTATGTATTCCGTATCTGTAAGGGGTTTCATGCCTGCAAAAGTAGGTAAAAAACGCCAGAGGACGTTTTTTTGTGCAATTTTTGCGGATTATTTCAAAAAAAATATTGTTTTTCTGCATTTATTTCAAGAAAGAGTGTATTTTTGCCAGACATTATTAACGAAGTAATATTAATAAGAAAAGGATTATGAAAGAATTAGTTGAAAAAGTTGCTGAATTGTATGCAGCATTCGAGAAAGATGCAAAAGCTCAGATTGAAAATGGTAACAAAGCTGCCGGTACTCGTGCACGTAAGGCTTCTTTGGAAATCGAAAAATCAATGAAAGCATTCCGCAAAGCATCTTTGGAAGCTGCTAAATAATAAGCACGCTTACTGAAAGAATTGAAAGACCGTCTCAATGAGAACGGTCTTTTTTGTTTTATCCGGTACAAACATAGGGCCACCCGATATTTTCGGTATACCCATCAAATAATAAGCAATTTGTTCAGCCGCAAGATAACGCGGATCTCTTTATTAATTCTTTTTCAAACTATATACATTGTGTATATGATATATCTTTTATATCTTTGTAAAAAAAGAAAGGAGTTATTATGGCGACAATGACATTAGAGAAAAAAAGGAAAAATATAGATTTGCCTGTTGACGTATTACAGCGCTTATCGGTTTTGGCTGCTTCACAAGGTAAGAGTTTGAAAGCTTTCATAGAGCACCTCTTGGTGGTAAAAGCAAATTCTATTTCTGTGGAAGTTTTAGAAAATCCCAGTCCAAGTGGCGATTCCTTTTTCGAAGATGCAGAAAATATGGCTGAGATTTCAGCACGAATGAAAGCACATAAAGCAGGAAAGACAAAATCTGCCATAAAGCTTAAATCAGCCGAGGAAATCAAGAGCTTTATAGATAATCTCTGAGATGAAATATATCATAGAGTTTGAAGCCAAGGCTATAGAGGATTTAGCTAAATTGAAGAAATCGGGAAATAAAGCATTAATTACTAAAATCGAAAGATTACTTTTGGAAATAGCAGAACACCCTACTGTGGGAACTGGACAAGTGGAAGCATTGAAAGGTACTCTATCCGGTTATTGGAGCAGGAGAATTGATAAGTTTAATCGTATTATTTATACCATTGAAGAAGAAATTGTGACAGTTACAATAATTTCGGCTAAAGGGCACTATGGTGATAAGTGATAAGTTGTGTAGTGGATATGAATGAAAACGTCCTCAATAAACTGAAAATACTGGCGGAGTCGGCCAAATATGACGTCTCATGCTCGTCCAGCGGTACCGTGCGTTCCAACAAACCAGGTATGTTGGGTAATACTGTCGGCGGCTGGGGCATTTGCCATAGTTTTGCTGAGGACGGACGTTGCATTTCACTACTGAAAGTGATGCTGACGAACTATTGCATCTATGACTGTGCATATTGTATCAATCGTCGCTCTAATGATTTGCCGCGTGCTACGCTTTCTGTCAGCGAGTTGGTAGATCTGACGATGGAGTTCTATCGCCGCAATTATATAGAAGGATTATTTCTGAGCAGTGGTGTGGTGCGGAGTCCGGATTATACCATGGAACGCCTGGTGCGCGTGGCGAAAGACTTGCGCACAGTGCATCGTTTCAATGGCTATATTCATTTGAAAAGTATCCCCGGTGCCAGTCGTGAACTGGTGAACGAAGCGGGATTGTATGCCGACCGCCTCAGCGTTAATGTAGAAATACCGAAAGAGGAGAATCTGAAACTTCTTGCCCCCGAGAAAGATCATAAAAGTGTATATGCACCGATGCGTTATATTCAGCAAGGCGTATTGGAAAGTTCGGAGGAACGGAAGAAACACCGCCATGCACCACGTTTTGCCCCTGCCGGACAGAGTACGCAAATGATTGTAGGGGCTACGGCGGAAACGGACAAAGATATCCTTTTTCTTTCATCTGCTCTTTACAAAGGACCTACAATGCGGCGTGTCTATTATTCCGGTTATATCTCTGTGAATACGTATGATACGCGTTTGCCGGCCCTGAAGCAGCCACCGCTGGTGCGTGAAAATCGCCTGTATCAGGCAGATTGGCTTATGCGCTTTTATCAGTTTAAGGTGGAAGAGATTGTGGATGATGCATATCCTGACCTGGACCTGGAGATTGATCCTAAACTGTCATGGGCTTTGCGCCATCCCGAGCAGTTTCCGGTAGATATTAATCGGGCGGATTATGAGATGTTATTGCGTATCCCGGGTGTCGGAGTGAAGTCGGCAAGATTGATTGTGGCATCCCGTCGCTTTTCTAAGTTAGGTTTCTATGAGTTGAAGAAGATAGGAGTAGTGATGAAGAAAGCGCAGTACTTTATTACTTGCCATGAACTCCCCATGAAGACAGTGAATGAAATGACTCCGCAAACAGTGCGCAGTTTGCTGATAATGAAACCGAACAAGAAGAAAGTGGACGAAAGGCAATTGTTACTTGATTTCCACGACTAAGAGAGTTCTTTTCCATGAATATATTTGTTTTTGATAATACTTTCGAGGGCTTGCTGACTTCTGTTTTTGAAGCTTATTCCCGTCGTGTTTTTCCTGATGCATTGTTTCCGGAAGGAGAGCCATTACCCTTATTTCATGATGAAGTCTTCACGGTAATCACCGAAGAAGAAAAGGCAAAGCGAGTATGGCGTGGTTTGCAAAAGAAACTCTCTTCCGGTGCTCTGTCTTGCCTTGCCCAATGTTGGCTGGCGGAGGAACAGGAAACTCCGATGCTTTTGTTCCGCTATATTCGTAAGGCGATTGATGCTCCCCGTTCCATTGAAACCAATTTTGCCGATCCGGATGTGCTGGAATTCTCACGTATGTGGAAGCGGGTGGATTGGGAACGTCTTCGTATGCTCCAGTTTATCCGTTTTCAGAAAGCTGCCGACGGCACCTTCTTTGCTGCGGTAGAGCCGGAAAAGAATGCTCTACCACTGGCTATCGATCATTTTAAGGATCGTTTTGCCGATCAGCCCTGGCTGATATACGACATAAAACGGGCGTATGGCTTCTATTATGATTTGAAAGAAGTACGTCAGGTTACCTTTGAAGAAGGTTCACGCGAGGGACATCTGGTCACGGGTATGCTGGATGAAAGCCTGATGGATAAAGACGAGAAGCTTTTTCAGCAACTCTGGAAGACATACTTTAAAGCCATCTGTATCAAAGAACGGCTAAATCCGCGGAAGCATAAACAAGATATGCCTGTACGTTACTGGAAACACATGACAGAGAAGCAGTAATAAGATCATTCGATTTGTTCTACTGTTACATCCGGCCATTCCTGCATCAGTGACAGCATGTGCCCTTCGTCATTACTCCGCTTGGATTTGATAACCATAGTCACTATATATCTTTCTGTATCTCCGGAACCTAATCTTTCCATTTTGTAGGAGACTAACATATAATTTCGGGAGTTAAAGCGATCGGATACTTCCTTAAGGATATCCTTATTTTCGGTAGAGAATGTTATCATGGAGCTTTTCATCCCTACACTTTTGAACAGGATGCTGAGCAGTTCCAATCCAGCCAGAGTGAGCAGGGTAGCAGCTATACTTATTACATACATTCCGGCTCCAACCGCCAGACCGATGCCTGCTGTAGCCCATATTCCGGCAGCAGTAGTCAGCCCCCTGACAATTTGTTTTTGTAATATGATGGTACCGGCACCGATAAAACCGATACCGCTGACTACCTGGGCTGCTACACGACTCGGGTCCAGCGAGACGCTGTTTTCTTTGATAATGTCCTGAAAGCCATATTGGGAAACAATCATGATGAGGGCACTGCCCAACGATACTAAAAAGTGAGTACGATATCCTGCTTCTTTGGCACGGTATTCTCTGTCCAGGCCGATGATGGCACCTAAGATGCCGGCTACTAATAATCTGAGTACGAAATCGAAATCTAATGTCATATTGGCTCCTTTCTGTGTTTTAAGTTACTGTACTTTTTCTTTCGGCTTGCCCCGAAAGAAAAAGATACCAAAAAGAAAGAGGCACCGGCTACGTCTCCGGAGCTACTCCGACACTGCCATTGCCGGACGGGGCTCCAACTCGCTTCGCTCAAACAATCGCCCCTTACCCGGCCCTGACAGTGCCTACGTTGACGCTCCTACGACTATGCCGGAGGGCTGCGCGGTGATTAGGGAGGATGATTGGGTTATGTGAATGCAATGTGCAATTAATGTGATTCTGTCTATAAAAGCAAAGACTGATAGCACGATCATATCAGAAATTTATATGATATGGATTGCTAACTTCGTATCTAAGTATTTCAGCACTTCATATTTTCACATTTTGCTCTTTATTTATCTAATATATCCACACCTAATCCTCTCACATTGTATAGTTCCTCTCCCCTTTTTGCCGCATGGTCTCCCGGCCTCACTGTAGGGGCGTCAACGTAGGCACTGTCAGGGTCGGGTAAGGGGCGATTGTTTGAGCGAAGCGAGTTGGAGCCCCGTCCGGCAATGGCAGTGTCGGAGTAGCCCCGGAAGTGCAGCCTTGAGTTTTTCTTTTGGTATCTTTTCTTTTGTCTCAAGACAAAAGAAAAGTACTTAATTTATAACCCATGCCCTATTATGCGGCACCGTCTTTTTCGGATCATAGTGCATTCCCGCCTGTGTCGGTATTTTAAGAACGTATGTACGTCCGCTTTTGTTTTGTAAAGAACTATCGCGCAGCCATGGGTTGGCATCCTTCAGTTGGGCGTAGGTAATACCTTTACTCTTGGCAAATTGTGCCAGATTGTCGATACTCGTTGTTACATTGATCTCTGTATGGGGGATGACCGGGTAAAGATGTTCTCGTTTCAGTAAAAAGCCATAGCGCTGCGGATTACTGATGACGGCTTTAGCGGCAAGCAGGCGGAACATGTAACGGGAAGTTTCTTCTACAAGCCAAAGGTCTACGGCTTGATCTACGAGCTGTTTTTTCAGTTCGGAGGAGATGCGGCCTTGTCCGCCATTGTAGGCAGCGGCTACGCAGAGCCAGTTACCATATCTTTGGTAGGCATCTTTCAGATACTGGCATGCGGCACGGGTGGCTTTCTCCACGTGATAACGTTCGTCAATATTGGGGTTTACTTCAAGACCGAATTCGCGTCCGGTAGTTTGCATGAACTGCCACATTCCGGCTGCTCCTGCCGGGCTACGGGCAAGGGTATTGAGGTTACTCTCTATTACGGCGAGGTATTTGAAATCATCGGGTACACCGTTTTCCTTCAATATAGGTTCTATGATGGGAAAGAAGCGGTTCGCACGCTTGATGGTAAGCATGGTGGTGGAGTGCATATAGGTGAACGACATTTGTTCGCGATCCATGCGTTCACGATGATCGTAACGTGTCAGGTCAATTTCCTGTCCGGCAAAGGTGATTTTGTCCGGTACGGAAGGGGAGGTGACACAATAGGGAACTTCGGATTTAACAGATTGCTGTTCAGGGTCTATCGTACTGTGCCCAAACAGAAATGGAAGTGTGGCACCGGCGCATAGAGCAACTGAGGTAACTATCAGGATATGTATTGAGCTTTTTTTCATTTTCAAAAGTTTGTTTGGTTCGAGGTCGAATATACAATATTTACGGGAATGAGGCAAGAACTATGGTGTCTTTACAACGAATCTTAGTTCTTTATAGGCAATCTTTCCCATAACCACCGGGGGATCATTCGCCAGAAAAAGACAACTACACGGTATCTGCCGTCGATTACAATGACCCGTTTTTTCCGGTTCAAGGCACGGACGATACTCTTCGCTACCTGATTGGCTTGCATCAACATAGGGAACTTACCACTTTTCAGTAAGTCGGTGGCGACGAAACCCGGGCGTATGTCTGTGAAATGGATATTCAAGTGTTGCATCCGGGAGAGTTGTGCCAAGGCTTCGATGTAAGTATTCTGGAAGCGTTTTGTTGCGGAATAGGCCGGGGCGATGCCCAATCCTTTGGTGCCTGCAATGGAACTGATGACAGCGATGTGCCCACCTCCTTGGGTTTTGAAGTGATTGAAGGCAGCGGTCACCATGCGGGTGAATCCTTCTACGTTGGTACGGGCGGTATTTAGTTCTATTTCCGGCTTCAGGTCCGGGTTCTGGCTACCTATGCCGGAGCTGAGGAAGAATAAATCCATGCCACCTAACTTCCGGATGAGTGTTTCCAGCAGGGTGGGGGCATCCGAGTCTGTTACGTCCAGACGTTGAATTTCTATTTGCCCGGGGGCGGTGGCTTGCAGTTTCTCCAATGCTTCTTCCCGTCTTCCGGCAATACCGATGTGCCAACCTTGCTGAATTAGCAGTTTGGCAACTTCTTCTCCTATGCCGGAGGTGGCTCCTATAATAATGGCTCGTTTCATAATTGCTGTATTAGTAGTTTGTTAATTGCATGTGCAGGATAGGAAAGGGCTTGCCTTGCGCATCTGTTTCATCCCGACTTATTACTTCAAACCCCCTGTTACGGTAGAAGCGGAAAGCCTGTTTGTTTTGTTCATTGACATCCACTTTGTGGAAACCTCGTTCGTTTACGGCAAACTCTAATAATGTCTTGCCATATCCTTTTCCCTGTTCGTCGGGGTGGATAAACAGCATTTCTATTAAATCGTCGCTTAGTCCTAGAAAGCCACTGATGTGGTTGTCTTTATTCTTTATAATATGGAGTTGCACTGCGGGGAAATAAACGTTCTGTACCAGAGGTTTGTAGTATTGAATATCTTCTTCACTCAGAAAGTGATGTGTACTGCGTACGGATGCTTCCCAAAGCTCAGAGAGTTCGGGATAATCTTTCTCCGTGGCGACGAAGATATTTGTAGGAAGATTGTTCATTTTCATATATTCTATTGTCCGATGACGGTTGCTACTATTTTTCTTCCACCGCCACGATTGCGGAATTCACAGAGGTATATACCTTGCCAGATACCCATATTCAGTCTACCGTCAGTGATAGGTATGCTGAGACTATTACCTGTCAGGGTCGATTTGGCATGGGCGGGCATGTCATCATCTCCTTCACAAGTATGCATATAGTAGGGTTCCCGTTCTTTTACCAGGTGGTTGAAGATGGCTTCCATGTCCGTCTGGACATCCGGATCAGCATTTTCATTGATGCTAAGTCCGGCAGAGGTATGCTTGATGAACAGATGTAAAAGTCCGGCTTGCGGCAGACGCGGCAGGTTACGTATTATTTCATCCGTTATCAGGTGAAAACCACGTGCACGGGGACGTAGGGTAAATTCTTTTTGAGTAACAAAACTTTGTTCCATTTTTATATATTTCTATGCGTTATTATTTGCCAATATGATTTAGTATAAAAGTCTTTCTATTCTTTAGGGGCTTTATCAAGTGATGATCCGCAATACTTACAGAACTGCGCACTTTCTTCGTGTCCTCGCCTGTGACAGTTGGGGCACTCTCTTGCTACATTCTTTTCATGTCTTTTCATCAGCGATACGGAAACGATGCCGGTAGGTACTGCGATAATAGTGTAACCTATCAGCATGACACAACCCGAAAGGAATTTCCCTAGGGCGGTGACAGGAGTTATATCTCCGTAACCTACGGTGGTAAGGGTGACGCAGGCCCAATAGATACTGTTGGGAATATTGCTGAACTGCGTATTGGGTTTTCCTCCTTCAATCATGTACATCAGTGTTCCGATAGATATCACCAGAATAACCACAAACATAAAGAAAACTGCGATTTTCTTGCTACTGTCTCGTAGTGCTGTCAGTAGCATTTGCCCTTCCATCCAGAAGTTGAATAACTTGAAAACGCGGAATATCCGTATCAGGCGGAATGCCCGTATAATAAGCAGATAGCGTGCTCCGGGAAACAGGAAAGCGAGATAAAGCGGCAGTGTAGCCAGCAAGTCGATGATGCCGAAAGCACTGAAAGCGTATTTGGAAGGTTTAGGCGAACAATACAACCGGGTGATATATTCGAAAGTAAAGAAAGCGGTCAGTAAATACTCCATAACAATAAATGGAGTTTTCAGCCATACCGGCAATCCTTGCAGGCTTTCCAGGATAACAAGTCCCACGCTAAGCAATATGCACCAGATCAGGGTAACGTCGAATAGCTTCCCGGCAGGTGTGTCAGCTTCGAATATGATGACATATAGTTTTCGCTTCAAAGCCTGATTATGCATCAGTTCTGTGAATTTATCTTTCAGTTTCATGTTTCACAATGTTTGTTACAAAAGTAGGAAAACCTTTCCGAATGAGAAAAAGGGTACTTGACTTTTTGTAACTTGCTGGAATATGGAGTATATTTGTTACCTGTTTTCACGATTTAAAAGTAAACAACCATGAATCGAATAATAACCTTCGTTATCGGGGTTTTGTTCATCATACTTAAAATAAAGAGCGTATGAATAAAGTATGTGTAGTAACAGGTGGTGCCGCCGGTATCGGTCGTTGCATTGTCGAGATGTTTGCAGAATCGGGATATACGGTGTATTTCATTGATAAGACACCCGAGGCGGTGGAACTGGCGGAAGGAAAGATGTCGGAAAGAGGGCTTTCGGTTACAGGCTTTGTCGGAGATATTGCCGAGGAACAGACGCTGCGGGATTTTGTAGACTTTGTCTTATCCATAGAAGATCAGATTGACTGTCTGATAAATAATGCTTGCCTGACAAATGGAGGAATATTGAGCAATTGTTCGTATGAAGACTTCCTGTATGTGCAACGTGTGGGAGTAGCGGCTCCTTATTTCCTGGCTTTGTCGTTTAAAGACTATTTCAGTGGTGCAGGTGCTATTGTGAATATTTCTTCTACCCGTGCTTTTCAGTCGCAGGCCAATACGGAAAGTTATACGGCAGCCAAAGGTGGAATAACGGCTCTGACCCATGCACTTGCGGTCAGTCTTTCGGGAATTGCCCGCGTGAATTCTATCGCTCCCGGTTGGATTGATACGGGAAGCTATCATGAAGAGGATTATGTGCCGGCATATACGGAAGGAGATATCATGCAGCATCCCTCGCAAAGGGTAGGAGAACCGGCCGATATAGCCCGTGCAGTTCTTTTCCTTTGTGACGAACGGAACTCCTTTATCAACGGGGAGAATATTACGATTGACGGAGGCATGAGTAAACTAATGATTTATCATAATGATTATGGTTGGGATTATCAACCGTAGAAACTATTAAATATAAAAAGAGAATAATGGAAAAAGTAATTATCAACTCGTATGAGGATTTTGAAAAGCTGGTAGGTCAGCAAATTGGTGTTTCCGATTATGTGGAACTTTCGCAGGAACGTATCAATCTGTTTGCTGATGCTACGTTGGATCATCAGTGGATACATGTAGATACGGAACGTGCTAAAACAGAGAGCCATTTCAAGACTACTATTGCGCATGGTTATCTCACTTTGTCTATGTTGCCGTATCTGTGGAACCAGATTATTGAGGTGAACAACCTGAAGATGATGGTTAATTATGGTATGGATCAGATGAAGTTCGGTCAGGCGGTATTGTCGGGACAAAGTATTCGTTTGGTTGCGAAACTGCACTCATTGACAAACTTGCGCGGTGTGGCAAAGGCTGAGATTAAATTTACGATTGAGATAAAAGACCAACCGAAGAAGGCACTTGATGGAATTGCAGTGTTCTTGTATTATTTCAATTAAAATTCTTTCATTATAAATTACACGGATATTCACAGATTAAGAAGAAGAGCTTTACTGAAGCTTCATTATTAAATTTGTGAATATCCATGTAATCTGTGATGTATTCTTTATTGCTTCCTAATATACTCCTGCCACAAATGCCGGATAGCCGCTACCGGATGATATAACAACATTCTTGGCCCTGCCCATCTCATGATTTCTCTCATCTGTTCCCGCATCTCCGGTTTGTAACAATGTATGGTACAGAGTCGGCAAGTACCTTTCTTTTCTCCGAATGGACAACGTGACAACCGTGCATGTGCATATTCCAACACTTCCCTGCATTGCGGGCACAAAGTTTCGTTCCCCTCTTTCTTCCGGCAGTGGAGGCGGATCATTTGTTCCACGGTTTGTTTTTCCTGTTCGATGCGGGACATATTATTTTTCTCGGGCTAGTCGGACAACCTGTCTGATAAACTCAGTTTTTCCTTTTGTATAAGCATCTCTGTCATGCTCATAAACCTGTTTTAATTTCAGTTTTAACTCTCCATACTCATGAGCAAGAGCCGGATGAGATTGAAGATAGTGGCAAAAGATCGGCTCATCCCAGTCACCTGCATAGCGCACATGTAGATGATAGGCTTGCCCCTTGAATCCCTGAGGGGTATATCCTTTCATGAACATCATGTGAGGTGCAGGGTTCTCCGGTTGATGTGTATAGATATAACCTGTACTTTGAATCTTTACGATTAATTCTTCGATGTTAGTTTTTCCGTCGATTTCTAATAAAATGTCTATTGTGGGTTTAGCTATCAAATCTTTAACTGCCGTGCTTCCTATATGTCGGATACAGACAATGTCTTTTCCGACAATGGCACGGAGTTGCTGTTCTTCCAGTTTATATAATCTTTCCCAATCTTTCTGATGTTCGGTCAGGATGATGGGGAAGAGTTCCCATAACTCCTCATTGGACATGCTTATTAGTTCTTTCATAACGGATAATACCTGTATAGCGAAAGATGGTTATATCAGTTTTTTTGCCAGCGTTTCAGCTTCGGAAACTCTTGCTTCATCATCGCAATAGCTTCTTCTTTAGTAACTTTCTGCTCCGAGTCTTTATTGAATTCTTCTACAAACTGGGCACAATGTTCTATCATTTCCTCCATGGTGCAGTCTTGCGCGAATTTACCTTGCTGATAGCAGTAAGTACAATAATCTGCACTGAGGCTACCGTCAGCATTTGTTCCGCATACTTCATCGGATGTGAGCGGCATTCCGCAACTTTGGCAAAATTTCATTTCCATAATCTTTTTGAATTAGAGTTTGTACAAATATACATTCTTATTTTAATTGCAGCAATTTTTTCAGTAAACCTTCATTCAACAGGTGCACAGTTTCGAACTTTCCGTTATAGAATACAGCCCAATTATTAAAGATACAAGGCAGTTGTTTAGCTTTCTCCAAAGTATCTATCTCTACCAACCGGAGAGGTATTTGGTTGTTCTCGCAGTAATTGTATATCTGTTCGATGCAATTGGGAATATAGGGACATTGTACACCGTAATAGATGGTCAGTTCTTTGCCCTCAATGCTCTGTTTCCACACGTTTGATGTGAATTGCGGTTGGGTGCCGTCAAAGGAAAGAGCTAATAATTCATATTCGTCATTGATGGTATCCACTACTTTGAAGCCATATTTCAACATGAACTTCTTTTCTGATAAGAAAGGTTTCTTCTTTTGGGAAGAAAGGAGGCAGATGCCGGATTTTCCTTGCGCTTTTGCGTCGTCGATGCACGATTGTAACAATTCCTTTCCGTATCCCTTTCCTTTGTAACTGCCGGATACCCACAGGCAATAAATATAGAAATAATTATCACCGGTTACGGGAACCCAAGCTTTTTCCAACGTGGCATACTCGATGAACACTTTTCCCTGCGCATCCAGTTTGCGGAAGACGTGTCCTTCTTTGATACGCTCTGCCAGCCAGTTGCGTTTATCGTTTACGCCGGTTTGGTGTTTTTTGTCTGCAATGGCGCAACATAGGTGTTCGCTCATTACGTTCTCAGGGGTTAGTGTGATGAATGCCATATTTTTATCCATTCTTGCTAATTTTGAGATAAACCATATCTTTCAGAAGCTTTCCATCTTCATACATGGGATGATCGTAGTTATCAGTAAAAAAGTTGGGTATGCGGTGCGAGTAGGTAAATCCGCATTGTTTGTAGAAATCCTCTGTGTACGTATCTTCTGCTGTACCTACCAATAGCGTATGATAACGATCTTTGTAGTGCTCCAATAGAAATTCTATCAGCCGTTTTCCATATCCTTTTCGTTGGTAGTGGGGATAAGTGGCGATGTTCTTGATTTCATAGACTCCGTTTCCTTCATCTGTTATCACACACGCTGCCTTTAAGTCGCCGTCGTAGAGAGCATACATTTCTCCCCGTTCCAGGTAGAGATCTATCATGGACTCTTGTTCGTCGGCAAGTAGCAGTAGTTCGAGGAACTCCTTTTTGTTCTTTAAAATAGGGACGATGTTTATCATTCGTGTAGATTTAATTGTTCTTGAATCACCTCAAAGGTAGGCAATTGGTATGAGAAAGACAAATTCTGCTACCAAGTTGAAAAACATTATTCCGAAATTTGCTACTTATAATTAATTTCTGTTCTTTCGTACAGGAATTTATGGTTGCCCGATAATGGTCTATGCTTTTTAGGGAGAGCGAGTTTTCCAAGTCAATTCATTGGGGGGATAAGATTAAAAGTAGTCAACCTATGTGAGAAGACTATGTGCTCTATATCAGTAGATTATGATTCTCGGTTATTCTCACTATATTGAGAATCTTTTCTCACCGTGATGAGTATTTATTCTCATCGCATTGAGAAGTTCTTCTCATCGTATTGAGAATACTTTCTCTTTACGTTGAGAAAATCTTCATTATAGGCATCCTATTTCCGACTGATAAGTATTGTATTGCAAAGTAATATAGGTTATGGATAAAACATCCTTTGGAGAAGAAGTATATAGCGTTGTCGCCTCCATCCCTCCGGGACGGGTGCTGACGTATGGACAGATTGCTTATCTTATAGGTAAGCCCCAGTGTTCACGTATGGTGGGGCAGGCCATGCATAACGCACCTGAGGGACAAAATCTGCCTTGCCACCGGGTAGTGAATAGTCAGGGACGACTGGCCCCTTTCTGGCCCGAACAACGGGAGTTGCTGGAAAAAGAGGGTACCGTCTTTAAGAAGAACGGATGCGTAGATATGAAGACATCTGGTTGGGAAATACTGAAGGAGGTTATTTCTTAGCGAATATATTGATGAGCAGCGAACAACTTGTCAGCAAGATACCTGTTCCCACCACTCCCGTCCAGCCGAACCATTGCCAGAAGGTTCCGGCAAGGAAAGTTCCGGTGGAACCGCCAATGAAATAGGTAGTCATGAAAATAGTATTGATACGATTGGATGCCTGCGGACAAAGGGCAAACGCACTTGTCTGATTACTGAGCTGGATGCATTGCATCCCTATATCTATCAACAGAATACCGGCTATGATACCTGCATAACTATATTGTCCCGCATAGAGCACTATCCATGCGCTGATTATCAGCGAACATCCTATATAAGTAAGTCGTTTCACCCCGACCGTATTGATGAATCTTCCGATGGAAGAAGCGGTCAGTGCCCCGGCTATGCCGCAAAGACCCAACATTCCTATGATATTGTTTCCCGCAAAGAAAGGCGCCTGCTCCATCTTGAAAGCCAGACAACTCCACATGGCAAGGAACGATCCGAACGAGAAACCTGCACGCAACGAAGCTATGCGGAGTTGGGGATACTTCTTGACGATGGAAAACAAGGATTTCATCAGTCCGGCATAACTTCCCTGATAATTGGAAGGAAGGTCCGGGAGTATCCTTATTATAATAAGCAAACAAACGACCATCAATCCCGCGGCAATGAAGTAGATAAACCGCCAGCCCATGTATTCGCCTACAATACCGCTCACTACACGCGAAGCAAGAATACCCGTCAGTAGTCCCGAAAGGATAATACCTACATTCTTTCCTTTAGTTTCGGGAGTGGAATATTGTGCCGCAAGGGGCATGAATATCTGGGGGATAACTGAACAGGCACCCGTCAGTAGAGAAGCGAACAGTATCAGGTGGATATTGGGAGCTAAAGCAATGGTGAGCAGTGAGACTACCAGAATGGAAATATTTACGAGGATAATATTTCTTCTGCGGTATAAATCGCCCAGTGGAATGATGAACAATAGTCCGATGGCATATCCTATCTGCGAGCACATGGCTATCAGATTGGCGGTGAACTCACTGATGTTCAGGTCACGGCTGATACGGTTCAGTAGTGGTTGGTTGTAGTATATGTTGGCTACCGTTACGCCTGAGATGATGGCCAGCGTCCAAAGCAGGGACGAGGGTACTCCTTGATTTTCTTTTAGTTCCAATTTCATGCCGCAAAGGTAGTAATTTCATGAAAAATAAACATGCACAATGATCAATGATTCATATATAGGGGCATCAGGCGATGGTAGGCTTTCAGATATTTCCTGAGTCTGGTGACTTCTTTTTCTCCGATGCAGGGCATGCGGCGCACATCCATATTATCCGTCAGGTCGTGAATCTTAACGGCAACGGCTATGGGATTGGAGGCACATCTTTCGACGTATTCTTCGTAATCTTCCTCATCGGAGGTCTTTGTGACACACCGCACGGCTTCAATGATTTCGGCAGAGAATCCTTCCTTTTCCAGGTCTTCGAATGTCCATTCCGTATCTTCTACAACGTCGTGTAGAATACCGACAATCCTTTCTTTCAGATTCCGTCCCATATTCATTACGCGGATGGGATGATGCAGATATTCCTGTCCGTATTTGTCTTTTTGTCCTTTGTGGGCTTCGGTGGCAATAGCGATGGCATGTGAGAGAAGATGATTGTCCATAAGATTTTTTTTAGAATTGTTCGATACAAAGTTACTGAAATCTGTTATTAAATATAAGAGAGGCTTATTATTAAAATTGTATATTAACCCAATAAATGAAACAGATTATGAATATAGAACATTTTCCGGAGAAAAAAGTTTTTCAGACCGTAGTCGATGGAGAGACTGCCCGCCTGATGTATCATGTAGCTGATGGTGCTTTGGATGTGCGCCACACGATTGTACCCAGTAAAATAGGTGGTAGGGGAATTGCCTCTGCTTTAGTAAAGGCAGCCTATGATTATGCATTGGCTAATGAACTGGTGCCTGTGGCAACCTGTTCCTATGCTGTGAAGTGGCTGGAAAAGCATCCTGAATATAATGGAAAGACGGGAAAGGATTATGCGGGGGAGGGGACTTGTGCATTATAGAAACTCCTTAAAACTTTGGGCAGCCATATATTATCTATTATGACTGCTCAATGTTTATTCACTTAATTATTCTGATTGATAAGGTTTATCACAACCTTTACCATTATATCTTTTTCTTCCGTTCTGTTTTCTGCGATTATTTATGTAAGGGCGACTAATGTGTTGTTGCTTATTAATTTTTCTCTCTGTATTCTTTGGGCGACAAACCAGTAATTCTTTTAAAATATTTCCCAAAGAATGATTGGGAGGGAAAATTTAGTTCATCACTAATTTGTTGTATCGTCAGGTTGGTAGATTTAAGGAGCGCTTTGGCTTCTAATGTAACATAGTCATCAATCCATTCCGCAGCAGTTTTCCCACTGACACGTTTTATAATGGTTGATAAATAGCCTGCGGATAAATGTAGCCTGTCCGCATAATAAAGTACCTTTCTTTCTTTTTTGTAGGACAATTGGACTTCCTTTGAAAAGTTATCCATTAATGCTTCGTCGTTTGATAGTATTTTATTTTTCGATATTTCATGAAAGTAGTATCCCATGCCATAAAAGAAAGCGCAGGTTAAATGCCTGATAACATCTAACTGGTAGGGATGTTTATTCTCTATAACTTTACGAACCATTGTACAATAAGAAATCATGGCTTCAAGTTGCCCGGATTGCAAATCTAGAACGGGGTTATCTTGTAGCAGCATATAGGTCTGAAAATTATAGGGTAATCCTAAGCTATTGATAAAGTCGTTAGACATAAAAATACAAATCCCTTTAAAATCGTCACTTATAGATATCTGCTCCAGGATTTGCCCCGATACGTTGATTGACATTTTTGAACTACTCATGTGATGGGGTAGCAAGTTTATTTTCCCGATGCTTTCCCCTTGAAGGCAGATACAACAAATGTACATATCTATTTTGAATGGATGATTTGATAAGTCATTGCCGGCTACATCAAAAATATAAAAATCATCATTCACACATAAGAACCGTCCCTTATTTTGTATCTCAGCCCGTAGGTTTAGTGTATTCATTTTATTTGCGAAATTAAAGATTCGGATACAAAAATAGGGCAATTTTATCACAAATGAAATGATTATTAAAAGTTTAGTCCAATATCGTCAATGAAATGACCTTTTGGCACTGTGTGGCTTTACCTACTTTTGCGGCATCAAAAAACATTAATATGAAGAAAAAGTATTTTATTATCTTATTATTAGCCGTAGGTTGTATGAGTGCTCTGAAAGCACAACCTCTAAGTGTAGTCAAAAAAGATACAGAGTCCTCGAAAGAGCAAAAAATCATCTTTACAGGCGGTCCGATTTTAGAAATGAACGTATCTAATTTTATCCATTCGGGTATTGGGGATAGCAAGAGCAAGATGAAGTTTGGCTTCAGTACCGGTGGATTCTTGAATTTAGGTATTTCAAAATCTTTCTCCGTACAGGGAGAAATGCTATTTCATTACAAAACTTCTGATTTTGAATGGAGTAACCAAACAGGCGAGTATCGTTATTGGGGAATGGAGATTCCTGTTTATGCTATGTATCATTATTGTTTCTCGAAGGGTAACCGTCTACACATTGGTATAGGACCTTATACGGAATTTGGTTTGGGAGCATCATTCAAGTACGGCGGAATCAAACAAGACCTTTACGAAAAAGACAGCGCTACAGGATTGCCTGCTTTATGCGATTCAAATACAGGTTTCGGTATTAAGTTAGGCTATGAGTTTGTTTCAGGATTTCAGATTAATGCCATTTATAAGGCGAGCGTAACCAATCTGCTCGACGAGAATAGCAGTAGGATAAAAATGCATCCTCAAACATTCAGTATTGGAATTGCCTATCGGTTTGCAAAGTAAAAGTATGACGAATATGAATATAAAACACTCTGTTTTTAGCACAATTATCCTTTTTGTTTTTGTAACAAACGTTCTTGGCCAGTCAGACTCGATACAAGAGAAAGGATTAAAGAAATACTGGAATAGCCTTTTTCATGGTAATATAGACAGAACATTCGAGAAAAAAATGGATATGAGTTTTGTAGTAGCTCCTTGTTATACTAAAGAAGGGAGTTTTGGCATCGGGGGAGCTGCAACTGCATTGTACCGTTTAGATCGTAAGGATTCTATTATGCAACCTTCTGACATATCATTATCCGGAAGTGCAACGATTAATGGATTTTATGGGATTACCATAAAAGGAAACAATCACTTCAAAGGAAATAAAGCCCGTTTAAGTTACCGCCTGCAATTTCAGCATAAGACATTGGATTTCTGGGGGATTACATATAATGCCTGTAATGTGAATCCTATTTCCGAATATACCAAACGACTCGTCAATTGGGAGTCGGATTATGTTTATAAACTCACCAAGAATATTCATGTAGGTGCAGCTCTCAATATAAAATATGCCGATTTGGCCAAAATGGCTAATCCGGCTTATTTAGAAGGGCAGAGAAAAGCCTACTTTTTTACAGGTTTTGGAGTGTCCATTCAATATGATACACGGGATTTTATTTTAAATCCTAAACGTGGTATTTATTTTATGGCAAGAGAGATTTTCTATCCGGATTTTATGAGTTCTTACCATAAGACTCTATTTAATACTACTATGATTTTCGATGCTTATAATCGTATGTGGAGTGGCAGTGTTCTCGCATTCGACCTCTACGGACAATTTAATAATCAATATACTCCGTGGCCATTAAGGGAAGAATTGGGAAGTGGAGATAGTAGGATGCGTGGTTACTATGGCGGTCGTTATATAGATTGTAACCAAATGACGGCGCAATTGGAATTGAGGCAGCATATTTATAGTCGCATTGGTTGTGTAGCATGGATGGGTTGTGGAACTGTGTTTCCATCTTTTGATAAATTAAAAGTGGAACACATTTTACCTAATTATGGTATAGGTTTGCGGATTGAGTTCAAACATAATGTAAATGTACGTATTGATTACGGCTTCGGTAAAGATACTGCTGGATTTTTATTTCAGTTTGCAGAAGCATTCTGAAAATGTATGTTTGGAAAAATAGAAACATTGAGTAGTCCATATATTATCTATTGTGACTACTCAATGTTTATTCACTTAATTATTCTGATTGATAAGGTTTATCACGACCTTTACCATTATATCTTTTTCTTCTGTTCTGCTTTCTGCAATCATTAATGTAAGGGCGACTAATGTGTTGTTGCTTATTAACCGGGAACCATCAGGTTTATATAAAATTCTGTTTTTCTCGAGAAACCATAGGAAGAGAAAAGCAGCAATGCGTTTGTTTCCATCATTTCGAGATTGTAATATTCTACCTGCCGGGTAACGCTTCTTTCACCCTCTTGTTGAACTGTCGCAAATTTTGCGACAGTTGGAATTTCTTTTAGTTCTTCCTTTAGTGCATTAGTGATATGCTTGCCAATCGTTTTTACATCACGGTCAAACAGTTCAGCCATTTGTTGGCGATTAATCCATACCGTTTCATTTTCCAGTCTCACATCTATTAAAGTTTGTCCATCCTTAGTCTGGTAGATGATAATATTTCCTTTGTCGTTCATTTTTTATTCTTTTTAAATACGAATTTGTAAAGGTAAGCATTTTCTTCTTTGCTGCCTTCGGATTTTTCTCTATCTTGCTTCCGTTTTTAATCATTCACTAAAGAAAAACAGAATATGAAGAAATATATAGGAGCGCACGTAAGTGCGAGTGGGGGAGTTGAGATAGCTCCTGTTAATGCGCATGAGATAGGTGCGGATGCATTTGCTTTGTTTACAAAGAACCAACGGCAATGGGTGGCCAAACCTCTGACCGAAGAAAGTATTCGCGGATTTAAAGACAATTGTGAGAAATACTCTTTTGATGCCCGCTATATCCTGCCTCATGATAGTTATTTAATCAATCTGGGACATCCTGAAGAAGAAGGATTAGAGAAAAGCCGTGCCGCATTTCTGGATGAAATGCAACGTTGTGAGCAATTGGGTCTGAAGCTTCTGAATTTCCATCCGGGCAGTCATCTGAATAAGATTTCAATAGAGGAATGTCTGGATAGGGTGGCAGAATCTATCAATATCACATTGAGTAAAACGAAAGGAGTGACTGCTGTTATTGAGAATACAGCTGGACAAGGAAGCAATGTTGGTAATGAGTTCTGGCAACTAAAGCATATCATTGATCGTGTAGATGATAAATCCCGTGTAGGTGTATGCTTGGATACTTGTCATACTTACTCGGCAGGATATGATATCGTAAAAGAATATGATAAAGTGTTTCAGGAGTTTGATGAAGTCGTTGGTTTTAACTATTTGCGGGGTATCCACCTGAATGATACTAAAAAAGAACTGGGTAGCCATGTAGACCGCCATGACAGTATAGGGAAAGGCTTGTTAGGCATAGACTTCTTTAAGCGTTTTATGAAAGATGAACGGTTTAATGATATGCCTGTTATTCTTGAAACGCCGGATGAGAGTTTATGGGCGGACGAGATAAAGTTGCTACGTAGCTTTGAAGAATAGATACGCGGACGACGCGGACTAAACAGACGAACACGGATTTTCTTAATTCATAATAAGAAGTCCGTGTTCGTCTGTTTAGTCCGCGTCGTCCGCGTATCCTTTTATTGATTTACCTTCACATTATTCCATTCAGATGACGGGATAATTGACTTGTCATACTCACCATCTTTCGCTTTAATATTCAGATTCTCAAATTTGAAATTCGTCAGTTTGTACTGCTCGGATGCACTTACGTTGAAAAATACGTCACATTCAAAGTCTATATTACGCATTGTTACATGGTCCGAGTAAGACATCGGAATATCTTTACGGTCTTTCAGATCAAAGAACTGAGTCCATGGTTTGATGTATAGGAAGCTTTTGGCATTTCCTTTAATATCCTCCACAAGGATATATTCATAATTTTGGGGAGTATCGGCACGCATCTTCAACCACAACAGACGGCTTGCCTGATTGATGGTACAACGACGGAGAATAATATTGCGGTTATGGATAGACTCGCTACCGCAAGTCAGTGCACTATGGCAGAAACCGTACGTACAATCTTCTATAATAATATTAGTGTTACTTCCGTTGTTAGAATCCTTATCAGCCCAGGGGCCTTTTCCACCTTTAAGAGCAATAGCATCATCGTTTACAGAAAGGTAGCAGTTCTTAACCAACACATTATTGCATACATCAATATCTATGGCATCCGTGCTGGGTGCCTTAACAGGAGCAGCCGGAGAGAAAATATATAGACCTAATAGCTTCACATTGTTACATTTGTAAATGTGTGTCGTCCAGAAAGGAGAGTTGATGAGGCGTACGCCGGAAAGCTGTACATCATTGCTATTGGAAATGTGCACCAGGCGCGGACGCAACTCATCCATATTCGTGCATTTCGGAATAACGGTGCGGCGTAACCAGAAAGATTTCCAATAGCGTAGTCCGTTGCCATTGATGGTTCCCTTACCGGAAATGGTGAAACCATCTACTTTGTCGGCATTCACCAGTGCGGCAAAGTATTTAAGTGATTGCCCCTCGATGCGGGTATTGATTATAGAGAAGTTGCTGATATCATCGCTACCTTTCAATACTGCTCCTTCTTCCAGGTAAAGGTGTGTTTTGGGCTTGAAAAAGAGTGCACCGCTCAGATAGGTACCTTTCGGGATGATGATCACACCGCCACCTTTGGATGATGCCTGGTCGATAACCGCCTGAATTTTCTCTGTTTGAAGTAAGGTGCTGTCATTCACCACACCATGATCAGTAATCTTATATTTACCGCCAAGGGTTTCGATATTTACAATTTCGTTCTGTCTGAACCAGTCGGGAATAAGGGTACCATCGGGGAATTTCTCTTGTGCAAAAGATGGCAGGCAGAAAAGCAAACTACATACTAAAGTTACGAATTTCATGGTCTTTATCATTAATTGAGTTAATAGTGTCTGATCGGATAGATTTATCCGTTTGCAAAAATAGGGATTAAAATCTACATGCTGCTTATGCGGATAAGCCCATTTCCTAAGTTATTTGTTGGTTTATATAGGCTTTTTGATTCTTCCTTTCCATACAGAAAGGAAGTTAACTCGTCAACTTTTCCTCTATCCGAGCTTTTGGAAAAAGCAATAATCAGAAGTCTGCTTTTTCCGTAATACACATGGGCTGACCGTTGACGGGATGGGTGAACTCTATGGATTCAGCGTGCAGATAGAGCCTTTTGTCTTTCTTTCCATAAAGCTCGTCACCTATGATGGGGCAATGCAGTCCTGACGGATGTGCCGCATGTACGCGAAGTTGGTGAGTACGTCCCGTATGGGGATAAAGGGCTATACGTGTATATTTATCTGTACGTTCGAGAACCTGATAATAAGTGATGGCAGGCTTGCCATATTGTGTGTCTACCATTTGTCGGGGGCGGTCCAATGGATTGGGGCAAAGCGGTAGTTCAATAGCGCCTTCATCTTCCGGGACGATGCCATCGAGTAAGGCTATGTACTTCTTTCGGATACTACGATTCTTGAATTGTGCCTGTAAGTGTTGGTGCGTCTTCTTATCTTTGGCAATGATTAAAAGTCCCGATGTAGCCATATCCAGCCTATGTACGATCATGGGACCATCTGCTTCCGGATAAGCCTTTCTTGCCAGGTCATATATAGACGTCTGTCTCTCTTTTCCGGGTACTGAAAGCATTCCGGCAGGCTTATTAATAATCAATAGCCATTGGTCTTCATAAACTATATTCAATTTTTCATTACCTTGTTCCGCCTCCTGTTGCATGGGATTTGCTTCTACCTCCAATCCCTGCAACATGTGCCGGAGAATTGGTTCGCATTTACCCTTACAGGCTGGATAGTAATAACCGTGATGCCGTATTTCGTTTTTGGGAGAATTACCCCACCAGAATTCGGCCATGGCTATCGGTTTCCAATGATGTAAATAAGCTTGTTGTAACAATTTAGGAGCGGCACATTCACCTGCACCGGCGGGAGGAGTCTTATGTACGGTTTGCTCGAATATGTCGCGTAAAGTTTTCACTTCTCCCCGGTAGTTCAACATTCTGAATTGTTCGAATAGTTGTTGTTGCAAGGCGGCAGAGCGGACTTTACGTTCTGCTTTCAGCTCCTGTATTTGTTTTTCCCAATTACCAGCTTCTACCTGCAAGGAGGCTATCTTATCTTTCCAGGAACGTTCCAGCCGCTTATATTCTGCCTTCTGGAACTGGCTCTCTCGTATCAGCTCTGCTTCTTCCTTTGCATTAAGCTGACCTGTCTTTCTGAGCAATTCTCTTTTATCTTTTGCTTCCTTCAATTGTGTTTTGGCAATTGACAATGCATCTTGTGCAGATTGGGTGGTTTGGGTAAGATTTGATCGTAGGTCAATATATTTCTTATCCTCTTCCAACCGGCGGATACGACGGTTGATAGCGGATATGTTTTCTTCTTCTATTTTGAAGAAGCCTTGAGGTTGCAATAAATCGTACACGGGAGGTACAAAATACGGATGTATATTCTTCCCGGCTAATATGCCCGAAAAGGCGGTTAAATAACCTATGCTTCCATCTTCGGTTTGCACTATCAGCACTCCGAACATTTTCCCCTGGCTTAATTCCTCTTGCCAGTCGCTTTGCTTGCTGAGGTAGTTTTGTACCTCTTCCGCCGCCATTACACACAATGGATGAGGAGTATAACAGAAAGGATAAGTAAACCTTTCCGGAAGTGGAATATCGCTGATTGAAGTAGTAAAACGGTGCAACATAATGGTGCAAAGATACTACATTCTTTGGGTATCTGTGAAGTTATCCGGCAGAAAAGAATTCCTCGCTTTCATTATGGTAGGGTAGGAGGAAAGTGAACCGGCTTCCTTTTCCAATCTCTGAGGCCACACTAATCTTCCCACCGAGTTTTTCCGCAATTACCATGCTGATGGAAAGTCCCAGACCTGTGCCTTGAACAAATTCATCTTGTTTGTAGAAGCGTTCGAATATCATTCGTTGCTCTTCTTTCGGAATACCTTTGCCCGTATCTTCTACGTAAATGGAGACTTCGTATGTTGAAAAATCAATTTCATAGCCCAGTTTGATATATCCTGATTTGGTAAACTTAGTGGCATTATTCAGGAAGTTAGTCATTATCTGGCTGAGGCGGTTCACGTCCGTATTGATGAAGAATGCGGCATCGGGCACTTCTTTGATGAACTCTATTTCCTTGGGTATCAATAAGGAATGTGTCAAATACATACTATCCACCCAATTATTCAGATTACACGTTGAATAGGAGAAAGTCATGTTGCCCGATTCGATACGGGAGAGTTCCAGTATATCATTGATGAGTTTCAGAAGCAATTCGCAATTCGTATTGATCGTATTGATGAAGTCAGCTTTCTCTTCATCGGGGAGGTCGTCTTCGCTGACAAGTAAGTTGGAGAACCCCACAATTGCATTCAGTGGAGTACGTATTTCATGGCTCATATTGGCGAGGAAAGATTGCTTCAGTTCTGCCTCTATCGCCAGGTCTTTTGCTCTCATGAGTTCCTCTTCTTTGTCCTTGAAGTGTTGTACATTGGTGATTAAGCCTATAATGGAGGCCGTTTCCGCCATTGCCTCCGTGGGATTGACATAACGGAGTTCATACCAGATATACCCTTTACCATTAAAGTTGCACCGGCATTGGGTGTGCGTTTTGGAATCCGGTTGGTTTTTCACATGATAAAACGTATTCAACGCATCTACTCTGTCTTCCGGATGTATTGCTTCGGCCATTTCTTGTAGGGTGAAGGCACGGAAAGGCATATCCAGATGCTCAAAGAATTCTTTATCACAGATGAAAGCATTTGTTTTCTCTATGTATTTCCAGGCATAGATGTTGCTCTTTTCGAGTGATAGCGATAATAATTCCTTTTCCCTGGTTAGTTCCCTTTGGGCGGTGCGCTTCCTTTTAGACTCTCTGACATAGAGAAGTAGCGGATAGATGATGAAAAAACAAATAGAAGAGAGAGCCAGAACAATGATACAAATAAAAAGAGGTTTGTACTTGGCTTGGAAAGGTATCTTGATTACAATATAATCTTGTGGATGTTCTTCAACTTCAACATTGATTTCTGTTTTCTGAATATCTTGGGGTTCAGCGTACTGGGGTTCTACCGCATGCATCTTTGTAAATAGGACAAAGAAGATCAGAATAATCGAAACTCTTTTCAGTAGCTGATAGCGTTTTTTCATAGCTGAAGAATAACTCATTTTGCAAATGTACATGAATATTTTTAATTCTTGCACAAATAAATAAAAATGTGAGAATTAACTCGTTTTATGTCCGAATAGCAGATTCTGTTCATCTTAAAAAAAGACTATTTTAATGTAAATCTTATTTTTTTATTTTATATACTGATTTTTCGCAATTCACGGCTTAGCCAGATAGTAACATTGGTGGTCGTATAAATGTCCATCGTAGGTTAACTCGGCCTGATGGAGAGTGCCTTCATAGATAAAACCGTGGCGTTTCAAAACCTTTTGCGAGCGCTCGTTATGGGGATAGCAATTTGCGGTGATGAGGTTTAGTTGGAGGGTGTTGAATCCGTAATCGAGAACAGATTGCACCGCTTCCGTCATATAGCCTTTTCCCCAATGGGATTCATCGAGCCAGTATCCCAGCATGCGTGCTTGAGGGTTTTCACGCTTGGGATCTGGAATGATGCCGACTGAACCGATCAAGCGTCCGTCTTCTTTTAGGATGATAGCCCATATTCCGGGTTGGGATATAAATACGGAACGAAGGATTTCTTGTGATTCTTCTAAGGATCTGTGAGGTTTCCAGCCGGCATTGTTCCCTATATTCGGATTTTGGCAACATTCGAAGAAGGCTTCCGCATCACTTTCCCGGAAAGGGCGTAATAGTAGCCGTTCCGTTTCAATCGGAGCATCAGGTTCATTACCGGTTTCTTCCTTTCTGTATACACATTCCACTCGATTGCCATCCGGATCGAGTATGACGCTTTCGAAATATCCATCGCCCGAAGTCCGCGGTTCGCCGGCTATGGTATACCCATCGCTACGGAGTTGTTCAGTAGTGCGGAGAACGTCTTCTTTGCTTTGGAAAGAGAGAGCAAAGTGCGTGAGTCCTAACTTGTTCTCTTCTATCGGAGTGTTTTGCACATCTGTGCGGCTCATTAATTCTAATGCCGAGCCATCATCAAAATAAATGAAATAGGACTCGAAACCCTTTTTCGGATTGATGTATTTTTCATTGCTTGTTCCGTTAAAGTAGCGGATATAAAACTCTCTCAATTCTTCCAGGCGAAAAGTCCAGATGGCGATATGATGTATTTTCATGCGATATAATAGTTTGAATATCTGTTCTTTGTAGTTAATTAAAAACTACTTTTCATGCAAATATAATGATTATTCCTTATAAAAGCCTACCTTTGCGCCCTAATTAAAAGAAATGATGACATTTAAACAGATGAATATTTCGGAGCCGGTGTGCCGTGCGCTCCTTGAAAAAAACTATTCTACTCCTACTCTTATACAAGAACAAGCCATACCGGAAGCCCTGACAGGGCGTGATCTATTAGGACTGGCTCAAACCGGAACCGGTAAAACGGCGGCATTTGCCATACCTATCATAGAACAATTGCTTGCCGACCCCACATCTCAGCAGAAAGGTGCTCCACGTAAGATTCGTGCTCTTATCCTTACTCCAACGCGTGAGTTGGCAATCCAGATTGATGAATCGCTGGCAGACTATACACGATATACCACGTTGCGCCATACCGTTATTTTCGGTGGGGTAAAGCAGAAGTCGCAAACCGATGAATTGCGTGCCGGAACGGATATCCTGACGGCTACTCCCGGTCGTTTGCTCGATCTGATGTCACAAGGATTTATCCGCCTCGACCATGTGCGGCACTTCGTGCTTGACGAAGCTGACCGTATGCTCGATATGGGATTCATCCACGATGTGAAGCGCTTGTTGCCTAAGCTCCCACCCAAGAAGCAAACCTTGTTCTTTTCGGCTACCATGCCTGATAGTATTGACCGCCTGGCTAAAAGTTTATTGCGCAATCCGGCGAGGGTGGAAGTCACTCCGGCATCCAGCGTAGTGGAAATAATCAGTCAGTCCGTCTATCGTGTAGAAAAGCCTCAGAAGAAGGAATTGCTGGCACAACTATTACTCGGAGAGGCCGGACACCAGGTACTTGTATTTTCGCGTACCAAACATGGGGCAGATAATATAGCGCGCTATTTATCACGTCGTGGCATCACTTGTGAAAGTATCCATGGAGATAAGTCACAAAATTCCCGCCAGCGTGCATTGAGTAATTTCAAGGAAGGTCGTTCCAATGTAATTATCGCTACGGATATTGCGGCACGCGGTATTGATATCAAAGGTTTGGATTTGGTTCTCAACTACGATTTGCCCGATGTACCGGAAACTTATGTCCATCGTATCGGACGTACGGGACGTGCGGGTTGCGAGGGACGTGCCATTGCCTTTTGTTCGGGCGAAGAAGTGCCGATGTTGCGTGAAATAGAGAAACTTACAGGTATCAAACTGGAGCAACGAAAACATGATTTACCGCCTTTGGAGGAGACGAAAACAGCTCCGGTTGTCAATGTTGCACGAAAGGTACAAGCGAAAGCACCGGCAGATAAGCAACAAGGCAAGCAGAACAATAAGAGGCGGGAGGGCAGAAAGCCTGCCGAACCCTTGAAGAATACTCAGCAAGCAACGATTGTTGCTGAAAAGCCCAAACGTCATAATCGTCCGGCGAAACCGATATTAGCTCGGGAATCGCAACAAAAGCAATCCGCGGATAAACCGGAGCAAGCATCCAGTCGTTCGGCAAAGTTGCGTTCGCGTTATGAAAATTATGAATGATTGGCTATAGTTTATCTAACGATTATAGTTGTATTTCTTAATAAATGAACTTGTAAAATAAATTAGTTTTTATGCTTCTTGTTTTGTTCGAAAAGAAGAAAAAAGGTGATAGTTAAGTACATAGAAAATCTTTTTTATTCTTTTAAAAGTTTGTATATTAGCGCCTTGAAGATACTCGAAAATGTATTTTATTTTTGTTTTAAGTGTCTCTAACCCTAAGGTGTAAAAAGTAATATGATCGAAAAGAACAAGAGTTTAAGTGTATTTCTCCTTCATTTCTTAGAGCGTTTAAATGGATGTGAATCCATTGAAAAGAAAATCACGGAATCATTGACGGATATTTGTACTTTCTATAAGTTTAAAAAAGGATTTGTCTATCAGACCGATGGTTTTCGCTATTTCTTCCTGAAAGAAACGATTGGAAATGAAGATCATTCTCTGAAGCGTCGCTTTGAGATGAGTGAAATGACCAAAATACATTCCGATCGTATGAAGGTCAAGAACCGTCCTTTTTATGCCAGTAGAAACGATGACAATTCCTTAGTTGACATTGACGTTCTTGATTTTCATAAAACGGATTCCTTGCTGGTCCGTCAATTTGAAGATAGTGAAGGAAAGATTATCGGGTTTATTGGATTTGCGGGTAGGGAGGATACAACTCCTTTCACGGATGAGGAATTGCAAACCATTCATCTATTGCTGGGTTCGCTTTCTAAAGAAATAGCCGTTCGTGAATATAAAGAACGGGAAGTGAGGGCAAGCAATACGCTGGGTAGCATCATGAACAATATGGGAGTCGACATTTATGTGAACTCTTTTGATTCTCATGATATGTTGTATGCCAATGCGTCTATGGCGGCTCCGTATGGTGGTATTAAGCATTTTGAAGGAAAGAAGTGCTGGCAGGCCCTTTATACCGATAAAACGGGCGAATGTGAGTTTTGTCCTAAAAGACATCTGATCGACGAAAACGGTCTACCTACTAAAGTTTATTCCTGGGACTACCAACGCCCGTTCGATCAATGTTGGTTTCGTGTATTCAGTGCGGCATTTCCCTGGATAGACGGTCAGATGGCACATGTCATTACCAGCGTCGATATCGACCATCAGAAAAAGATAGAAGAGGAATTAAGGATAGCCAAGGATAAGGCCGAAAATTTGGATCGTTTGAAGTCGGCCTTTCTGGCTAACATGAGTCATGAGATTCGTACTCCGTTGAATTCCATAGTCGGTTTCGCAAGTATGCTTGTTGAGGAGGAAGATAAAGAAGAGCGTCAAGGCTATATTGAAATCATGCAAGAGAACACGGAATTGCTCTTACAATTGATATCCGACATTCTGGATTTATCCAAGATAGAGGCGGGAACACTCGATTTCAACATGGGATATTTGAATATCAGGGACTTCTGTGAAGATATATTGCGTGGTTATGAAATCAAGGAAGATAAGCCTGTACCGGTTGTGCTGGCTTCCGGTCTGCCCGATTATCGTATCTATACGGATAAGAAACGTCTGATGCAGGTCATTACCAACTTTATAAATAATGCTCTGAAATTTACCAGTAAGGGGCAGATTACTCTGGAGTACCATTTTAAAGAGGGGACTAATGAAATAGAGTTCTCGGTTACGGATACGGGTATTGGCATTGCACCCGATGCGGTGGGTCAGGTTTTCGACCGATTTGTGAAGCTGAACACATTCTCCAAGGGCACCGGCTTAGGGTTGTCCATCTGCCGGAGTATCGTGGAGCACCTTGGTGGTACGATTGGTGCCGAATCGGAAGTAGGAGTCGGGAGTCGTTTCTGGTTTACGCATCCTTGCGCGGAATCGGCCTGATTATGGAGTAGTCTATTATTTATGAACTAAATTTATAAGCTAATGAGAAACAAAACGTGGAAGTATCTGGTTGTTACATCTGCAATATTCGTGTTATCAGCTTGTGGTGGAGGCACAAAAAAGCAAGTAAATGAGGATGTAAGTATGGATAGTGTAAATGTGGTGTGCGATGGCCTGAAGACATTGCAACTGGATGAAGTGAAAGTTACCTGGATACAGGATAATGCGAAAGAGCGCCTGATGGAAAGAACGCTTTTTGCGGATGCTGACGATGGTCTGATAGAGAGTTTGAAACTAGAAGGCGGAATACCTTCGTCCATGAGTGCTTTTCTGGTGGAAACGGGTGGAATCCGAATCCTGTTTGATACGGGCATGGGAGCACCGGATAGCCGTCTGCTATCGGGCTTGGCTTCTTTGGGAATTACCCCTTCTGATATTAAATATTTGTATCTTACCCATTTTCATGGCGATCACATCGGTGGAATGATGAAAGGGGATAGTGTTGTGTTTCCTGATGCTGAAGTGTATGCATCAAAAGTGGAATATGATGCCTGGCTCAAGATGCCTGCCGACAGGAATGCCCAAGTTGTGAAAACGATGAATGCTTATAAAGACCGTTTGCATCTGTTTGAGTTCGGAGAAACATTGCCGGGCAATGTCGTTGCGATGAATGCTGAGGGACATACTCCCGGGCATACCGTGTTCCAGGCGAACAAATTGTTGGTGATTGCCGATCTTATCCATGGAGCCGCCCTTCAGTTAGAGCATCCCGAAATCTGCGCTACGTATGATATGGATAAGGAGAAGGCGGTGAAATCACGTAAGTATTTCCTTCAATATGCCAAAGACAATGGCTTGACGATGGCAGGTATGCATTTGCCGGCTCCAGCATTCAAATAGTATTTTCCAAATTGGTACTAACAGGGGGTGTTTCTTCACCCTCTTTTGATTTTTCCAAAGTTTTCGGACGCTTCATAGGCGAGGGCTTCTTTCCGTATTTACGTTCTTTTTCCCAAGCGGCTTTCCGGGCTTGGTATGCTTCATATTGTTTTTCTAAATAATTGTCGGCCATAATGTAATCGTTTAAAATAAAGATGCTTATCGTTGGGTAGGCAATGAGAACTCTTGCCAGTCGTACTCCTGTCCGTTTTCATCGGCTACGGCAACGCGTATGATGACTTCTCCCGTCTTTATCCGTTCTCCGGCATTGATGCTGGCGGTATATTTCACACCTTCATGAGGCTTAATCTGCTCTATCATGACCGAGGGTGAAATATAGATACGCTTCATGCCCGTGATTTCGGCCACTACCGGTACTACGTTGAAAGCTGTTCTGTTTCCTTCGTTTATGATTTCGAAGATCACTTTACAATTTTCGCCTGAGTTGATTGTGTGGTCGCGATTGGCATCAATGAAACGTATATTATGTATTCTCAGATTCTCGATAGCTGATGAATATTGGGGTTGGGGTCTGGAAGGTTGAGTCCTTTCTACCCGGTAGCTATATTCTTCTGTCTGCTTGGGGGCGGTAGCGGCATTTGCGATGGCTGCTCCGGCGATGGTTCCGACGATGGTACCAATGGCGGAACCCCGGTAGCCACCTCTCCATCCCCTGTTGCTTTCGCCAATGAGGCCGCCGATGGCGCCTCCCACATTTCCTCCGATGGATGCTCCGGCCAACACCGCGCCCGGGTCACCTGCCGCCATACGATTGGTGCTACATCCGCTACATAGCATGGCTAATGCTAATATTCCTATGAAATACGTAGTAATTTGTTTCTTCATATCTGAATCCTTTAACACCTGCTTGATAACCGTTGGTTTGCCTATCTGACGAGTACCCATTACGACTTGAATGAACTTTCGCTGTTCTTTAAGCCGATTCATAATTACTTGATATTCTGATCTTTTATACATAGGGTTACATTTTACTCAGTGCACTAAGTATTTTTACTCAATACAAAGATAACAAATATATTAAATTAATAATCATGTGTTTACGAAGAAAATCCGATTTTTACAATTAGACAAGTGTTCTGTAATACCTATGTGATCAGCACAACTTGTGAGAACCAGATAGTTGGAAAGATGAATTTATTGAATAAAAGTTCTTTAGAATATTGTGGAATTAGAGGATATAGTATATTTTTACGAGAAATAAAATGTAAGATTGACTATGAGTACTTTTCGTTCCATAGAAGAATTAGTGAAGAGTCTTGAACGCGAGAAAGAACTACTGAAAGAAATGTTTGCCAAACGGAAGTCGCTTTCGTTTCGTTATGATTATGCGCTTGAGATGACAGAGTATAAAGAAGAGCGTGTTCGTTATCTGATTGACTACGGTGTAATACGTGACACGGGCGACTTTCTTGAAATGGAAGATCTTTATCTGAAGTTCTTTGAAGACGTGTTGGAAGTGAATGAGGAAATCAATGTATCTTTTGTACAGGATTATCTTACACGCCTCAATGAAAATATAGATTATTATCTGAAAGAGAATAATGAAAAGCGCAAGTACAATTATCAGCGTGAAGTGAAACGCTGTCTGAAAAACATTGCTCTTACCACTGTCCGTAATGTAATGGACCTGAAAAGGAACATGGATAATACTTACAAGAATGAACCCAACTACCAAATAAAAAAAGCGAAGTTGATGAGATTAAGCGAAAAGCTCAAGAACATCTCTTTGCTAATAACTAAAAGTGAGGAGCTGATTGATAACCAGCAACCGGTCTTTTTCCGCATAGCCATGGATGTGCAAATGCGGAATGTGGTGAGCGACGTCAAACTGCAATTGAACGATTCTTATCATAACCTGCTCGAAATTCACCGGCAGATTGTCCATTACCTGAACTTGATAGATTATCAGAACCGTATCTTTGAGAAAATAAGGAAGCTGAAGTATCTGAAAGACCAGTTCCTATTGGAAGAGAACACGACTATTCGACAAGTGGTTTCGCAACGTCATCCGTTATGGATGGAACCTCAGACAAACTACCGCATAAAGTTGTCAATAGATTATCTGCGAACTTCGGATGAGGCTTTCCAAGCCGTCAGGAAGTTGGTGGCACAGCAAAAGAACAGGAAGCATGGTCCGAAAAATCTGGCTGAGGCTATCCCGGAAGGATATCTGGATAATCAGTCGCAACGGATTGACGCGATAAACTTGCGGGAAGTGTACAATGCTTTTACGGCATCCGGGATGCATCTGTTTGGTTTCGTGATGAACTATCGTTTTCGCAAAGAAGTATCCCGGGGAGATAAACTGATTTATTTTTGTCAGTTGGCTTCCCAATATGCTGATGAACTCAATTTTATGGAAAGCTATGAGTGCTCGGGCGATGTGGAATATCCTTTGATTTACGTCAAATAAAACTTTTTGAACATGAAATATACCGAAGAGATTTTCAATATACTTAGTAAAGGAGGGTTTATTTCCTCTAACAGTATTTCTACTCAGGTGAAGCGTTACTATGATGCTATTGAAGAAGAATTGCCCGATTATTATGAATATTATCGGGGAATCGGACTTTATCTGGAAGGGGGAGACGGTTACTATCATTTTACGCGTAAAGAGGCGAAGGTAGATTTGGAGCGTAAATTGGAAGCTACCTTGAAATGGATTGATTATATGAGTTTCTTGAAAACCTATCATTCGGCTTTCGGTCCCGGATTCCTGTTTCGCGCTGCTGATATTGAAATTCAGATCGGTTGTGATATGGAGCTGAAGGAGAAAGCTTCCAAACTGTTCTCCGACAAAAAGAAACATGAGGAAGTAGTGGCTAAATTGATTAGTGAACTGGAAAAGATGGGATTCATAGAAAAGGAAAATGAAGTGGACGGGACATATAAAGTGCTGACTGCTTTCCATTATATGGAAGAATTGATTGATTGTATCACTATATCGGAGGAGGTGCAAGATGAGATACCTGAATAAGATTGTTTTTCTGAACAGTGCCCATATTCCTTATGCAGAGGTGAAACTGGATGGCAATGTACATTTCATTGGTACGCAGGGAGTGGGGAAGAGTACATTGCTCCGTGCTTTACTGTTTTTCTACAATGCTGATAAACTTAAGCTCGGCATCCCCAAGGAGAAGAAGAGTTTTGACACATTCTACTTCCCATATTCTAATTCTTACATCGTCTATGAGGTAATGCGTGAGAATGGTGCCTACTGTGTAGTGGCTGCCAAGTCGCAAGGAAGAGTGGCTTTCCGTTTTGTAGATGCTTCGTTTGAGAGGGATTGGTTTATCAATGAACATAATGAGGTGTATCCGGAGTGGGGGCGTATCCGTGAACGCATCGGTGGAAAACGCCAGATTACCTCGCAAATCACCGTTTACGAAATGTATCGTGATATTATCTTCGGCAACAACCGTAAGCAGGACATGACTCCTTACCGGAAATTCGCCATCGTGGAAAGTGCCAAGTACCAGAATATTCCGCGTACCATACAGAATGTCTTCCTCAACTCTAAACTGGATGCCGATTTTATAAAAGATACCATTATCCGTTCCATGACTGATGAAGAGGTTTTTGTTGACTTGAGTTTTTATCGAAGCCAGATAAAAGAGTTTGAGCAGGAATATAATGACGTGATGCTCTGGTTTACTAGAAACAAGAATGGTGAGATTCCTGTGCGGAAGATAGCGGATAAGGTGATAAATTCGTATCGTGACTTGATTTATTCCCATAAACAGATAGATGAGGAACGTGCCGAGTTGAACTATGCAGAGAAACGGGCGTTGCAGGAAATCCCTCATATCAGAGAGAAGATAAACAAAACGGAGACTGAACGTGAACGGGCTATTAGGCTGATTGATGAATTGAGAGAGAAATATAATAAGGAAAGAGATGCTCTCATTAGTGGTATGGGCGGTGTTGAAACGCTGTTGAAACAGGTGCGTGAGAAACGGCTGTATTATGAACAAATCAATATAGAGGAAATCATAAAGCGGGTGGCACAGGAGGAATTGCAAAACGGAGAACTGGCACGCATTTCGACTATGAAGGAAGAACTGACACGGGCCTATCAGGATGTGTTGTCTAAATACGGCTCGTTGTTTAAGAATTTGGATGCTGATTTGAGTTTGTTCGAAAACAGCAGACAGGCTCAGATTCTTGAGAAGAGATCATCTGTTTCCGGACGTCAGGAGAAAGCTATGGCGCAGTCTCGTTCCGAAGAGGATAAAGTGCGAACGGCATCTGAGGAAAAGCTGCAAATGGTGGAGCAACGATTGGCACAACTGCGTGGCGAGGAGATGCAGGTGAAATTGAGGCAGCAGAAAGCGCTTCATGAAGAACACTATAGGAAAGAAATCTCAGATTGTGAAGCTGGCATTGATGAATTGCGCAGAAGGGATAAGGAACTGGATTTGCAGATACGCCGGCAGCAAATGGATATTGGTCAACAGAGGAATGAATGTGAGCTAAAACGCAAAGAACTGGAGATGGCGGCTCAGAGGAGTATGGATGTAGTACGTAGGGAAAAGGCGGATGTTGAAGAACAGTTGCGGGTACTAGATGCATTGATAGAGAAGCGGAAAGGTTCTTTTTGCGATTGGTTGGAACAGCATAATCCCGGCTGGCAAGAAACGATAGGTAAAGTGGCGGATGAGGAGTCAGTGCTATACAGTCATGAATTGAATCCCCGTTTGGCGGATGATGCTGGAACTCTGTTCGGTGTTTCATTGAACTTGTCGGCCATTGACCGGAGCATACGTACTCCCGAAGAGATAAAACAGGAACGGGCAGCGAAGCAGGTAGTTTATCAGGATTATTGCAATCAACTGACACGGTTGGCGGAGGAATTGAGTGAAAATATAAGTCGCCTGGAGAAGAAGTATTCCAAACAAATTAGGGAGATGGTAGAGCAACAGCATCTGCTGGAAGCTGAGCGAGGGCAAATTCCTTATAAGTTAAAGAATCTGCGAGCGGATCATGCCACTTGGAAAACGAAGGAAGAAGAGTGGAAAAAAGTACGGATGGAAGAATTTCAGGCTGGTCTGAATGAAATAGCCCATCGGTTCTATCTGGTGGATGAAGAGAAAAAGAAATATCTGCTGGAGCGTGAGAAACAGTTGAAGGCTTGTCAGAAGAGCTATAAAGATACCAAAATAGAGCTTCAGCTTGAACTGGACCGTTATGTTGACGAGGTTCAGCGGGAGATTGATCGTCATAAGCAATTGATTGAAGAACAGAAGAGAGAACTCCGGCAGGCACAGGATGCTGAACTGAATGGCAAGGGAGCTGATATGGCAACCATTCGTAAATATGATGAGAGATTGGCGGAGATCAGGGAAGAGCTGAAGTATATCAGCGAGCATCGCAATCAGGTAGCTTATTATGAAAAGGATAAGCAAGAACTCTTTGATAAAGAATCTGCCATGCGTAGTCGGAAGAAAGAATATGAGGCCAAACTTTCGGCTTTGGATGAGCGGTTTGCACTGCGACGGGAGAAACTGCAAAATGGACTGAAAGAAATAAATAGTGCTTTGGAAAAACTAAAGCTGGAATTGCAGATATTAGAAAGCGGATTAACGGAAGCAGATGCTTTTTTGAATGATGAAACTTTTTGTCCGGCCGGAGCGATGGAAGTAGGAGAGAAATCTACCAGAAAAAACTGTGATACTCTTGTGAAGGAACTTAAGTCGCTCATAGTCTCTTTTATCAGAAAGACGGAAGATTTCAAGAAAGCCGTGATGCAATTCAAAGGTTATTTTTCTGCGAAGAATACATTCCATTTCCGTACAGAACTGATTGGCGAACAGGATTACTATGACTTTGCTTCGAACTTATGCGAGTTTGTAGATAATGATAAAATTTCTGATTATCAGAAGCATATCAGTGGACGATACACTGATATTATCCGGCGTATATCGAAGGAGGTGGGAGACTTGACCCGAAATGAGAGTGAGATTCGTAAAACCATTGGTGATATCAACGATGATTTTATAGAGCGGAACTTTGCCGGGGTGATAAAGGAAATATCCCTCCGTCCCTTGCCGAGCAGTGACAAACTGATGCAGCTGCTATTGGAGATAAAGAAATTCAGCGATGAGAACCAGCATAATATGGGAGAAGCGGATTTATTTTCGCAGGCTTCCCGTGAAGATGTTAATGCAACGACAGTGCGTTATTTGTTGTCTTTCATGAAGCATTTATTGGACGATCCGGGCAGAAAACAATTAGTTTTGGCGGACACTTTTAAACTGGAGTTTCGGGTTAAGGAGAATGATAATGATACGGGATGGGTAGAAAAGATTGCCAACGTAGGTTCTGATGGGACGGATATTCTGGTGAAGGCTATGGTAAATATTATGCTTATCAATGTGTTCAAAGAAAAGGCATCCCGTAAATTCGGTGACTTCAAGATACACTGCATGATGGATGAGATAGGCAAATTGCATCCCAACAATGTGAAAGGAATTCTGGACTTTGCCAATTGCCGAAATATCCTGTTAGTGAACAGTTCGCCTACTACATATAATGTGGAGGATTATAAATATACTTATTTATTGAATAAAGATGGGCATTCTAATACGCAGGTGGTGCCTTTGCTAAAATATAGTAAGGCATGAGAAATGGAAAAGGATATATTATGACTGTGGCTGCGGCACGTAAAGTTGCACGGATGTTGAACGGTGAATCTGTGGGTTATTCTTCGTTTCCTGTATCATTGGCAGAAGAACTATTGGCAGAAGGTGTTTTGGTGCAAAGTTCTTATGGAAGGCGTGGCAGTTATCGGATATGTGATGTGGAAGGATGTCGCACTTTTTTAGCCCAACGTTATTCCATAAGCGGGAGTTTGGAGGAGTGGATTGAGATGATGTCTCGTCAGGAAGCAGTGTCGCGTGCGGAGCAGGTGGCTATGGCAGGCAATTCTAAAGTTCGGAAAACTCGTGGGTTTAAGGGGTTTCTTGTCAACAGTTATGTTCCGATAGAAGCAAGCTTGTGTGAAGAGGTTTTTGTGATTTATCCGGCGGAAGGTACTTCTGTATTTATAGAAGATTATGAGCACTTTCGAATTCCCGATGATGTGGTTGTGATAGGAATGGAAAATGGAGAGAATTTTCAACGGATTCGTGGGCAACAATACTTATTTGGGGGCTTGAAAGTTCTTTTTGTATCCCGTTACCCTCAATCAACGGATTTGCGTACTTGGTTGCAGATGATTCCTAATCGTTATATCCATTTTGGTGACTTTGACTTGGCGGGGATTGAGATCTATCAAAGAGAGTTTTACGTTTTTCTGAGAGAACGCTCTGAGTTTTTTATTCCGGCAGATGTAGAGGAACGGCTGAAGAATGGTAACCGTAGGCTTTATGACATGCAGTATGCCCGTTATAAATTTATGGATATTATGGATGAACGCTTGTTGCCTCTTGTTGAGATGATCCATAGATATGGGAAGGGGTATGAACAAGAGGGATATATAATTTAGATTTTAAGAAACGGGCTGAGTTAAATACAATGAATAACGAAAATAAAAACTGTATTTTATGGTAACAATATCTAACTTTGAACGCTATGTTCTTCCTAAGATTCTGGCGCGTGGTGAAGATTATTACGACTCTGGTGCTGTGCTGGAAATTGAAGAAGAGTCTCCGGGGGAATGGTTTGCAACAGTTTGTGGAACGGAGCACTATGAGGTAACCGTATCGCTGGTAGGGGATGAAATAGCTGACTGGGAATGTGATTGTCCTTACGATGGAAATATTTGTAAGCATGTAGTGGCTACGCTTCTGGCAATTCGTGACAATAGAAGCAAAGCCAGCTGTTTTTTGTCTGCTAAAGAAGTGGATGCTCGAATGGATATACCGGGAAAGAGTGTGTCAGAAATTGTGAAGGATAAAGAAGTGGAGCAAGTCCTTCGGTTTGCGGAATCGGATAAGTTATCCGGTTTTGTTCTGAAATATGCTTCTTCACATTCTGATTTTAAGTCAGCTTTGATTGAGGCCTTTTTGCCTAAGAAACCGACGAAAAAGGTGGACTATCGAAGTGAGATAGAGAGTTGCTTTAATTCTTTATATAGAAAAAACTTCAAGAAGGGAAGATATTATGAACCTGAGATTGATTGGGATGAGTTATCTGATAAAATAGAGAAATATTTGACTAAAGCAACTTTGTTGTTTCAACGGCAGGCTTTGGAAGAGGCGGCGACAATTGCTCTTCAGATACTTCATTCTATAGGAGGTCATTATATTGAGGAGGATTTTTTGTATAATGATGGTTATATTGATTTTGGAATTAGTTGTGAAGGCGCCGGGGATTTATTGCTTAAGGTAGTTCAACATTCGGATACGGCACAGGCATTGAAGGAGAATATATTGAGCGAAATTATCCAAATAGGCAAAATGGCAACATATCGTGAGTATGATATTTTTGATATGGATGATTTGATACAACAAATTATGCTTTCAGTGCAATCTAAAGAGGAGGCGTTGGCAACTGTAAACCAGCTTATAATGGAGAAGAAAGAACATTGGGACCTCTATAAACTGGTAATTCGGAAAATAGAAATATTAAAGGAATTGGGTAAGACTGCCGAAGTTGAAACTACGATATCTGAATTTCTTTATTTGCCTGAAATAAGGCGGCAGGAAATTGCAAAGCTATTGGAAGGGAAATGTTATGAGAAGGCTATCGGTATGTTGAATGAAGGGATAGTGATAGCTGAAAGAGCGGGAGAGCTTGGTATAGTAGGAGAATGGCAGGAACAATTACTTTCCATTTATGAGGAAATGCATGATGTCGCCAAAATTATTGAGATGTGTCGATTGCTATTTATTCATACTGATGGAAGTCTGGGTTATTATCATAAACTCAAATCATTGGTGCCTTCCATGGATTGGAAAGAGTACTTAAACGCATTGATGCAGGAAACCACTTTCTATGATTACTGGGGGACTGGAAATAATAAAGCAGAGATTTATATAGAAGAAAAGGATTATGATAAATTATTTGGTTATCTGTCCGCCTTGGAATACAGGCGTTTGGATGCTCTTTTGCAGTATGCCTCTCATCTGAATGCTACTCATTCCTCCCAAATTCTTCCTTTATTTACAGATGATCTTCGTACTTATGCGGAGAAAAATCTGGGGCGGAACCATTATGAATATATAGCCCGGGTGCTGCGGGGTATGCGGAAATTGAATGGTGGGAAGGAGGTAGTGAAACAATTGGTGGAAGAATTCAGGGTCTTGTATAAACGTCGTCCGGCGATGATGCAGGAATTGGGGGAATTCTAAAGATTATCCAATTCACTAGTGTCTCTTTATTCATGGGACACTAGTGAACCGCTCTATTACAGAAAATAAAACTTTTATAAACTATAGTAGTACGATTTTATCTTTTGAGCCATTAGCCTACGGCGTTCATTCAAAAAGGAATCATAGTCAGTGTGTTCCATCTCAATTATATTGGCTGGGATGCAATTCTGTTCTATATTCTTATGGAGGATGTCTAAATCGGTTATATTACCATATATTAGTTGCTTCGTTTTGCATTGTTCAAGTGCTTTGCTGAAATAGATATAAGGCGCGTCATCGGAAACTGCTTTATTTACTTGCGTATCAAGATATGTGTAATTTGCAATTTGATTATATTTGGATTTTTCTGTCCACCCATTTCTAATTAGATATTTTTTTGGAAATATATGATGTACATCTCCAATAACTGTGATCAAGTCACCTATTTTGCTTCCATTAGTAAATAAAGCACTATCACCACTATAAATCTGGGCCGCTAAATAAATATTAAAATACGGGCTATTGATAGCTGAGGTTTCCAGATTTTGAACTAATCCCACATTCCAAAAGGTGTCAGATAAATCGGCTGCTTCAACTTCTTCAAAATATGTAAGAAAACCTCTTTCCTTGATTCTTCGTATATCTGCATCCATAACCGTTTCAGGTGATGTAATATATCTGCTGGTTAAAGTTGTCATTACATACCATTTTGCAACATAATGCTTGATTTTAGCCTTATCAATATTGGGATCAGCATTAAGTATAAGATAAAGGGTATAGGCAAAATCAAGGGTCATTTGCGAATTGATAAGTTTGTTGGTCACAAATCCGGCAGATTTAATGGTTAATACGAAATTACGGAATGTATATTCATTCATAAATCCCATAACTCCTTCTGTCAGTTTCTGGAATGATGTTTCTGCTATTTCTTCTTTATATTCGCGGGTCTCAAAATCACGCCCACCCAATAAACTTACCAAATCTCTCATTTTTGCGCGGCCAAACTTATACATAAAAGCTATACGGAGAATGTCGTTATAATCCGGATCAAATATTTCTTCCCGATCATCCTTCAGCCATTTCAGTTTCTCTGCAAAGGGAGTAGCCATGAACTCGGTATCTTTACACATATCTGTATACCAATCTGGTTGTACAGCCAGATGGGAGAAATAATCTATGGCTTTTCTTAGCATATTGCCACCATAGTTTGTATTGGCTGCGATTTTTGACATAGCAAAATCTGCCTGGTTTAGTTTGGCGCCTTGGCTGTTGATGCGGATAAATATTTCAGTAACTTCGTCAATAGTGAGTTCTTTGTCTAATGTAATGACTCCTATCTGTCGGTTCTTAATATCCATGAGTCGCATGAGTATTTTGTTTAATTCGCTACCATTTATTTCACTATTTGCAGTGCAATAGTCATTCACGAATTGCCATAAATCAAATGTAGGTTTAAATACTTCTGCGATATCTGCAATCCATCGTCTATCTCTTAAAATTGCATTATCTTGTACTTTGAATAACTCTTCATCATTCTCTGGATTAGCTAAAGGGTTGAATGCTATTTTTATTCTTTTTTTCTCGAAATTTGCATTGATAACTTCCAAACCCATGATAGCCGTCATTAATGCTGTTACTCGCTGTTGTCCATCTATCATTATCTTTTTTCCTTCCGAAAGACTTCCATTTTTCAACTTCATGTTAGGGCTTTGCGAAATGATGAGATATCCGGTTGGATATCCGGTATAAAGCGAATCTATCAAGTCGCGCACTTGTTTAGGTTTCCATACGAAAGGGCGTTGTATTTCCGGAATGGCAATTTCTCCGGACTTAATGAAATTTAGTATCTGTTCCAATGCAATATTGGATGCGTTGTATTTTTCGGCCATGTATCCATTTATTTTACTGAGTTCAACAATGTATCAAATTAGAAGTTTTGCGTATACTACTATTTCGTTCGTAGTATCAAGGTTTTCTACAAAGATTTTGGTTTCATTGCTTCGGAAGATTTTTGATCATTTTGTCAAAGTCGCTTTCCAACTGTTCCATCTCGCGTTTGCGATAAATAGCAAATTCATGTTCTGCTTTCTCTATTGCTTGCTTGTGAGAGATAGAACCTTTTCCTTCCAAAAGTTTCCGTTGTAGATTGATAATCTGTCGGTCTAATGCTTGAATCCAATCTTGCATTCTCATTGGACGTTGTTCCAATGCCTGGAATTCTGCGAAATCCAAGAATTGTGAAACGAGCAAGTTTAGCCGTTTCAGTTCACCTTCTGTCAAATAGTTTTTGGCTATCTTTACATCATCACGAGTGATATAGTCACCTTTAAAATTGGTCATGCCAACCAAAGGTTTATCGCTATCTGCTCGTTCGTAGATAATCTCTGCCGCTGTATGTTCATGTACGGCATAATGCAATTTGTTTTGAACTGTGGCGAAGAATTGTTTTGTCAGGTTTGCCCTTGGATCATAATCTGTCGAAGTAGCATAAATATCTGTTACTTGTTGATAAAAGTTTCTTTCTGATGCCCGAATGTCACGTATACGTTGAAGTAATTCACGGAAATAGCGGTTTCCACCTTGTTTCAAACGATCATCATCCATCGTAAAACCTTTCTGAATGTATTCGTGCAGACGTTCAGTAGCCCATCTGCGGAAACGAGTAGCTATCTGGCTTTGTACTCGGTAGCCCAAAGCTATGATTACATCGAGGTTGTAATGGTCGATGTTACGTTTTACTTGCCGTGCACCTTCTTGACGAACTAATAAGAATTTCTTATAAGTTCGATTTTCATCCAATTCTTTATCCGCGTAGATGTTTTTGATATGCATAGAGATATTCTCCTGCGTAGTATCATAAATTTCGGCTAACTGATTTTGAGTCAACCAAACATCTTCATTAGAAAAGCGTACATTGACTTTTGTTACGCCGTCTTCATCTTGATAGATGATGATTCCATTATTTTCTTTCATAAGTAGATATTCATAATTATTTCAGTTGCTTTCCTTCTATTCCTCTTCCTACACCATTGGAACCTATCAACACGTTCAGGCTGTTCAGTCTAATCTTTGCGTTGCGGATGGATTTATAGTTTTCTATGAAGATTTGTTCTATCATACTCAATGTTTTTATTTCACAAAGTTAGAAAAAGAAATTGTATAAGTGGTATGAGTGATGATGTTTTCTGCTGTATAAAGAAAATACAATTCTATTTTCTTTCCACCTTCTTCACCCACAAAAAATAACTCTTCAGCAACGTCTCTTCCGGTATAAGTTCCATCATTCCGTGCTCTTCCAGATACAACTCCGTAGCTCTTGTAAACATCATCCCGTTCTTAAACTTGTTCCTGCGCAGGAAGCGGTAATAATCCATTCTCATTTCATAGTTGATTTCCTGTTCCAGGATTTTCACGGCTTCTTCTCCTAAATAATTGTAGGTTCGTGGATCTTTCCCTACACTGGGGCAGGGTAGGGAAAAGGTGATATTTCCCTGATCTCGCCATGACACACCTTTGGGGCGGGGAGTGGTGAGCTGTAGTAAGCAACTGTAAAGATTCTGATTTTTTGTGAAACGGATGGCACCCTCTATGGTACAATGCGCGTATGTGCTTTGCAGGTAAGCCGCGAGATAGGGCTTTACCAGAATGGTAACTGTAATCATTTTGTATATTGTTTTGAAGTGAAAAATATTTCCATACGTTTGTGTTCCTGTGGCGGGGAGCGTTCCTCGGAGCAGTGGAAGAAGGCAGATATATTACTCCGGCAAACGATGGAAAATCAAATGATTACGGTATGTCGATGTTGCTCTACGACCAATAGGTCGTTTCTCTACGAGGAAGGGTGCTTTGCCCGTAGAGGAACGCATGGCTCTTCTACGGGACTAAATCACTCGCCTCTGACCTTTGGTGCAAATATCTGTCAAATTAACATCTCTGGCAAAACTTAAAGACGGTGGTTAAAGATAGTATTGTAATGAAACATTTGTCTTTAATGCCTGTTTGTGACGTAGTATATGCGCGTGCAATAACGTGCGAAAAAATGAATGAATATGAAGACAGTCTATTTAAACAATTTTATGAGTTCGGTGGTCACTGAACTTGAAAGAAACGGGCAGTACAGTACCGCCCATGTATGTGGTAGCGTGCTGCGGTCCGTGATGACCTTTGATGGCGACGGTTTGCTTCTGTCCAGCATTACGCCCCTGTGGTTGAAGGCGTATGAGCATTACCTGCTCCATAAGGGCGAAAAAGGCCTGGAGTGGAATACAATCTCTACCTATATGCGCATGCTTCGGGCGGTTTATAACCGGGCAGTAGTGCGTAAACTGGTGCCTTTCGTTCCCCATTTGTTCAGGGAAGTGTTCACAGGGCGCAAGGCAGACCATCGGCGGGTATTGGAACGGGATGACATGCGGCAATTACTGGCAGAAAAGGATTTGGATATTATCTCTCCCGGTATGGAGTGGGCACGTGCATGCTTGGAGCTTATGTTTCGCTTTCATGGGATGCCTTTTGTTGATCTTGCCCATCTTCGGAAGTCTGATTTGAAGGATGGCTATCTGACCTTGCGCCGCAGAAAGACGGGGATGCCGCTTTCTGCACGTGTGGATAGTCGAGCTATGCAGTTGTTGGAGCGCTACCGGAACTGGGACGACACTTCGCCTTATCTACTTTGTTTTCTGGATGGAAGTCTGGAAGGAATGGCTGCTTACAGGGATTACTTGCGGATATTACGCTTGCTTAACAGTAAACTGCGTGCGCTTGCTCTGTGGAGGAAAGTACAGGGTAAAGTGACATCGTACACGGCCCGACATACGTGGGCCACTGCAGGCAAGTACTGTCACATTCCCATTGAAATCATTTCCGAAGGGCTGGGACACGCTTCTGTAACTACTACCGAGGGGTATATGAAAGGCTTCGGAAACAGCCGGATGGAGCGGGCGAACAAGGTTATAATGAATTACATATTTAAGGGATAAACTAATACGATTTATGAATAGTAAATAGTTGATATATAGTATAATGTGAAGAATTTACCTTGTAGGTAACGGAAATGCTATTATGACGCAAAAGTAGATAACATATTTCTAACTTCCAAGAGAAAGATGTTTTATTTGCCTGCTTACATGGATTTATTGACCGATGATTTATATTAGAAAACAAATACAACAGATTCTACAAGTTTTTCTTTCGATGCATAAAGCGAATCGGTGATTCTTCGTCTTGCCCCCGTGCAAATCTGCATACTGCTCCCCTTACCCGTTTCCGAAAGCCGGAGACGGGGAAAGAATATTGTACGCCATGAGCCGTATGTACGTATAAATTCTTATATATATCGGACCTTTATGAGCTTTGTTTCTTATCGTATCTGTGTGTATCCGTTACCTACAAGGTAATGACAGTGTATATAGTGAATAAAATCGAACAAATATCATGATAACACCCAAAACCCAGGCTGCCATTGCAGTACTCAACGACATCTATGCGGGAGGAGACACAGCCCGCACGGACACCTGCCGCCTTACGGAGCAAGACATGGATACCCTGCTTTCAAAGCTTTCAAGTGCCGGACTCATCAAACTCTCCGGCAAGGGGGATCCCCGTGATATACAGTCGTACATTCCTGCGCGTAATTCTTCCGATGTCTCCCTTCTCGATATCCTCGAAGCCACGGGCGAGCATCTGAACTGCAACCATCCCACTACTGAAGAATTTTACCTGCGCTACGGCAGGGCTGCGCAGAAACTCGGGATAGTGAACTATATCACTAGGGAATACCTGCATGGGATAAAGCTGTTTGAGTTGTAAACGTAATCCGGGAAGTCATTTGAAAAGAAACACTTTCATATTATTCCTGCTCCTGCTGCTGCTCCGCCTTGCGGACCTGCATTCCCAGACCCTTGCCGTGAAGAGCGACCTGCTGACCGGAGCGCTCTCCTCGCCCAATCTTTCCGTGGAGGTTAAACTCTCCGACCGGTTCACGCTGGAAGCCGGTTTCCACTATAATCCTTTCCCGGCGGGTGGAGACAAGCGTTGGAAACACTGGTTCGTACAGCCGGAACTGCGCTACTGGATATGCCAGCCCTTCGGCGGACACTTCTTCGGCGCGCACCTGATGTATGGGGTATATAATGCAGGCGACATGAAACTTCCTTTGGGACTCTTCAAGGGCGTCCGTTCTTCAAGGTATGAGGGCGACTTTCTGGGGCTGGGGGTATCGTACGGCTACCACTTCATCCTCTCGCCCCGTTGGAGCATTGAGACAAGCCTCGGCGTTGGATTCCTGCATATCGGCTACGAGCGCTACCGCTGCCTGCATTGCGGTGAACAGACCGGAGCCGGGTATAAAAACTTCATTGCCCCGACCCGGGTCGCGGTATCGCTGGTATACTTGATAAATTGAGAGTTGGGAAATGAAAATTGAAAGCAGTTTATAGTTAGTAATTTGTAATTAAACATAGAGCATGAAAAACTTAATCCGTATTCCTCTGACATTGGCACTTCTGTTCGCCATATGTGGCTTCTGTCCGGGACAGGAGTTCTACCGGGGAGAATTGTTTGTCACCGGACAGCATTTTTCACAGACTGACGGACATCTGACCGTGGAACTTTCCGTAGACTTCGAAAACCTGCAAATGCCTTCTGATGAATCCCTGACCGTGACTCCCGTACTCAAAAGTGGCGAATACGAGCAGGAACTTCCCTCCGTACTCATCAACGGTGCGGAGAAACAGAAAGTATATCAGCGTTCACAGGCATTGTCTGCGGGCAAACGTAACGGCAAGGCACGAACTTCGCCCATCCCGGCAGTCGTGATCCGTGACGACCTTGCGGTCTCCCGCGCGTTTACCTATAAGGTGTCGGTCCCTTACGAGGAGTGGATGGAGTGGGCCGTCCTCCTGCTGCGTTCGCAGGAATGCGCCTGCCACGGGCGGAAAGGGGATATCTACGAGGATAAGATAGCGGACGGCATCCGCCTTCCGAAAATGAGGACATCACCTTTGGATGCGGATACCGATGCCGGTTTCCTTTCATTGGTGAACTTCATCCGGCCCGCACCGGACAGGGATACATTACATTGCATAACAGGATTCATCCCGTACTTTGAACCGGAATCGGAGCGGAAGGACGGTAAGCAACTGGGCGAACTCTCCGAAGAAAAGCAGAACTTTGAAATCTACTACCGTCTTCGTAACGCCCTTCGTGACGTGCGCCGGGAGACGGGTGCGGAACTGTCGAAAGTCAGTGTGACGGGCTATGGCGCCCCCGTGGGTAACCTGAAGAAGAACGAGGCCAACGCCCTGATACGTGCGCTTAAACTGAAGGAATACCTGCGTGAAAACCGCTTGGCCGGAAGAACCCTGCTGGAAGTGAACTGGATTTCCGAAGACTGGGACTCCATCACCAGTCTGGTGAGGGAAAGTGATATGATGCTCAGGGATGCCACCCTCGACCTTATTGATAATGTGGAGGTCGCCAAAGGCCGCGAACGCATGCTGATGTCGCTTGCCGACGGCAAGCCTTACAAGTATCTTGTGGAGAAGGTCTTCCCGGCAGTGATGCGCGTGGGCTACCGGATAGAATACACGCGCAAGCCCCTGGACGCTGCCGAAAGTCTCCAACTGTTGCGCAGCGGACGGCAGCGTGCCCTTCGGTTGAATGAGTTCTTCGCTGTGGCCGACAGCTATCCGGCAGGTTCCACCGAATACAATGACGTGCTTGACCTTGCGGCCAGGCTTTTCCCGGACAGCCCGGAGGCCAATATCAACGCCGCGGCGGTGGCCCTGAGCAAAAAGGAACTTTCCAAAGCGCGCGGGTATCTGGGACGTTTCGCCACCCTCCCGATAGCCTATAATAACATGGGCATCCTCTGCCTACTCGAAGGCAACCGTGACAAGGCAGAGGTGTATCTTACGATGGCGGCGGCCACAGGAGTGGAACAGGCGGTTAAGGCGTTGGGGAAATTAAAAATTAAAAAATGAGCACTGCGGATTGGAAAATTAGAGAATAACCATAAACAGTATAATATATGAAAATTAGTAACTACCTATGGGCGGTGCTGGCAACAGCAACCCTTTCACTGACCGCATGCGGCAGCGATGAAAACGAGAATGTAATTCAGCCGAAGGAAAAGACCGCGAAACTTGAACTGACCTTGGTGGGCACACCGGCGGACAGCCGTGCTACGGGGACTCTGCCTACCACGGATGAATCCCAGATCAACCGCCTGACGGTGGCTGTATTCACCGAGGCGTCCGGTAACCCCGTCAATGCCCTGCGGGAATTCACGGGGGAGGACATCGAAGCAGCAAGTGGTACCGGAAAGAAGATTACGATGCTTTGCGAACCCGGCAACGGACAGATGATCTATGTGGTAGCCAATGCTTCTACAGGACTTTTTGCGGGAGTGACCAACCTTGCCGGCTTCAAAGCCAAGCTGATGCTGCTCTCAGAAACGACCAAGGCTGCGGGAGCCGATGACGCGACGGATATACAAAAGGCCAATAACCTGCCGATGCTGGGAAGCGCTACCGGAAAGGATTTCACTGCAGGAACGAAAACCGAGGCGAATATAGCCCTGTCCCGCCTTGTGGCGAGGGTATCTATCAGCAGCATCAAGACGGCTTTCGATCCGGTGGGACGGTTTAAGGATGCGACATTCAAGGTGGATGCGATTTACCTGAAGAATGCCAACAGTTCCGTCAATGCGGACAAGGCGGGTAGTGTTCTTGTTCATGGGGGTGACGGGAGCACTGGTACAAAAAAGTACCTGTACGCGACGGTGTCCGGTCATACAGCCAATACGGAACTTACTACCCCGTATTACTTCTACACATTTCCGAATGCTTCTACAAGTGAACCTACCAAACTCATCATTAAAGGGACGTTTGATGCGGATGGGGCCGGTGTTGTCAGTACTCCCATAGCCCGTTATTATCCTATCACTATTAACAAGAAACAGGCGAACACCACCATTACGGGAGGGGCGGGTACGGACAAGGGCAGCATAGCCGCCAATACCCGGTACGTACTTACCGCCGTCATCAAGGGTGAGGGTGCCCCTGACGATAACACGGATATAGACCCCGCTACCCTGCAACTCACGATCACTGTCGCTGATTGGGTGCTGACCATCAGCCAGAATGTGACCTTCGAGTGATTATTAATATGAGACTGATATGACATTATAAACCAATTCGTACCCAAGCTATGCGAGTTTCCGGAACATCCCCTGTCTTTCCGCTCTTTCTTCTTTTTCTCCTCTGTTGCGCCTCGTGTGTGCGTGAGGATATGGAAGATTGCGTCCGTTACGAACTGCATGTCCGTGTGGTGGACACCGATGGGAACGACCTAACCGAAAGCGGAGTCTTGCAGAAATCGGATATCTATCTTTTTAATGAGCAGGGGTTTGTCAGAATGATTTCCTCCGATGGCTTTTCCGACTTCTATTTTGGAGAGGGCAAGGGCGAACGGCTCACGCTTGTAGCCTGGGGCAATCTGAAGGAGGATACCCTGATTACTACGGAGATAGCACCGGGCACGCCCCTGAAGGAGGCAAAACTTCAACTCAGGCAGCATGCCCACGGTACGCACATTCCGCTCACGGACCTGTTCTATTGCCGCAGGGAAATAGACGGGGCGGAGACCCGGGGTGTGGAAGGAACGGATATTACGGTTGTAATGGAACGTAAGGTGGCGGGTCTCAGCATACGCACGCGCTATCTTGCCGAGCGTTATCCTTACGGCGGTGAAGTGTACCGTTTTATCGTGCACTGTACCAGTACGGAAATGGATTTCACGGGCGAGGCCGCCGGAAACGGGGCCGGATATGAACCGGCTTCCGTTACCGACGCTAAGGGGGATGTCTATGCGCCGTCTTTCCATATCTTCCCAACCGGGGAGGGGAAGCCGTTGGAGATTGACATCTACCGGAAAGAGGAAAAATTGTTCACCATCACCGAGGACAATGAATTCCGCCCTTTGTATGCTCCTGTGGGCAAACAGACCAATATAGATATTGACTTCCGCTATGCGGAGGTCCGGGCCTTTGTGAGTGTGGTACCCTGGGGTACGGTAAGCCAGGATGTGGAAATGTAAGTAAGAATGCAATGATCAGGTTATTTGAATATAGAGTATACCGGACGACGGAGGAACCCGTACCGTTCTGCTGGAAAGTGCTTTTTGTGCTGTTCATGCTGGGCACGCTGCTGGCAATGGCGGCCGTGTGCGGTTCCTGCCAGCCGGAAGAGGAGGATATCGGAAATACGGGTGTGGGGGAAGGCCTGCCCGCTACCATCCGGCTGGAAGTGAGAGGTGAGGAACTGGTGAATATCGCTACCCGTGATATTAATGAAAGTGTGGTCAGTAATCTTCATATTCTGGTGTATAACAGTTCGGGAGAACTGATCGGTCAGAAATATCAGACAGGCAGCTCTACGGTTACCGTGAATACCCGTAGTGCTACCGGATGTACCATCTATGCCATTGCCAATACGGGTAAAGCCGACTTGTTCAAGGGATATGCCATACATAAGGAGTCATATCTGAAAAGTATGGTGTATAGTCTTACCAATTGGGACGACTTGGGTAAAGGTACTAATTTGCTAATGACCGGAAGCATGAAGAGTGTGAATATCAGGGCGGGAGCGCAGACTTTATCAACAAGATTGGCACTGACCCGCATGGTTGCACGAGTTGAGTTGAAAATCAAAGTGAAAGAGAGCAGTGGGATTACCATTACGGATTATTCCGTAAAGAACATCCCGGCATGTTCCTATTATGTAGCCCGCGCATCGGGAGATGCCGCACAGGCTGCTACTGCCGCACATTGGAAAGAAAGCGGGGTTATCGCTACGTCCGGAGCAACTTCGGTGAACAAGACTTTTTATATGTTTGAGAACCGTAGGGGGACTAAATCTATTTCCGCCCAGAAGGACAAAACGACCGCCAATGCACCAGCTAAGGCTACCTATGTAGTCGTTCATGGATTAGTTGGTTCTATAGCCGTAACGTGGACGGTATATCTTGGAGAAAACAATACGAGTGACTTTAACATTAAACGGAACAGTAACTATACATATAATATTACTTTGAATGACGTTGCGGCAACAGATACAAGGGTTGTTGTCGATTTTACGGGGACAGAAGATTTGAGTAGTGCAGGTACGGCAAATTGTTATCTTGCTAAAAAGGTAAACACATGGTATAAGTTTAAAGCTACGGTGAGAGGAAATGGAGCTACCACCGCAGCACTTGTTTCTCCAACCGGAAGTGCTTTGGCTGCTAATGCTGCAATTAGCCCTGCAAGTGCAGAGCTCGTTTGGGAAACGAATGGCCATGGGAAAATCATTCAAGGAGTGATTTTAAAAGACGGATATGTCTATTTCAAAACCGGTCCGACAACTGAAGGGAATGCGGTGATTGCAGTAAAAGACAGAAGTGGCAACGTATTGTGGAGCTGGCATATTTGGAAAACTCATTTTAGTTTGGCGGAAATGCCTACACAAACATATAAGACGAATCCAAGAAGTGGAATGAATGGTCTAATTTATTCAGACGTTTTGCCGGCAAAACGTACACTGGTTATGATGAAATGTGATTTAGGAGCAGCTAGTAATGCTGCTACCAACAATGATGAGGTGGTGAAGACGTTTGGATTGTATTATCAATTTGGGCGTAAAGATCCTTTTCCAACAGCAAAGAACAGAGAAAGGAGAATTGATAATAACTCAGAAACAGTAGATGTTTTTGATCGAGACGGAAACAAACTGAATGCAGCTACCCTGAGGGGAGAAAACTATCAAATCATGAATCATTTTATCTCATCATCCGTCCAGCCAATTATCAGCTATTCAATAAAACAGCCGTTGACTTTTATTTTATGTAGTGAGGATAATTCTTTCAATTGGATTTATGGAGCCATAAGTCAGTCTGAAGCATGGAAAGTTTCCAATCGGTTGTGGGGTGGTAACCTTAATAATGAAACAAGTAGTAAACGTCTTGATACTAAGTTTACAGGTAAAACAATCTATGACCCTTGTCCTTCGGGGTGGTGTATGCCCCCTCAAGATACATGGACTAATTTTACAACCAGTCTTTTGGATGGAGATAGAAGTAGTAATTATAATATAAATATTGCGAGTTTATATAATTGTCCAATCGAAGATCAGAAAAATTATGTAGATGGTGATTATTCTGGATTTGTAAGTTCCACCGGAGTTTTTGGCCGTCGTTATTATATTAATGGCAATACAGGTGATAAGGCATTTTATCCTGCATCTGGTTATAGGAACGGTATTAATGGACAGATCTGTGATGTTGGTGCTAGCTCATGTGCATGGTCATCATCCCCTGTCAGTGCTGATTTACCACAAGGCGCTTGCTTGAATACAAATATTGCATGGGTATATCCTGTTAGTAGCCATAGTCGGGCAAATGGATTTCCTGTGCGCTGTGTTAAAGAAACATCTTTGTAAACAAATGTGCTGTTTGAGTGGCTGATAGTAAAGATCTGAATAGAAATATGGTTTCTGCTTCAAAAATAACACCTATACGTTTGATGTGATAAATAAAAAATAAAGATGCATTATTTATTAAGTGTTGTACCTCGATTGAAATAATTGTTTTGTTTATATTCTACAAATGCTTTTTAATTAGTAACTTTACCGAAAATATCAATCTAAAATTTTACAATTATGGAAGCAATGAATTATGAATATCTGATTAGGGCAGTCTTTAAATGTGGACGTACAAGAAGATTTGGAGCTGATGCTGATATTTTTCGTGGTTTAGAAAGAGTATCTGTACCATTTCCTGGTCAGAAGTCAGTTGACCAGTATAAACTTGGTTTCAAAATAGGAGAAGTGGCTGCATATTTACATACAGCATTATATGAAGTCCAAGAACAATATAAAGATGATAAAATGTTTATCTCAAAAATAGATAAATGCCTTGAATATCTATATGAGCCTTCATTAGAAGATATAGATAAATGTATCGAAGAAGCGTGGATTGCGTTCAAAGAAATTGGGTTATACGCAGGATAAAAAGAAAAATAACGGGAATAGCTGGCACGGTTATTCCCGTAACTATTTAATCAGTTATTATAAATCAGACAAGTCATTTGGGGTACTGTCGTAAATAATCACCCTAGGAATTAATATTATGCCTAATTATAATCTCAATGTTTTACAACCAGCTGAGTTTGAAGATTTGGCTCGAGACCTTATCCAGAAACAGTTTGGGGTTTTTGTTGAATCTTTTACAACTGGCAGAGATAGTGGTATAGACTTAAGATTTGCAACAATAAATGGAGGTAAGTCGATTGTCCAAGCAAAAAGATATAAGGATTATAGTTCATTACTATCCAATCTTAAAGGGGAGGTGGATAAAGTTCGAAGAATTAATCCAGATAACTATTATGTTGTTACGTCGGTAGGATTGACACCTAGGAATAAGGATGACATAAAAGAGTTATTCGCTCCTTACATCAAAGACACTACTCAAATTCTTGGGTCGAATGATATAAATAACTTGTTGGGTAATTTTGATGATGTGGAGAAAAAGCATTATAAACTATGGCTTACTAGTACTAATATACTCCAAAGTATAATCAATAAGGAAGTTATAAATTGGTCGGATTTTGAACTGCAACACATAAAGCAACAAATAGCGACATATGTCCCTAATAAGAGTCTTGAACAGGCCCGAAATATTTTATCTCAATATAACTATGTGATAATATCTGGGATACCGGGTATCGGCAAGACAACTCTTGCAAATATTCTTTTATATGATTATCTAGCACATGGTTATGAGGAATTTGTAAATATTCCAGGTGATATGGATAATGCATCAAAGCTTTACGATCCCCATAAGAAGCAAGTATTTTTCTTCGATGATTTTTTGGGAGCCAATGTTTTTGAAGACAATGGCTCTGGATTCGCACAAAAATTAATATCTTTTATTCGAGTAGTAAAGAAAGATAATTCCAAGAAATTTATATTGACAACGCGTGAATACATTCTACGCGATGCAAACATTCATTATGAAAAAATCCGCAATGAGAATATAGAATTGGCAAAGTGTGTTCTCGATATTGCTTCTTATACAAAAACTGTTAGAGCAAAAATCTTGTATAACCATATTGCAAATGCAGATTTGCCAAAAGAGTATATCTCCGAATTTTTAAAAGACAAAGGATATAGATGGATTATCGGGCATCGTAATTTTAATCCACGTGTTATTGAGACCTATATTGACAAACAGCTCTGGATACAAGTGCCTGTGTCGGAATTTATGAATCGTTTCAAAGAGTTTTTCTCGAATCCACATATGGTTTGGGAAATGGCATTTGAAAATTTGAAGCCAGAGAGCCAATATGCACTTATGGTTCTTGCTTCAATGGGTGGTGAGGTTTCAATAGAAAGCTGGAATAAAGCATATTCCCATTTTGGTAAATTGACATCAGACCAGCTTCAGTTGAAGTACGATGACATTACATGGAATAAAACTGTGAAGATTCTACATGATTGTTTCATTAGAACTGGCAGATACCAAGGTCTTATTGTTGTCACATTCCATAATCCTTCTGTCAGAGATTTTATTGCTAATTATATTGAAAAGAGCGCTTATACTCAACGACTACTTTTGGAAGGTGCATTCTATCCAGAACAGTTAACCTCTCTATATGATGAATTTTTAAGTCAAAATATGCCTGAAATTTTTAGGTCCAATAATATTAGCCTTTCAGATTCAAATCTGGAAATATTAAGAGCTAAACTTATAGAATTCTTAAGCAATAATCCAGAATCATGCAAATTGAGCCGAACAGGCATAAGTTTTATAAAAAACTCCTATAGTAAGACAGCGTTTTTGAAAAGCTTTTCAGATAGATTTCCGAGTTATTTTAAGAAAATTCAAAATCAGTTATTGTCAATTCTTTTAACGCAAATTACTGAAGGTAATAATACGGATTTTTTTCAAAGGATTCAACTTATAAAGCGAATGAATTGGTCTAACAGAGAAACAGAGTTAAGAGATGTGCTGAATTTGTTAATTAATGAGGATAAGGATATTGATGATTATCCTGAATTGTTGAAATTGCTGCATGAAACAGGAAATATAGATTTAATAGATAAAACTCCGTTTCTTGAAAAAATGGAGGAGGAAATGATAGTTGACATGGATACAATGATAAATGGTTTCGCTGACTATGAGGAACGCGAGGAGTTATATCTTGAAATTGAGAAAAGACTTCCAGATGGTGTTGCATTAAGCCGAGCATTCTCTCGCCTACAAGAAATTCGGGATTCATTGGAGGATATTCCAGATGAAAATGATGAAGATTCTTATCGAGAGTCATCTTACGATAATGAACAAGAGGATTTTATAATAGATCGACTTATGGATTCATTATTACAATAGGCAAAATTGATCTTGCTTCATTGATCATTACATTATATATAGTGGAAGATTTTTAGGTATAAATGTGAATATCGTTCTCAATAAAAGGTGTGTTAAACAATAATGTTATCTTTGCATTCTGAATTAGCGTTCTTTTAATTTAATGTAAAACGAAGTCGAGTAAATAATTTTGCTTGTTTTTTAATTGTTATCATCTAGGAATAAATATTTATAAGTTGTTTGTTTTCGGTAAGGAAGATAAATAAAATGTCTTGTGCTGTAAATGTGAATCGCTTGACAATTTCGGCCTCTTTCGCCTAAAGTTTTATTGACTGATTGACCTGTGTGATACATGGCAAGTCAAAAAATGATTCTCCGGTGTTTTATTGCCACGCTCCGGTATTCATTTCAACGCTTCAGGAGAAAGTGGCAGATAAATAGGTCCTTAGGTCTTCTGCATGGATACTGTTAAACAGTATTTTCCTCTATCAACAAATACATCTCTCCATCTCAAACCGATAATATCGCTTATCTGAATCCCGCAGAAGCAGAAAAAATGGATTTTGTTCAAGTTGTTTACTTAGGTAAAACGGATTGATCTTGATAATATCCACATGGACAGCAGCCTTCAAAGCTCCATTTGTTAGAAATTGCTATATCTAAATATATATTTATCAGATTGGCATATTAAAGTATGACCAGTTATTATGTATAATCGTTTGTAAAATGAAGCCTATAGTTGCGTTTCTTAATTTGTACACTTGATTTAATCTATCGAATTTTCCGGATATACTTCCCTGTTTTCTTCCTCTTTTATGGATATGAGTTAGCTAAAGTCAGTAGATTATAACTGACAAATGCCTTTTAGTGCAACAACTAGGGTAGATATTATGGATTTAAGATGCCATAGTAAGTGTTCATTTGAGCTTTATAGAAGTTGCTGCACCTTTGCAACGTTAACGTTAGCGAAGAGATTTTGAACATGATTTATTTAATTTAAAAAGAAAAAGAACTATGAGTATTTTGTATAAGAAGGTTTGGAGATTATTAAATCCCCTCGATAAGAAATCGGCAAAGAAGGTATATCCGGTTATCACCTATAAGTATGGTGTGGCGATGGATCTGAAACAGATTGCGAAAAAGATCAGCCGACTTTCCGGTGTGAGTGAAGGTGTAGTGAACTCTGTGCTGAAAGATTTCCGCACGGAGTTGAAAGAAGAGTTGCTTTTGGGGCGGTCGGTGAATATTGACGGACTGGGATTTTTTTATCTTGCCGCCCGTAGCAAGGGGGCGGATACAGCAGAGGCGTTTACGGCGAATGACATCACTGGCTTGCGCGTTTGTTTCCGTGCCAACAAGGAAATTCGTATTACGGCTAACGGAAGCACCCGCTCCGAAGGACTTAGCCTCAAAGACGTGGATCGCATCAATGATGAACTTCCTACAGAAGATGGCGGTTCGTCGTCACCTGACGGAGGAATAGTGGAAAACCCGCTTGGATAAAGTTTAAAGCTGAGGGTTTTAGAGATTAAAAAATGAAGAATTAAAAATTAAACGATTGTATTTATGAAGAAGTCTGTTTTGAAAAAAATACTGAAAGTAGTGATGGCTATTGTTTCGGCTGCGCTGGGAGCACTGGGGAACAATGCAATGAAGTGATGACGAGGAGATATAAGATCTGAGTTAAATAGATAGATAGGGGAGTGTCGGAATTCAGGCACTTCCCTATATTTTTAATGAACCATTCCGTAAAGTAAAGATCGTAAAAAAGCTATTCTGTGGAGTCAGTACTGTGCTTGTTGTATTGATGAGCAAAAGAACTATGTGTAAATAACGAATGAAAATGCGTAAGAAAAAACTCGTTACTTAATTGTGTTTTCGCCCGAATAACTCTACCTTTGTTTTCATAAACCTAAAAAACCGGTAAGTCATGAAATACAAACTATTAGTTCTTGATGTAGACGGAACTCTGCTCGATAGTGAGAAGAAAATCAGCAAGCGCACACTGGCCGCCTTGTTGAAAGTGCAACAGATGGGTGTACGCATCGTATTAGCTTCCGGCAGGCCCACCTATGGCCTTATGCCCATTGCCAAGGCTCTGGAACTGGGCAATTACGGAGGCTTCATCCTCTCCTACAATGGCGGGCAAATTATCAATGCGCAAAGTGGCGAACTACTCTTTGAGCGTAGGATAAACCCCGAAATGCTGCCCTATCTTGAAAAGAAATCCCGTAAGAACGGGTTCGCCATTTTTACGTATCACGAAGATACCATCATCACCGACTCGCCCGAAAACGAGCACATACGCCGCGAAGCCGAGCTGAATGGCCTGAAGATAATTGCCGAAACCGAATTCTCGATAGCGGTGGACTTTGCCCCTTGCAAGTGTATGCTGGTAAGCGATGACGAAGAAGCCCTCGTGGGACTGGAAGACCACTGGCGCCGAAGGTTGAACGGAGCGCTGGATGTATTTCGTTCGGAACCCTATTTTCTGGAAGTGGTGCCCTGCTCCATTGATAAATCCAATACGCTGGGCGCCTTGCTTGAGAAGTTGGGCATCAACTCCGAAGAAGTCATCGCCATTGGCGACGGAGTTTGCGATGTCTCCATGATACAATCCGCCGGACTGGGCATCGCCATGGGAAACGCCCAAGACTCGGTGAAGGTCTGTGCCGACCGCATCACTGCCTCCAACGATGAAGACGGCGTGGCCGAAGCCGTGGAGAAGGCGATACTTGCCGAAATCCGCCCCGCCGACGTGCCTCTGGAGCAACTCAACCAGCGTGCCCGCCATGCATTGATGGGAAATCTGGGCATACAATACACTTATGCCTCCGAAGATAGGGTAGAGGCCACTATGCCCGTGGACGAACGTACCCGCCAACCTTTCGGCATCCTGCACGGAGGTGCCAGCCTGGCATTGGCCGAAACCGTGGCCGGACTGGGTTCCATGATACTTTGCAAGCCGGACGAAATAGTGGTCGGCATGCAAGTCAGCGGAAACCATATCTCCTCTGCCCATGAGGGGGATACGGTAAGGGCGGTGGCGACCATCGTGCATAAAGGCCGCTCCTCGCATGTGTGGAATGTGGATGTGTTTACTTCCACGGCCAAGCTGGTGTCTTCGGTGCGTGTAGTCAATAGCATACTGAAAAAGGGATGATCGAAAATGAATTGGACAACGGGCCACAAGAACCACCCGTTGAATCCGCTAAGAAGAACAATACCCGGACCCTCGTAAAAAGAACACTTGCGATTGCCGGTTTAGCCTTGGTTGTATATTTTTTGTACTCCATCGTTCACCTGTTTGTTTCGCCCGACCGCAACATTCAGCAAATCTACCTGGTGCCCGAAGACGCGGTATTTATCATCCAGTCCTCGGCGCCCATCGACGATTGGGCAAAGTTCAGCGGAAGCGCAACCTGGCAATGCCTGAAGCGGGCAAAAGCCTTCGAGGACGTCACCCGGAATGTGGAAACGCTCGACACCGTGGTCCGAAGCAATAAAATGTTGTTATCGCTTGTGGGCAAACGGGATATGCTCATCTCGATCCATAAAGTCCGTGCCCGCGATTGGGATTTTCTGATTGTGCTGGACATGCAAAAGGCCTCCAAGATGGACTTGTTGAAGAATCAGCTTGAAACGGTGCTCACCATGGCGGGCAGTTCCGTAACCAACCGGATGCACAACGGGATTAACATCCTCGAAATGCGCGATCCGGATACACGCGATATTTTTTATTGCGCCTTCGTGGACAACCATTTTGTAGGTTCCTATACCTCCAAACTTGTAGAATCGGCCATCGACTCACGCAACAAGCCCAAAATCGGTCTCGATCATTCTTTTATCGAAGCCGAAAAACTGGTGTCCGGCAAAGGACTTGTCCGCGTTTTTATCAATTATGCACGCCTGCCCCAATTCCTGAATATTTATCTGGGAACCGGAAACGAGTACATCGATATGTTCAGTAATTCCATGGATTTTGCCGGACTCTATTTCAATACCGACCACAAACGGATGGAGGTGAAAGGATATACCTTGCGGAAAGACACCGCCGATCCGTACATCATGGCCTTGCTGAACTCGGGTAAGCACCGGATGAAAGCCCACGAAATCCTGTCCGGACGGACGGCACTCTATACCAACATCGGTTTTAGCAATCCGGTGACATTTGTAAAGGAACTGGAGAATGCACTCGCGGTCCACGATCCGCAATGGTGCGAATCTTATAGGAGTTCCCGGAAGAAGATTGAAAGCCTGTTCGACATCTCTCTGGAAGAAAACTTCCTGAGCTGGATGTCGGGAGAATTTGCCATTACCCAATCCGAGCCGGGGCTGTTGGGGCACGATCCGGAACTGATTCTGGCCATCGGCGCCAAAAGCATCAAGGACGCCCGTAAGAATATGGAGTTTATAGAAAAGAAGATCAGGCGACGCACCCCGCTCCGGATAAAGACGGTTGATTATAAGGGATTTGAAATCAACTATGTGGAAATGAAAGGCTTCTTCCGTTTGTTCTTCGGAGGGCTGTTCGACAAGTTCGAAAAACCCTATTACACGTACGTGGACGATTATGTGGTGTTTAGCAACAAAGCCTCGTCTCTGCTCTCATTTATAGAAGATTACGATCAGAAGAACCTGTTGAAGGATAATCCGGGCTTTAAAAATGCCTTCTCGTACCTGAATTCGAGCTCTACCGTTTTCTTATATACGGATGTACATAAGTTTTATTACCAGTTGAAGCCTATGATGAATGCCGTTACGTGGGGAGAGATACAATCGGACAAGGACATTGTCTACTCATTTCCCTATTGGACCATGCAGATTACGGGAGACGGCCAGTCCGCCTCGTTGCAATGCGTGATGGACTATAAACCTTATCAACCGGAAGAAGCGGCCGTAGCGGTGGTGGTGGACGATGAAGCCGACGAAGTAATGAACGAAGATGCCGAAACGGAGAAGGAGCAAATGAGTGAGTTGCAACGCTTCTATGTTGAGAAATTTGAGGGCAACGTCTTGCGGGAGTTTTATCCCGAAGGAGCGCTGAAGAGTGAAGCGGAAGTGAAAGAGGGAAAGCGCCACGGACGCTATCGCGAATATTATGAGAACGGCAAACTGAAACTCCGCGGAAAATACGGAAATAACATACCCAAAGGCACATGGAAGTACTATACGGAGGAGGGAGAGTTTGAACGGAAAGAGAAGTATTAAAAAAGAGAAAAACAATGCTTGCATATACTTATATTGAACACGGAAAATTTGAACTTATAGAAAAACCGAAACCCGGGTTGAAAGACCCCCGCGACGCCATTGTCCGCGTGACGCTCGGCAGCATCTGCACCAGCGATTTGCACATCAAGCACGGTAGCGTGCCGCGTGCCTTGCCCGGAACCACGGTGGGGCACGAAATGGTAGGCATCGTGGAGCAAGTGGGCGTGGACGTCACTTCCATCAGGCCCGGCGACAGGGTTACGGTGAACGTAGAAACCTTTTGTGGCGAATGCTTCTTTTGCCGACACGGATATGTGAACAATTGCACCGATGCCAATGGTGGTTGGGCACTGGGTTGCCGCATCGACGGAGGTCAGGCCGAGTACGTCCGCGTGCCTTATGCCGACCAGGGACTGAACCGCATTCCGGATGCGGTGAGCGACGAACAAGCGCTCTTTGTGGGCGACGTGCTTGCCACGGGCTTTTGGGCGGCCCGCATATCGGAGATTACCGAAAAGGATACGGTGCTCATCATCGGCGCCGGCCCTACCGGAATCTGCACCCTGCTTTGCGTGATGCTCAAGCACCCCCGCCGCATCATTGTTTGCGAGAAATCTCCTGAAAGAATACGCCTTGTGCGTGAACATTATCCGGACGTACAGGTGGTGAAGCCGGAGGATTGCCGGGAGATTGTGTTGCGGAGTAGCGATCATGGCGGAGCCGACGTCGTGCTCGAGGTGGCAGGAACCGACGACACCTTCCGTCTGGCGTGGGAGTGTGCACGCCCCAATGCCATCGTCACCGTGGTGGCTCTCTACGACCGCCCCCAGGTGCTTCCCCTGCCCGATATGTACGGAAAAAACCTGACCTTCAAGACTGGTGGTGTGGACGGGTGCGATTGCGCTGAGATACTCCGTCTGATCGAAGAAGGCAAGATAGACACCACGCCGCTTATCACACACCGTTTCCCGTTGAATGAGATTGAGGAGGCTTACCGGATTTTTGAAAATAAACTGGACGGGGTGATGAAAGTTGCGGTGTCTGAAAGAGAAAAGAAAGGAATAAGAGTGATTAGGGTTTAGTGATAAGTGATTAGCACCATTCGGTATATGATTTCAGAGGATTCTTTGTACCGGAGACATAACAAATGATGCGGGAACTGTATACCGAATGGTGCTAATCACTTATCACTAAACTCTAATCACTTTATCCATACCCTTATTAAAAAGAATACAGCCTTATGCCCATTATTGAAATATCCTCCTTGTCGCACCCCGGAATCGAGGTGTTCTCCACCCTCACCGAGGCCCAGTTGCGCAACCGCATCGAGCCCGATAAAGGCCTGTTCATAGCCGAAAGCCCGAAGGTGATCCGTGTAGCATTGGATGCCGGATATGAACCTCTGGCCCTCTTGTGCGAGCAAAAACACATCACCGGTGATGCCGCCGACATCATCAGTCGTTGCGGCGACGTGCCCGTCTATACGGGCGGACGGGAGTTACTCGCCACGCTGACGGGCTATGTCCTGACGCGCGGAGTGTTGTGTGCCATGCGTCGCCCTGCGCCCCGCACGGTGGAAGACACATGTCGGGATGCCCGGCGTATCGTCGTCATCGACGGTGTGGTGGACACCACGAACATTGGTGCCATTTTTCGTTCGGCGGCCGCCCTCGGGATGGATGCCGTGTTGCTGACGCGTAACTCTTGCGATCCGTTGAACCGCCGTGCGGTCAGGGTGTCCATGGGCTCGGTCTTTTTGGTTCCCTGGACGTGGCTGGACGGCACTCTCGGTGATCTGGCCCGCCACGGCTTCCGCACCGCCGCCATGGCACTTACGGACGATTCTATCTCCATTGCCGATCCTGTCTTGACGTCCGAACCCCGGCTGGCCATTGTGATGGGAACGGAGGGAGAGGGGCTTCCACCCGATACGATTGCCGCGGCGGACTATGTAGTCCGTATCCCGATGGCGCATGGGGTCGATTCGCTCAATGTGGCGGCCGCCGCCGCCGTGGCGTTCTGGCAACTTAGGGCTACGGATTAAAACTATTCTTGTTTTAATTTCGATATGGATAATCTTCGGATGTATAAAGAATTACTTGCGGATAAATATTCCTAAGGAAGGAATTCCATGTGGCTGTTGGATGTGTAGAGAGGAAGAGTATGGCCGTAAGGAATATAAAAGAGAAACTTGGTGCATTATCAAAGAATGAGCCAATAGATTAAAATACCATTCCTCGCTCTTTCTATAAGTGTGAAATGGTATTTTGTTATTCAGTGCGTAATGTTGAGAATTCTTGTTTTTTAATTGATAATTTATTATAGGTTACTTACCGATGCAGCAATTGATTGTTTGCGTAACATGTTGATATTCAATATTCTATATTTTGTGAGGTACAAATAAGGTACAAACAATAAATGGAATAAAATACTATTAATCAAGATGCTATCTGTTTCTGTATTTGCTGAATACTTTCTGAAATATGGTAACTGATAGATTCGTTCTTTTATAAATGGTTATAAATCTATTTGTTACATTTTGTCGAATATCCAGTTTTTGTATCTCGATGACTCATCTTTCTCTCTTTAGGTACAAATATAATTATTAAATAGTTGCTATGCAAATATGCAAAAACGTATTTTTGTAGTAATTGTAGTATTGTTTCCGATTATAATTCTTAACCGAAGTATGCACATGTGTGGAGTATGAAAGTTAAAGTTTAACAATTCTATTCGGCCTTATGACTTTTTTCTCATCGTTTTAACATAATTATCTAAAGAGAATAATTGCTTATTTTTCTTTTTCATTTCTAGTTTTGTTTATTTGTTTTAGAATATTTTTTTTTACTTGCTCATATGAAACGGGCATATAGTTATTATTATCTACCCCCACGTCGTATTGTGTTGGGAGAAGTGTACCGAGACGCGGTGTATCTATTCCCGTGCTATTGGGACAGGTATGCACATGACCGAAAAGTTGCCATACATCTCCGTAGGCTCCGCTATAGCAGAGGAAAGGGTAATGATTCAAATAAATGCTACGCTTGCCAACTTCAATATGCATCTGCATCACTACGTCTTCAAATCTATTTGTGTAACCTTGCTGAATGTTCTTTCGATCATGGTTACCCATGATGAGATAGATTTTACCGTTCAAACGATTGAGTATCTTGTTCCACTCGGTAGAATCTCCCAAACAGAAGTCACCCAAATGAAAAATGGTGTCTTCGGGGTGTATTACATGGTTCCAATTGGTAATTAGCGCCTCGTTCATTTGATCCACATTCTTAAATGGACGATGACAATATTGAATAATATTTGTATGGCTAAAATGAGTATCTGATGTAAAGAATGTATGTTCGGCATCAAATTTATAGTTCATAATTTTCTCCCTTCTACGTATCACTACGTATCTAAATAAATTGAATTTATAGGGAATGTTGAGAAGTATACAGGTGGTAAATCTGTGTTTTTCATTCCGATTTCGCTTTCTCAGCATCGAAAAAGTGTACAAAAGTAATGCAAGTATCTGAGACTGACAATTTTTGGGGTATCTATTTTTCAGAGAAGATATATAAAATTATAATTTGTATTGGGCTTCAATCGCTTTATTTCCCTTTTACTTGATTGTTTTACTATTGAAAGTACAGAGATGGTTGTTATATTCTCTATAGTTTGGGTTATATATAGACTTTTGGCGATTTTGGCAATGCTGGCGATATATATATATGATGGAGTCTGCTGAGGCCACTTTTCATCGTTAAGTTAGGATTTAAAAGAAGAAAACGTAAAGGCATTTAAAAGTTATACTTAAAAATATAAAAGCTGTTGGGAAAAAGGAAACTAAATTTTGATAAGGTTTGAATTTAGAATTAAAACAGAATAAGCTAGACCGATATTTTATTTTGAAGTAATAATGATAGCTCTGCTGGTAATAAAAAGAATTCTCTTATGAAAAACGGAATGAAATTTGTTTCTTTGCATTAATTCAGAAATGAATCTAAAATGGAAAAGTAATTGCGGATGTTCTGTTTGACTATCGGTATAGCTGACTTTATATGATGGGGTTTCTTATCAATTACTCTCCACGATGACAAGGTGAAAATCTAAACAAATGCTATAAAGAGTAAAAAGTAAAAAAGAAATTATAGGTATTCATCTATATAATTAAGGAGGAAACTTTTCTTCATTTATAGGCAGCTTAGCTCTCCGCCAAAAATACTCAGAATTTGACTTTCTAAGTATGGGGATGACCTTTTGTTTCATTCAGCCGAACATCTTTATTTATGATGAAATAAAATATTTGCTACAGATAAAGAGGTTCTGCATTTGAGAATTCTTCATTCTTATCTTAAAAGTTATTGATATGTAGTACTTTAGAAAAAAGAGCTTGCGATAATCAAGATCTAATCGTTCCTCTTTTTCGCTGTATAGTACTGATAAGCAACGCCTCCAACTTTAAATTAGGTTGTTCTCAAGTTTGTTGTTTTTATTATTAAGTTAGTTAATTGTAGAAGTTGATAACAAGCATACCTTTCTGTCTCAGTTTGTAGCGGTGTAAATAGCTCCACCTATTCATAATATGCTTTATATAGCTGAATGTGTAAGTCGTCCAGATTGCACAATGATTTATCTTTGTATTTGATCACATCAAAGTTGGTGGTACTGATGAAAAGGCGTAAGATAGAGTATTCTGCTAACGAACTAAGAAACTTCTATAAAAGTAGTAATATATGGATATTATTTTCTTTATTTGCAGTTAAATAGTAATATTCTACCATATATGTATAGTACAGACTATGTAACCAATCAAGATATTATGTTACTTTTAGCGAAACGCATAAAGGAGTACAGGCTCGCTGCACGGATGAGCCAAAAGGAAATGGCGAAGAAATCCGGCGTAGGTCTTGCCACAATAAGTCATCTTGAACAGGGCGTAAATCAGAATATAACTCTGAATAATTTCATATCACTGCTACGGGTAATCGGTATGGAGCAACGTATTGGTGATTTGCTGCCGGAATTGCCTATACCGCCAATGGCACTGAAACAGATAAATAAATTCATTCCCAAGCGAGTAAGGAGGAATGGTGATAGTACAAAATCTTGATGTATTTTTATGAGATCAGAAAGTGGGTACTTTGGTAGGCTATAAAGAGGAATATGAAGAGAAAGACTGTTTCTATTTTGATGGCGATTTCGTTAAGGGAGGTTATGACATTGTTCCTTTGCGAGCCCCGATTAAAGGTCTGTTCGCTCAATGTGTTTTGTCTGTCTATGCCGAGGGTGATAAAATCTTTGGTGCCTGCCGTCTTTCATTTCCGATTTACTACCCGGTCATTGAGATAATAAGGATTCAATGAGTGGGTAAAAAGTATCTCATCTAAAAATACGTGCGCTGTTATCACTTGACCGTCTGGCATACATCGGTAGGCGACAAATGGGAGCGTTGTAGTTCGTACCTCCTATTGTTAAAGAAATGGAGAAATCGTTTAAAGTGAGGATTGTTAACCTGTATAAATTTGTCCGTTTCACTTAGAATGGGGCTGAGAGCTCTAAAGTAGAAATGCGATTGGACATGATGATTGAAAGTCTATTTAAGGTAGGAATATCTGTTATTTTTGCAATATGTCGAAGCCCACATTTACTTTTTTTCTCTATTTAATAAATAATTTGGTTTAATAGAAAATTGGGACTGGTTCTAGAATGGTTTAGCCATAGAATATCATATGACGTTTTACAGACTACAGAAGATGCATAAAATAAAGTGGAAATTGGTAAGCCTTCGGTAAAGTACGCTCTCCCTTTATAGCCTTGGCCAACTTTAGACATCTTAGTCCTAAGTTGATCAAGTTTGTTCAACGTTTGTCCGAGTTGTTGCGAGTTTGAGTAATTTTTCCAATTCACAGGAGGCTTACAATAAATTACTAAAAACAAAATAGAAATGGACAAATGAAATAAGTTAATTATGTAACAAAGCATTATCATGTTTCTTTTTAAAAATTACATTAATAAAATATTCAATTACTCCCGACTGAATTATTAATAGTCTAATGGTGGTAAACCGACAAAACACCACAAATCCAAGCAATATTTCGTGAACATTTCGTATGTACTGCCAAGTGGCCGCAGAGTTAAACAAAATAATTTAATATACAAATAACAATTTTTATAAACAAATTATTAAAAGGTTATCAAATTGTTTGTATATTTGTTGATAAACATTTTATAAAACAAATATATGCCAAATATAATTTATGAGAGAGAAGTCGGAAGACGAAAATATGTTTCTATAGAGAAGCATAGAAGTGTAGCCCATAACCGACACTCCAAGTGGTTGAGTATAAATATTGAAAAGGATTTATTCGACTATGCTGATTATGGTAATTACGAAAAAAATGTAGAAAAAGATAATTCTGGCTGGCTTTGTGCTTCAGGAAATTTGTGGGCTTTACAAAATGATAAAAGTAGTGTAGGAGATAAAAATCAGCAATTTGGTTATTTTCAGAAACCTGGTTATCCAGATGGCGAATGGCATGGTTTTCCTATTGTTCCATTTTCTCAAAAAAGATATTGTATATCTAGTGATTTGTTATCTAAATGGACTGATCAAGGTGTTATTTCAGTTGATGATATTTCTGCAATTATGAAAAAAAGGCGGATATGATAAGGAAAATAATAATATCATTAAATGTATACAAAAATCATCTTTTTATTACCTATTTAGATGGAAGTATAGATATTGTAAAATTTCAAAATTTCAATTATGGTTTTAATAAATTTTCTAATTTATCTTATTCAGATAAAATAGAAAATAATGAACTTTTAAATGATGTACAACCATTGCAAGACAACTTGATTGTATTGAAAAATTCCAAGATATTTAAAATAAACCTTCAAAGCAATAATCAGGAGTCTCTTTTTAAAGAAAAAATATTCACACAATTATGGAATAATACTGAAAGTAAAAGACTGGATATATTAACGACAGGAAACAAAATAAATTCGATTTCTTATGGTGCGAATATTAATCAATCCAGATTAATAGATAGAAAAATAAAAATCAGTGAAAAACATATCGTTTCACATATGAAAAGTCATAAAAATAATGTATTCTTATCTGTAAGAGGGTATGGGGTTGAGGAACTAACTCCTTGGAAAAAAAATTCCTATAGAACACAAGATGCACAGGATTTAGAATTATCTAAAAAACACAATATTATTGCAGTTGCTGATGGCCTGGAAGGAATTGTAATATTTGAGACAGATAATAAGAAACCCATCAAAAAAATAACAATAGGAGATGAAGTGTGTCAAGAAATATCCACATTTCAAAATATGCTTATTATTAAATGTAAGAACGGTTTGTTTATTTATAATTTATCTTCAAATAAACTAACAAACATATGGAATAAAAGCGTCGGAACTTATACTACCTTTAATGATATGATTTTTCTATCCAGTGAAAATAATATATATATGATTCCCTATACTACGGCATCTGAAAAACATTTCAGGTTGTATAATGATTCAATCAAAATAAACATAGAGAATAAATTAGATAAATTAAAATAAACCAACAATTCATAAGTGAGAATATTTACGGTTTTGCATGAAATCCTCCCGACTTATTCGTTAAAGTAGAGTTAGTTACTCGTTTAAGGGTTAAACTTAACATTTTGCTATTCAATATGACCTTACGTGAGATAAACATAAATTTAATGATACAACACTTTTATTTCCACACAAATAAGTATCAATTAATGCTGTTGTATTAAAATTGTTATAGTCTATTTCTATGTAAGCCTTCGGTAAGGTACGCTCTCCCTTTATAGTCTTGGCCAACTTTAGACATCTTAGTCCTAAGTTGATCAAGTTTGTTCAATGTTTGCCCGAGTTGTTACGAGTTTGAGTTATTTTTCCAATTCATAGGAAGTAGCTCACATAAATCTTTTGAAGTGTCTCTGTAGAGTGGTAGCTTTGTCAGTACATCAGTTATCCATTCTCTGGGGGTAACTTCTAGAGCTTTGTAACTGGCAATGAGTGAGTATATTATTGCCGCACGCACGGCTGCATCATCATTTCCGCAGAACAGATAGTTCTTCCGCCCGATAGCTAAGGGGCGTATGGTATTTTCGATAATATATTGATTCTCCCATCATTTACATAACGGGCTAATCGTGGTAATAATGTATAGGTGTATTGTATAGCTTTACTATCCCTGCTTGTACGAAGTGCTTTATTCCATGTATCTTCCAGCCACTTTTCAAACTCACGGATAATTGGGTAAGACTCTTTTTGACGTCTTGTCTTAATTTCATCATGGCACAGCTGCAGTTCTTTATTAGTATTCTCTACGTGATACAACTTATTAATATACATCAAAGCTTGTGTCGCTTTTACATTGTCCTCATCAAGAGATTCTACAAACTTACGTCTGGCGTGTGTCCAGCAACCATAAATTGTAATGCCTTCCATTGACTCAAAGTCATCATACACATTATAACCGTCCGTTTGCATACTACCTTTATAACTTGATAATAGTTTCCGGGCGGCTGATTTGCTTCTTGAGCCAAAGTCTAAAGTACACCAACCCGTGTAATGCGTCTCTGACGCGCCACATATAACTTTTTGTTGTCCGATGTTTTTCGTTATCTATCACGGGAATGGTACTCTCGTCTACTTGTATATACTCACTTGATAATACTTCGCACTTTAATTTATCATACAAGGGCTTTAATCTCTCACAAGTAGCAGCGAACCATCCGTTCATAGTGGGGTCATTTAGCACTACTCCACCTTCCTTGTATTTCTGTATGACCCGGTAAAAAGGAAGGTGATACATAAACTTGTCAAGAACAATATCAGTAAGAACAGAGGTACCGGCTATACACTTCTCAATAGCTAACGCCGGCATCTCTGCAAACTCAAAAGTTCTTCTTTCAGGCTGTTCTATTTGTAGATTGGATTTAAGTACATACTTGTGGCGAACAATCCTTCTGATGTAAACTTGCGCCGGGATTCTTTCTAAAGAGTCAGTAATTTCAGGGGCAAGCTCGGTATACTCCCGCTCATTGATTCCTTCCGGGTAGAAGTGCTCTTCTTTAACGGGAAGTTTAGTTGTATTGAGTGGCTTGCGTGATGGCTTTTCACTTTTAGTACTTATAAGCTTATCTAATTTCTCTTCTTCCTTCTGAGCCTCTGCCTGAAGCTTCGCTTTCTCATCGGCGCTCATCTGGTCAGGAAAGAGACTTGACTGAAGCTCGCTCGGATTCAACGGGAGATGTTTCTCGCTCATGCTGCCAAAGACCTTCTTACGAAGCCATGCCAGTTGATTCTCCAAACTGGATACAAGCATCTTTAGTCGCTCATTCTCTTTCAGTAATTTATATACTTCTGATTCCGCCATTATTATCGTTTTAACACACAATAAATTTAATGATATTAAACCTATTGAACAATAAATCAGACGAGAATATCAGGCTAAAGCTACATGTTTTTTAGACGGTCCAAACGTGTCTTTCGACTATCAGGTTTCTCAATAATTCCTTCGATCAGAAGTACCAGGTCTCTCCATTGCATAGAGTAAGAAGCTTCATCTGTTGAATTCAAGTCTGGTAAGCCAAAGGTACCACGTTCCAGCATCTTACTGTAGATTACTATACCTCCAGGTTCCCAATGAAGAAGCTTAATTCGATTGCGAGATTTATTAATGAAGATAAATACATCCCCATTATGAGGATTTAATCCCATGCTATTTGTTACCAAACCGCTCAATGTATGGAAACTCTTACGCATATCGGCAGGGCTCACTAAAAAGCAGATACCGGTTGCCATCACCCAAGCTAAACATGACCGGTAGCGGATAAAATGATACTCTGAAGCTGAGCACTATCAAGACATCCTTGGATACGCATAATCACACCTGTGCTAGTTTGTAATTCGATGCTCATATTTCCAGAATCTGTTGAACAATCCGTGGGACGTTTAGTGTGATGATTAAGATCCGGGCAAGGAATGAAAATCCCCTGAGAGCCAATCTCAAGAAGACCATTCGATTTATCTTTGCCATACCTACACTTGGCTTCATAAAAACGCCACGGCACGATACCCAACTCCTCAAAACGAGATTTAAAACTGACATTATGTTCTTTGCAGTAAAGAACAATAGAGGCTACTTCTTCTTTTGTCATCATAGTAAGTTCTTTTGCTGACAAAGGTAAGCGATGAAGGATAATCTGAAAATATGTAGTTCACCAGGAGGCTTACGGAAATTGGTAGAAGTTGATTGATGTGTAAAAAATGTGTTCGAAAAATTGCATATAATTTGGATGTAATAAAAGTTAAAAGATCTAGTAGGAAGAAGACAATTCTAAGGAAAATAAAAGAAGCTATTTTTTAGGCGAAGGAAATAGTATTATTTACACTCCTTACCACTCCAAGAGGTTGCACAAAGAATTATGATAATTCTCCAAATCTTTCTCTCTTTTTATTTGAAAGAGATTCTGTTAAAAATTATTCTATACATTTCTTCTTTTTACAACTTATTTCCATACGTATTAGAATTAGATCAGGATCAGAAAATCCTAGTATATTTTCCATTTCGACGAGTTTTTGTTTGAACTCCTGGGATTCTTGTTTATTTTCCCACATAAGACTTTTCAATTCAGTGAGTCTGTTTTCTACTTCTGGAACCCTTAAATATTTTATTTTTTGTATTTCACTTAATACTTTATTAATAGTCCATCCATAAGGGCTATTATCACAAATCTTTGTTTTGACAAATCCTTTATTATCTCGGACAAGTAAACGTATTTCTTCTTTATGAGCTGATGATATTACTAATGGAGATTGTGTTGAAACAATAATTTGACTATTGTTAAGTTTTGAACAGTTACGGAGAAGGGATAATATTTGTAATTGGTGTGAAGGTTGCAAGGAATTTTCGATATCATCAATTAAGATTACTTTTTCCTTCGTGTCTTTTATAAACAATGCAAATATTATCGATAGTATTTGTTTTTCACCTCTTGATAAATCTTCGATGTCAAGTTCTGCCTCTTTTGTATTGGTGAAAATAAGTTTATTATCCTGACTAAGCTCTTTGAAACGTAATTGTAAATCGAACTCTTGAAATACATTATTGATTAAATGTTGGATTTTTCTGTATGTTTCATTGTTTGTTAATTCTTTTTGGTGTGTAGATTTATTAATGCAACTTAAAACGTCCTCCTGAAATTTATAAATATTGCTATTGTCGTCCATTGCATGATAATGAATTTTTGAAAAGATAGTTGTATATTTTTCGTTGTTATATGGCATTGGAAAAATAAAAGTATCTGGTTCGTTTTCCTCTTCTTGCATAGTGATAATACATTGAGGTTTATTTGTTGTAATAGTATTAGAGAGAATGTCTTTGAGCAGAATCGTTTTTCCGTTTCCATTCTCTCCTGTTAATACAATTAGATTCTGTGAGATATCTTCAAAGTCAAAATTGATATCAAAGTCTTTAAAAACTTTGTATTCGTTAATATGTATATGTTTTATCTTCATAGTATTTTGTAATACGGCTATTTTGTAAGTTTACGAAGATACGCAAAATTTAGAGTAACTTTTATCTTATATAAAAAAATAGAAGTTTTAGTATCTAAATATTGGGGATAGATTGTTAAATCAAGATTTAGTATCGAATATTTATAGTATTTATGCTATAGAAGTAGCCTTTTCCTTATATACTCTTTTCATAGAAGCGTCAAATTTTTATTGGGGGCAAATGACTAACTCCTTTTGAGAATTTTCTTTTATTAAAGGGGATTTTCCTAACGATTTACGATGGTATAATCCGACTTGAATAACTTTTGTCATCTTATTCGTAATGACAAGATAGTGGTAAGGTAACTAGGGGATACTTTTGTGTGAAAGGTTGAAACAATCTTAGAGGTTTGCCATCTTCCAATGTGAAATAAACTTTCGGACAAGTGGTATAGTCTTGAGATCTTCTATCTTAGGATTTCACTTTCCGATTAAGTTCTGATTGCTCAACATGATGGACATGGTAGAATCATAGTTCTCTAATAAACAATGGGTGAAGCAAATAAATGAACCTTTCGTTTCTTGTGACAATAATGAAAATGTAATAATTTGTAATAGACATGATCAGAAATCTATAAATCTACATTGGTGAGTCAATTTTTCCAGCCTAGCCTTGAATACGTTTTTAGAATCTTTTCTTATTCTTGTTAGAATCTACAAATGAACCAGATCCCTTGAGTTTAGATATCCAATTGGAATTGATTAATCTCAGATGCAGTTTATCATTCCAACTAAAGATTTCATTTTCATAGGCATTATTGAAAAAGAAAGAATTAAAGGAGTTGCTTCATTATTGGAAACAGTTTTTTGTCCGATAGTAACTTTAATGTCATAACAAGTCTTGACTATTACAATACATTTTAGCAAGGTTAAATACAACAATGCTCATATTTATAATTTTATATACTTACCTCTATCAGTTTGTGATGAATGCTAAACACTTCTGGTGCTCTGCTTTGTAGTCTTTGGTGGCGTAGCGACTACCCTTATAGAGTATCTGACGGAAATCGTTCATGACTTTCCATACGAAGTATGCGTCAACGGGAGTGATGTGAGATAAGAGTATAAAGTTAGTATTCTCAATTCTAACCACTTGATTTTGATAGTAGCTCACTTTTGGCAGTATCATTATATTTCCAGCTGTCGCCATTGGCTACATCATCGCCGCCATAGAACTCGTGGCTGCCCGGCACTATCAATGCTTGATGATAGTGCTGTGATGTCCACGAATATCTTAAATGCATTATCTTCACATAGCTTATAGCCAATATTTTTCTGTTTTAATCGGAATAAATGGACATTTAGGAAGTAAAATGCTTTTTCCGGAAATTTCATATTACTAATAATCAGCGATTAAAACGTCTCTTTCATGCCGCACTTGTGCCTTTGTTGCCTTTCATACTCCGTGAAGCTCTGAATCACAGGAATTTGGTTGGATCTCCTAATGTACGCTTAGGTACGAAGAAAGCAGCAAAAACAAGAAGAAATTGGCGAATTCTTGTTTAAATGATAGAATTTGGATATGATTATTCAGATAATTGGTAGAGATTTTCTTCTCAAAGAAATGTTTTTTAAATGCTTTGTATTATATTTACTAATTTTCCGATGTTTGGAAGAGTAAAAAAGGAATGAAAAACACAGACTTACCAACTGTACACTTCTCCACATTCCCTCAATTTAGAATTTAATAATTGCGTAGTGATACGCAGAAAGGAGATTATTATGGAAAGATTAAAGCCTTATCGGATGGATGCATCTGTACGGAAGACAATGATGAGTTTGCCTCGAACTAGTCATTGGGACACCTGCCTTGTTGATGACAAGAGTCTGGTAGTTCTTTTAAGAATTGAAAAACTTATGAATCGGTTTGTGGAGATGGGCGATGACCATTGCCGTTATTTGTGGGTGGAAGCAAAATCAAGACGAATAGAATGGATAAGAATTAGCTCTGCTTATATAGGAGATTTTCATTATCTAATTTTTAGATTGGATGATGGCTCGAAAAGTGCCTTTAGTAGTACACACATGGTTCATTCAGACCGGGCACAAGATATTCTTAATCAGCCCACTTATGATGTTTGTGATAGCTTAGTCTGCATCGAATCTTTTTTGATTGGGGTAGGGGATGCTATTCTTCAAAATCCAGAAGCCTACAATCGTTATATTGATCGTCACTTCAGCTATTATGAACAAAGCGGTCTGATTCGTCGCTCGGTGTTGAATGCATTAGCGCCTTGTTACCGTTTGCATAATGTGGATTATCGTCGGGCCATCGAAGTGCTGGAGGCGGATACACCCCCTATTAGTTTCGACCAAATGACTTTGCGTACGTATATGCATTATTGGCAGATGGGTGCGAAGTGCGTAGGTTACAGCTTTGAAGGGTTGAGTGATTTGGAAGCTTTTGCACACTCCAGTCAAGGACGTGGCGTGGAGAATCACTATGATTTGAATTCGGAGGAAGCTTTCAAGCGGTGGATGAATGATGTCTCACATTACCATGGTTTCGACATTATTTATGCTCGTTTGCACTTCTTTCCACGTGAGGAAGAGGGTGGTCTGTGGACCTTTGTTCTCTCCACTCATAGCTATTGGAATTTGGATCAATACATTCAAGTGGCTATGGCCTTTCATGAAAAGGGGATACCCATCGTATTGAATAGCCGTGATAAGATATTATCCATTCTTCGAGAAACTGACTATGTAAGGATTACCCCCAATGCATACCGCTATTTTCAAGAAGATAATGTGGGCAATGAAATCAGCTTGCCTTATCCTGATGAGCAAATTTCAAAAGGGGTGGTAAAGCAGATAATCAACCAAACTGAGTGGGAGCCAGTGATACATGTGGAACCTAATCATCAATAACTGGAGATAGCAAAGAAAAAGGAAGACAATAAGAAAGTATTTTCGCTTGTTGATTATGTCAAGGCGATGAAGAAAGGAAATCGTGAGGCTGAGCAGGAGTTGCTCGGCCCGGGATTTCACGCCACCCATCATGTACAAAATCTACAACCGAAAGCAGAAGCATAAAAGAGACTGGTGGAGAGTAAGAAATTCAGCGCATTATACTGAAAACATTAGATTGATCAACTTAAAAGATAGAACGCGTTATAAGTTTCAACTCGTTGATGCTTATCTAGGCAAACATCATCCGCAGACCATAAAGGATATATTGTTTCGCTTCAAGGTTTTTCTCTTCGCCCAGAAGATATGCTTTTAATTTTTCAAGCAACATGGCAAAGTCTTTCTGTGACGATATCTTGGCATGTGTTTTTGATACATACTCCTCATTACACATTTGGATACGTTTAGAATAACTCTCTATATAGTATGTCCAATTATTCCGTTTCACACCGTCGTAAAATAAATCTTGTGCTGCCTCGTCCATCATCTCATCATCGATGAAATCCATAGCATGGATCATACAATAAATTAAGGCGCGTTCGTTCACGTTTCCATAGCCATAACTCAAGGAGAATGATGTGCCGGGTGTCAGAGGGATGAGTAATTCGGGCATTTTTCATCTTCATATTTTCCGTCGGCACGATAATGATTATCCTTTTTGAGTGCCGTCACTTGTTCTTGAATCACAAGGAGTTGCATCGATAAGCGACTCTCGCTGATATTGAGTTGTTTGTCGATGCCCAGATTCTTTGTGTTTTGATGCACTATATTGACATTGGAGCGCACATACACTACACGAAATATATCATCATGCTTTTCTTGGCGCAAGTTGCGTACACGGTCGATTACTTCCTTAGCTATAATGGTTTTACCTAGACTCACTTTTACTGATGCAGAAAATGTAAAACGATGATAATCAATGAGCTATCTATTAAGCGGTAGAAAAATATAATATGTATAACTTGTTTATAATCAGTTGTTTATGTTGTAGTGGCAACCACGTATACTAGATGATTAGGTTAATATTTTTAATGCATACTAACATTTAACGATTTTATTTATTATTAATTTATCAATATTACAAAGATAGAAAAAATCTGCATATCTGATGTTATTTCGCTTCTTATTTCTTTCTCTATTTATCAATGTATATGTGTGAGTACTGCGTCGAACTTGCGAGCCTGATGAAATGTTGCATCGGATTTTGGGTAATCTAATACTGCTACATAATATTTTTCATTGATTTCTAGTGCGTTGGTTCATTCAGAAAGTCGGTTAGAGTATTATTGAATCATTTCCTTTTACATCGTACGATATACTTTGTGCATGGGACTTTACGCATTCATATCTCATGATATATTAGGAGGGATAATGAACTTTTATATTTCAACATATAGAAATCGAACAGATGGATAATAGGTTGATAAAACCTCTTACTTATCCATCTGTTTACGTTTGATGGGAGATAAATTGAAAAGAAGTTCTTCTACTTGTTCCGGCGTAAGTATATCATGGATAAGTTCCACGAGTTCTTCTTGTCGTGGTTGGCCCATTGTGAGACGATAGAGCGATAGTACGGCATTCATGCGTTCGTATCGTTCGCGGTCAGTGCTTAGGGGATACATCGGTACGATACGTTCAATCTTTTCCACCTCTTCGAAGGCTTCTACAGGAATGCTCCAATAAGGTATTAAACCTCCATATTGGCCGCTTAGGTTGTTATAGGCTTCATTAAATAAATCTTCCCATGCGTAAACTTTATTATATTTATGAGCAATGTTGCGCCTAATGGCCAAACATTTGTAGCGGTTGATACGCCCTTCGCGTTGCTCCATATCTTGTGGGTTCGAAGGAATGTTCCAGTGCATTATCTTTCGGCAATACCAGTGGAAATCGAGCCCCTCTTGCCCGATAGATGTTGTGGTAAGCACAAACGGACGGAAAGGCGAATTAAAAGCTTGGCGTACATCGATGGCACGCGATACGTTCTTTTCGTCGGTCTTCTTGTTGGTAAAGGGGAGGGCATAGTGCGTACGCATACGGCGTTTGCGCTTTAGGGGATTACGGAAGCTTTCGGTTGTATCAATTTCTAATGTACTTACGCCTACAAATGATTCGTAGATTGCTTGTGCAATATCTTCTTTGCGCTCACCAGTTTCGTCAATCATGTGGATGTACTCGTCAATCACTGCCTGGAGATTTCCTTCCACACAATAACGTAATATCTGTTCCCAATATTCACCATCGCTCTTGTACAGACGATACATGATACCTACACTCCAACGTTGATTGAAAATGCTCACTAGCTCATGGATAACATCATGGATGGTACCTTCTGTACGTTTGCCGCCTTGTTGTTTGGAGAAGTTCACTATGCCCAAACGGCGATAAAGCACTACGGCAGGCGAAGCAATAGCCATCCTTACGAGATTTTTGATTATTCGTTTGCTCACCTCACGAGGTTCATACACATCAGCTTCAAGCCATTTCGCTACTTGGATAGCTTCTTCAATTGTTACTCTTGCACCTTCATTGATAGTCTTACCACCCAAGCGCATCACATTTGTTTCAATTTTTAGAGCTAATAAAGTTTCGATGTTAGCAATGTTTTGTCCGTAATATTCCTTGGGATCATAGAGCTGCTCCAGATATTTGTTGAAATACGTAAGCACCTCACTATCTGTGCGGAGCCGTTCTTCCGCTACGTTATTAGTATAGGTAGCAGACTTATTGCCACCTTTATATTTCCCAATGGTCTGCCGTTCGGCTTCATAGCTAAGCATAAACGAAATCATGCGTGGTACCATCTCCCAGGCCGAAAAGACCAGTATCTTCGAAAAACTTTTATTGCGCTCAAATACGTTGTGCTCTGTGGTGGAGTAGTAGGGATGCGAGGTGGGCACCCATAGCAGACATGCTGTCTCTCTCTTTTCGTCAAGCATCACCCGGAGAAGTTTTGCCAATCGGGCATTGTTAGAGTTGATGGGGTGGTAGCATTTTATATTCTCAAACTTGAGCAAAACTTGTTGCGACCGGTTATTGATGGGTAACTGGATGCTGTTATCCTTCATACATGCCTTCACTATGTATTGCTTCAAGGTATATTTGTCCATGAAGGAAAGCAAATAAGGTGCCGACTTTACATATTCCATCGGGACATTTCGGTATTTCACCTCCATGTATTTTTTAGTGGCTCGCTCCTCGCAATAGCGAAGTATCTTCTGCATCTGAGCATACGATAGAATGTCGCCTGCCGAAATAGGTTCTTCCTTCACAAAGTGTGTCATGTCGATGAGCGAATCTTTTAATCTTTCAGTACGGCACATGGCACTATACATGCTTTCCTCAGCCTTGATTTTGGAGATGCGGAGTACCTCGAAATGTGTTTGTGATAGTTGAGTCAGGTGTGTGGAATAGTCTTTCCATATGGTGCGAAACTCTTCTGCCTTCGCATCGGTAAAGAGGAAATTGGTAAGTTTGAGAAAATCTTTGTAATGAAGATCCATATTTTGCTCATTAAGTTCTTCGAGTGTTGTATATGGCTTATAAGGTGTGGCTGAGAGCAAGAGGATGAATGGTGCATGTTCATCATTCATTGTGCGGAAAAACATACGCGTGATTATTGCTTGCTCACTCTGGTCGTTGGCATTATCAGTAATAAGTGAACTGAATCTTTGAAATTCATCCATAATGACAAGGTCAGGTTCCAACTCGTTGATGCTTATCTGGGCAAACATCATCCGCAGACCACAAAGGATATATTGTTTCGCTTCAAGGTTTTTCTCTTCGCCCAGAAGATATGCTTTTAATTTTTCAAGCAACATGGCAAAGTCTTTCTGTGACGATATCTTGGCATGTGTTTTCGATACATACTCCTCATTACACATTTGGATACGTTTAGAATAACTCTCTATATATAGTATGTCCAATTATCCCGTTTCACACCGTCGCAAAATAAATCTTGTGCTGCCTCGTCCATCATCTCATCATCGATGAAACCCATAGCATGGATCATACAATAAATTAAGGCGCGTTCGTTCACGTTTCCATAGCCATAACTCATGGAGAATGATGTGCCGGGTGTCAGAGGGATGAGTAATTCGGGCATTTTTTCATCTTTATATTTCCCATCGGCACGATAACGATTATCCTTTTTGAGTGCCGTCACTTGTTCTTGAATCACAAGGTGTTGCATCGATAAGCGACTCTCGCTGATATTGAGTTGTTTGTCGATGCCTAGATTCTTTGTGTTTTGATGCACTATATTGACATTGGAGCACACATACACTACACGAAATATATCATCATGCTTTTCTCGGCGCAAGTTGCGTACACGGTCGATTACTTCCTTAGCTATGATGGTTTTACCTAAACCCACTTCATCGGCCAGAAGCACACGTTTTTGATTTCCATTACGGAAAATCTCCTCGATGCGGTCGGCAGTGGCACGTTGAAAATCTTTGGCCTCTTTCTTCATAACAATTGTTTGAGTTTGGGAATGAGTGGTTTGAATTGGGCATAAAGCACATTAAAATCTTGTGCATAGTCCTTGTCGTTTACAATGCGGGCTACGTCCTCCAGACGTTCCAATGCGGCAGGGTTTTTAACCGTCATCTTTAACATCTGCTCGTAGATGCGTTGGGGCATCACTATCTGTGCATTGCCCTCGTTTTGTTTTAATGCCTTCTCCGCCTGTTCCAATTCGAAGATATACTCCTCAGGGTCTTCGCAAAGCATGAAAGAGATGTAGTTGTAGAATTTATCCTTTGTATTCACTATGCCGCGGAATATTTCGTCATTTCTCTCCTTGGGGATACCTGTGGTAGAAATCTTTATCACCTCTTGCCAGTGTTGTTCGTCTTGATGTGCGGTAAGGATATAAAATTCGGATAATTTGGCGAGTGGAATATGATCGAACACTACTGTGCTTTCGAGTGGAAGAGCCATATTGGGTACTTGTAGCGGAGCAATGTTAATGGGTGTCTTTAGCGTTTTGATGTTTGTGTTTACCGTAATGCGATAAAGTGCATTCTCACCACATTCTACGCTTGCCTTATACGAGTAGCATAGTACCTGGCACATATCTTTTTCCAACTCGCTTCGTCCATGCTTTTCGCACGCTTCATTGGGGACCATCATGGGTTCATACATCAAGCTCTCTCCATAATCGTCCATTTGCAGGAACTCTCGTTTAAATCGTTCCAATAATCTGTTTCCATTCTTGAGTTTAAGACTCAACACAAACTCCGTGTTGCGATGAAAAGCCGCCTTGGTGGCATTGGCTGAACCGATAAGTAGACGGTTGTCATCGCGTGAGTTCGAGATGAAATACGTCTTTGCATGTAAGTCGATGGGCTGGTAATCATTGCTTGTCATCTGGTCGTTCATCACATAGATGCTTCCGTTCTCCGTCTCGTATTGCTCAAAAATGGCGGGGGATACATATTCCGCCCGTGTCACCAATGTCTTTGTACCATGATTCTTTACCAGAGCATTCATCTCGTTGAGTGTACTTTCATCGATAAATGGTGATATAGTCATCACGGATTGACCTTGGAATGTATCGGGAAACTTCGTACGTTTGTTCAGGCATTCACCAAACCAGAAGGGGATAAATTCATATTCGTTAGGCTCAAAACGGGTATCATCCATCTCAAAAGCTTTTACGTGCATCAGATCATTGGCTATATCAAGAATACGCTTGCGCTTCTTTGCATCCTTTGCATAATCGGCCAATGTGAAAAGAAAATCTTTCAAAGGCTGATGGCGGTGTGTATTTTGTGAGTTATTGGTGTTTATCTTTCCCGTCATGCTCACTACCATATCAAGGTTATTGTCTAGCCCAAGATTCTTGCTCATCACTATCACTTTCAATTGTTTATCGTCGTGATTTTCGTAATGATATTCCTTTATTATCCAGATTTTTGGATGAAAGTTGGCTTCAGGGTTTTGCTTGTTGTGTACTTCAAAGATGCTATCTTCCAAAAGCGAGTAATAGTTATGCACTTCGTGTGGCAGATGTATGCCACCACGATGACAGAACAAGGCAAAGTGGTCACTACTGCGGCGGATACTCTCCAGGAGGAAGAGGGGTGAACGCTTCACATTGTCACTCAAGTCACCAAACATACCCAGCGAGTAGGGCACGATGAGCAATGCCTTGAAGTCGAGTGAATAGGTAGTACCTATGGCAAAATCCACGTCATAGTTCGGCGTGGTGAGCATATCTCCATAGAGCAACTCGTGCATCATGTCATCTCTATTGGCCATGGTTTAGTCCTTTCTTTATTTCATTAATCATTGAATACACCAAATTCCACCGATAGTTTAAGAAAAAAGCATCCACATGTGGCTTACCCTGATACTTTGACCAGTTGGTTAGCTTTGCCCGTGTGGCTCCCTTCATTTCTTTTTCCCGCTTCTCGATAAGTATTCCCAATGCCTTCAGGTCATTGCTTTCCACGCATTTCATGGTTTCCATGCAAAAGCGTTTCACTGACATGTCATTTACGTCGGCATCCACGTATTTTAGTATCTCTGCCATGTGCTCCACGTTGAAATCGTCCTTGTGTATATTGACATAGTTGAAATAGGCGTCCTGTTGTTCATTGGCGCCTTCGGAGTTGCCTGTCTTCTGGGCGTACAGATAGTTGTAGAAGATGCGTAGTAGATAGATAAAGCGCGAGAAGCGGGCGGACAACACATAGGTGAGGCGATGTACTTCAGGCAATTCGTTCCACACCTTATGCAGCTCTTGATATTCTTTTACTATGGGTATATCATGCTTCAGGAGATAAGCCAGCAAACTATCTTTGCTATTCTCCGAAGTGATAATTTTCTTTTTGATATATGTGGCTTCAACTTTATTGAGCGCTATGCTTATTCCTGTTTTGCCATCAAAGTCGTAGGCCAATCCACCCGTGTCAAATAGTTGTCGGTTACCTGTCAACTCATCAGCATCCGCCTCGTTCTCCTCCTCCTTTTGCTTGAGCAATCGTTTGGGATAATTCTCGGTATTTTGCGAACGTTCAAAAATCAATTGGTAGATGTTACCATTGGTCTTTACCATACCGTAGGTTATGAGTCCACCCAAATAGATGTAACTCGGATCGTACTTCACATATCGGCTTGGGCTTCGTTCGGCTTGGTCAATCATCGTGCTGCCGGTGATGCCCCATTGCTCTTCATGTGGCGAACCGTTCATCAACTGGCGTGTGAGTTTTATCTCCAGATTGATAATACGTTGGCGTACCTCGCCTACATTCTTGTAGTGCCCACGCTCAGCTGTATAGTAGAGTGCTGGAAGCACCGCAAAATATTTTGCGCGGTTGTGCAGGGTTGACATCCCTGGAAACATTTTGTTAGAAAAAGCATCCCTTATGCGCCCAATACCCAGTTCGTCGATGGCATGATGATCGCGTATGGACTGGAGCACTTTATATAGATTTTCTTTTTCTTCCCGTCCAAAGTTTATATAGCCTATATCCATGAGTGCAAAGATATAGAGTTTGTTTTATATCTATAAAAAAAATGATATTTAAATAATGTTTGAATGGTATTTTTGTCAAAATTGAGTCTTTTTTGGGGGAGAATAAACAAGAAGGTAGAAAGCGATTCGAATATCTTTTGTATAGTTTAGCCAAGTTAATAGCTGAGAGAGGTCGAGTCTTATATTATGCCTACTGGTAGTTTTGATATTACTCTTACTTAGTATTGATAATTATGACTTTGGTTTTATTGTTCCCAATGCATTTATTTGAGGCCAGATGTTACATTTGGATGAAGGGAGTTTTGATATATACGAATTTTTCAAATAAATTGGAGATGAAGATTGGTTTAACTTTCTGACTTCCATAATATCTATTAATCAGTTGTGTTGGTATAGAGTTTATCTTTATAAAGATAAAAAAGAATATGAACACGAGTATGAATGGAGAACGCTTTATTATAACCTTGAGGATGAGAATGATTATATTTCCGTTTTGGGTGTTGGATGTTTAAAGACAATATATTATAATCCTGACATTGCACTAAAGGATAGGTATGAACTGCATGGAATACTGTAAAAGGGCTAAAGGAGTATGATGTTATATTGATGCTGGAAGCCGTAAATATGATTTAAATGTGACTGCGATTAAATAGCATGGAGATTTGATGTGTGGATATGTTGATTCTTCTTTTTCCAATAAAATCATATACTAATTATGCAATAAATTTCCCATGTTACCTTAGAAGTTTACGGTAAAAATCAATATATTTGCATTGAATTATAAATCATATTGGCAATGAAGCAACTAAATAGGATTAAGGTAGTGTTGGTAGAACAGAATAAAACAGCTAAGTGGTTGTCTGAACAGGTTGGTAAAAACGCCTGTTCTGTTTCTCGTTGGTGTACCAATCACTCTCAACCAGACCTGGAAACCTTGTTCCGTATTGCTGAAATTCTGAAAGTTGATGTAAGAGAATTGATTTATATCGAAAACAACTAATTATAGAGGTTATGTCTATTCCAATAAATTTAGAAGACCTATTGCATAAGCGCAAGATAGAGTCCAACCGCATAGAATTTAAGAAGGGGTGGAATCCTGATAAAATTTACCGTACCATCTGTGCCTTTGCCAATGATTTTGACAATATTGGTGGAGGGTACATCGTAATAGGAGTAGAAGAGGAAAATGGTATTGCCAAACGACCGGTTTGTGGTGTACCTATTGAAGAGCTGGATAAGATACAGAGAGAAATGATAGGATTCAACAATAAAATTGATCCTTATTACATGCCTCGTGTCGATGCCCAAGAGGTTGATGGCAAATATGTATTGTTTATATGGGCACCAGCTGGAGTTAACCGCCCTTACAATGTCAGAGAACGGGTGACTGCTAACCAGTCGCCGTGTAAATGGTATGTGCGTAGTGGTACCAGTACAATAGAGGCAAAGGGTGAAGTTCTTGATGAATTGCGTGAAATGGCAAATCGCACTCCTTTTGATGAAAGGGGAAATGAAAATATAGAAATAACAGATATTTCTCCGGCATTGGTTTTAGACTATTTGCAAACAGTAAATAGTCGTTTGGTGAATGAATTTGCAAATAAACCATTCTCAGAAGTGTTGAACCTGATGGATTTATTCACCGGACCATCTGAAAGGCAAATGCTAAAGAATGTGGCAGCGATGATGTTTTGCAAGAATCCGGCAAAGTTCTTCCCAGTTACCCAGGTGGATATCGTTATCTTCCCTGAGGGCTGTATTGAGAACCCAAACAATATGATTGAGGTTCCAAAGATAGTAGGTCCAGTACCGGAGATGATAAAGAAGGCGTTGGATTACATCAAAACGAATGTAATCAAGAAGCGCATAATCAAACAAAAGGATAAAGCAGAATCTATCACTTACTTTAATTATCCATATCAGACAATTGAAGAAGCTGTGGTTAATGCTCTATATCACAGGGATTATCAGGAGCGGGAGCCGATAGAGATCACCATTGAACCTAAGAAAGTTTCCATTCTTAGTTATGCAGGACCGGATCGTTCAATCAGTTTGGATGCCATCCAAAAGGCTGAGCGATTAAAATCACGTCGTTATCGTAACCGTCGTTTGGGCGATTATCTCAAAGAACTTCAACTATCCGAAGGTAGAGCTACTGGTATCCCTACTATACAAGATGAGTTACGTAAGAATGGTTCCGACCCTGCGAGAATAGAAACAGATGAGGATAGGACTTATTTCTTGATTGAGATTCCGTGTCGGGAAGGGTTTGAAAATAAAGTTGAGCCATTAAATGATGCGATAAATGATGCGATAAATGATGCGATAAATGAGAAAGAATTAGCATTATTTTTAGAGATAGCTAAGTCTCCTAATATAAAACGAAAGGGACTAATGGAAATTCTCGGTGTATCACAACCAACAGTAGAGAGAATTTTAAAAACATTATCTTCTGAAACATTGAGTTTAATTGAATATCAAGGAGCAAAAAAGACAGGGGGGTATGTGTTAACAAAGAAGGGTACAACTTTCTTTGAACAATTACAGGATAAAATGGCAAGGTAAATAAATTCATGGCAAAAAAAGTTATCCATAAAGAATTAACAGGTGCACAAGATTTATATAATTTTTTGTTTGAAGCCTGTAATATTATACGTGGCCCGATAAGTCAAGACAACTTTAAGGACTATATTACGCCTTTACTTTATTATAAACGTATATCAGACGTATACGATGAAGAAACAGAAGAGGCGTTGAACTACAGCGATGGTGATGAAGAATTTGCGTCTTTGCCAGAGCAACACCGTTTTATTATTCCTGACGGATGTCATTGGCAAGAAGTACGTGAACGTACTGAGAATCTAGGAGCAGCCATAGTGGGTGCTATGAGACAGATAGAGATCGCGAATCCAGATACGTTATATGGCGTACTGTCAATGTTTTCGGCCCAGAAATGGACTAATAAGGCGATTCTTAATGACAGTAAGATTCGTGATCTGATAGAACACCTGTCGAAACGAAAGCTTGGTAATAAGGCTTATCCTGCAGATTTGATGGGCGATGCTTATGAGATATTATTGAAGAAATTTGCCGATGACAGTAAAGCACAGGCTGGTGAGTTCTATACCCCTCGTTCTGTTGTGAAATTGCTGGTGCATATTCTTGACCCGCAACCAGGTGAAACGGTTTATGATCCGGCTTGTGGTAGTGGTGGAATGCTTATTGAGGCTATACGATATATGAACGATGATTCTCTTTGTTGCGGAAGTATATTCGGACAAGAGAAGAATGTGATGAATGCAGCTATTGCCAAAATGAACCTATTCTTACATGGAGCATCGGATTTTAACGTAATGCAAGGCGATACATTGAAAGATCCAAAGATTCTTCAAAGTGGTAATATTGCAAAATTTGATTGTGTTATAGCGAATCCTCCGTTCTCTCTTGAAAATTGGGGTGCGACAGAATGGAGTTCTGATAAATATCAGCGTAATATTTATGGTACGCCGAGTGATAGCTGTGGAGACTATGCATGGATTCAGCACATGGTATGTTCTATGGCTTCAGGCCGAGGGCGTATGGCAGTTGTGATGCCACAGGGTATTCTGTTCCGTGGAAATCAAGAAGGAAAAATACGAAAACAATTAGTTGAAAGTGATTTAATAGAAGCCGTTGTCACTTTGGGTGATAAGCTGTTTTATGGAACAGGGCTTTCTCCGTGTTTCTTGATAATTCGTAGAATGAAGTCTGCTCATCATTCCGGACGTATTTTGATGATAGATGGTTCCAAGATTCTTACCCAAAAGCGAGCGCAAAATATTTTAGCGGATAGCGATATTGATAGGCTATATTCACTTTATCAAAATTATACTGACGAAGAGGACTATTCTCGGGTAGTTACATTACAAGATATTCGGGATAAGGAATATAATCTTTCTCCTAATCGCTATGTGGCTTATCGTAAAGAAAAAATTCGTCCGTATACGGAAGTGTTGGCTGAGTTCAAAGAAGCATACGAAGATGTAAAACGATTGGAAAGAGCATTTTTATTACTCATTAACGCATAATTGACATGGCAGAAAAAGTAAAACAATATCGTCACCCTGACGATCCTATTACGCTCGATGAACTTAAAAGTTTTCTTTGGGCGGCAGCTACCCATCTCCGTGGTCAGATTGATGCGGCTGGATATAAAGAGTATATTTTCCCCTTGCTCTTTTTTAAACGCATTTCTGATGTTTACGATGAGCAGTTTGAAGGATTTGTGTGTGAAGGAGGGACTGAGTATGCTGGTATGCAAGTAGAAGATCTTTCTATTCGCATCCCTGATGGAGCTCACTGGAGAGATGTTCGTGAGGTAACAGAGAATGTAGGCAGTAAATTAGTCGAGGCATTTATTGCTATCGAGCAAGCCAATCCTGCAAAAGAGATGGAAGGTAGAAAAATTGGTGGATTGGAAGGTATATTCGGGCCTAAAGATGGTTGGACAAACAAAGCCAAGATGCCCGATAGTATTATAACTTCTTTGATTGAGGATTTCTCTAAATATACATTGAGTCTAAAAGCTTGTCCTGCCGATGAAATGGGGCAAGCCTATGAATATTTGGTAGGTAAGTTTGCCGATGATGCTGGAAATACAGCACAAGAGTTTTATACGAATAGAACTGTTGTTCAGCTTATGGCTGAAATATTACAACCGAAACCGAATGAAAGCATTTATGATCCAACATGCGGCTCTGGCGGAATGTTGGTCAAATGTCTTGACTATCTGCGTGATAAAGGTGAAGAGTGGCAGAGTGTGCAGGTATTCGGACAGGAGGTAAATGGACTGACATCGTCAATTGCACGTATGAATCTTTATTTGAATGGTGTGGAAGATTTCTCCATTACTTGTGCAGACACATTGGAACATCCTGCTTTCTTAGATGGTAGTCATCTTCGTAAGTTCGACATTGTTCTTGCAAATCCTCCGTACTCGATTAAGGAATGGAATCGAGAGAAGTTTATGAACGACAAATGGGGGCGCAATTTCTTGGGCACACCTCCACAAGGAAGAGCAGACTATGCGTTTCTTCAACATATTATAGCATCAATGAACGAAAACCATGGAAGATGTGCTATATTGTTTCCCCATGGAGTTTTATTTCGAGATGAAGAGCATGAGTTGCGCAAGAAACTTGTAGAAATGGATATACTTGATTGTGTAATTGGTTTGGGTGCAAACTTGTTCTATAATTCTCCTATGGAAGCCTGCATATTGATATGCAATCATTCGAAGAATAGTAGAAAAAAGAATCGTATTTTGATGATGAATGCAGTGAATGAAGTTGCAAGAAAAAATGCAGAAAGTATGTTGTTAACAGAGCATATACAAAAGATTGTGAATACATATCATCAAAATAAAGAAATCGATGGCTTCTCAAAAATCGTAAACAATGATGAAATCAGGGAAAAGAAGTTTAACCTAAATATATCATTGTATGCATATCAAAGTGTATTGAGGGATATCCCAACAGTTTCTAAAGAAAATGCCATAAACATTTGGATTTCTTCTCATAATCAATGTGTAAAAGAAATAAACGAATTAATTAAGTTGATAAGAACGGTATGAGTACAGTGAAGTTAGGTGATGTTGCTCGAGAAAGTCGACTTAAATGGGAGAGAAGTAAGTTAGATGTTCCTATTGTTGGTTTGGAGCATTTAATCCCTGGTGAAATACGTTTTGAGGCATATGATAAGAACATAGATAATACCTTTTCCAAGAAGTTTGTAAAGGGACAGGTTTTGTTTGGTAGGCGTCGATCTTATCAACGTAAAGCTGCTGTTGCTGAATTTGATGGTATATGTTCGGGTGATATAACTGTAATTGAAACGATAGGTGGAAAAATGGTGTCAGAATTATTGCCTTTTATAATTCAAACACCTGCATTTTTTGACTATGCCAATAAAGGTTCTGCCGGCTCTCTATCTCCTCGAGTGAAATGGGAACATTTAGCAGATTACGAATTCGAGCTGCCTTCATTGAAAGAACAAAAAGTGCTTGCTGATAAACTTTGGGCCGCATATCGTTTGAAAGAGGGATATAAGAAACTTTATGTAGCGACCGATGAGATGGTGAAATCGCAATTTATCGAGATGTTCGGGGAGGCAAACAATATGTGTTCATCCGTATTTTCAGATTTTGTCACCCTAAAAGCAGGCAAAAGTAAAAAGGTTGATGAAATTCAATCAGAGAAGTCAGCCGGATTATATCCTTGTTTTGGCGGAAATGGTATTCGAGGTTATGTCAATGACTATACACATGATGGGGAATATTGTATAATTGGCCGTCAAGGTGCTTTGTGTGGAAATGTTCAAGTAGTGAAGGGGAAATTTTATGCGACAGAACATGCCGTTGTCGTTACTCCAAAGGCTAAATTGAATACAATATGGTTGTTTTATTCTCTAACACAGATGAATCTTAATCAGTATGCAAGAGGAGTTGCTCAACCAGGATTAGCCGTTAATCAACTTGAGAAGTTGGCTTTTTGCATACCTCAATTGGAATCACAACGTAAATTTGCAGCCATCGCCATCCAGTCCGACAAATCAAAATTTGAATTAGAGCGATGCATTGAGAATATAGATAAAGTAATAAAGAGCTTAATAAACAGTTGAAGGAAATCATAAAGATGCGTTGATAACTGCTATTTAATTAGGTAACCAATTATTTTGAGATATGATAAATAATCTGATTAATGACATTGAACAGGCTATGCTCGGAGTTTTAAACAATGAGCAAATGAGTCAATTGAGAAAGGTGCTTGAATATACCTTTCGTAACACCAGCGTGTCTATGAAAAGTAGTGAAGTATCTAACGAAAATGATAACAAAGAATTGGTTGGAAGTTTCTTATCGGCTAAACGCGTAGAAGGATGTTCAGGTAAATCGATACATTATTATCGGAGTACATTGAATAATGCCATCCAAAATATTGGGAAAAATGTTCGCCATATCAGAACTGATGATTTACGTAATTATTTGTATAATTATCAGCAAATTAGTGGTGCTACAAAGGTTACAGTAGATAATATCCGCAGAATTTTATCTAGTTTCTTTTCGTGGCTCGAAGATGAAGATTATATAATAAAAAGTCCGGTGCGACGAATCCACAAAGTAAAAGTCGGTAAAACTGTGAAGGAAACTTATACAGATGAAGCATTGGAGCAAATACGCGATCACTGCGAAGGTATTCGTGATTTAGCTTTGATAGATTTACTGGCCTCTACAGGTATGCGTGTTGGAGAGCTTGTTAAACTTAATCGTAATGATATAGATTTTGAGAATAGGGAATGTGTCGTTACAGGTAAAGGAGATAAGCAGCGCAGAGTTTATTTCGACGCTCGCACAAAAATACACCTCCAGCGTTATCTAATGGAGCGAATGGACGATAACCCAGCTCTGTTTGTTTCGTTATTAGCACCTTATGACCGCTTACAGATAAGTGGGGTAGAAATACGTTTACGTCGATTGGGACATAAATTGAATATACCAAAGGTACATCCTCATAAGTTTCGCCGTACATTGGCTACAATGGCGATAGATAAGGGTATGCCTATAGAACAGGTTCAGCATCTTCTAGGGCATCAAAGTCTTGATACGACATTGCAATATGCCATGGTTAATCAAACGAATGTAAAAATGTCTCACCGTAAATTTATTGGTTAGTATGTCGCAATTTATCGAGATGTTTGGGAACCCTCTTTCTTCAAAACAAGAGAATGAGCTGAAGAAATTAGGCGAATGCTGTATTCTAAATCCAAGACGACCTAACATTGCTCTTTGCGACACAGATAAAGTCTCTTTTGTGCCTATGTCAGCGGTAAGTGAGGATGGGTATTTGATAGATATGATTGATGAAGAATATGGCAAAGTTAAAAAAGGTTTTACATATTTTGAGAATAATGATGTCTTGTTTGCCAAGATAACACCTTGTATGGAGAATGGTAAAGGTGCTATTGCGCATGGACTTACAAATGGAGTAGGTATGGGATCTACAGAGTTCCATGTGTTACGACCAATAGAGGGAATATCTAGTTCTTATTGGCTGTTAGCATTAACACGAATGCCTATATTTCGTGAACGTGCTGCAAAAAACATGTCAGGAACAGGCGGTCAAAAAAGAGTTGGTGCTTCATACCTAGAACATTTTATGATTGGGTTACCTACAATAGAGGAGCAAAGGCATTTTGAAGCAATGTATAAACAAGCCGACAAATCAAAATTTGTCATTCAGAAAGCTTTGGTATATTTGAATAATAGTCAGAGAGTCGAATTGAGCAAGATTGCCTGATAGTTAAAACAATAATAATGAAAATATATACAGATATGTTTAACGAAGACAATACAGTGGAGCAAATGCTCATAGATGCAGCTACAAAAAGTGGTTGGCAATACGTAAAGTCACAGGAAATTTCTCGTAGTGCTGATTCTGTCCTGGTAGAGTCATGGCTCTTGGAAGCACTTATCAGATTAAATCCGATAACAAGACAACAAGCGGAGCAAGTAATTTATAAATTACGTGCTGCAATTACATGCGGAGGAAATTTTGATGAGCTGGTGACTGCTAATGATCGTTTTCGCACACTATTATTCAATGAAAATACTGAACCTTTCGGAAAAGATGGCGAATATATTCCAATACGCTTCTTTAATGATGATCCGGCAGAAGATTACTGTGTAGTAACCAATCAATGGGAATTTCCACGTAGTTCCGTAGATGGTGGGAAACGTTTAGACTTGGTATATCTCATCAATGGTATACCCGTTTGTGTTGGGGAAGCCAAGTCTCCTGTACGCCCTCAGATAACATGGGCTGATGGAGCGATTGATATGTTGCATTATGAAAAGAGCATTCCTGAGATGTTCGTACCTAATGTATTGACCTTTGCTACAGAAGGTAAGGAACTTCAATATGCAGGTATTTGTACACCTGTTGACAAATGGGGACCATGGTTCAAAGATGAAAATCGTCAATATGGTTCAATAGAAGCTGTAAAGAGTAATGTAATGAGTTTTATTCAGCCTCATAGATTGATTGATATTTATCGTTATTATAGTGTTTTCACAGGAACTTCATCTGGTAAAAAGATAAAAATCGTCTGCCGATACCAGCAATATCTAGGAGGTGAAGCAATTGTGCAACGTGTATTAAGCACATATCGTGAGAAACAAGGTCCTAAAAAAGGTCTTATTTGGCATTTTCAAGGTTCAGGCAAATCTTGGCTTATGGTATTTGCTGCTCAAAAATTGCGTTTGCAGAACGAGTTACACGCACCAACTGTCGTGATTGTGGATGATCGTGTGGATTTGGAAGATCAGATAACAGGTGACTTCACTCGTGCTGATATTCCAAATATCGAATCTGCAAAATCTAAAGAAGAGTTAGTCGCTTTTTTTAAGCAAGATCAGCGAAAGATTTTAATTACTACTATATTTAAATTTGGGGATGTAGATGGCGTGCTCAATGAGCGTGATAACATAATTCTATTAGTAGATGAGGCACATCGTACTCAAGAAAAAGATTTGGGGCAAAAAATGCGTAATGCATTACCTAATGCTTTCTTTTTTGGTCTTACCGGAACTCCTATTAATAAACGAGATAAGAACACATTTTTAGCTTTTGGTGCAGATGAAGATATAGAGAAAGGGGGATACATATCAAAATATACATTTCAAAATTCAGTTGAAGATGGTGCAACACTGGAACTGAATTTTAAAACTGTTCCAGTGGAAATGCATCTTAACGAGGCACAATTACAAGAGGAATTTGATGAGTTGACGGACCAAATTTCTGAAGAAGAAAAGAATGAGCTGGTAAAACGTACTTCAGTAGAAGCTTTCTTTACAGCAGAAAAAAGAATTAATGATGTGGCTCGCTATATCGTAAGTCACTTTAAGGAGTATGTTGAGCCTAGTGGATTGAAGGCTCAAGTAGTTGTTTACAATCGTGCTTGCTGTATAAAGTATAAAAAAGCTATAGATGCTCTTATGGGAACGGAAGATGCCACAACGATTGTGATGCATACCGCTGGAGATAAAGCTGATGATTATAAGGAATGCCGTAGAGATCGTGACCAAGAAAAAAAACTACTAGATCAGTTCCGTGATCCATTATCGCCAATTAAAATGGTAATCGTAACCTCTAAATTGCTAACAGGATTTGATGCCCCTATTTTACAATGTATGTATCTTGATAAGCCTATGAAAGATCATACATTGCTTCAGGCCATTTGTCGTACTAATAGAAAATATAATGTTGATAAGAAGTGCGGCTTGATTGTAGACTTTGTGGGTGTATTTGATAATGTAGCGAAGAGTTTGGCATTTGATGAAGAGACCGTTAAGACAGTAGTTAAGAACCTTGATGAGATAAAAGTTTTGATACCAAAGTTTATGCAAGAGTGTATTGATTTCTTTCCCAGAGTAGATCGTACCATTGGAGGATGGGAAGGGTTACAAGCAGCTCAACAATGTTTGCTAGATGAAAAGATTAAGACTGATTTTGCACGTCATTTTGCCAGATTAGCAAAAGCATGGGAAACGGTAAGCCCCGATGCGGTATTAGTTCCTTATCAAGCGGATTATACATGGCTGGCTCAAGTATATCAAAGTGTTCGTCCGGTTGGTACAGGAGGATCACTTATTTGGACTTTGTTGGGAGCCAAGACTATTGAGATAATCCATCGTAATATTGATACAATTGATATTGGTACACCGCTTGAAGATCTTGTTGTAGATGGTGATGTGATAGATATGGTATTAGAGCAAGCAAAAGATAATCCTAAAAAAATATTAGAAGTAGAAAAAATGCTACGCTTGAGATTAGGTGAACATCGTGGTGAACCTAACTACAAAGCTTTTGCTGAGAAATTGGATGAACTACGTAGACACATGGAAGAAAATCTAATAACAAGTATTGACTTCCTTCGTGGCATACTTACTCTTGCCAAGGAGGTGCTTGAAGAAGAAAAGAATTCTAATCAACCTCTTGATAAGAGAGAACAAGCAAAAGCAGCTCTTACTGAATTATTTGAGTCTATCAAGACTAAAGATACTCCCATAATTGTTGAGCGTGTAGTAGCTGATATTGATGAAAACGTTGTGGCAATTGTACGTAAATTTAAAGATGCATTTAAGAGTATTACAGCTCAACGCGAGATTAAGAAAAAATTACGCTCAATTTTATGGGTAAACTATCAGATCAAAGACCAAGAAGTCTTTGATAAGGCTTATCAATATATAGAAATGTATTATTAATATATGGATGTGTAAAAAAACGTAATGTGTCAAATGATTAGATAGACCTTTAAATAGTTATGCAGTTACTAAGTCTATGGCATTAAAGTATCTTTTTACAACAAAATACTTTGTTTTTTCAATGAGCTAGGATAATGTCTGAGAGGCGTTTATGTGTTTTTGTGTGAGTTTATTTCTATGAAAGTTAATAGCTATATTATACCGTTTTTTGACAAAGCTGTGAATTTGAAGGTTGGTTTAAATTAGCTGGGTCCTAGAAATGCTTCTGAAGCATTGTTCGCGTCATTATTGCCAGATCTTAATAATGTGTCTAATAGAGTAAGGTATTATTTATTTTATTGTTGGCTTATATCTGAGTTTTATCAAAGGGGATAAAGATTTTTCTGATAAGGAGTATCGTAAATATGTTAGATAGACGGAGTATCTACTTGCTTTGATTCATTCTAAAGGTGAAAATATAATTAGTTTGCAATCAAAAGTGTATAATAATCAGGGATATACAAGGAGTGGCACTTATTGGGTTAATGCTGGTGGTATTCTTAGACAGTATTATTCTTCATCATTGAGGGATATGGCAATTCTTAAAGAAAATATAAATAAAATTTCCGCAATGAATGTTTCAAAAGAAGAAGGACCTGAACCATCTCTTTTGGGTTGAAGGGGGTTGCTTTTCTAAAACAAAAATTGAAACATCTTTTTAGGAGGCGGACGGATAGTATGACTATAGGGAGTTTTACCGGATAGCAATAATTTGATGTAAAATCAGTTACCCAAAAAGTGTAGGATGCACTGGCTATTGTTCAAGATTAATAAGCAAGTCTTCAATATCATCGTTCATATCTTCCTTATCTCTAATCGAAAGATAACGTGATAACTTATCCACATGTTTCTTTAATCCAGCCAAGGGCACAGGATTGTATTTCCAAACCTCAATCTTAAATCGACCAGTTTCAGAAATTGTGATATCTTTCAAATCGTCTTTGCATACAGCATAACAGTTTACTTCTACAGGTTCTACTTCACTACCAACAGATATGACAGTAGACAGAGCTTTTGATGGAATAGTATTAGTATAAACAACCTTTTCTATCGGTGTTGTCAGATATATTATGCTGGCTTCCCATAAGTCACGGCCTTGTTTTGCAAACTGCAATTTCTTCTCTTTACCTTTCGAAGATATCGTCAGGTTCTTACTTTGCAGCCATCGAACGGCTCTGTTGGTTGTAGAGTAGGAAGCATTAAAAATATCCATAATTTCATTTATGGTATGGCAAAGTATTTCAATCTCAATATTGTATAGAATCAGGCATTGTGCGAGCGGCGGAATATCTTCCTTGATATCTTTGTTTGGCTTAGGCATCTTTCTCAGGTCGAGCAACAATGACGGAGCAAACATTTGTTTGTCTGTGATGATAAAGTTAATCCGCTGAACTATTATTCTTTGGATATTATAAGATGGGATATCATCCATCACTACAATACAGGGCATTCCCAATTTGCTGGCAAAGAGTTGCATGTGATTCTGTAACTTTGCTGGTGTTAACGAATCAGTCTCCTTGGGAAAACAAAGCACGACATCAACACCCAAAAGTGCTGTTGCCGTGCATTCGTATTTATCCTTTAAAACAACTGGAATCTGTTTGCCTAATGCCGAAGACAAGCTGGAACAGCTGATTTTCTCATTCAGGAACGATGAAATGTATTTCTTGAGAGCCTGTATTTTTGATTGTAACATGACTTCTGTTTCACTTAAGATTATTTGCAAAAGTAATGTCAATTTATTGAAATACAGACAGTGAATACATCTAATGCTCCTTCTTTAACGATATTTGACTGGTTTAGCTTAACAATTCGCTATTTTAATAACTGAATGGCTTCGTTAACCTGTTGGTTGGTGACTTTCGCGTAAACTTGTGTGCTGGATACTTGCTTGTGAGCCAACAGCTTCGAAATGGTATAGATTTCGACACCTTTTTCCTGAAGCAACATTGCGAATGTGTGCCTAAAGCAATGAAAAGTAATATGCTTGATGATTCCTGCCGAGTTCAGCCATTTTTGTACATGCAGATTCAGTATACTTATCGTCAGGGATTGAAATACTATCCCTTCTTCTTTTCTTTTACCCAAAACATCCAATGCCGGTTTTGATAAAGGCAATTGGATTAAAACACCTGTCTTACTACACTGTATTTCTATGAATGTTTTACGCGACCTCCTTACAATGTTTTCCCATCGTAAGGCAAGAATGTCACTCCGCCGCAATCCTGTAAAGATGCTGAAAAGGCAAGCTTTAGGCAGTTCCGGATATGGCGGATAAGGTGTCTGGCGTAGAATATCGACTTCATCATTAGACAAATACTCTTTGAGGATATCATGATTCCACACAATGGGTTTTATTATCTCAGTATAATCATGGCTGATTATTTTGTCTTCATAGGCCAATTTTACCATTTTCAGGAATACATTAAAGTATGCACTTGCAGTATTGTGTGATATTTTTTTTGAGCTAGTCAGGTACTTGTCTCTAAGGATATACATCCTGTACTTTTCGCAAAGGCTGATACTAAGGTCTCTGAAAGAACACTTCTTCTCACAGAATTCTTCAAAATGGAGTCGGGCACAGATATATTTCTGACTGTGATAGTCTCCGTTTTCATGAAAATACTCAAGAAAATCTCCATCCAGATTGTCTTTTGCCAGGAAACTGAAATCCCGTCGTACCAACTGAATGTAACGCTCGCACTTGATGTTTTCTGCTACTTCTTCAACTGTTTGGTTGTATTTCTTTTGGGCTGTATTGGCAGGATTGACATAAAGATCTAAATTCAGAAATTCATATTTGATTTCTTTCCCCCTTACATCTTTGATGGGTGGATTGAACTGAAGATAAATAGACTTTTTCTTGCCGTCAGCCTTTGTTTTATAACGCAATGCAACCCTATACATGGCTTTCCCTCCATCTGATTTCTTGTTCAATATCCTTTTTGCAATAATAGTCTGTATAGGCTATGCATCTCACCTTAACCATATGTTTGGCAACAAGTGTCAACAGTTCCTTGGCGTCAATGTTGAGGTGAGTCGTAATTTCATCAATGGTCAGCCACTGGGCATATCTGATTCGTTCGATGTCCCAGGCTGTTTTACAATCGGTTTCATCAAATCTTCTATTTAGTCCTAAATAATATGATTGGATTTGATAGCGTTCTGCGAAATTTAGAATCCAAGAACGGCTCATTCCTATATAGGCCATCAATCCTTTGAGAGAATACGAGCTTCGGCCAATTGGAGAGTTGGGTACTAACGGCAGAGCTGAATACCACTTGATGAAGTCCTTATTGGTAATCACTAGGTTATTCAAACACCGTTCACTTTTTATCTTGCCTGTTTGAACCAGTTTGTGGATATACTGGCGCGTATATCCTGACAATGTAGCTGCTTCGCTAATACTTAGGAAGCCTTTTGAAACTACATCTTTCCATTCTTCCTCTTTCAGCAGGATGAATGGATCATAATAATGCTTTGAAGAATTATAATTCATATTATATATACGGCTACTTTAGTGTAGCTCCTATATAATAGTAAGTTTGTCAACACCCCCTAATTTGAGTATCAAATAGCAGCAACTCTTTTTCTTATTTGTCTTTATTTTGCTGTGATTATTTGCAGGATATATTGTAAGTTATTGATTTGTAGCTAGTTGCGTCTTTGTGTTTGTTTCTTTGTGTTTGTTTGTAATGTGTTGATTATCAGCGCTTTATGATGTCTATTTGCCGATGCAAAAATGTTGAAATATATTTTGTAGCACCATATCATTCGTCACCTCCCCCGCGATGTCGCTCAAATGGAAGATGCACTCCCTGATGTCCTGGGCCACGAAGTCCCCTGAAAGATTGTTTGCCAATCCCTGTTGTACGCGTCCGATGGCTTCTAAAGCATGCGTAAGGGCTTCGTAATGGCGGGCATTGGTCACTATCACGTCGTTCTGGGTTATCGTAGGCAGATTGGCGGCGGCTATAAGTTTCTTCTGAAGCACATCCGTATTTTGCCTTTTCTTGGCGGAAATAAAAATACATTCGGCGTCAGGAATGATGGAAGAGGCCGCAGACAGCACCTCATCAGAATGAGTCGTGCCCAACAAATCCGCTTTGTTGAATACCAATATCAAATGCTTTCTTTCCAGACGCGGAAGTATCTGCCCCGATAGCTGATTCATTTGCGAGGTTGCGTCCGTTGCATCAATCATCCAAAGCACGATCTCCGCTTGTTCCAGTTTTTGGAACGTGCGCTCTATGCCCAGACTCTCAATCGTATCATTGGTTTCGCGGATACCTGCCGTGTCAATGAAACGGAAAGTAATGCCGCCGATATTGGTCGTATCTTCAATCACGTCGCGCGTAGTGCCGTGAATGTCGCTCACGATAGCCTTGTCCTCGTTCAGCAATACATTGAGGAGCGTTGATTTCCCGGCATTCGTTTCGCCGATGATGGCTACCGGTACGCCGTTTTTGATCGCATTTCCTACGCTGAACGAATGTACCAGTCGGGAAATAACCCCCTCGATATGATCCGCCAATCGGCAAAGCTCCGTTCTGTCCGCAAACTCCAACTCCTCATGGTCGCTGAAATCCAGTTCCAGCTCAATCAGTGAAGTGAAGTGTAGCAACTGGTTGCGTAGCTCCGTAAGCTCCTTGCTGAATCCGCCACGCATCTGGCTCATGGCAAGGCGGTGGGTGGCGGCAGATGAAGAAGCAATCAGGTCCGCCACGGCTTCGGCCTGACTCAAATCCATCTTGCCATTGAGAAAGGCGCGTTGCGTGTATTCCCCCGGTCCCGCCAGGCGGCAACCGTGCTTGATGAGCAATTGCAAAACCTGTTGCAAGATATAGCTCGAACCGTGGCAGGTGATCTCCGTACTATCTTCGCCCGTGTAAGAGTGCGGGGCGCGAAACAGGCTGACAAGAACCTCGTCGATGATTTCCTCTCCATCGTGTATCTTCCCGAAAGTCAGTGTATAAGGTTTGCAATCCGCCAGCGTTTTACCGGATTTTGCCGGGGTGAAAATGCGGCTGGTGATACGAATGGCGTCCGCTCCTGAGACGCGAATGCTTCCGATTGCTCCTCCTTGGGCCGTGGCAATGGCACAGATGGTATCCTGATTCATCATAAAAATTGTTATTTGAGTTGCAAAGATAGCCTTTTGGGGTAAAAAAAAGAACGCGATTGTATATTACTTACTCTTTTTTATTACATTTGCTCAATTTTCGTAGCCTTTACATGATACACTTTGTTATTATGGCGCAAGACAAAATAAAAATGCATGATTCCGCTTCTCATACTACCGGGAAAGACGAGAACACGGAACTACTGAAAGAGAAATTATTGAAGGTCAACTCCGTTCTGGCTGCCCATCAAATTGCTCTCTGGGAGATAAATATCAATACCCTGGAGTGCACTTTCACTCAGGAATATTTCGAAAGTTTAGGCTTGGATAAAGTCGGCATCCGTTATCAGAATTTGGAAGAGTTCTGTAGCTTTGTGCATCCCGATGATAAGCATTTGGTGTCGTTGGAGGGCTTTCAAAAGAAATTGGATGGCTTTGATGAGTCCAATGTCTTACGGGTGCGTTGCGTAGGCGCGCATGGCGAAATAGTCTGGTTGGAGGACCACCTCTTATCTGTAGAGAAAGATAAAAGTGGAAATCCGGAAAGGCTCTTATGCTATACCGTGAACGTCACCGGGCAGTGCGAACGCGAAGCACACATATCGCGCGTGGAAGAGCGAAACCGGAAGATAATACAGGCATTGCCTGAATTTATATTTATTTTGGATCAGGATTTCTTCATCACCGACGTGTTAATGTCTTCTGACACCATTTTGCTCCATCCCGTTGAACAGCTACGGGGAGCGGACGGGCGCACCATCTATTCTCCCGAAGTCAGCGACCTGTTTCTACGGAACATACGTCAATGCCTCGAAGACGGGGAGTTGAAGGAGATAGAGTATCCCCTGGATGTGGATGATTGCGAAAGGCATTATTTCCAGGCACGCATCGCTCCGTTCGAAGATAATAAAGTGATGGCATTGATACACGATATCGGTGACAGGGTGCAACGCTCCAATGAACTCATCGAGGCGAAGCAACGGGCAGAAGAGGCCGACCGTATGAAATCGGTGTTCCTGGCCAATATGAGCCACGAAATCCGCACTCCTTTGAATGCTATCGTGGGATTCTCTGAAATCATAGCTTTGACGGAAGATGAAGTGGAGAAAGCCGAATACCTGAACATCATCCAGAAGAATAGCAACCTGTTGTTGCAACTCATAAATGACATTCTGGACCTTTCCCGTATCGAGTCGGGAAAATCGGAAATGAACTTCCAGTTGGTCGAAATGACCGGACTGATTGACGAAGTGGAGAAAGTGCATCGCCTGAAAATGAAAACGGGCATCCGACTGAATGTGATACGTCCCGATGAGGAAATCTGGATTATGGTGGACCGGAACAGGATTACGCAAGTGCTGTTCAACTTCCTCTCCAATGCCATTAAGAATACCCATGAAGGGGCCATCACCCTGGGGTTGGAGGTCTGCGGAGAATGGTTGAAGGTGTATGTAACGGATACCGGTTGCGGCATTGCAAAGGAGAAATTGCCCTTGATTTTCAACCGTTTTGAAAAGCTGAACGATTTTGTTCAGGGCACGGGTCTGGGGCTCCCCATCTGCCAGAGCATCGTGGAGAGATTGGGAGGAAAGATTTCCGTAGAGTCCGAAGTAGGAGTGGGGAGCACTTTCGTGATGACCCTTCCTTACCGCCAGTTTGTGTTGGGAGCGGATGGTGAACCTGTTGAAATCAATGCCCACGTAGAGCGAAGATCAGACGGCAGGAAGAAAATTCTGATAGCCGAAGATACGGAGTCTAACTTTATGCAGATAAACATTTTGCTGAAGAAGGACTATACCATTTCGTGGGTTACCAATGGCGAAGAGGCCGTAAATAGTTTCTTGCGCGAGCGTCCCGACCTGATATTGATGGACATCCGCATGCCGGTGATGAACGGTATTCAGGCTACGGAAAAGATACGTACCGTGGACATCGATCTGCCTATCGTTGCGGTGACGGCCAATGCTTTCCTGATAGAACAACAACAAGCATTAGCCGCCGGATGCAATGATATTATTGCCAAACCATATACTTACGAAAGATTGAAGGAAACAATCATCAAGTATATTTGAGTGGGTGTTTCTTAAATTCTGTCCAGTACGGTTTTTATCAAAGTGTCAATCGTATTCTTGTAGCCCGTATTGGCTTCTTTAATCAACCGGTTGGCTATGACCATGCATACCGTGGTCGCCTTATGTCCCATCAGGCGGCTCAAACCGGCCAGTGCGGAGCTTTCCATCTCGAAGTTCGTAATGCGATAGCCATTGTATTCAAAGTTCTCGATCTTTTCATTTTGCTTCGGGTCGGCCAGCGGAATGCGTAGTTCGCGTCCTTGCGGGCCAAAGAAACCACCGGCGGCAATCGTTACACCGCGTACCATATCGTCTCCGGCAATGCGCTCTATCAGTTCGGCATTGGCGTCGATCACGTACGGAGCAGGTGCGCACATATTCCCTGACCATCCCATGTGGTTCAGGAATGCACGTTCAAATGGCAAGTCGCACACTTCATTGCGCCCTGAATAGAAGTTCAGCAGGCCATCGAAACCAATGGACTTTTGCGAGCAGATAAATGTACCTACGGGCGTATTCGGTTGCAAACCGCCACAAGTACCGATGCGTACCAGTTCTAACTGGCGAAGTTGGGGCTTTTCTTCACGTGTGTTGAAGTCGATGTTGGCCAAGGCGTCCAGTTCGTTCATCACAATATCGATGTTGTCGCAACCAATACCCGTAGAAACCACCGTGATGCGTTTGCCCTTGTAAGTACCTGTAATGGTTTTGAACTCGCGGCTTTCCACTTCACATTCTTTATTCTCAAGGTGTGAGCCTACCAGTGCCACTCTGCCCGGGTCGCCCACCAGGATTACTTTGTCTGCCAGCCACTCAGGCTTTACGTGCAGATGAAAAACTGAACCGTCATCATTGATAATAAGTTCGGAAGATGCAAAATACTTTTTCATATTCTGGATTTTTGGGTTGATACGTTTATAAATAGAAAACGCCGGAACGGGGTTACTGTTCACCGGTTCCGACGTTTTTCTGGGGCAATAATTCTACCGGTTATTTACTCAACGGCTGGTTTGAGTTGTTTCCCGATGGTTTGGCTATGGTTTCGCGCATGGAAGTATCAGCTTCGATGTTCTTCATCCGATAATAATCCATGATGCCTAGGTTGCCGTTACGGAATGCTTCTGCCATGGCCTTAGGTACTTCGGCTTCTGCCTCGATCACCTTGGCGCGTGCTTCCTGAGCTTTCGCCTTCATTTCCTGTTCGCTGGCCACGGCCATTGCACGGCGTTCCTCAGCTTTGGCTTGGGCGATATTCTTATCTGCATTTGCCTGGTCTATCTGCAAAGCCGCACCGATGTTCTTACCTATATCGATATCAGCGATATCAATGGACAGGATTTCGAAAGCCGTACCGGCATCCAGACCTTTACGGAGCACAAGTTTGGAGATTGAATCCGGGTTTTCCAATACTGACTTGTGGTTTTCGGACGAACCGATGGAAGATACGATACCTTCGCCTACACGGGCCAGGATAGTGTCTTCACCGGCACCACCCACCAACTGGCGGATATTGGCGCGTACCGTTACACGGGCTTTGGCTATCAACTGGATACCATCTTTTGCTACGGCGGTCACCGGAGGAGTATCGATCACTTTCGGGTTTACCGACATCTGAACGGCTTCGAACACATCACGTCCGGCAAGGTCGATTGCGGTAGCCATCTGGAAGGATAATTCAATATTAGCTTTAGAGGCAGATACCAAGGCGTGTACCACTCTTTCTACGTGTCCACCGGCCAGGTAGTGAGCTTCCAGCTCGTCGCGGGTAATGTTGCTCAATCCAGCTTTGTGTGCTTCAATCATACCCGGTACAATGATGTAGGGAGGTACGTTACGGATACGCATTAAAAACAATTGCACCAATGAAATCCTGACTCCCGAAACTTTGGCGGACAACCATAGGAAGAAAGGAACATAGTGGAAGAACAGTACGATGAAGATAATGCCTCCTATCACAAGAAAGGCAGTTAGGTACATAGTGTCTACGTTCATGATTTATAAGATATTAAGTGTGAATATTAGTCTTTTTTCTTTTCTACCATGATAACGCCGTCCGTAATACGGTTTACAATGATAGGGGTTTTTTCATTCAGGAATCCGTCCATGGATTTCACTTCCACGATGTTGCCGTCTATTTCGGCATTGCCGATCAGTGCCAGGCGTGTAATGGCCACACCCGTATCGCCTACTTTTACTTGATCCGCGGCCGTACGGTCCACCTTCGATGTGATATTCTTCTTCAACGCCACTTTATCCAAGGTCTTGGAGCGCATGAAGAGTATCAATGAGCCTATGCAGGCTATTGCCGATACACCGAGCGTGATAAAACCAGCCGTTGTACCCAGATAGGCAAAGGCATAGTAGTTGGCATAGATCATGCAAGCTCCGGCCAGAATTCCGGCTATGCTGATGCCCGGGATGACGAACAGTTCTACCAAGAACAGGATAACCGCCGCAACAATGAGTACAATGATGATAAGTATGTCCATAGTTTTCTATTTAAAGGATTGTTTTTCTGTATTACGCACTTCAATGGCGGCCTTCTCCAATTCACCTGATAATTGTTGTATCTGCTTTTCCAGGTCGAGTATGGCGGGAGCCAGTTTGGCTTTATCGCTTTCCTTGGCGCGAGAGTACAAGGAACGTTGCTCTTCCAATTTGTTTTGCTGCTGTCTGAAGCTTTTCTCCAATTGGCGGTATTTGCTGAATAAGCTCTTGGCCTGGGGTGATTTAAAATCACTCCATTGATAATACGTAGTGTGGTCATCAATTACAAATTCAAAGTCATAGCTCCGTTCGGCTTGTGGCTTTTCACTGATAGCGGCTTGCAGGCGGCGTTTGGCATCAGATACTGTATTTTGATCTACCCATGTATCTTTCAGGGAGTGAATTTGAGCAAGTCGGACAACTTTTTTCTTGTCCATAGCTTCATAGTTATACACCCGTTTGGAAGAGTTGGGAATAAATACGTAAATACATACTTTCCCTTCCGGTTGGTAGCGATCGGAAGCAAACCATCCGAGGTTGTTAAACTCGTCGATGGCAAACATATAGTCGTTATAGGGAGAATTGAATGGCATGCCCACATTCTCCGGAGTCAGATAAGTGTTGGTATTCGTATTGTAGCGGGTAACGAATATGTCGTATCCACCTATTGAATTCTCACCGTCGGCGGCATAGTAGATAGTTGCACCATCCGTTAATACGTACGGATAATTGGCGTTGATGGAGTCGTTGATGCTACCGGGCAATAGGCTGCCTTTACTCCATTCGCCTTGCATCTTGTTGCGGGCAAGGATGCTGAGTTTGCCATCAGGCTGGCGTTCACCGTAATAAATCTTATTACCGAGTTCAGTTTCGTATACAGTAGCTTCTACTTCTTCTTTATTCTGGAAGAAATCGTTGTACGTGAATAATTTACCGGATTCCGGACTGATTTTATAAGCTTCCAAAAAGCGGTCTTTATCCACTACGATACTATCGATAATGCACACTTCTTCAATACCTTTCAGCATGCGGAGATTGGTCTTGCTCTTTTCCAGAAGTTTTTCAGCTTCTGCGGTAGACCTTTTTCGTTTGGAAAGATCACTGATATACTCTTCGTAACACTTGATGGCATCTTCAAAACGATACAGGTCGTTATAATTTCGTGCCAGATACAGTTGTCCGCTGGGGATACGTTTCTTAACGGCTGTTTCCAGGTATTTCAGGGCTACGTCAGGTTCTCCTGTTTCCAAGCAGCATACACCGTACCATAAATTATAATTTCCGTTTGCCGGTTGTGTCCTGACGAATTTTTTGAAAACGGGTTTGGCTTTCTCGTACTGCCCCTTGTTGTAAAAAGCTTTAGCTTGTTCCAACGTCTGTGCCGATGCACCGACTAATACGAGACAAAATAGAAGGAGTAAAATATATCTCTTTTTCATGCTAGTTATCCAACTTACAAATTCGAATGTTCAAAAATACAAATTAATCGGGAATAATGCTGCTTTCCGTTATTCTATTATGTTAATTCTTCTTTAAATCATTCTTTTCTCTTACTTTTGCAGGACAAAGAGTAAAAGAGCTATAAGCTACATGAGCTACGAGCTACAAGTAGTTGCGTAACGTCCGCATGGGACTTGTAGCTCTTAGCTTGTAACTCGTAGCTTTGAATTATTATGGCGCAATTTACTGAAGAAGAGAAGACCATCCGCCGCATAGAAAAGCGGTTTAGTAAGGGACTGGTAGAATATGGGCTGATAGAGGATGGGGATAAAATCCTCATCGGACTTTCCGGTGGCAAAGACTCTTTGGCGTTGGTGGAATTGTTGGCAAAGCGCGCCCGTGTCTTTAAGCCCAGATTCTCCGTGGTTGCCGTTCATGTGGTTATGAAGAATATACCTTATCAGAGTGATTTAGCATATCTGCGTGAGTATGTTGAGTCGTGGAATATCCCTTTCGTACTGTATGAGACGGAGTTCGATGCAAGTACGGATACGCGTAAGTCACCTTGTTTTCTTTGTTCATGGAATCGGCGTAAGGCGTTGTTTACTGTTGCCAAGGAACAAGGTTGTAATAAAATAGCATTGGGACATCACATGGATGATATTTTGGAAACATTATTGATGAATATCACTTTTCAGGGCGCGTTTAGTTCCATGCCTCCTCGTTTGGTAATGAAGAAGTTTGATATGACGATTATCCGTCCGATGTGTTTGGTACATGAGTCTGATTTGCTGGAACTGGCACAGATAAGGGGATATCGGAAACAGGTGAAGAATTGCCCTTATGAAGCGCAATCTCATCGAAGCAATATGAAAGACATTTTGCATCAACTGGAAGAAATGAATCCGGAAGCTCGTTATAGTCTTTGGGGAAGTATGGCAAATGTTCAGGAAGAGCTTCTTCCTAAAAAAGTTAGTAATTTAGATTAATTAATTATCGCTTAAATATTCATAACTGAAATGAAAGGTCTTTATACGATTCTGCTTTTAATTGTCTCCAATGTCTTTATGACTTTTGCCTGGTATGGTCATCTGAAGTTGCAAGACATGAAAATTATTACAAACTGGCCGCTTTATGCTATCATTTTGTTTTCGTGGAGCATCGCTCTTGCGGAATATTTCTGCTTGGTTCCGGCCAACCGTATTGGGTTTATAGGCAATGGCGGTCCTTTTTCATTGATACAGTTGAAGATAATTCAGGAGGTGATTACTCTTATTATTTTCACTGTATTTACTACTGTCCTTTTTAAAGGTGAAAGCCTGCACTGGAATCATTTTGCGGCATTCATTTGCCTGGTATTGGCAGTGTATTTTGTATTCTATAAATGATAATTTAGCGGTGAATGGGTACGCGGACGACGCGGGATAAGGCGGACGAACGCGGAGTTTGAAGGCTGCGCTGTGCTGCATTTTTTAGACGCGGATTACGCGGATAACGCGGATTTTAAAGGCTGCGCTATGTTTACTGCATCTTATCCGGATGGAAAAAAAGAGATCCGCGTAATCCGCGTAATCCGCGTCTGAAAAATTACTTGTATGCCGAAGGGAAACCTTGCTCCAGCGCTACGCTGGTAAATTATCATTTTTTTGTTATAAACCGTTCCATTCCTTTCGTATAGTACGTTTGAAGTTTTCCATTCCCATCCGTATAAATGAAGCACGCATCAATATCCGGATGAGCATTGGCAAAACGTTCCGCTTCTTCCAATCCCATTACCATGAATGCGGTGGCATAAGCATCAGCGCTCATACAGTCTTTGGCTACTACAGTGGCAGATAAGATATTGTGTTGTACGGGATATCCTGTTCTTGGGTCTATGGTATGTGCATATTTCTTTCCGTCTCTGTAATAGAAGTTGCGATAATTGCCTGAGGTTGCAATGCCTACATCCGTTACATTCAGTACTGTTTGTAACTCCTGATTAATGGACAGTGAATCATCAACCGGCTTATTGATTCCAATGCGCCATAGTTCTTTCTTGGGATTTTCTCCCCGTGCTACGATCTCTCCGCCTATATCTACCATGAAATTCTTGATGCCTTTCTTTGCAAGAAACTGCGCTATTACATCCACTGCATATCCTTTGGCTACTGCACTACATGAGAGCATCATACGCTGATCCAGTTTCACCACTTTACCTTCTTCCGACAGAGCCACTTTCGTATATCCTGTAATTTCCAGCAGGCTGTCTATCATAGCGGAGTCAGGAAATGCGCCTTTCTTGAAACCAAACCCCCAAGCATTGGCCAGTGGAGCAACCGTAATATCGAATGCACCATTCGTTTCTTTGGATATTTCCATACTACGACGGAATACATTTGTAAAGAAGGTATCTGGTACAATATCCTCATTCCGATTGATTCGTGTAATTGTGGCCGTATCATTGAAGGGAGATAGCGAACCGTCAAATCTCTTCAATTCTTCATCGATTTCAGCTTTCAGATCATCGTCATATTGATAAGTTATATTATAAACTGTGCCGAATATCAGTCCGTTGACTGTATAATAAGGTTGCGTACGGTTATGACGTGCAAGTATCCAAATTGTTCCCAATACAAGCAGGGCAATCCATAAGAAATTTCTCTGTACTTTCTTTTCCATAAGCGAAATTTAACTGAAGAACAAATGTTCTATTAATATTTTTGTGCCGATGATAATCAGGATAATACCTCCCCAGAGTTCTGCCCGCAACTTTCGTGCAATGCCGCAACCAAAACGGATACCGAACAGTAATCCGATGAGGGACATAACGAAAGATACGAAACCGATGATAGAAATGGGTGCCAGTATTTCCGAGAAATCCCGCATCCCCAGAAATGCAAATGAGACACCAATGGCCAGTGCATCTATACTGGTTGCAACGGCTAATGCGAGCACTACTTTCAGACTTTTCGGGTCATACTCTTTTTTGCAATCTTCGTCTTTGAAAGACTCTCTGACCATGCGTCCGCCCAGGAAAGCAAGGATGATGAACGCAATCCAATGATCCAGACTTTCTATTAGGTGGCTGAACGTGCTGGCACCTATCCATCCGAGGAGTGGCATGATAGCTTGGAATAATCCAAAGAAAAAAGCCATGGTCAGCATGGGCCGCCACAGCGTACGTTTCAGAAGAATACCACTGGCTATGGAAATTGCGAAACAGTCCATCGCGAGTCCCACAGCAAGAAGCCAAATCTCTAATCCGTTCATAGTTTAATAGGGTAGTTTATATGTGATTGTATAGGTTACGCCCATGGTGTTAGAGCCATATTTGCCGAATCCGGGTACATACCACGGATCACCGTATTCTCCGGTTGATGAACTTGTACGGAATTTGAAGCGCAATCCCCAGCCCATGTAGAACTGTTTCCAGATATGTGCGCGTATGCCAACGCAGAATTCAAACCATTGCATTGAACCTTTCATTCCTTTATGGTTGAATGGTACGCTTCCTCCCCAGATACCATCCATTTGATTGGGGTTTCCGATACTTCCGTCAAAAATAGGATCAGTCACAGGGAGAGTTGTTATATCATACTTGAAACTACTCATTGCATAACGTAAACCGACAAACAGGAAATTATCGAATTTCTTCTTATAAAGAGCGTTGTAGTTCATACCGATACGGAAATAAGGTGCATTACTTTTGTAATTCGTTCCGTTATCATTCCATGCGTCGGTGCTGCCATATCCAAGTTCCACTATCGGGAAGAAACGGTTTTTAAGGTTGACGTCGACAGCTACTTCCGAGCTTAAGAAATCACCTCCCAGAACTTTGCTTCCGATTCCCCACAGGTCTACACTGACAGTCACGCCATTGTATAGCGGGAAGACATTCTCATCCGCTTCTTTCTTTTCCTCCTTCTTGGGTGGATTGGAAGCGGGAGGCCGGTTGCTGTTCTGTGCCTGTACCGGAAGCCCTGTCAGCAAGAAAAATGCCAGACTAAGGCTGAGGATAAAAGAGCTTAAGATTTTCCGTTCCATAAATGCTTACTTCTTTTTCTTGAATATATATGGAGTCAAGTAGATAGCGACTGTACGCTCCGCCTGTGATGCTTTGTTTCATCTGATAGCCACAATCCATTGACAGGAAATAGGGCGTATTCTTTTGATAGATAATAATAGTGTCTTTTTTAATCTTGGGATCTTTGCTATAGTGAAATATCAATACGGTAGAATCTGCTGTATAGCGCAGAGGCAATGATAGCGAATGTACTCTTTTCTGATTGTTAAGAATGACGGAGTCCGTATCGAAAGCTGTAATAGTCAGTGAGTCGAGTGTATCGTTGAGCACTCTTTTACTTTCCCTGTCCACCGTATATAGATAACATTCCATCATCGGACGTGCATTCATGGAGCAATCTTCTTCTTCTGAACAAGAAGAAACGATACTGATGATGGGATAAGCAATCAGACAAAGCAATATCAGTTTTACTAATTTTTTCATAGTCTATATTGTTTTTTCTATTTGATATTTATTTCGTTCAGGAGCGTTACGCGAAATCAGTTCGCCAAGGAAGCCTGCAAGGAACAGTTGAGTTCCGATGATCATGGCGGTCAGTGACAAGTAGAAGTAGGGAGAGTCCGTAACCAGGCGGTAAGGCATTCCGTTATACATATTATACAGTTTCGTGATTCCTACAATAATTACTGAGATAAAGCCGAAGATGAACATCAGTGAACCGAGCAACCCGAAAAAATGCATGGGTTTTACTCCGAAGGCTGACAAGAACCAGAGTGAAATCAAATCCAGATATCCATTGAAGAAACGGTTTAAACCGCCGAACTTTGTCTTTCCGAATTTACGTGCCTGGTGCTGAACTACTTTTTCTCCGATCTTTTTGAAACCGGCATTTTTGGCGAGGTAGGGGATATAGCGGTGCATTTCTCCGTACACTTCGATGTTCTTCACCACATCCATTTTGTAGGCTTTCAATCCACAGTTAAAGTCGTGCAGGTTCTTGATGCCCGACACTTTACGAGCTGTTGCATTGAATATTTTTGTAGGAATGGTTTTTGAAAGTGGGTCGTAGCGTTTCTTTTTCCATCCGGATACCAGATCATAGCCGTCTTCCGTAATCATGCGGTACAGTTCGGGTATTTCGTCCGGGCTATCCTGCAAATCTGCATCCATGGTGATGACTACATCTCCCTGTGCCTTCTCAAAGCCACAGTACAATGCCGGCGATTTGCCATAGTTACGGCGGAACTTGATGCCATGCACGGTATCTGATTTTCGGCTTAGTTCTTCGATAATTTGCCAGGAACGGTCGGTACTTCCGTCATTTACGAAAATTACTTCGTATGAAAAACCATTGGCTTTCATTACCCGTTCAATCCATGCGTACAGTTCCGGAAGTGATTCTTCTTCATTATATAAAGGAACGACAACTGAAATATCCATCTTGTGATTTATGATTTATGAATTATGAATTAGGGTTGAAATCACATCTGCTTTTTTACTTTATCACTCATTTTAATGATTCATCTTTATCTTCCGCCTATATGCTCTGCCGGTGGGCGCTTCATGACAAACAAGGCGGTGGGGATAGCAAGTAATGATCCGTAGAATACATTCTGAGACATCAGTTGCATGGTGATATCTGTTGGAGATAGCGAACGCATCGCACTTATAATTTCTTTAAACTGCTCTACATAGGCATCCATCCCCGGTATGGTATGACTGGTCAGGCTGTTCAGTAAGCTTTCGTATGTATTTAGCACAAACCCTTGATCAATAAAACGGAAATATACATAATGAGCTACCGCTGTAAGCAATGCGGCAAACATATACATAAATACAGTGAAAATCCACGCGTGAAGAAAACTGATGGCACCACCGCAAACTTGGTTACGGTACATTCGTACATAATAATACGCCATAAAAGGCACGCATAGAGTTAGTCCTGCAAAGAGGAAAAATAGGAACGGTGTAGTTAACCCTAAAGGAAATAAAATGAACTTCAAAATCCAAAATCCTCCCAGGTAAGTGCCGAATAACATGGCATATCGTTGTAAGTAACCTTTGTTCTCTGTCATCTTTCATTAGGAATAATGGCGCAAAGGTATAAATAATATTGTTTGTAACCCCCGTATTCTTGTTAAAGTTGAAAAAAGTTTGGGCAAAGTATTGCAGGTTTAATAAAAATGCATACCTTTGCACCCGCAAACGAAAATACGGGTAAGTCCTATACGGCCAGCTCCCTTCGAATCCTCCAGGGCTTGATCGCAGCAAAGGTGGTTGGTTGTAGCGGCGCGATATAGTAAGCTTACCCACCCGCCTCTTTAGCTCAGCTGGCCAGAGCACGTGATTTGTAATCTCGGGGTCGTTGGTTCGAATCCGACAAGAGGCTCAAAGAAAAGGAGATATGTTCTGACAAGAATGTATCTCTTTTTTATTTGTTTTTTACGAAAAAAGTAATAGCTTTGCTCTGTAAAATCTAATATTATGATACGAAAACAACCTTATACCTTCTATGTATTCTTCGTTTTTCTCTTTCTGATCCCTTTTGGTAAGGCGTTTGCCGGTTGGAACAACTTCATTGTAAACTTTGATAAAAGCCTTTATGGGAAAGGTCCCCAGACTTGGCAAATAGCTCCTTATGATGACCATTGGGTGTATTTTGCCAATAAAAACGGCATGGTGCAATTTGATGGTAATGTGTGGAAAGTATTTCCGTTAAATAACTTCTCGGATGTGCGTTCCGTATTGGCATCCACTATTCAGAAAAGAATCTATGCCGGTGGTATTAATGAATTTGGCTATTACGAACCGGCGGAAGACGGCGAACTGATTTACCACTGCATGTCCGATACGCTTGACAATTCTGTTCGTATGCTTGGCAATGTGTGGGGAATCCATGAGGCGGATAATATCCTTTATATACAAGGCGATGACCGTGTAGTGAAATATCTGAATGGAAAATATACCGCTATCGAAATGAATGCCAAGATCGACTGTTCCAATATGGTGAACGGTATCCTCTATATAGGTACCGATCGTGGTGTGTGGGTACTGGTCGGAAATACTTTCTTTCCATTGCAGGGTGCGGATTCCCTGGCTTCCAATCGTATCCGTGGAATCATTCCACATAAGGGTGGGGGAATCATCATCGTGACGGCGTATGACGGTCTGTTTTATTATAATGGCCGTACCATTGCTCCTTTTATTACCGGTGCAGAGGACTTTATGCGTGAGAACGAAGTTTTTTGTGTGGCTGCTCAAGATGATAAGATAGCTTTGGGAACTATTCATAAAGGCTTATTACTGATAGATTGCGCTACCATGGATGTGAAATACTTCAACGAGAATAACGGACTGCGTAATAATACGGTGCTTTCCGTAGCCTTCGACGGCCAGGGAAACTTGTGGGCGGGTTTGGATAGTGGTATTGATCATGTTTGTCTGAGCTCTCCTTTTACCAATTTGTATTCATATCCTTATTCTTATGGTACGGGCTATGCGGCGGCTGTTGAGAATGGCTATTTGTATCTGGGTACCAATCGGGGGCTTTATTATACTTCTTATCCGGTGAAGCTGAACGGTAGTTTACCGGATATTCATCCCGTTCCTCAATCCAGTGGTCAGGTGTGGAACCTTTGTAAAATTGGTGATGATCTGTTTTGTCTTCATGATCGTGGAATTTTTCAGATTAAAGGTACAAGTATACATAGAATCACGGATATTACAGGTGCCTGGTGCTGTCAAGAGGTTATGGGGCGACCCGATCGTATGTTTGTAGGGGTGTATAATGGCATTTATCTTTTGGAGAAGAAAGCGGGCGAATGGCATATGCTTTGTAAGATCGAAGGATTTGTTGACTCAAGCCGTTTGTTTGAGCAGGAGTCTGCCAGGATTCTATGGGTTCATAATTCCGGCATTATCACCCGTGTGGAGTTGAGTGAGGATTTAACCCGTCAGATCAGTGTAAAATCCTATGGTGTGGCAGAAGGTTTTCCGGTTGAGCGTGATATTTATGTAGCTAAAATAGAAGGCCGTGTTTATTTTGCCACTTCCCATGGTATTTATAAATATAATATTCACAAAGATATGATGGAGCCTTGCAACGATATGAATAATTTGTTGAATGGCACTGCTCCCTATACGCGTCTATTGGAATATCATGACCGGCTCATCAGTCTGAGCCCTTATGAAATCTGTATAGCTAACCTGGGGACTTATAAGAGGGGAGCCAATACCAGTATCAATTCCATTCCCCAATCTTTGCTTGAGTTGGTGCCGACGTATGCCATTGTTCCTTTATCGGATTCGCTTATGGTGATTCCGAATGAAGAGGGATTTGCCCTGTTCACGATTCCGGCGGTGAAGCACCGGCAAGATCTTGCCCATTCCGTATATATCCGGAATATGTATATTACCTATCCTAAAGATTCTTTGATATATACAGCTAATTTTCTAGGAAAGAAGCCGTCCCTCGCTATTAACTATACATCCAATTCGGTTCGGTTCGATTATAGTCTTTCTTTCTTGGCTTTTGGAGGAGATGATATTCGTTTTCAGTATCGTTTGAATGAAGGAGCATGGTCGGACTATACCACTGTGCATACCAAGGAATATAGTAATCTGTCCGAAGGTGATTATACTTTTGAAGTAAAAGCCATTTATCCAGACGGTACTACTTCATTGGATGAACTTTCTTTCCGTATTCTTCCGCCTTGGTATCGCAGTGTGCCCGCCTATGTCTTCTATTTCGTCCTTATGTTGTTGGGCGTCTGGTATATTTACCGCTGGGATGATGTACGTGTGAAACGGAGGAAGCAACAGGCAGTTGTGGAGAAAGATAAAGAATTGCATGAAATGGAGAAGGAGTTTGAGGCTGAAAAATCCCGGCGAGAGAAACAGATTATGCAATTGGAGAAAGAAAAGCTGGAGTACGACTTGCAGCATAAAAGCCAGGAGATGGCTAACCTGATGATAAACTTTGTCCGTAAAAACGAGATGTTGACGGAGATCAAATCGGAAATTTTCAAAGTGGCTTCCTCTCTGAAAGGGGAGGGCGCCCGTGAAGGTAAGCAGCTCCTTCTGATTATAAATGGTAAAATTGACTCTAACATCCAAAGTGATGAAGTGCTGAAACGCATCGAAGATCAGTTCGATTTGATTCATAACAACTTTATGAAACGCCTTCATGCCCGTCATCCCGATCTCTCAGATAATGAGCGTATGATGTGTGCCTATCTGAAAATGAATCTTTCCACTAAAGAGATTGCTCCTTTGCTGAATATCTCTGTTCGTGGCGTTGAAACTATCCGCTACCGGTTGCGCAAAAAGTTTGGTTTGGAACGTGAGGATAGTTTGACGGATTATTTAAGTAACAAGCTGTAGAGTAATCTTCTGCTTCAAGCTTTTTCCTTAAGTTTGAACTTACGGGGAGAAGGTGTACTTTTCGGTATTACTATGAGTAGGAAAAAGTTTCCTGTGGAGGAACCATTAGTTTCAAGGCATGAAACTACCAGTTTCTCGGTGTGAAACTACTGGTTTCAAGCGATGAAACTGTTTGTTTCACACCGGGAAACTGATTACCACCTATGGAGGGCCGTACTATCCCTCACTCAGTTGCTATTTTTATGCTTTTAATTCGTACTCTTTCACTGCCTTTTCTAGTCTTTCCAAAGGCAATTCTCCCGATTGTCTCCAAAGCTGTTCACCTTTTCTCATTAATATAAATGTGGGATACATTTCAATGGTGTAGAAATCAGCAAGGGCACTTTCCTGGTCGATATCCACTTGCACTACTTCAAGGGTTCCTTCCATTGCCTTTTTAAATTCTTCTACAATAGGCTGCATGCGTTTGCAATGCGGGCACCAGCTTGCGTAAAATTCTGCCATAACCCAGTCTCCATTGGCTAACTTTTCCCTGTTCCGTTCTTCACGGGCTTCTTTTTTCTCTTCCATGATGGTATGTTTTAAAATGATTGATTATACTTTGAACAATACGGGAAGAAAAAAAGTTTCTATCATTACAATTATTAATGCTATAAAAATTGCTACTTTTGTAAGCAAAAACACGAAAGGACAAATAATATGTCACACTTGGCTACTTTAATAAACGATTTGGCGTTGATACTGATTTGTGCAGGAATCATGACGCTATTGTTCAAGAAACTGAAACAGCCGTTGGTGCTGGGGTATGTGGTGGCAGGCTTTCTGGCCAGTCCGCATATGCCATATACTCCCTCGGTGATGGATACGGCTAATATACAGACTTGGGCGGATATCGGTGTAATATTCCTTCTGTTCGCGCTGGGACTGGAATTTAGTTTCAAGAAAATTGTAAAAGTTGGTGGAGCGGCTATCATTGCTGCCTGTACCATCATATTCTGTATGATTCTTTTGGGAATAACTGTCGGTACGGGCTTTGGCTGGCAGCGTATGGACAGCATCTTCCTGGGAGGTATGATTGCCATGTCTTCCACTACCATTATTTATAAAGCGTTCGATGATTTGGGAATGCGTAAGAAGCAATTCACCGGATTGGTGCTTAGCGTGCTGATATTGGAAGATATTCTTGCTATTGTCTTGATGGTGATGCTGTCTACCATGGCGGTAAGGCATAATTTTGAAGGTTCGGAAATGCTGGAAAGTATCGGAAAACTACTCTTCTTCCTGATACTTTGGTTTGTGGTCGGTATCTACCTGATACCCGAATTACTGAAGCGATGCCGCAAGTTGATGAGTGAAGAAACACTGCTTATTGTCTCCCTTGGACTTTGTTTCGGTATGGTGGTTATGGCAGCTCATACGGGTTTTTCTGCTGCATTCGGAGCTTTTATCATGGGTTCCATTCTTGCTGAAACGGTTGAGGCTGAGAGTATAGAACGGTTGGTGAAACCGGTGAAAGATCTTTTTGGTGCCGTATTCTTCGTGTCGGTAGGTATGATGGTGGATCCTGCGATGATTGTGGAATATGCACTCCCTATCATTGTAATAACACTGGCTGTTATTCTGGGACAGTCCTTGTTCGGTACGTTGGGTGTGCTGTTGGCCGGGCAGCCTTTGAAGACGGCTATGCAATGCGGTTTCAGTTTAACTCAGATTGGTGAGTTTGCTTTTATTATTGCATCGCTGGGGGTATCGCTCCATGTGACGAGTGATTTTCTGTATCCTATTGTGGTGGCAGTTTCGGTTATTACCACCTTTCTTACTCCCTATATGATTCGCTTTGCCGAGCCGGCTTCAAATTTCGTTGATACTCATTTGCCGGCAAAGTGGAAAAACTTCTTGTTGCATTACTCATCCGGTTCACAGACTATGAATCATGAGAGCCTGTGGAAGAAGTTTATTTTGGCTTTGACGCGAATCACTATTGTCTATTCCATAGTGAGCATTGCGGTTGTTGCGTTAGCTTTCCGCTTTCTTGTTCCGTTGCTTTTGGAACATATACCCGGAATCTGGGGGAAGCTGCTTGCCGCTTTCCTGACTATTCTGTTTATTGCTCCATTCTTGCGGGCTATTATGATAAAAAAGAATCATTCGGCTGAATTTGTAACTTTATGGAAGGATAGTCGGGGAAATCGTGCACCGTTGGTAGCTACAATCGTTATACGTATTCTGATAGCTGTATCTTTTGTGATGTTTGTGATAGCAGGCTTGTTTGAAGTCTCTGTTGGTTTATTGTTGGGTGTAGCTGTTTTATTGGTTACGATGATGATATTGTCCCGGCAACTGAAGAAACAGTCTATCATGATAGAGCGGAAATTCTTCCAGAATCTGCGCTATCGCGATATGCGGGCCGAGTATATGGGAGAGAAGAAGCCGGAATATGCAGGACGTTTGTTGTCCCGTGACTTGCATCTGGCGGATTTCGAAATCCCCGGTGAATCGGCATGGGCGGGAAAGACATTGCTGGAGCTTAATTTTGGAAAACAATTTGGCGTACATGTCGTCTCTATTCTTCGAGGAAAGAAGCGGATTAATATACCGGGAGCTTCCGTAAGGCTTTTCCCGGAAGATAAGATTCAGGTCATAGGTACAGATGAAGAACTGAACCAGTTTGGTACCGAAATGGAGAAAGCTTCTGCTCTGGATACGAATGTAGTTGAGAAGAGTGAAACTATCCTGCGTCAGTTCCGCGTGGATGAGCAATCAGAATTTCTGGGTAAGACGATGCGTGAATCCGGTATTCGTGAGAAGTATCATTGCCTTATAGTAGGGGTGGAGAGGGGAGAAGAAGCCTTGCATGCTCCCGATCCGCATGAGCCGTTTATGGAGGACGATGTGGTATGGGTAGTGGGAGAAAAAGCCGATGTGTATAAATTAGTCGGCCAAAAGAATGAAAATATCGACATGGAATAAAGATGGAAAGTTTATCTTTGTTCCGTAAACATAAATAATAAACCAAGAATATCATGAAAAGTGATCCGAAAGAATGTCTGTATTGTCAGAATAACGAGACGCTGCACAATCTGATGATTGAGTTTGCCGAACTGAGTGTATCCCGTGTGTTTTTGTTTAAGGAACAAACATACAGAGGACGTTGCCTTGTGTCTTACAAAGACCACGTCAATGATTTGAATGAATTGAGCGATGAGGATCGTAATGCTTTTATGGAGGATGTGGCGCGTGTAACTCGTGCCATGCAGAAAGCGTTTAATCCCGAAAAGATTAATTATGGTGCATATTCCGATAAGTTGTCGCATCTGCACTTTCATCTTGCTCCCAAATATGTAGATGGCCCCGATTACGGTGGTACTTTCCAGATGAACCCGGGAAAAGTATACTTAACGGATGCTGAATACAAAGAATTGATTGAGGCTGTGAAGAAAGAGCTTTGATAGTGATTAGGGGTGAGTGATTAGTGATTAACACCATGCGGCGTGTAGCTACTAATCACTCACCCCTAGTCGCTAATTAAAGTTTATTCAGTATTTTGTCCATTGCCCAATTAGTGAGCGTTGCGCTTGCTCCGTCGCAAGTGCAGATGGATTTGCCTAAAAGGTGGTCGACAACGGCTTGGATAAGCGGTTGTTGTACATGTTCCGGATTAGCTACCGGGATTTCTTCTCTTCCTTTTTCTGTGTGAAGGGCGATAGGATCGTAAGTAAATACAGAGAAACAGATCATTCCTTTGTCTCCTATCACTTCAATGCGGTCTTCGCGTGCGGAGTCGTGCGCTACGAAACACCAGGAACCACTACCTACCAATCCGTTATCAAATTGGAAGCATGCACTCAGAGTGTCTTCGGCAGGATAAAGTCCGCCGCGATTACTCTTATATCCACAGGCTTCGAGGATGCAACCGAACATGTTTTGTAATAAGTCAATCTGATGTGGGGCTAAATCATAAAAATAGCCGCCGCCGGCAATATCCGGTTGTACACGCCACGGGAGATTTTCTTTGTTGTAATCTAAGTCACGGGGAGGTTGGGCAAAACGAATTTGAACATTGATGACATTGCCTATGCTTCCATTCTCTATCAATTCTTTTACTTTGAGGAAGTAAGGCAGATAGCGACGGTAATAAGCAACGAAGCAGGGAACCCCGGTTTCATTGGAGATACGGTTGATGCGGCAGCACTCTTCGTAGGTTACGGCCATGGGCTTTTCTATATATACAGGCTTGCCGGCTTTCATTGCCATGATAGCATAAGTGGCGTGTGAAGAGGGAGGGGTGGCAATGTAGATAGCATTCACATCTTCATCGTCAATCAATTCCTGGGCATCATCATACCACTTTGGAATACCTCTTTCCTTAGCATAAGCTTTGGCTTTGGCGCCATCGCGACTCATGACAGCAATTACTTCCGAACCTTCCACCTTTTGGAAGGCGGGACCACTTTTATATTTGGTCACTTCTCCGCAACCAATGAATCCCCATTTAATCTTCTTTTCGCTCATAATGATGTAATGTGATTATCACTCTTTTTTATTCTTCCTCAAAATCGAATTCAAAATCAAAGTCGTCCATGAATTCGGGAGTTGTAAACTCTTCCAAAGTTCGTCGATCCTTTTTTGTGGGACGACCTGCACCTTTGGCACGGTCAATGAAACCACTGATACGGCTCATCTCCAGCAGTTCATACTGATCGGGAGTCGTAACGTTCTCCATCATTTCCGTAACGAGCTTTGCACCAATACGTTTCTCGATAGCTTGCAATACTTTGAAAGAGTAGGTCACAGGTGGTTTGCGCACTTGTATTATGTCGCCTGGTTTCACCGTACGGGCAGCTTTTGCTAATCCTCCATTGATGCTGATGCGTCCTTTCTTACATGCTTCGGCGGCAATGGTACGTGTCTTGAAAATACGTACAGCCCACATCCATTTATCTATTCTTGCTTCACTCATATCGTTCTTTAGTAGTTAGTAGGAAGTAGTTAACTACTATCTACTTCTTATTAAATTGGTTCATTGTAATATCAATTCCTGCCAGGCAGAAGCTTTTGATAATATCTCCTGCAGTCTTTAAGCGTTCGTCCATGGTCTTCCAGTCTTCGTCAGTGAAGTGACCCAGTACATAATCTATCTGACCACCTCGTGGGAACTCGTTGCCGATACCGAAACGGAGCCGGGCATAGTTCTGTGTGCCCAGGATGGCTGCAATGTGTTTTAGTCCATTGTGTCCGGCGTCGCTACCTTTTCCTTTCAGGCGCAGAGTACCAAATGGCAGAGCAAGATCATCTACTATTACTAACACGTTTTCCAATGGAATGTTCTCTTTCTGCATCCAGTATCGTACGGCATTTCCGCTGAGGTTCATGAATGTAGAAGGTTTCAGCAGTAAAAGCTGGCGTCCTTTCACGGATAGGGTAGTGGTAAAGCCGTAGCGGCCATCATTGAAAGTGACCCCTGCTGCTTTTGCCAATGCATCCACTACCATGAATCCTATGTTATGGCGGGTTTCGTGATAGTCAGGACCGATATTTCCTAATCCAACAATTAAGTATTTCATTTCTCTGAGAAATTATATTTTTCACCACGGGGTTGCGCTGAATTTCACGGAGTTTTTTCTTTAATAATATAATTCTGTGATGCTCTGTGTAACTCTGTGGTGAATAATTATAGAAACAAGGAACGCGGATTATCACAGCTTTCGCGGATTAATGAAATCTGCGTCTTCTGCGTTAATCCGCGTTCCGGAATGTGTCTTCTTGTGAAAGAGCTGATTAGTTGCCAGCAGCAGCGGCAGCACCTCTTGCAGCACGAGTCAACTTAACTGCGCATACAACAGCTTCTTTTGCATTCATCAATTCCAAACCTTCGAAGTTCAACTCACCAACTTTAACAGTCTTACCCAGACCCAGGTGAGCAACATTTACTGTCAGTTTTTCAGGAATAATGTTGTATAAAGCTTTTACTTTTAGCTTACGCATCTGCAATACCAGCTTACCACCGGCTTTTACACCTTCTGCTAAACCTTCCATCTGTACAGGAACTTCCATTACGATGGGTTTAGACTCGTCAATCTGATAGAAGTCAACGTGCAGGATTGTATCTTTTACCGGATGAAATTGGATATCTTTCATGATAGCGTTGATTTTCTTGCCGTCGATAATCAGGTCAACTACGTAGATGTGCGGAGTATAAACCAGGTTACGCAGACCATCAGCAGATACAGTGAAGTGGATGTTTTCACTTCCTCCGTAGAGTACGCAAGGTACACCGTTGTCTTTACGAATAGCTTTCAAAGCTCTTGCTTGTTCCGAAGAACGTTCTGCAATAGTT
>ENA-OYXO01000003-OYXO01000003.1-human-gut-metagenome-genome-assembly--contig:-NODE-3-length-181613-cov-27.624798_pt1 | contig 181613 bp, 152 predicted proteins | sample MGYA00244219_ERZ653425 | MGnify/ENA primary metagenome ERZ653425 (study PRJEB26926, sample SAMN06164965) | human gut metagenome | biome: ENVO:00009003; feature: ENVO:2100002; material: ENVO:00002003... | reverse complement strand
ATGAATCACAGAAGTCAGATGCTTCAGAAAGTGCTAACGCTTCTAGTGGAAGTGCAGGTGCTAAGCCTGTAAGGAATCCTGAGAGGGAAAAGCCTAAATGGGAGGATACAGCAGGATATTTGATGGATGGAGATGAGATGGGATTTGATGCTGATGTGATGCTGCTTGCTATGATGCTGCAGGAGATGAAGAATGAGGATGTGAGAAAAGTGACGATTGAGCAGGTGAAGGTGCTGGCGAGGTTAAATAAAGAGGCATAGGTCAAAAAATAAAAAAGAGTTTACTTTCTCGCTTTTAAGTCATATAATTAAAGCGTAGAGGTAAAGTGAAGAGGTGAATAGAATGACTAAAAAGGAAAAAATTGAAAATTTCATTGAAAAATATAACGGTTATCTTATTACCTCATTGGTGTGTAATGAAGATATTTCTAAGACCTATGTTGCACAATATATTAAGGAACACGGCATGGAGAAGGTCTCAAGAGGTTTATATATAATGGATGATGTGTGGCCGGATGAGTTGTTCATTTTGCAACAAAGAAATGGTGCGATTATTTATTCCGGAGAAACAGCACTATATTTGCACGGTTTGACAGATAGGGAGTATTCATCTGTGTGTGTTACTGTGCCACAGGGATATAATGCGAGCCATCTTAAGGATAATGATTTTGATGTTTCGGTGAAATATGCGGCACCGGATTTATACAAAATAGGAATTTGTGAGATTGCATCCAGCAGTGGAAATTTGGTTAAGGTTTACGATAAGGAGCGTTGCATTTGCGATTTGATAATGAATCGTAATAAGTATGAAGTACAAGTATTTCAAACGGCTATCAAGGAATATATGTCATCGAAGGACAAAAAGCTATCGCAGTTGATTGTATATGCGGATATGATGGGAATTCGAGATGAAGTGATGAAGTACGTGGAGGTGTTAGTGTGATTAGTTCATCAAGACAATTAAAAGATAAGGTGAGAAATATTTCGGATGGGAACAGTAAAAAAGCGACTACGCTAATTCGAAATTTTATGATGGAAAGATTTCTGGAAAGAGTATCTATATCGTCATATCGAGATAATTTCATTCTTAAGGGTGGAATGCTGGTAGCGTCAATTGTTGGTGTGGATATGCGAGCTACGATGGATATTGATACAACAGTAAAAGCATTACCATTAAATGAGGCTGATGTACAGAGGATAATTGAAGAAATTTGTAACATCCCGCTGGAAGATAATGTTAGCTTTCAAATTAAAAGTACGAGAACTATTATGGAAGAGTTTGATTACCCAGGTATTCGTGTAATGCTGGAGGCTACGTTGGACAGGATGCGTCAACCAATTAAAATCGATATTTCTACAGATGATGTGATCACACCAAAGGCTGTAGAGTACGACTATAAATTAATGTTTGAGGATAGAACCATTTCTGTTCTTACATATAACAAGGAAACTCTGCTAGCAGAGAAGATGCAGACAATCATAAATAGAGGTATTGCTAATACAAGATTGAGAGATTTCTATGATGTCTATAGTATTATGAATTTCTATGGGGAGCAGATAGAGAAGCAGGTTTTATACGATGCATTTTCTACCACCTGTGAAAAGCGGAAAACTATTTTTAGCAAGGATGATATTGAAGCTACATTGCATTTGATATCTGACGATTTGCGCATGGCAGAGCTTTGGGGGCAGTTTCAGAAAAACAATTTTTATGTAGGGGACCTAGAGTGGAAAAATGTGATTGACTATGTAGAGAATACGATGAAGAAGTATTTGTTGGGTAATAAACCAAGATAATAGGTTAATATCGTTTCACCTCTGTTGCCCAGGCCAACGGTGGCATCGATGCCATGCTAGATCCAAACTGCAAGGATCAGGATACTCTTGCCCTGATCCGGTATATCGCAGAAGAGGATAAGCTTGAGAAGATTCTGGAGAATCCGCAGGTAATCAAGACACCTGTTGTCAGAAACGGAAAGCAGTCCACACTCGGCTACCAGCCGGATGTGTGGAAGAAATGGGAGTAGGGATTATTGGTAACAATGTTAGAGCAACAGTTTAGAATAAAATACAGTGAAATAATGGAGAACTTTCAATGCATTGAATATGATTTAAAAAGAATCTATTCAGCCATGTCAGCGGATGACTTTGATGAAAATATGGATATGTTGGAGTTCTCAAATATGGGCAGAACTTTGCGAGATCTAGAAGAGATGGATAATAGTGATGGAAATCCATATCTTTCAGAAGCAGATTACGACACCCTAGACGCAATAAGAGAATTAAGAAACTATTGGGCGCATCAGTGTTATTTGGACTGGATGTACTGTCAGGATAGCTGGGAGAAAAATGCCAAACTTCAAAAAGTATATAACAGATTAGTTAATGAATCCAACAGAGTCGCCAAGTTACAGAGTAAGATTCAACGCTTCTATCTGGATACGTTTTGTGATTAAAAAAACATTTAAATAAACACTTCAGAAATGGTGCTCCTGTGCGGGCTTTGAGCTGGCATTTTTAACGGACAGAATTAGATGTAATGTTATAGTTAAGAAGGTTAGTTAAGAAGGCAGAATTTGCACCCATATGCGGGACGGGCTGGGCCACTGAGGTGAACTTACAAAGTGAGGCTACGTTGTACATATAATTTTCATTTAGGGGATGAGAAAATGAGAACAAGGATTATTCGCAAGATGATAGGTGCTTCTTTGCTTGCAGTTACTTTATTGACTGCCTCTTTTGCGATGCATGAAGTCGCTTATGCAAAGGAAACATCGGTGAATATTAGCGGAAAGCAATATGAGCTTGCGGAGAAAAGCAAATATGATTATGACGATGGAACTACACCCACAATTATTTCATCTTCCGGAAGTTAGTTTGGACTGTTTGGAATGAGCGGAGACTTAAAGGTATTGTCTGAAACTAATGGGTTTTCCTCATATGAGGTCTCTAGCGGTCTGGTGACATTTTCATATTTCCCAAATGGAACGGTCATAGGCGCGTCCGACACAGATTGGCACTTGATTGAGGACAGCGCGAGTGAAGTAAATGGAGAAAAAATAGATCAAAAGATACGGAATGGAGTAGTAATACTTCAAACATCAATTGATGGAACGAATTGGATTACTGAGTTGGTAAAGGGCAATATAGCCGGTTCTGAAACTGATTACAGCGAGAATTTCTATGAAACAGCTGAAATCCAGTTGGTTAATGGCTGCTACTATAGAGTAATCGTTGCCTATGAAGTTGAACGTAACTCGATGATAAGCAATACTTGTTTGTTAAAGTCGGCAATAGTGAGAAAAAGAAATTTGTCGAAGTATACGAGTTTTATCTTAAAGATACATCCGAGGCAACTATTGCAGCTGGAGCCCATCCCAATACAAAGAAAGTTGTTGGGGACATGACGAAGGTTGTTAATACAGGAAAGGGATGCACTTGCTCAGGTCTCGCCAGATAAGGCAGTGTATGATATTGATAACCCTAAATTGCTTGCACCATGGAAAGATAACCTGAGCCCGGTTGTTACGTCTTGCGCGAATATGTTTACTACTGCTGATGGTCAAGATTTGCTGTTCGAGATTGTAAGTATTCTCTGCTATACCCAGGTGACTAAGACAAACATAGTGTCTGAATAAATAATGAGGATGGTTAGCTGTAACGAATATCAAACATATATAAATGTATAAAAACATAGACCTGAGGGGGCTATGAAAGGAGACTTTTACTATGGTTAAGGCTACAAAGAAACTGATTATTGTTTGCGATGAAAAAACTGAGCAATATGCAAATTATCTTAGACAACTGATCAGTACGAATGATGATAAAGACGGAGAGGTTGTTGGAATCGCAGATGGTACGGTTGAAGCAGCCGTCTGGCTAGAAAAGGAGTATTTGGCTAATAAAGCTCAGATCTCTTCAAATGAGCATATTTTATTTATAGGTGATAACAAGACCAGTAAATCGGAATCTTCGAGTATGGTTGTGAAGTTTGAGAAATATGGAATGCAGTACGGATGGCTTGGGAAGAGAGCAATGATGAAGGTCGATAATGAAATGCTTGAGCCTGAATCATACGATGAGTTTATTGAGTATGCCCTCGGTTATCAGTCGGATTTTGAAAAGATAGCAATGAAACGTGCAAAAACGAAGGCTATTGAAAAAACAGATGAGCCAGAGGTTGTTGATGTGCAGACCGCTGAAGAGGTTACTGTAGAAGTAAAAGACGAGAATGGTAAGAAGGCTCCGAAAGCGTTGGCGCAGGTTGGGGCATTTGCTGCCGGAGTTGGTGTTGCTGCAGCAGCTGGTTTTGGCATGGCCGCCGCATTGGTTCCTGTAGCTGGTGCATCGGCAGCTATGGGTATTACCAAAGGACTCAACAAGATTCAGGTCCATAAAAAAGTTAAGGATCAGCAGTACAGAGCCCTTTCAGTGATCCTGTATATTGAAGGATTGCAAGAATTCCTGGAGGGCTAATCTATGGATGGCTTTAGGGAAGGATTCGAGTTTTTCGCAGAACATGCTTCTGACTTTGCAGGCATGGATCTTGGAAGCGGATATGTAGATAGTGTAAACGGCGAAATCAGTGAATTCATTGAAAGCGTCGCACATTTTAAGGGAATGCAAAGCAGCGTAGACACTCTTAAAGGGGATTTGGCTGAGTTCTGGCATGCAGGAACCTTTAACATAGACGCTGCGGTAAAAGGATCCGGTAATCGTGTTCAAGTAGACCGCAGTCATGATTTCGGTTCTGTGGATGTCAGCGGTAAGAATATCGAGCTTGATGCTGGTCTGAAATACTACAAAAATGGCGTAGAAAGCGCAAAACAGCAGGCTAAGAGCGTGTTTGAAGCGTATAAGAAATATCAGTCAGGTGGCGGAAAAGAAACGCTCGAAGAGTATCTGAAAAACAGAAACTATCAGGATGATTCTGTGTTAAATGATGCAGTTTACTCCGGACAGATACGGGTCATCCCTGCAGATCAGCTTACAGAAGCAACTAAGTGGCTTGAGCGTAAAATAGCTGAAGAGGGATCAAAACGTCCCGAACAGGTTGAGAGATACAGGGAAACCTTAAAACTGCTTAAAGATAGAATTTCGGACAATCATGGGAATGAATCAATTCCTCTTTCAGAGGAAGATGCAAAGAAACTTGCTCAGCTTGCAAAGGAAGGTAAAATCAACCCGGAGGAATGAGGGCTTACGACAGAAGAACTTATCAAGGCTGAGTATATATTGAAACAGGCGCTAAAAGCAGGTCTTAATGCAGCAACAATTTCTATTGTTCTTAGGACAGCTCCGGAAATCATTAATGCAATTAAGTATCTGATTGAGAACGGTGAGGTTGACGAAGAACAGTTTAAGAAGATTGGGTTTGCGGCTTTAAAAGGTGGCTCGGAAGGCTTTGTACGAGGAACCGTCTCAGCCGCAATTACCACTGCATGTAAATCGGGTGTACTTGGAGCGGCACTTAAGAGTGTGGATCCGACCGTTATAGGGGCCGTGACGGTACTTGTAATGGATACTGTCAAGAATTCCTATAAAGTGGCAACCGGTAAGATGACTCGCTATGAGATGTCAAATGAGCTGATGAGAACCATGTTCACGACTACTTGTTCCCTTGCGCTTGGCGCTACGTCACAGGCGTTTATAGAGGTACCGGTTGTGGGATATATGATAGGAAGCTTTGTCGGCTCACTAGTTGGTTCATTTACTTACTCTGTAGCCTACAAGCCAGCCATCTCATTCTGCGTTGATACTGGATTTACCTTGTTCGGACTTGTTAATCAGGATTATGTTTTACCCGAAGATGTAATCAGGGAAATTGGAATCGATGTATTCGATTATGAGCAACTTGAATATGATAAGTTCAAGCCCGAAGGATTCCAGTTTAGCACATTTACTCCAGATAAATTTGAACCTGAAAAGATTGATATGACATTCCTCAGAAGAGGTGTTATAGGTATAAATGAGATAGGTTTTATAGAATAGAGGTGTTTTGCCTGATATGGATGTGTTGGCGACTGAAAAGAGATACACGAGGTAATTCTGCTAGATCTATCATAATCAGGATACAATGAATAGGAACTAATAAATGGAACAGAAAGCACTAAAATGCATGGAAATAAACCAAACGCTATTATATAAGCAGCTTCCAGCGCATATGATTGTGACAAATTTCATAGCAGGAGAAGATGATTGCAATTATGAAATCTATATTCGTGAATTTATAAATGAATCATCATATTTTTTGGCTTTATCAAATGGTCAGAGGTATGAAGCTCCTCAAAGTGAATCAAATAAGGAACCAGATGCCATTAGTGATAGGTATAAACTGGATTTTAAGCTGATGCTTGCCACAAGTAGAATGGAAGCTAATAGCATTCTGAGTGGTAGTATAACAAAATATGGAGAGGGAAAAGAAGATGAGAAGGATCATTTACTGGCTCCAGCGAAAGAAACGGATAAAGGAGAAACGCTGCGGACAGTGTTGTTTGACGTGTCAGTTTTATAGGGAGTGCAGTGGGTGCAATTAACTGTAAAAAAGAAATCGAACTTAACATCCCGACGATAAAGTCATTAGACTCTGACAAGAAGGCTTCCAAGACTTCCGAAGCAGCTCCTGCAGCTGCAGCAAAAGCTGTTGAGAAGATTAATTTCTCCAATGTAAAGATCGAGCCGATCTTTGAAGAAATGGTTGATTTCGATACATTTGCAAAATCTGATTTCCGTGCAGTTAAGATTTTAGCTTGTGAAGCAGTACCGAAGTCAAAGAAGCTTCTGAAGTTCACATTGGATGACGGAGAGCGTAAAGACCGCGTGATCTTAAGCGGTATTCACGAGTATTACGAGCCGGAAGAACTTGTTGGTAAGACCGCAATCGCTATCGTGAACCTGTCACCGAGAAAGATGATGGGAATTGATTCCGAGGGTATGCTGATCTCAGCAGTACATGAAGAAGACGGTCACGAAGGACTGAACCTTCTGATGGTAAATGACAGAATCCCGGCAGGTGCAAAACTGTACTAAAAACGTGATGTACCTTATTGGTGGAAATTTGTAAAATTACAAAAATACGCCAATTTTACGCCAAACGATGCAGAAAATGAGCAGATTTGATGCTTATGGAAGTGACGATATGATATAATCACCTCACTGGTAGAAATACTGGTGAGGTTTTTTATTAAATGCGCAATAAAAGGTGCTACTTTGTAATCAGAAAAGAAGGTGTAATATGAGAGAACAATTGTTACTGTTGATAAGAATATCGAAGCCTGAATATAATAAATGTTTATATGATGAATATAAGTTGTATATGAACCCGCAAATGTCATTTAATAAAGTAGGGTTAACAGATGGACAATATGATAAATATGAAGGAGCGATTACAGATATACCTTGTAAGATTTTATATTCTACAGATGAGAAAAAAACATGGCATTTATTAGGAGATACATCATTGATACATAAAAATAATAATGCATATATTTATTGTATGTATGGTCTCAAATATGATGAGAAACATTATGATGCGAAAAATAATAAGTATTATTATGTGATTCCGTGGAAATATATAGAACCTTTATGGCAAGGTGAAGATACTGAATTAATGGTTATAAAGAATACACGTATTTTTATAGAAAAATTTGAAAAAGCTGTTGAGAAGTTAAAACTCTCATATGCTTATGGCAAGGTTCATTATGATTTAGATGAGAAATTGTCAGATATAGAATATTATGATTTGGCAATGAAAGATTGCTTTGAATCTGTATTTCACAAGGTGAAAGAAGGATACGAAATACAAAATGAAGTTAGATTTGCTGTAATAAATCCAGATAAACCAGAGCATATGGAACTGATGTTAGAAAAAGACTTAAAACTGAAATTTACATTAATTCCATTGAGGTATGGGAAGGATATATTAATTGAATTGTCGGATTTAGAATTTGATGATAAATTAAATTTACCAATAAGATTTTCGTCAGAAATAAAATATTACGAATCTGAAAGATAATGAAAGTAAAATTCAAAGGAGGTTGAAATACATCTTTTTTGGTGGAAGGAAGGTGGTCTTTTGTATCCAGTGAGTGAGGCGTTCCTGCAGGCGGTGCAGGAGAACACAAGAAGATATCATTGGACTGGAAGGATTACAACGAAGAAAAGTGGTGTGTATGAGTTTGGTGCCGATGACATTGTAAAGGGCAGTGGCTATATTTCAAGTCGGAGTTGCGGCAATACAGAGATTGAACTTGGCATGGTGTATTCCTCTGAAAGTGGAATCTGACTCAGTATGATGTGGCGGGTGAGACTTCGGATGTGGTGAAGTATTACCGTGTAAGGAAGAGCTGGGATGATGCAAAATTTCAGCTTGGGGCTTATACGATTCTTGCCAATGCAAAGGCGATGGCTGATAAGAATCCTGGATATGAGGTTTATGACTGGAATGGAAAGCAGGTTTATCCTGATGTGGCGGAAGGTGCTGCAGGTGGGATGACTAATGCGGATTGTCCGTTCTTGGTTAAGGTGAGCATTCCAGATTTTAATATCAGGAAAGGTGCTGGATGGATTTCGCTCGACTACTACCAGTGAGTATAATTGAATAGGTTTTGGTCGAAAAGTGCCCGTGGATATCAGTAATTTGCCTTGATATCTGCGGGCTTATTTTGTTATAAGTCAGAAAATACTGACTCTTAGGCTGATTGCACTATGATGCGTCAAAGTTATACCACAAGTATAATGACAAACTAATGTTGCTGTGGTATTATGTCGATAACAAAGAAAGAAAAGCGGATCCGAAGCGATGGGTCTGGGAAAGGAAAAAAGAATGTTCACAGCTATTCGATCAAGTTATTTATATCTGGAAAGTTTGAAAAATGCAGCACTCGATTATGAAAAAGAGTGGGGCTTTAGCTTTGTGTATTCAGATAAGAATAAGCTTGAAGGGAATACTTTGGTGACGGATGTAGGCCTGTCGTAGGGACAGGAGAGGACAACCGGATACATAGATCTTGAACCGCTTATCTTGTGTGGATGCACATGGTAGGCGGTATTTTTTTGGCAGATATAAGCCTGATTGGTAAGGCGGTGGTCTTGAAAACCACCAGTAGTCGGGTGACCGGTGTTTCAGTTCGAGTCCTTCGCGGAGCACTGTCCAATGTAAATATCACAGAAATGAGGTAAGAGAAGCATGGATTTAATTGAAATCAAAGGAAAAATAAATACAGCCATCTGCTATGCAAGAGTAGTAGAGGATGAAGCGATAGAACAAATCAGACGTATGTGTGATTATCCGATGACGGAAGGATCAAGAATAAGAATCATGCCTGATGTTCATTCCGGTAAAGGCTGCACTATTGGAACCACAATGACAATTACTGATAAGGCTGTTCCAAATGTAGTGGGTGTTGATATCGGATGCGGTATGTATACCGTGAACTTAGGCAAGGTTGATATTGATTTTGTAAAGGTTGATGAGGCTGCACATTTTATTCCATCGGGAATGAACGTGTGGGAAGGTCGCCAGGAGAGATTTGATTTGACAGAACTTGCTTGCTACAGAGAACTGAAGGACACAAAGAGATTAGAGCGTTCACTTGGAACCCTTGGTGGTGGTAACCACTTTATAGAGATAGATGAAGCGGGTGATGGAACCAAATATCTTGTGATTCATTCAGGCTCACGTAATCTGGGTAAGCAGGTTGCAGAGCTTTATCAGAAGCTGGCGATTAACCTAGACAGAGGCTATGGGGACTATCTTGAGAAGCGTGATGAGATTATCAGAACCTATAAGGAGCAGGGACGTAGAAGTGAGATTCAGGATGCGTTAAAACAGCTTCACTGGCAGGTATATGAGTCTGAGACAAGTATGCCTGAAGATCTGTGCTACTTATCAGGAAAATATCTTGAGGACTACCTTCACGATGTTGAAATCTGCCAGGCTTTTGCAAGACGAAGCAGAGAGAAAATGGCTGAGATTATTCTGGAGAGAACCGGAATGACTGGAGGCGAGGCCTTCCATACAATTCATAATTATATTGATACAGATGAAATGATTTTGAGAAAGGGCGCAATAGCAGCCCATAGTGGAGAGAAAGTGCTGATTCCAATAAATATGAGAGATGGAAGTGTGCTTGCTGTTGGAAAAGGAAATCCCGAGTGGAATTATTCTGCACCTCACGGAGCAGGACGACTTATGTCCAGAACAAAGGCGAAAGCAAATCTTAGCATGGACGAATACCGAGAGACAATGAAGGGTATTTATACCACTTCGATTAATGAAAATACATTGGACGAGGCACCGATGGCATACAAGAGTCTGGAGGACATCATTGATGTGATCCGAGAGTCTGTAGATGTAATCGATGTGATGAAACCTATATACAATTATAAGGCTTCTGATTAAGGTGGAGGGCATTCTTCCTTCACCTGCAGAAGCAGAAACGGAGGAAGAAATGTTTACTATGCCTACCATCGATATGGTAGCTACCGGAAGGAATATCATGAGACTGAGAGAGGCAACAGGTCTGACTGTAAGAGACCTGCAGGATATCTTTGGATTTGCGACTCCTCAGGCTATCTACAAGTGGCAGCACGGAACTGCCATGCCTACAATCGATAATCTGGTTGTACTGGCAGCAGTGCTGGATGTTCCGATGGATGAGATTATCATAATCGATATAAATAGAACAAAGCAGATTAGCGCATGAAAAGTGAATAAGCAGGGCTGAGTTGAAATATATTTAGCCCGTATATGCTCGTATAGTTCAATGGATAGAATGATCGGCTACGGTTCAAATCGTCCGGGGGACGATTGCCCTGAACGGACCGAAGCGGAGCGTAGAACCGATTGATTCAGGTTCGAATCCTGATATGAGCATTATGGTCCCCTAGTCTAAAGGTTAGGACATAGCCCTTTCAAGGCTAAAATGCTCGGTTCAAGTCCGGTGGGGATCACTTATGGGTAGGTCGCATAGTGGCAATTGCAGCGGACTGTAAATCCGCCGACTTCGGTCTACGCCAGTTCGAGTCTGGCCCTGCCCACTTATGTTTGCGTGTCCGAGTTGGCTTAAGGTGCCACTGGCACATAGCGCTCTTCCGCAAACGCTATTATATTTAACAGGTGATTATTATGGGAAAGGTATATTTAAAAACAAAATATGACAATGAAATGAAAATGGAGATACCTCACAATCATAATTTCGCTTCAGCTATGTTTGGTTTCAGAGAGATGGCTGCGGAAATAGTTCCTTACCATTTGATAGATGATATCTATGATGATTTTAAGCGTGAAGATATTGCCTTGGATTATATTGATCAGTGCAATGTACTGTTTAACAAGTTTGGGGTGACACCGCATATTCCTGATTATCCAGATGTGCTTAAGCCATTTCTGGGAAGGAAAATATGGAAAGATACAATCAACAGTATTTCAAGAGATGAGAACAAGTGGTCGGCGGGATATTTTGTGAAACCAGCAGTAAGAAGCAAGGCTTTTACCGGCAAGACAATTTCCAGTATAAAAGATCTTATGGGCTGCGGTAATCATGCTGAAGATTATGAGGTATTGGTAAGCGAATCATTAGATATCGCTGCAGAATGGCGTTGCTTTATTACATATGATGAGATAATTGATGTGCGCCCATATGGCATGATAATTGATAAGTCAAGGAAGGGTTATTTATATCATTATGACGCGCAGGTGCTTAATTCTATGATGGAAAGTTTTGTTTCTTGGGAAGATAGGCCTATGGCTTGCAGTATGGATATCTGTGTAACTAAAGATGGCAGGACATTACTCGTAGAGTTCAACGATGCGTATTCCCTGGGGGCATATGGATTGGCAGATATATATTATGCTAAGCTGATTTCTGCAAGATGGAGCCAGTTGTTAGGTGTTAAGGATGAGTATCATTTTTAAGATAAAAGATGAATACGATAGCAATTAAACTATTGGTTAAATGCAAGTATGAGGAGATTCTGTTAAGCTTAATCTTTAGAAGGAAAACTATAAACCCGTCCGCACTGAAAGAAGTGGAAGTCTGCGAGTTGCTGTAAATGACCCGGCAGGACGTTAAAGTAAGGCTGCGATCTATTAATCTCATAGAGTAGAGCAGGTTGGTGAGATTATATTGCCATAGGGAATATGATTAAGCGTTAGTAACCATAAAGAGCTCACGGCAGCGATATCCGGGAAACAAGATGGACTCCACTAATCCCCTCTATACATAAATTGCGAATCCTGATTATTACGAGCCTATGGCGTGTAAAAAATCTGCAGCAATGAGAACTTGCAAGGTACTGTAACAGGGAGTGAGTATAGGGAAGCTCGCACAGACATTTTAAACTAAAAGTTTAATGCATTTTGTGAATACATCCGATATAATGTAAGTCTACAAATAGAGATTGTGATTCGGGATGGAAGAAAATTGCGGAGGTACAAAGAGATGGAACCAATGTATTTGGCAATCCAGCAAAAGGAGACAGGGAAGCAAATTAAGAAACTGCTCATGGAAAATGGTTATACTGTGAAAGATGTGCAGAATGCTATGGGATTTGAGAATCCGCAGGCAATCTACAAATGGATTTCCGGTAGATCATTGCCGAGCTTAGACAATTTTGTAATCTTAAGCAGATTACTGCATACCAGTATTGAAGATATCCTCGTCGTTGACGGGGATGTTGTTCGTTTATGGGGAATTATTCATGACCATAGAAAACCTGACTGCGGATTTTCTATGGTATTAAACCGTTGGTACAATGACAAAGCATCTGTCATGCATTAAGCTAATATCAGAACAAAAAACAAAAGAAAATGGAGGTCGTAAGGAAATGCAGACAATGACATCAGCATATGCAAATAAAATGCTTAAGAGCCTGGAAGAAGATAAGGCCTTCTGGGTAAACAAAGAGGCAACATCCAGTACCTATGTTGCAGCTATCAATGAGGAACCTGTCGTACCAGAATATGATTATACGGAGGTTGCAGCTACTATTACATCTCTTGATGAGAAAATTGCAATTATCAAGCATGCGCTTAATGTAACCAATTCTAATGAAAAGGTTCAGGTGGGCGATGCAGAAATGAGCATTGATACAATTCTTATAAAGATGGCTCAGCTGAACAAGAGAAAATCAGTGCTTGATCAGATGCGTAAGCAGCTACCAAAAGCCAGAGAGGAGCAGCGCTCTTATATGTCCAGAAATACGGTTCCAGAATATAGGTATATTAACTATGACCTGGAGCTGATTAAGAAGGAGTATGAGGCTGTATCCAAGACCATTATGGAAATGCAGATGGCTCTTGATAAGTACAATCAAACAGTACAGTTTGAAGTAGACATCTAAGGATTTTTCCGTACAAGGCTTTATGAGATTGATGGTGATCCCAGAAGTTTTTGTTCATGGTAAGGGTATGTCTGTTATGGGTTATGTGTTATCGGTTTATGTTCATTGTAGGTTTTAAAATCTGATGCAAGATTTCTTAACAGCGGCCTTGTAGAAAACCTGCAGGAAACTGCGTGTGGAGGTTCGGTTATAAGCACAGGCTGTGGGAGGTCTTCGGATCTTCTGCAGCTATCTTTATGTTGGAGATGATGAGAATGAAGAATTATTGGAAAATGAGTGATTTTTCGTTATTTGCGGTTCCTTATGCTTATGTAGATCATAGTTCTTATCTGGCGGATCAATTGTTTGTGCAGAATAAGATAACTATGAAATTTAAGGGAGAGATGGTCAAGGATGGTTCGGCGTACTGCATTGTATTCTGTAAGGTGCTAAAGAGGGACGTCGCAAGATTTGAGGAAGCTCTAGAACGACTTAAAGATAAAATGCTCTTACTGGGACATAAAGATTATCCTGCCGCCTGTGGTGAAATTGCAAAGATGATTGAAGAAGACACGAAAGCGAGGATGAGAAAATGAAGCAATATGTAACGCTTGATAAAAGAAGTAAGAAAGCGCAGAGGGAATATTATGCTAAGCAGCGAACAACATGGGGAGAACTGAATCCGGTCACAAGATCAGTTCCGAGTGGAAAGACTTACAACAGAAAAAAGGAAAAGCAGAGAATCGGTGTTGAATTCAGAAATGGATTTGATGCCGATTTTTTGCGAAGTTTAGTTTTGCTTATACATTTTAGGACTAGCGAAAGGAGCGAATAATCATGAAGAGATATAAGTTTTGCGGTTTGTAATCGCAAAACAAATTGCCTTTTGGAACGAATTGCGATATACTATCTACAAACGGAGGTGGTCACGATGATTTACAGACCTTTGTATGTAGAGAAGATCATGGCTTATGTGGATACGCCATTTGTAAAAATCCTTACGGGAGTACGTCGTTGCGGAAAGTCAACGATCCTGAAAATGATTATGGAGAGATTGGAAACGCAGCATAACATTCCGAAGGAGCGCATTGTCAGTTGCCGCTATGACTCAATGGAATATGAGGATATGACGGCAAAGCAGATGTACGCACAGCTTAAAGAGCGTCTTTCGCCCGATGGAAAAACTTACCTGTTTCTCGATGAGGTTCAGGAAATCAAGGGCTGGGAAAAGGTCGTCAATTCGCTGGCATCTGACTTTGATGTTGACCTGTATGTGACAGGTTCCAACTCTCACATGATGTCCTCTGAGATTTCAACCTATCTGACGGGACGATATGTATCTTTCCGCATCTTCACTTTGTCCTTTGACGAGTACCTGATGTTCAAAAGCCAATATACCGAGGTTGGAGAGCCGAAGACGGAGCTTGCTGACTATGTACGCTTGGGCGGTTTCCCGGCAACGCATTTGCAGGAGTTTTCTCAGGACGAGGTCTACACTATCGTGCGTGATATTTACAACTCTACGATCTTCTCGGATATTGTTAAGCGCAATCAGGTGCGGAAGATCGACCAGTTGGAACGAGTGGTCAAGTACACCTTCAACAATGTGGGCAATACCTTCTCGGCAAAGTCCATTTCGGATTACCTGAAAGCGGAACACCGAGCGTTGGACAATGAAACAGTTTATAGTTACTTGGAGAAGCTGGAGAAGGCGTACCTGCTCCATCGATGCTCCCGCTTTGATTTACAGGGCAAGGAGATCCTGAAAACACAGGAGAAATTCTATCTTGCCGATACCGCCCTGCGGTACAGCGTTCTCGGCTATAACGCTGACAGCGTGGCATCCAGTTTAGAGAATGTCGTGTACTTGGAGCTTTGCCGCAGAGGGTATACCGTCAATGTCGGCAAATCCGGCAGCAGCGAGATCGACTTTGTGGCAGTACGGCAAAATGAAAAGCTCTATGTGCAGGTGACGCAGGAGCTTCATTCTCTGAAAACAGAAAAACGGGAATACGACCGGTTGTTGGAAATCCGCGACAACTACCCCAAATATGTTCTCACAACAGATGAATTTTCAGGAGGAAACTACGAGGGCATCAAGACGATGCATATAGCGGACTTCCTGTTAAGTCCTGAATACTAAACGACAGAATCGCGAAATGGAAGAGTATCGTAGTCTTTTGGAGACTAAAAAGATGCTATGCACAGTAGAAAAGAAGGGAAAATAACGGTATGGGAATGACTTTATCTATGGAGGAAAAGGTACAGACAGCAGCTGAGACAGTGATCAATGCATCGGCAGCTGACGAAACGGTAACGGGCAGGATAGTGCATGCAGAGGATTTTGATCCGCTGTTTGCCATGCCCGAGGAGGATTGTGTCGAAGGGTTTATAAAACGTGAAATGCAGCGTGCCGGGATCACGGAAGAACAGAATCTGATCCCGGAGGATATGCTGCGCAGAAAAAATATACTGAATGCCATTTTGGCGGTTCTGTTATTCGTATACATATCTTTGTTTTTCTTTCATTTTCCGATGAAAACCTATGTGATCGGACTCCTGATCCTGGTGGTATATGCATTTTTGACCAGCCGTTATCAGCTGATAAAATATTTGAAAAAGGAGATCAGATCCAGATCCCAGGAGAAAATCTCGAATATTGTCATGAATGTGAAGGCATCCATGGTGCCGGATTACAGCAAAAAGCTGAAATGGGCTCTCATGGCGGTGGCTGTGGCAGGCTCGCTGCTATTGTTCAGTAAGCCCAGGATCTTCTATGAGCAGGCAGATGAAGGATACTATGTGCGGTTTTATGTCTATGGTCTGACGAATATGACTACAGCGACCATCCCCGATACCTATCAGGGGGAGAAAGTAGTGGGCCTGCGCGGCAACACCTTTTCCAATATGCCCTTTTTAACAGAAGTAACGCTGCCGGACAGCATTACGGAGATCCGTGGACAGGCATTTAAAAACTGCAGAAGTCTGGAACGTGTCACATTGCCGAAGAATCTGACGTATCTGGGCGGGGAAGCTTTTTACCGTTGCAGCAGCCTGGAGGAGGTAAATCTTCCGGCGGGACTGACGGAGATCCGTGGCAACACCTTTGAAGAATGCAGCAGCCTGCTGCGCATAGAGATCCCGGATAACGTGACCAGGATCGGCGGACACGCGTTTTATGGAAATATCAGTCTGGAAGAGGTGGTGATCTCCCCGGACAGCAAGTTGCAGCAGATCGGGTCTTCCGCTTTCCGGTGCTGTGATTCTCTGCGGGAGATCACACTGCCCCGGGGCGTATCTGTCAATGAACGTGCTTTCAAGGAGACACCTGTAAGGATCGATTACTATGAATACTAAATTTATTCATTTGTTATATGTGCCGACCATGGCATGTAATATGCAGTGCCGGTACTGTTATCTGGAGGACCACACTGTAGATACCCTGCGGGGCGGAGATTGCCTGGAGACCCTGCAATATGCCATCGCGAAATTCCGTGAAGCGGATGTGGTGCCCTTTAATATTTCCCTGCACGGCGGCGAGGTGACCACTTTACCGGAGCAGGAATTCCACGACCTGATCCAATATATCAGCAGATACTATCAGGACATGCGTGAACTCATCACGGATGCCGGCTTCAGGGTGGGGCATCCTCACATCAAGACGAATCTGTACGGACTGGACAGACATATCGAGACCATCCGGGAGTTCAACGTGTCCATATCGGGCAGCCTGGATCTGCCTCTTTCCCTGCATGAAAAATACAGGGTGACCAAGGGCGGAAAGGGCACCCTGGAACGGATACTGGATAATATCCGACTGCTGGAGGAGATCCCTGACAAGAAAAAAGTATCTGCCACGATCTTTCGGGAGCATTTCGAACAGCTGGATCAGATCATCGAGGATATCAGATTCCTGGACCGGAATACGTGCCTGGACATGAATGATTTTAATTTCATGATCGGGTTTGACTACAATTCCTGTGGCCTGCTGCATCACATGAGTGAAGAGGAACAGCTGATTTTCTACCGGCGGATGCATGAGGCTTTTGACGGGACCAATCTGGATGCCGGGGTCAACGGTGCATGGTTCGATGAGTTCGGACCGGAATACTGCACCAACTGCGATAATTGCGGAGAGAAATTTTTCCTATTGGAGCGTAACGGAGACATCTATTCCTGTGTCAGAGGTCAGAAGAACGAAGATTTTTACTACGGTAATATCTACCGTGACACGGTGGACACCATTTTGAAAACCGCTGCACGGAAGATCTTCCAAAACCATAACAGACAACCGTTTCCCGAGGAATGTGCGAGGTGCGCTTACCTGTATCTGTGCAAAACGGGCTGTCCTTTTGTGAAAAACGTATATAGATCCGGCAAAAGCTACACCTGCCTGCTGCAACAGCAGATGTACCGGGACCGCGGCTATGCCCCGGATGCTTCTGCTGACGAGACGACATATGAATATGTGACGAAGATGCGCCTCGAGGAGCCGGAAAAGTATCTGCCTGCCAAGACATCCGCAGAATATCCTGCACTGGAACAGATCATTGCACAAGATGCGAAGTTACAATATATCTATGACAGCGGTGTGTTCGAACTGGACGTGGATGGAGACAGATATCCGCTGATCTCCCAGATTCTTAGGAAGTCCAGGGAGATCCTATATCTGACACCCATCAGTACGGTAAAGCTGCGTATGAAAAAGCATATGCTGCAGGAAGAATGCGATTATCCGGAGAACAACGCATTGTACCTGATGCTGTTGTCCGGAGATCTCGTGACTTACGGGGATGAAGGGAGAACAAAGCAGCGGCACATTGCCACGCATCAGATTTATAAAGGGGTGCTGGACCATTCCGGGGACAACGAAGAAGAATGGTATGTATATGATATTTCCGGGCTCCTGCGCGAATATGCAAAGGAATATGCCACGGGCAGCCCGAACAATCTGTTGTGCACCACCACGGAGCTGAGAGACTGCCATTACCGGAAGCAGGAAAATAATGCCTATTACCATATACAGGCCATCAATCTCCCCTTTCAGAACATTGAATTTTACTATCTGACACTGGATCAAAAAAATGACAAGGAGGCTTTCCATGAATTTTGAACCGCAGACCTATGAAGAACTGATCCGCATGAAGCGTTGCGTGGAACTGACGAAATATTATGAGGTGACAGAGGAGGAGCTTTGGGAAATCTATCATTTCCTGGAGCAGGAGCCGGAGGCTTTCATCAAGGGAGGCAGACAGAATCTGTCCCTCATCATCGGACAGAATACCGCAAAAACCCAGAAGGTGATCATGGCGAACTGCACCGACAGCAGCATTGACGGAATCCTGCTGTCACGGACGGAATGCAAAGTGTTTCCTCATTACACACCATCCTCAGGCTCTGGCAGCAGCGGTGGTTCCTCTTCCAACAACAATAATAACAATAACAACAATAATAACAACAATAACAGATAGGACACGAAAGCAATGGCATTCATATCCGAAACACTTCAAATGCGCAGGCTTACAGAAAGCGGCGTCAATATCAAGACTACCTACATCGTCGATGGCACCCTGAGGTACCGGTCCACAGACGGAACCTGTCAGGATGATGTGCACAGTGGTATCCGCTGCCGCAAAGAGTATTTCCGGCAGGGGAAATTGCTCCATACAGAGAAAATCTTCGATTCCCGCATGGAGTATACCTATGTATCCGGAATGGATGAAGAGGCACAGCATACCTGTGAAAACTGCGGCTTTACCGGCAAAGTAAAGGAATTTGTGAACGGCTGTCCCTGCTGTGATGCGGCCTCTAACATTGACTACGCAGACAAGGAGCTGGGCAGCAAGCACCATTATGACCTGGTATTGCAAAGCCCGGTCTACCGGATCGTCACGGGAGTGGTAGACTACATCATATCGTTCCTGCTATGCAGCCTGTGGATCATAAATACCTCCAGGACCTTCAATGGCTATGATGTGGGCAAGATTTTCATCTACAGCACAATCCTGGCTATGAGCCTCTATTACTTTTTCTATCTGTGCGATGCGTATGCGGTACTGGGGCCAGTCAGACGCTACAAAGAAAAACAGAACCGTCGGCAGCAGGAATTCTGGACCGGCACCGGCATCGACAAAAAGCGGTTCTATAATAACCTGAACTACGAAGCCGGCAGACGCTACTATTCCCGGCCGAATGTCATTGATTACGACATTATGGACTACACCGGTCTGCAGGAGCATGTGGAGAACGGCATATTGTGCGTGGATGTGGAGTTACAGGTCAGACTGGTGTATCTGCGAGGTGGCCGGATCACATCCGCATATCAGAAGGATACCTTCTCCCTCAGCCACAACGACAGAGTCATGACCCTGGACAGCGGGATCCACGTGATCAAATGCCCCAAATGCGATGCCAATATTGATGTGACCAAAGGCGTGTGTGAATATTGCGGGACCGAGATCGACAGCCTGCAGGAATGGAAGTGAAAAATTACAAAATGTTGATGGAGATATACCGAGGAGGAAGAAAGAATGAAAATATGGTTAGATGATCTCCGCCCGGCACCCTGGGGATATGAGAGCGCCAGATCCGTGAATGAAGCCAAGACACTGATCAGGGAGGCGGAGAGAAACGGCATCGAGATCGAGGTGCTGGATCTCGACCATGACCTGGGAGATTTTGCAAGTCAGGGCGGCGATGCCATCAAACTACTGGACTGGCTGGCGGAGCGGGAGACCTTTTACCCTGTGGAGATCCATACCGCGAATCCAGTGGGCAGAGCGAATATGGAGAGCGTGCTGGCGAGGTACTGGGGAGAGGAGTACTGGTAAGGATATCAACCGTGTGGGCGCGGATTCCAGCCACTCCTGGATAACCGGCTTAAACGGATCCAGCTTGGATGGCTGTGCCTGAACAACCGGCGGTGCCGGACTTTTTTGAGGAAAATCCCTTGCTGATTTCAGGAAATTCTGACGCTTTTTTCTGGTAATTTTAGTGTATCATAAACACCCAGTGCTGGTAACAGCCCCTTATAGGGGCAGAAAAAACCACCGGCCCAGCCGGTGGTTATGGTTTATTTAGAAAGATGCCATGTGATCAGTGGGAGGAGGTGTCCGCTGCGTCTAACAGCCATTTCCAGGCAGGGACAACATCAATGACAATGTCATTGCATTCGAGAACTGCTTCTTCACTGTTAGTGATAAGAAGGCATGTAATATCAGGAATAAAGTTCTTGAGTTTAGTGAAAGCTTTGGTTTCTCTTTCTTTCGTATCAATGTTGTCAAGAATCTGCATACTGACCTGAATAGCAAGCTGCTCGGAGGGAACATAGAAATCAATTTCAACATTATTTTCGAAGAAATAAACGTTTTCTATTCCGTAGCGACGAACCAGTTCAATAGCTACGAGATTTTCTAATTGTGCGGACTGACAGTCTAACAGCATAAGACCAAGAAGACCGGTATCCATGAAGTAATATTTGGGTGAGGTTTCTTTTTCAATAAGTTTTGCCGCATAATTCCGGAGTGTAAAAAGCAGATAGGAGTCAGTCATATAACCAACATAATTTATAACGGTTTGTTTTCCCAGGGATGCTCCTGCGTTTTTTAATATATTGGTAAGTCGGCTGAAAGATAAAGGTTTGGTAACGGATTCTGCTATTTTTTTCAAAATCAGTCTCACTGCGAAATCATTTGTAATCTTATTTCTTGTGATAATATCCCCCAGATACACCGTTTGATAAATGCTATTTAGAAAACTTCGTTTATTCCTGATATCGACCAGCTCAGGGAAAGCTCCATAAGTTATATATTCATGATACAAACTGAGAACTTCTGCCCGGTCTTTTGTGCTGATCACGTTAAGATAATTTTTATCTTTGTGATTAGCAACAAGATATTCCGAAAAGGAATAGGGGTAAACATTAAGAATCACAAAACGCCCACCCAGAGTAGAAGCAATTTCATTACTAAGCATTTTGCTGTTACTGCCCGTGATATCTATCCGGTATTTCATATCTGCCATTCTGCGGACAAACTTTTCCCATCCGTCAATATTTTGAATTTCATCAAAAAACAAGTAAGGCCGATTGGCTGTGCCGGAAAGTTCTATTCCGATTTCCAAAATTATATTCAGATCGTCGGAGGTTATTTCCAGGAGACGCTCGTCCTCGAAATTGACATATACGATTTGGGAGACGGGAACCCCCTTTTCTATCAGAGATTGGATTTTCTGATACATCATATAAGATTTACCGGTTCTTCTGATTCCCACAAAACAGTAATTTACATTCTCCTCTAGAAAATACTTCCGGGGAATCAAGGGATTATTGAGGTAGCTTTCTTTTTGGTCGATCATTATTTGCTTCAGTGTGTCTCGATTCATATGAAAATCTCCTTTATATGAAACAATTATATACAAATATTGTCTTGCATGCAAGACAAGAAATGCAACAAATTGACTTGCATATAAATAATAGAAAGTATATGCTGTTTTGAGAAAAAAATACGGAATATAAAAATCAACCACCGGTAGAATGACATTATTCTCCGAATCTGGTATACTTTCAGTAAAAACAGGAGGACAGCGGGAGATTGCGCAGATGGAAGAACAGGAGAAACAGCGCCTGTTCGAAATTGCCGGGAAATATGAAGACTGCGTCTATATCGAAGTATCCAGCGTTCAGAGTGGAAGCACACTGGTATACCACCTGGGAGATGCTGTGGGAATTGTGAAACCGGGAGTTCACATTGGAATGTTTCAGGACAGTGTACTATACATGAAATATGCCACCGAAGAAGATCCCAGCGCATTGGATTTCCGGTATTTTCCGAAGGGATTCGGTGATGTCATGGAGACCTACAACTGGTCCGATAATATTAAGCAGGCCGTGATCAAAAATCAAAGGGGACACAGCCTGATCTTCAATCATGAAGAGATCGCTCCAGGGGAGACGAAGGTATTTACCCCAGTCACCCATAGGCAGGGACTGTTCAGTCCAGATTGCTATAATGGGAAATCTTTGTTTACAATGGGGGAGGAAGACTGCTCGGGCACAAGTGAAAATAAATAAAAGTTTATAAAATGTGGGAATATATGGAAAAATGGCTCATGAAATGTGGAAGAACATGGAATGAGCTGTTTTTTATAATAATATGTATGCATCTGCGTCTTGTCGAAGCTCAAAAAGAATGATATAATTTTCTGAAATGTTGATAAGTAAAACATTTTATCGTTCTAAAATGTTGATAATAAACATTAATTGTAATAAATTCTATTAATTTGAGGTGTATTATGCTAAAAAGAAAAGCAACAACGTTTATTAAAAACTGGCTGGATACAAAGGACAAAAAATGTCTGGTTGTCCAGGGAGCCAGACAAACAGGGAAAACATACATTATTGAACGGTTTGCAGAAGAAAACTTTGAAGAACTGCTTGAAATTAATTTTAAGCAGATGCCTTCAGCAATGGATATTTTTGCCGGAGATCTGACAGTAGACAATATGATTATGGCTATGCGTTTTCGTTTTCCGGAAAAGAAAATTGTTCCCGGGAAAACTTTGATTTTCCTGGATGAAATTCAGGAATGTCAGGAAGCAATCACATCGCTCAAGTTCTGGGCAACAGACAACAGGTATGATGTCATTACCTCGGGATCACTTCTGGGAATCGACTATAAACGAGCATCTTCCTATCCTGTAGGGTATGTTGATTATCTGAGAATGTACGGGATGGATTTCGAAGAATTTCTTTGGGGAATGGGGATTTCCGAAGAAATGATAGGGAATCTTTGTGGGTATTTGCATTTAAAGACAGTAATACCGGAGGCAATTCATTCACAGATGATGAAATACTATAGACAGTATGTTGCAACAGGCGGTATGCCGGAAGTGGTACAGAAGTATATAGATACGAAGGATTTTAGGGAAGTTGACAGGGTCCAAAGAAGTCTCTTACAGGGATACCAGTATGATATAGCACATTATGCAACGGCTGAAGAAAAGGTGAAAGCAGAGAAGTGTTATCTTTCGCTGGCAAAGCAACTATTAGATAAGGAGAATCATAAATTTCAATATAAAGAAATCGAGCATGGTGGAAGGGCACAAAAATATTATTCAAGTGTGGAATGGCTGCTTCGGGCAGATATGGTGCAACTATGTAAACTGGTGACAGATGTCAGATTTGATCTGGATGATTATGCAAGAGACGACTTTTTCCGGGCGTATACAACCGATTTATCACTGTTGATGGCGATGAAGGACTTTTCTTTAAAGCAACATATTGTGGAAAACACATTAACAGGAAAATCCCAAAGTGGTATTTACGAATGCGCAATAGCTGATGCTCTATATAAGAAGGGATATCAGATCTATTTCTATAAAAATGAGACAACGAAAAGAGAAATCGATGTTATCATCCAGAAAGACGGAAGTGTGGTTCCCATCGAGGGCAAAAGCGGAAATACCCGGGCAAATTCATTAAAATGGTTGATGAAAAATAACAAAGATATATCTTACGGATACAAATTTGTGGATGGCAACATAGGTGTGAGCGAAGAGGGGATTGTGACATTGCCATTGTATATGATTGCATTTATTTAGGCAACACAATAGAGTACTGAAAATAGGACATAAAATATAGATAATAGTACTTAATAAGATACTTGAGAGGGGAACAAACGGATGGATCATTTTGAACAGATCAATGAAACTTCCTATTTATCCGTACAGAATGCACCTGTATATCGAAAAATTATGAGGTGCTTTTATCGGGAATATGAAAAGATGCATTTTCAGCTATATAAAGAGGATATCTTTCAATTTTTAAAAGAAGATGACGCGTTTGAACTGTATTCCATGGAACAATTGGTTCAGGATCTGGAAGCACTTGTAAAGTGGAAAAATCTTACACCGATACAGGATCCCGGAAAAGTGTACACGATAGCGGACTATAAAAATAAGCAATATCGCTATACCATGTCGGAATATGCCGTGGAGATCGAGCGTCTGACGGTACGCCTGGAAAATTTATTTCTGGAATCGGGAAATCTGTCGACAAACTTTTTCGTTCGTCTGGAGAGAAGTCTGGATGAGACGGAGGAGATGGAAAATGCGGAACTTCGCACGGTGAACGAATGGTGGCAGACATTACAGGAAGATTTCAAGAGACTCAACCAGAACTATCAGGACTATCTACGGGATTTCTATTCCGGGAAAACGGAAAAACTGATGAAATCCGTGGAATTCATGGTTCATAAGGACAAATTTATCAAATATCTGAATGAATTTGTACAGGAATTGCAGCGGCATTCCAAACGGATGGAACAATTACTGGAAAAAAATTCAGAGCGTATGGAAAATACAATTCTGGAACGGGTCGTAGAGAGTGAACTGGATATTCCCCATGCTCTGTTGGAAATACATGGGAATGCCGAGCCGAGTATCCGGGAAAATGTATACGGAAAGTGGTATTCTCTGAAAAACTGGTTCGTGGATGGACAGGGTCAGGAATGTGAAGCCAAAAAAGTATTAAAGATTACCAGTGACATCATACGGAACATTATTCAGAATGCGGCATTGATCGTACAGGTCCAGAACTGGGGTATCAGCAGAAAGGATGACTACAAAAAATTTCTGGAGCTGTTTCTGAAATGTGAGGATCTGGAGGAAGCCCATAAATTATCGGCCCATGTCTTCGGAGTGCAGCAGATCGAACATTATAAGACGAATCTTCCGAGAGAAGAGGATAGCATTAATAACAGCGTATATCAGGAAGAACCGTCAATATTTTTATTGAAGCCTCACACGAGAGGGTATCGTGAGAGAAAAGACAGAACAGGTTTTGCCGATAAAACACTGGAAAAAATGGCACAGAGGGAAAGTTACTTACGTCAGGCACAGAAGCAGAAGGAAGTAGTACTTCGGTATATCAGGGAGCATAAGATCCGGTTTGCAGAGATTGACGAAGTGGTTTCCGAAGACACACGAGCCATTTTCCTGCAGTGGATCGCTCAGGCCAATATGAGCTCAGAAAAGACGGGGCGGACGGAATACGGACAGGAGTATCAGCTGAAGAGAAAAGACGGCAGCTGTGTCCTGAAATGCGAAGATGGCGACTTGAAAATGCCGGATTATACATTGGAGTTTAAATAAAAATGAATGAAATCAGAACCTTAATGGAAAAATTCTGGATCTGCCGGGACAGTGACAAGGAGACTTTTTATAAAGTAAAACGGGATATTCCGAATTTTCAGCGATTTATCAGAGAACAACTGGGATGGAAGCTGATACATACAGAGAAGCTGTTAAAACTGGAAAAGAGACCGGCCCATGCGGAAGCATTTATGGGAATCAGTGAGTTTACGGACATTCGGGACTACTGCATACTATGTGTGGTGCTGATGTATCTGGAGGATGCCGAGGAGGGCAGGCAGTTTTTGCTGTCGGAACTGATCGACTATGTGGAAACGCAGCTGAAAAATTACATGCCGGTGGACTGGACTTCTTTTACACAACGAAAATCACTGGTACGGGTATTACAGTATATGGAACGGCTGCAGATGCTCCGGGTATACGAAGGGAAAAGTGAAACCTTCAGTCAGGAAGCCGGACAGGAAGTACTGTATGAAAATACAGGATATTCCAAATATTTCACCAGCAGCTTTACTACGGATATATCCGGATATGAATCCTGGAAGGATTTTGAAAAGACAGATTTCGAAGAATTTGAGGAAAACAGAGGCAGTCTGCGAATTAACCGTGTATACAGACAACTGGCAGTATGCCCGGCATTCTACTGGAATGGAACAGAGGATGCAGATGCATTGTATTTAAAGAATCAAAGGCAGTGGGTCGGCAGATATCTGCGGGAAAACATGGGAGGAAATCTGGAAATCTACCGGAATGCAGCATTTTTTACTTTGGAAGCAGACGATTGCTACGGAACCGTACATCCCCGGGATGCCCAGATTTCGGAAAGCGTATTACTGATCTGTGCAGAGATACAGAGGCGGTTGGAAGAAGGAAACATAGAATTACAGGAAGATGAATGTATTGCCATGTCCGAATCGACATTCAGGGATATCATCGTGGGCAGCAGACGTAAATGGAAGGATGCATGGAGCAAGGAATACGGCGAAATGGATGAAGACAGGCTTGTGGAAACCATTTTGAAGTATATGGAAGACTGGATGATGGCTGACCGCAGGGAGAATCAGATCGTGATATTGCCGGCAGTAGGGAGACTGGCAGGGCAGTACCCGGCGGACTACAAAGGAGGCGGAGAAGAATGAGCGAACGTTGGAAAATGAACCGGATCGGTTTTGTGAATTTCTGGTTATATGATGAAGAGGACTTCGAATTTGAAGACGGAAAGTTACTTCTGCGTGGACAAAACGGTTCTGGAAAATCCATTACGACACAGAGTTTTATCCCGTTTGTACTGGATGGAGACCGTACACCGAGCCGCCTGGATCCTTTTGGCTCCAGTGACCGCCGGATGGAATATTATTTTCTGGGAGAAGAGGGCAAGGAGGAGTCTACCGGCTATCTGTTTCTGGAATTTTGGAAAGAGGATTCCGGAGAATATCGTACCATAGGAATCGGTCAGAAGGCAAAACGTGGGAAACCGATGGATTTCTGGGGCTTCGTGATTCTGGACGGACGCAGAGTAGGATATGATCTGTGGCTGTATAAGGAAGTGGGATCGAATAAAATTCCCCGGGATAAGCGGGAGATGAAGGCGGAACTGGGGGAGGACAATTTTTTCACAGACAGTCCGTCGGAATACAAAAAGCATGTCAACCAATATATTTTCGGTTTCCGAAAAGAAGAACAGTATGAGCAGTTCATCAAACTGCTGGTGAAGGTGCGCGCTCCCAAGCTTTCCAAAGAGTTTAAACCGACCAAAGTGTATGATATTTTGAATGATTCCTTGCAGACTTTGACGGACGAAGAGCTGCGGCCCATGGTAGATGCCATGGAAAAAATGGACGAGATCCAGGACAGCCTGGAGATGCTCAACCGCGCCTTCGATGATGTGAAGATCATCCGCAACGAATATACCCGATATAACCAATATATGCTTGCGAAGAAAGCGCAGGGTTATCTGGGCAAGAAGCAGGAAGTGGAGAAAGAACAGGCAATATTGGCAGATCAGGAACAGCGGCAGAGCGAGGCATTGGAAGAGCAGAACCGGGCAGTGCAGGATACGGAGAGACTTACAGCAGAGAAAAAGTTGAAAGAAACGGAACGCAACGCTCTTCTGGATCCGGAACTCGAAGATGCGGATCGGAAACTGGAAAAATTAAAGGCAGAGCATCAGGAGGCTGTGGATGGAGAGCAACGCTGGGAGAAAAAGATCGAAGATGGCAGGGAGCGGATCCGGGAAGAAGAGATTGTTCTGAAAAAGCTGGAGGAACAGCTGGAACTGCGTCGTGATACTTTAAAGGAAAAGCGGGAAAATCTGGAAGAACAACAGGAAATTCTGCAATGGGAACATCATGAGAAGGCAAAAGAGAAAATCGGACTGGAGGAATATGAAGAAAGAGACGAGATTGCGGAGCATCTGCAAATATGGAAAAATCAGCTGACGACAGGAAGAACAGCACTCAGTCAATATGAATTGATATCCGGACAATACGAGGAAGCCGCCAGCCGACTGGAGGAGACGAAGAAGAAAAAAGCAGCGGAAGAGCAACGGCTGGAGATGGCAGAAGAACAGGTGGCCGACAGAATCGATGCATGGATCACGGAAGTCTTTCACAGAGCGGAAACATCTGAGGAATGGCATCCGGAACGTGAGGTTCTCCTGCAGGCGGAGCAGAAAGCAAGACGATACGATACCGTAGCGGATGGCGTGGAGATACAGGGGGATTTCCGCGCAGATTATGAAAGACAGCGTCAACAGCTTACAGACGCAAAGAATGAGAAACAGTATCAGAGGGAAATTCAGGAAGGAATCCTAAAAGATGTCCGGGAACAGCTTAAAAAGGTGCAGGAACAGCAGGAACTGGAGCCAGAACGGGATGAGACAGTCGAAAAATCCAGAGTATCCCTGGCACAGGCAGGAATCACAGCCATTCCGTTCTACAGAACGGTAGAGTTTGCCAAAGATCTGGAGGAGAGTGCCTGTGCGAGACTGGAAGCACAAATGCAAATGACCGGAATGTTGGATGCCCTGGTGGTGACACCGGAAGATTTTGTGAAAATAAAAGCAGACCATCCGGAGTTCCTGGATGCTGTCCTGCAGACGGACGGGCCGGGGAACAGCCATTTTTCCGGATTGACAGTAAGTGACGATCTACCGCAGGAATTAAGAACTCCGGTATTGGAAATCCTCAGCAATATTTATGAAGAGGAAGGAAAGACACAGGGAATCTGTTTCGGTGCAGATGGCAGCTTCCGGCAGGGAATCTTAGCCGGTAAAGCGGACAAGCAGGCGGCAGAATATGTGGGATATCTGGCGAGAAAACGGAGAAAAGAGCAAAAGATCCGGGAATTGCAGGAGCAGATAGAAAGCATCAGCAGGACCATAGAAGAGTGGAACACCGGAATTGCACAACTGCAGGGACGTATGGACAGATTACAGGTGGAATATCAGGAGATTCCTGACTTTTCGGAGATTCAGATCGCATTGTCGGAGAAACGGGAGCTGGAACGTATTCTGGAGACGTTGGAAAACGAATATCTGAAACAACAGGATCAGGAACACAGACTTTCCGAGCAGAAGAACCGGCAATATCAGGAGGTATTGAAAGCTTGTAAAATGCTGCCCTATAGCAGAACAGTGGCGGCTTATGAGGAAGCCTGCGGTGCAGCAGAAGAATATGGAAGGATATGGCAGAGCGCAAGGCAGGAACTGCTGCATATACAGACGGAACAGATCGGCTGTCTGGACAGAAAAGAACGGATAGAGCAATACCGGGAGAATCTGGAAGAAGCCTATACGGAAAAAAGAACTTACAGCACCCGGGCAAAAGCCAGTGAGATTCAGATCCGTCAGCTGGAAGAGTATCTGAGGAGTCCGGAATTGCTGGAAAAGGCAAACCGGCTGAAACGTTTGAAGGAAGAACTTTCGCAGATCGACAAGGAACTGGAGGACCTGAAACTTCTGGGAGCCACCCTCAAAGAAAGGTTACAGACATTACAGAAAGAACTGCCAGAACAAAAAGAAAAGCTGCAACAGTACATTATAGAAGAAACCACGCTCAGAAACTATTTTGAAGAGGAACTGGATCTGAAACTGATTCTGAACCGGGAAGGACGGACAGTCTATGAATGTGCCAGAGAAGCTGTAAAAATATTGCGGGAAAGCGATAAGAACAGAGAACCCGGAGAACTGCTACAGGCATTGCATACAGTATATCTGAAACATAACGGAAGTCTGGCAAGCTACGGAACTTCCATGGAAGAATGCTTCGGCGATACGGGGGACATCGATGCTGTGCGTAAGCGGGTACGTATTATTTCTACCTGGAACGGGAAAAAGGTATACCTGGAGGAATTTTACAATATTCTGAAGACCGCAATCGAAGAGACGGAACTGCTGATACAGAAAAAGGATCGGGAACTTTTTGAAGACATTCTATCCCAGACGATCAGCCAGCAGCTTACGGATCGTATAGCAGAGAGCAGAAAGTGGGCAAAAGACATGTCAAAGCTCATGCAGGAGATCGATACCTCCATGGGACTTCGTTTTTCTCTGGAATGGAAGCCCTGCAAAGCTGACAACGAAAAAGAACTGGATACAGCGGATCTGGAGCAGATCCTTCTGCGTGACCGGGAGCTGCTTACCCTGGATGATATTGAAAAAGTAGCAGGGCATTTCCGCAGTAAAATACGTGCAGAAAAGGCAAAACTGGAAGAGACGGGAACGATCATCAATTACATGGAACTGGTAAGAGATGCCCTGGATTACCGGAAATGGTTTGAATTCCAGATGTTTTTCCGGCGCGGCGAAGAGACGAAAAAGCCGTTGACAAATGCCGCATTTAACCGTTTCAGCGGAGGCGAAAAAGCAATGGCCATGTATGTGCCGTTGTTCGGAGCGGTAAATGCACAGTATAAAAAGGCAGACAATAAAGATCATCCCAGAATTATTGCACTGGATGAGGCATTTGCCGGTGTCGACGACAAGAATATCAAAAGTATGTTTGAACTGGTTCATAAGCTGGATTTCGACTATATCATGAATTCCCAGGCACTGTGGGGATGCTTTGAGACGGTCAAAGGCCTTCGGATTGCGGAACTTCATCGTCCGGAGAACTCCCAGGTGGTATCGGTGATCCGGTATACGTGGAACGGACATGAGAGGATTTTAGATGAACAATAATGAAGCATGTGCGGAATATTTTAGAGGAAATTCTGCGTACCGGAGATGCTTTTCGGAATTTGAAAAGAAATGGAAAACTTACGGAAAAGTAACAGGGATCATTACACTGAAAAATACTTCCGAAGAAGAGCGGAGAGCCATCGGTGGGATACTTGGAAAGACATTTTATGAAAATACCATACGTTTTCCTTTTGCGGAATTTGAAAAGGGATTGCAATACACAAAATTTGCTCCTGTGGATTTTGAACAAGTACTGGAAGCATATTTCGGCAGAAAAATGCTGACCACGCAGGAGAGACAGAAGGAGGCAGAGCGGGGAAAGGCAGATTTTTTTGAAACTGTAGAGAGCTATCTGACAGAGTGTACAGGTCCGGATTCCATTGCGGTCTCCTGGCTACAGGATATGTTTTCTCAAAAAAAGTATGGCTATCAGACAGTAATCAGAGAATATGGAAGGGACAGAGAAAAGACAGAAAAACTGTTGAAAACTGTGGGAAAGGCGATCCTTTTGCTGGAAGATATTCGAGAGACGGAAGAGGAATATCCCCTGGCGGTATTTTCCGCGGAAGTATCTGGAAATCCCCATTACTTTGATCAGGGAACAACCGGAGGACAATTATTGGTTCACGGGATGTGTTATGCCACGGAAGAAGATTATCCGGCAAATGCCCATCAGTGGAGAGAATTACTGTTGTCCAACGGAATCGTACCGGATAATATTTCCTCTATCGTGCATATCTATGGATTGCGATTACAGGTTGACGGTGACTGGCACCCGGCATATGACACCTTTTGCAGACGACAGGAGCCCTGTGCTGTCACCATGGAAAATCTGCAGGAGCTGACAGCGGTACAACCGACAGGAGATAAGGTTTATATTGTAGAAAATGAGATGGTGTTCAGCTACTTGCTGAAGCATCTGGAACAAAGGAATGTGACGTTACTATGTACTTCCGGCCAGCTGCGGAGCGCCGCTGTGAAACTGATTCCCTTTCTGTTGAATAGTGGAGCGGATATCTACTATAGCGGAGACATCGATCCGGACGGGATCCGGATTGCCGACAGACTCTGGAGAAAATATGGGGACCGGATCCATGTGTGGAGAATGTCGGAGGAGGATTATGCGAAAAGTCTTTCGGAAGAAGAGATTGGGAAAATATCCATGAAAAAACTGGACGCTGTAGAGAATCCTGTTCTACGCGAGACGGCAAGAGAGGTAAGAAAGAAGAAAAAGGCGGGGTATCAGGAGAATATATTAAGAGATATGTTGGAAGATATGGATAGAATAAAAGACAGATAAAGCTCAAACTTACATTTAAACAGCAATATGATTCCGCAATATATCAAAATGATATTGATATATTGCGGAAAAATGCGTATAATATACGGAAAGGAGATGCGTAATTTCAGTAAAGTGATGGGAGCCTGATTAGATGAAGAACTGTAAACAAATAGCGACAGAATGGGGATTATCAGAACGTACTGTTAATGACCTTTGTAAAAAAAATAAGATTGATGGTGCTATAAAGGTAGGAAAAATGTGGAAGATTCCAGATGATGCTAAGAAGCCAATTGATGGAAGAATCACATCCGGGAAATATGTCAGACATTCAGCAGGAGTTACAAGAAAGCCATTACCTATTGGCATTTCTGATTATGTCAGAGCACAGGCAGATTATTACTATGTAGATAAAACGATGTTGATTAAGGAATTCCTTGATCAGAAGCCATTGGTTTCTTTGTTTACAAGACCGAGGCGCTTCGGAAAGACATTGAATATGGATATGCTCAGAGTCTTTTTTGAGATTTCAGAGGAGAATACAAGTAAATATTTCGAGGATAAAGCAATTTGGCAATGCGGTGAAGAATACCGCAATCAGCAGGGGCAATATCCGGTTGTATTTCTTACTTTCAAGGATGTTAAGTTTGATTCCTGGAAGGCAACTCTCGATAAGATTAGAGATCTATTACAGGAGGAGTTTGGAAGACATCAGGAGCTTGCGACCAGTGAAAGAATAGCAGAGTATGAAAAGACATATTTTGCAAAAATCATAAACGGCGATGCTTCAGAAGTTGATTTGACTGCATCATTAGCGAAGCTGTCTCAGATGCTTACCAAGCATTACGGTAAAGCACCAATCATTATTATTGATGAATATGACACGCCGATTCAGGAAGGTTATTCCAAAGACTTCTACGATGAGATAATTGGGTTTATGAGAAACTTTTTCTCAGGAGCTTTTAAAGATAATAAGAATCTTACTTATGGATTTCTGACCGGTATTCTTCGAATTGCTCAGGAAAGTATCTTTAGTGGTTTGAATAATTTAACTGTGAATTCTGTGATGGATGAAGAGTATGATCAGTTCTTTGGATTTACAGTTTCAGAAGTGAGAGAAATGCTTAAGTATTATGGAGTTCTTGATAAAGAGGAGGAACTTAAGGATTGGTATGATGGATATTTATTTGGAAGTACAGAAATCTATAATCCGTGGTCTGTAATCAATTATATTTCAAGGGGATGTATTCCGCAGGCTTATTGGGTAAATACCGGAAAGAATGAAATTTTGGAAGATGTCCTTAAGGTGGCAACGGAGGATATTACAGAAAGACTTTATTCTTTGCTGCAAGGTGAAAGAGTTATTGCAAGAATTGATCAGAATGTCGTTTACAGATCTCTTTCTGAGGATCCGGCGAATATTTATAGCTTGTTATTGGTGGCTGGTTATTTGAAAACACCAAAGAAAGAGTTGCAGGCAGATGGTTCTTATCTGTGTGAGGTATCTATTCCAAATAGGGAAATAGCTGCTGTATACAAGAGTGAGGTTTTGTCACACTTGTTACAGATTGGAGCAATCACAAGAACGACAGCCAATAAGATTGCAGAAAGTCTCTATGCGAATGATTATAAGAACCTGCAGAAAGCAATTGCTGAATATATGGATAAATCAGTCAGCTTCTATGATGCCGGAGCAGAGGGTTTCTATCATGGATTAGTTCTTGGGTTAATTGCTTTGATGGATAATCAGTATAAGATTAAGTCAAACAGAGAGTCCGGAGATGGCCGATATGACATTGGCCTATTCCCAAGGGAAGACAGATATCCCGGAATCCTTATGGAGCTTAAGTGGAAAAAGAACCTGAGTGCGGATGAACTTTCAGAACTTGCAGATGAAGCGTTAGCCCAGATTGGTAAGAAAAGATATGATGTAGAAATGAAGGAAAATGGCACTCAGGATATTTTGAAATTTGGAATAGTGTTTTCCGGAAAGAAAGTAAGCGTCAAAATAGAATAAGATATACCACTTAGGAGACCGGAACCGCAGAGACGAAAGTACCGGCATTGGTTGAAAAAACCAATGCCGGTACTTTTTATTATTCATAATGGAATTTATTTTGGCAATTGAGTAGTGAAAACTGAGCTCAACTTCGAAGTGTGCCCAAAAAGTTTTTTGTAAGATTCTGTCGAAAATCACCATGTATATAATAGAGAATAATTTAAACATTATTGAGATTAATAATGTTCGGTGCTAGATCAGAAAGGAGCATAAATGGATAAGTATATTCGGGTTAAAAATTGCAATTGTATTTCAGATGCTACAATAGAAATTGTTGAAAAATCATTAAATATAAAATATGGTTCTAATGGAACAGGAAAATCAACGATAAGTGAAGCGATATATGCCCAGGCGAATAATGAGACAGATAGATTAAAAGACTTTAAACCATATGGCTCAAATGACAATAGTCAACCAACTGTTGATAATCCTTACTTCCATGTGGTGAAGGTGTTTAATGAGGATTATGTGAATTCCTATTTGTTTCAAGGAGATGAGTTTCTTGATGATTCATTCCAGGTTTTTCTTAAATCGGATAAATGCGATTCGCTAGCAGCACAAATTGAAAGGATGCTTGAAGAGTTGCAAGATTTGATTAACAATATTGATGCGATTCATAACCTAAGAACTTTTTTGCCACAATATACTGCGGCAGTAAAAGCCTCTGATGGAACAGTATCTCGAAGAGGGGGTGTTGCCGAATTTGTTAATGGAAATGGAGGGGGCTTTAATCATTATTCAGAATTAAAAGCGTATAAACCATTTTATAGTAGAGATTTACCAAGCGTTGCTAAATGGGCCAAATGGCGCAATGATGGTATAAAACAGATGTGTGGCAATGATTGCCCATTTTGTACAAATATTTTACCTTCAAGTATTAGGAGTCAAAATGAGATTATATCAAAAGTATTTAAAAATTCGGCATTGTCGGTAGCAAATGCTGTTTTAGAATATGTACAACAGGCAGTTGATCAAGGATATATTTTGCCAGATGCCGTAGATGTTTTAGAATCATATATTGGCGATAATACAAAGGCTGATGAACTATATGCTGAACTTCAAATGCTTGCAAAAGAAACAGATTATCTGTATAAAAAAATTGAAAAGATTTGTATGTTTAAACCAATGAATGTCACGCATGCTCAACTTGTTAATTTAGAGCAAAGTCTATCGGAATTAGTGATTGAGGAAAGACAACTTCAATCATTTTACGCGACTGATTTAATAAAAAAACTTATTTATCATGTTTCAGATAAGATAAATGCATTAAAGGGAAAAACAGGGCAATTAAAAGGCTTGTTTTTGCAACACGAAAAGAAACTTGATGAGTTAATAGCTCAGCGTCAGGATGACATTAATCAGTTTTTTACAATTGCCGGATTTCCCTATAATTTTTGTCTGGAAAAGGATGGAGAAAAGCATGCTAAAGCGTACTTAGTTCCCTGTGAATTTCAGAAGGAAATGGTTGTAGATCCTAAAAATCGACTTAGTTGGGGAGAGAAAAATGCATTTTCGCTTGTTATGTTTATGTTTGAAGCAATTAGTGATAATGCAGATCTCATTGTTTTGGATGATCCAATATCGGCATTTGATGAAAAAAAGAAATTTGGAATTATTCGAAGGCTATTTGATAATAAAAAGGATAGTTTTAAAGAGAAAACAGTATTGATGCTAACACATGATTTCCAACCAATTATTGATTATGTCCATGGAAACTTCTTTACGCGATATGGATTGATTACGCCGGTTCATGCTTCATTTATACAGAATATTGAGGGATCGATTTGCGAATCGCCAATTACGATGAATGATTTGAAAAATACTGTAGAACTAACCAAAGATATTGTAATGTCTTCAAATGCAAGTATGGCTGTTAAAATTGTGAATTTGCGCAAATATGTTGAATTAACTAAGCCTGAATTCGGAACATCAGCAATTTATGAAGTTCTTTCAAATGTAATTCACGGAAGACAAAATCCGATATATAAGGATGGCCAAGAGATATCTGCGGATGTACTTGAGCAGGGAATGAGAGAAGTATCACAATATATTCCGAACAAATCGTATACTGATTTAATAAATGGAACGTCTACAGAAATTTTGATTAGTTCAATGTCGTCGGATGATTTATATCATAGAATTATCTCAATTAGGTTACTTTTTGAGAGGGTAGAAGGAACGCTGTCATTACTAAGAAAAAAATATCCAGCAGCATGTAAGTTTGTTAATGAGACTAATCATGTTGAAAATGATTATATTTATCAATTGGATCCTAGAAAGTATTTTGGTATTCCAAATTATTATTTGCAACAGATAGAGAATTTTATTCAAGAAAATAAAGAAACTATTCTTGCGGGAAATATATTGACTGAGAATACAGAATTAGATCAAATAGGGGATAACTAAGCTGCATTAAGTGAGAAAGAGAATGGCTCAATGAAAAACGGTAAATGTAAGGAGAGAGGATGGCATATTTATTAGAATAAAATTTGTTTAGAAATAGTTATTTATAATTGTCGAAAATAGTTATTTCGCAAGCTAATTTAGCACAGTAAAGTCTGGCTTATATGACATATACTGTGCTAAATTAATAATAAAGGAATCAAAAGAGGATTACTGAAAATTAGTATGTATAATATTTTCAGTCAAATAAAAGGAAATCTACCACTTAAGCAGGCGGAATTTAAATAGAAAATTTAGGCCCCTTGGTTTTCTACTGAAAGTTAATGCGTAAACAATTTCAAAATGTTATAATGTACAGCAAGTAGTATGATCATAGTGGGGGTACAGATGATGGGACTTCTCAGCAAAATTTTTGGATCAAAAAAAGATGTGTCCAACGTTGATATAGATAATAAAGCGAAAAGTTCTGTGAAGAATGTTCCGCGTAATGAGAATTGCATAAAACTTATGGAATTTGCATCTCACATGGAAAAATTACTTGCAGAAGATAGATACATTGCAAGAAGTGACTATAAGAAATATATAGATGAATATCAGAAAAGCATAAGTTTCTTTGAGGTATTATCAGATAGCGGTATGCTTGGGAATTTCTGCGATGTTAATGGTGTGGAAGAAAAGGAAATTGTACAAGCGATTGACTATTACAATAATGCAGAGACATATGTTGAAGACCACAATGAGGAATTTCTTGCCAGAGCAATGGTCGAGGAAAAAGAATATCTGGATAATGTTCTTAAGGCAGTAGACCCGGTAGTTGTACTGGATGAGGATCAGAGAAAAGTAGTACTTACAGATGAGGATTATTGTCTTGTTATTGCCGGCGCCGGAGCGGGAAAGACAACAACGGTAGCTGCAAAGGTAAAGTATCTTGTGGACAAAAAAGGAATTGATCCTGCACAGATTCTGGTTGTTTCATTCACTAATAAGGCGGTGAATGAACTGAAAGAAAAAATACAGGATGATTTGGGAGTACCATGTCCTATAGCGACATTTCACTCTACTGGAAACGCGATTATTCATAAGAATTCACCAGAGGAAAAACTGAATATAGTGGATAATTCTAAGCTATATTTTGTAATCAGAGACTATTTTCGTGGATCTGTGATGAAAAATGAGAGTGTAGTCAATAAACTCATCATGTTTTTCGCGACTTATTTTGATGCACCCTATGAAGGCGATGATTTGAACGGATTTTTTAACAATATTGCGAAAGCCAACTATTCCACGATGAGAAGTGACTTGGAAGATTTTAAACGTGAGGTCATAGATACCAGAACGAAAAAATCTGTAACAATTCAAAATGAAATTTTGAGATCGCATCAGGAAGTAGAGATTGCCAATTTTTTATATTTGAATAATATCGAGTACGAGTATGAACCTATTTATCAGTATAACATACAGTATTCGCATAAGCCGTATACCCCGGATTTCGTGATATATCAAAATGGTAAAATTGCCTATATTGAACATTTCGGAATTACAGAAAACGGGAAGAACGACAGATATAGTCAGGACGAACTTGAACAATATAAAAAGGCAATAAATGATAAGATAAAGTTGCATAAACAGCATGATACTACTTTGATTTATACTTTTTCAGTCTACAATGATGGAAAGCCCTTAACAGAGCATTTGCAAGAGGCTCTGGAAGTAAAGGGATTTGAACTCAAACCCAGATCCAACAAAGAAGTTATGGAACTGCTGGTAGCAGGGGAAGAAAACAGATATGTCAGAAAGTTGATTAATCTGATCTGCAGATTTATATCAAACTTCAAGGTGAACGGTTACAATGCGGAAGAATTTAATCGTATGTATCATTCTACACAAAATGTAAGAAGCCGATTATTCCTTGAAATTTGCCATGATTGTTATCTGGAATATGATAGATGGTTAAAAGAAAATAAGGCCGTGGATTTTGAAGACATGATCAACGAGTCGGCAAGACTTTTACGAGAAGTAAAAGAGATGAAACAAAAACTAAGCTTTAAGTATATTATTGTCGACGAATATCAGGACATTTCCCGGCAGAGATTTGATCTGACCAAGGCTTTATCGGAGGTTACAGATGCTAAGATCATTGCGGTTGGTGATGACTGGCAGTCTATTTATGCTTTTAGCGGATCAGATATTACGTTATTTACGAAGTTCTCCGAAAAAATGGGATATGCGAAAATGCTTAAAATTGTTAAGACTTACCGTAATTCCCAGGAAGTTATTGATATTGCCGGTAATTTTATTCAGAAAAATTCAGAACAGATCAGGAAACGTTTATTATCTCCGAAAAATATCACAGATCCAGTTATTATTTATACATATGATAGCACGGCCAAAGGCCGAAAAGGAGATAGAAGAAGTGGTTCCAATTATGCAGTTGCACATGCCGTAGAAACCGCACTTACACAGTTGATAATGTATAAAAAGCAGGAAGGCAGACAGCCGGGGACAATTTTACTGCTTGGCAGATATGCATTTGATGGAGACCATCTTGAAAAATCCGGGCTTTTTGAATTCGTGCGGGGTGGAAGTAAAATAAAAAGTGTAAAATATCCAAAGCTGGATATAACATTCATGACAGCACATTCATCAAAAGGACTGGGATATGATGATGTTATTATTGTAAACGGTAAAAATGAAACATATGGTTTCCCGTCAAAAATTGAAGATGATCCGGTACTGGCTTTTGTAATTAAGGGGGACAGGTCGATAGATTACGCAGAAGAACGAAGATTATTTTATGTGGCTATGACGAGAACCAAAAATAGGGTGTTTTTTGTGGCACCGGAACAAAATCCTTCGGAATTCCTTTTGGAACTGAAAAAAGATTATAAGAATGTTGTATTACATGGAAACTGGAACGAGGAGAAGCCTCAAAGCATTGCGAAAAAATCCTGTCCGCTATGCGGATATCCGATGCAGCTAAAATACAAGCGAGCATATGGACTTAGACTGTATATATGCACTAATGAACCGGAAATTTGTGGCTTTATGACAAATGATTACAGGGCCGGGAAGCTTTGCATTCAGAAATGTGATAAGTGCAGAGATGGTTATCTGGTTGTCAAGTCAAGTAAGGAGAACGGCTATTTTCTGGGATGTACCAATTATAAGACGAATGGAACCGGGTGCAATAAATCTATCGGTATGAAGTATTACTATGATCAGATGGGATATCGGATGGAAATAGTAACGGAAAGTCCCGTAGCAATCAGTAGGATAGAAAAAGAGAATCCAGTGAAAAGAGTAGCTGTAACACAGGTTTCAACGGATGATTATGTTGAAATCGAAAAAACAACGGCGGCCTCTGTCAGATATAAGCGGTGGATTCTGAATAATGTTGTGGATACAGTATTAAGGGCATTACAGGATGTCAGCAAGGTAAGATATTATGGTGTTACCATGTTGACGGATATTCTTCGTGGCGCAAATAGCAAACGCATTCTGGACAATGGCTTAGAAATGGTGCCGGAATATGGCATGTTAAAAGAGATACCAAGAGAGACCATCCAGAATATTATTGAATGGCTTATCAACGAGCACTATATTTTGAAAACAAAGGAGAAATACCCCGTTCTTCATTCTACTTATGAAGGGCTTCATTACAGTGAAAGCCTGACAAAAACCAAATTAGAAGAACTCAAAGCATACCTTGAGAAAGATGAGGCATAATGGGAGCAGCTGCCGTCCCTTGTCCCGAAAAAGTTTTTTGTAAGATTCTGTCGAAATTTGCCATATATATAATAGAGGGCGCAATTTCGGCGAGATTGCAGTATTCCTAAAAATATGCTATGATACTCTTAAATGAGCGAAAAAAGTAAAAAGAATCAGACAATTCAATATTATAATCAAAATGCCGCCGATTTTGTGGAGAACACACGTAATGTAGATTTTCATGTAATGCAGGATGAATTTATAGAAGGGCTTCCTGCAGGGGCGAAGATCCTGGACCTGGGCTGCGGCTCCGGAAGGGATACGAAATATTTCCTAGAGCATGGCTATCGGGTAGACGCGATAGACGGCTCCGCGGAACTGTGCGCGTTGGCATCAGAGTACACGGGGATTCCGGTGAAATGCCAGTTGTTCCAAGAGCTGGATGCATCGGAAGTGTATGACGGTATCTGGGCGTGCTCATCGCTGCTGCACTTATCCTATGGGGAGCTGGATGAAGTGTTATATCGCATCGAGAAGGCGCTGAAGCCGCAGGGCATTTTGTACATGTCATTTAAGTATGGTGTATTTGAGGGGGAAAGGAACGGCAGATATTTTCTGGATTTCACAGAAGAGAAACTGGAGCAGCTGCTAAAAAAACATACGAGTTTACAGCAGCTGCGGAACTTTCTGACAGAAGATGTACGACCGGACAGGGAAGAAAGATGGTTGAATCTATTCCTGAAAAAGATCAATTCTTAATTGCATATCCGAACTATGTCCTCCGGGAGACAGTGACTTATCCGAATGGCGGTGTGAGTCGCTTTTATGATGATGGAGTGGACATGGTCATTATCGATGATGAAATCTGCTCCTGCCGTGATGGCGAGCAGATTTTTCCTTATACACTGATCACAGATAAACAAAACCACTATATGAAAATATACCGGAGAGTGTTCCGATTCCTGGGATTCGATCCGGAAACGATAGAAAAATGCCTGCAGAAAAGCCGACAGGAAGTGCTGTACTCTACCAAAAAGATTTCAGAAAGAGGAGAGCATGCGGACTCTTCGCCGCTGGAGCTGCTGTTTGAACAGAATTTCACGGATGTCTACGGTATGCGGGCATTGAAATACCTGCAAAAAGAATTCCGGATATCCGATGAGGACGGCAACAATTATTTTCTTGACTATCTGATCGATACTGCAGACAGCAGAGTGGCCATCGAGGAAAACGGAATTCATTACCACCATCCGCAGCTGATCGGAATAGAGGGCTATCGGAAACAATTGCGCAAGCAGAATACCTGCGCATTGTGGGGATTAAAGCTATACCGTTTTTCCACGGAAGATTGCCGATTCAAGGATCGTATCGAGGATGATATCAGGTCTTACCTGGGAAAAGATACCAGCGGATTCCGGGAAGCGGGATTGCTGTTGGAAAGTAAAACGGAACTGTATGAGCACCAGGAGATCAGTCTTGCACAGATACAGGAACGGCGGGAAAAAGGAATTCGTGCATTCCTCATTGTATTACCTACCGCAGCGGGAAAATCCCGGATCGTAGAAGAAGATATTCAGAAATTTGCAGCCGGAAAAGAGCAGTTCCGGGCTTTGATCCTGGCACCGAATACGAATATCATTGCGGACTGGAAAGAGAGAATCGACAAAGACCTGCAGCCGTTGCAGGACCGGATTGATATTAAGACCTACAGCTATGCGGTAAGACATTACCATGAAAAAACAAGGGATTATTATTCCTATATTGTAGTGGATGAGGCGCACCACGCGGTAGCTCCGATGTTAAAGCGGGTGATCCAATACTATGCGCCGGAATTCCTCGTAGGACTGACAGCGACGGATCAGCGCCCGGATAAAAAGAGACTGGAAGAAATCTTCGGAAATTATACAACAGAGCTTTCTCTGAAGGATGCAATGGAGAAGGGAGTTGTGGCGAGGGCCAATGTCTACCGGATCGAGACGAATATAGATCTGAGCCATGTCCGTTTTAACGGAAAAGATTATGTGAATGCGGATCTGGAGAAGAGTGTGCGTGTCACTTCCCGAAATGAATTGATCGTAAATGTGCTGAAGGACTATTTCACGGAGGGAGATGCCGGAAAACGTCAGGGAATTATCTTCTGTATCAACAAGGCGCATACCAAAGAGATGGCACGCCTGCTGAACGCAGCCGGTATCTCAGCGCAGGATTACAGTGGAGATACAAAACACCCGGAGAAGGTTATGCAGGAGTTCAAGGAGCATAAGATACGTTTCCTCTGTGCCTGCGATATGATCTCGGAAGGCTGGGACTATCCGGAACTCGGAATCCTCGTTATGGCGCGCCCAACCCTGTCGAAGGTGCTGTATCTTCAACAGATCGGTAGAGGTTTGCGCCGGACATCTATCAAGAAAAATGTGTTCGTCATTGATGTGGTAGATGAATACGGAGCCATGGTAAGACCCTGCAGTATGCATGCTATCTTCGGAAACTCATTGTATGTTCCGTTCGGCGATATCACCAGACAGGATTACCTGCCGGGACAGATGATCGAGATCGATGGCATCACAGAGCGCGTGGAACGGATCGTGGAAGTGGACATCCATACCTTTGAAGAAAAGTATGGGGATTACTACAGTCAGGAACAGCTGGCGAGAGAGTACTTCGTCAACACCGGAACGATCACCAGCTGGATCCGTAAGGGGAAGATTACACCAACGGTGGAATTCCCCTTCGGCAGCAAGAAGATCAGCCTGTTCAGCCCGGCGGATGTGGAGAAATACAGAAAAGAACTGAACATTCAGGAACATAACGATGACACTGTTCGGGATGACTTTTTTGCATTCCTGGAGGAAAGAGATTATTCATTGTCTTATAAGATGCCGTTCCTGCTGTCGTTTATCGATCATATGGACACGATAGGCGATGCGAAGATCGAGGATGTGCTGACAGATTACATAGCCTTTTATCAGGACAGGATCGATAAAGGACTGCCGGTGGATCGCACCAGCTGCCCTTATAATGCCGAGACTCTGAAAGACCGGAAAATGATCAAAAGTAGCATGCTGACCAATCCTTTTGAAAAGTTCGAGAGAAAGAGATTTATGTATTACTCGAAGGACCTGGGAGTGATCTCACTGAATCATGCGCTGTTGGCGAAGATGAGTGAGGGGGATTGGGAGAGAGTGAAGAGGCAGATGAAGGAAGATTTGGAGAGGTACTATAAGATGATTAAAATATTATAATCTAAAATACTAAAGTTAATAAAAATATTTTGGAGAGGGTAACATATGATTTCAGGAATTTTATTAAGGCATTATAAAAATTATGGAAACTTAAAATTTATTCCAATATGTGATTCTACAGAATATATGTATTCTGTATATGTAGGAAATAATGGTGTGGGAAAGAGTGCTATATTGGAGGCTTTGGATGTAGTGCTGAACGACAGATATTGGAATGTAACTATCGGTATGAAAAAGAATGAAGCATATATATGTCCATTATTTTTGATAGAAAAGAAAAAAGTATCACATCCAAACCGACATATGTTTGAGTGTGTAAGTGATTATTTTTGGAATGCGGATGAGAAGGCTAATGCAAACATAAAGGGCAATTTAGAATTAAAAAAATTATTGAAATATAAAGATGATTTAAGAGAAAAATATGAAAAAAACTATTATTGTATTTTAATAGGTATAAAACATGACAATATAAGGGAAGCCTTTTGCGCAACGTTTGATGGTGCAGTAAAAGCTAAAATTGAAAATGAACTAGTGGTTGATAGCGAAAATGTTCAAGATGTTTTAAATTATATAAAACAGGAGATATGGAATTATTATAGCTATTTATATCTTCCGATTGAGGAGACGCCTTCTGAGTCACTTAAGTTGCAAAATAAGACTATGCAACAATTACTAAACAAAAATGTTCTTGCAGAAATAGAAAAAGTATTAAATAGGAAAACTGCTGGGAAAAGTATTGTTACGCAAATAAATGATAATTTGGATGAATTTATTACCGAAGTGAACGGCATAATTGCTAAGGTTGATGAACAATATGGATTTAGTAGTGAGCTGGGAATTGGCGGTAAGAAAAATTTAACAGCAAAAGATATACGTGAAAAAATATTGGAAGCGTATTTCCCATTACGAGAACTTAAGGTAAATGGAAAAAATGTAAATCAATTAAGCTCAGGTGAGCAACGTAAAGCAATTATAGATGTGGCATACTCGATATTGATTGCAAATGGGCAGCAAGAAACTGAAAGAGATATTGTTCTTGCAATTGATGAACCAGAAAATTCGATGCATATTTCTAATTGTTTTAATCAATTTATGATGTTGGAGGAATTGGCCAAAACATATAAAAAACAGATTATCTTAACAACACATTGGTATGGTTTTTTACCGATTGCACAAAATGGTAATATGCATCATATATTTGATGGGAAAATAGACAGTTTTTGTTTGTATAATATCATGGAAGAAAGGAGAAATTTTCCGGATATAATAGAATTAAAGAGTATGTATGATTTGGCAACAAGTATTATTACATATATGAGAAATCATGTGAATAAAAGATGGATAATTTGTGAGGGATCGGACGATAAAATATATTTAGAATATATTTTAAAAAATTATAAGGACGTTTCAATATTGCCTGTTGGGGGATGCGGAAATGTTATAAAATTGTTTTATTTATTATATAGTCCATTAACAGAAAAAACAGAAATAAAATCTATATCTGGTAAAATTTTATTCTTGATAGATACAGATTTATATCAACAAAATGTAAAAACAATGATTGGACTTAGTAGCGAAAAGTCGCAATCAATCTTTTTAAGACGCGTACAAATAAAGGATGATACAATAAAACTGTATGATCCATGTATTTCGAATATTTATTTACAAACGGAAATAGAAGATTGCTTAGACCCCGAATGTTACTATAATGCTGTAATGGAGACCATTAAGGAAAGCAAGGAAACTGAATTAAAAAAGATTGCTCTAAATTACGAGTATATTCCAGGTTCTAAAGTTTCATTATTACGTGGTGATAATGCATGCATTAGAGCAACAGAGTGCAAATTTATATCAGATAAAGGGAAGATTATATCTTTTGCGGAAAGTACAACTAATAAATATAATATTGCCAAGAAATATGTCGAAATTTGTCTGAAAAAGAACCCAACACATGTATTGGGAGAAGAAATAGCTAAATTATTGGATCTGGAATCAATCTAGCTATACTGTGAGAAAATGCCAAATATAAACAATAAGAAGACATAATATACGAGCTTATAGATGACATATTTAGAAAGAATGAACTATGTGCAAAAAATGTACATTACTTGTAATTATTTGTAAGGAAGCATAAAATAATATGGAAATTATAATGGGTATAATAAATGATAAAAATAGACTCATTAATAGCCTTTCACGCTGCAAAAGAGTAGAATATTTCTTAAAGATATGTTGCTGTTTTGTATAAATAAGGAAGAAGAACGTTATTATGTGTGAAGAATGGTAATTTATTCCCAGAAGAATCAAGAACTGAAAGGAAAAAGGATAAACAATAGTAGATTGAGGAATATCTATGTCAACAAAAACAAAAGAACAAATCAGTTTTAATATGAAACAAGTCAAGAATAAAGATTCAGATATAGAACTTATGTTGCGAAAAGAACTATGGAATCGAGGATTAAGATATCGAAAGAACGTAAACGGAATAATTGGAAAACCTGATATTGTATTTAAATCGAAGAAGGTAGCCGTTTTTTGTGACAGTGAATTTTGGCATGGATATGATTGGGAGAACAGAAAGGGAGATTTTAAATCTCATAAAGATTTTTGGATACCTAAAATTGAAAGAAATATTGAGAGAGACAAAGAAGTAAACAAAGCACTCGAAGATGATGGATGGAAAGTCCTTCGTTTTTGGGGACGGGATATAAAGAAGCATTGTAAAGAATGTGCTGACGCTATACAGATACTATTAGAGGAGTAAACGAGAATTAGTAGTTTTACTAAATATTATTTAGGCAAAAATGCTTCTAAGGCAGAACTATCAATACAACTTATACTGTAATACTTGAGAAGACTCTGGAAAAACATACTAACGGATGGAGATAGGAACTGTTTATGTATAAAACAATAGATTTGTGTGCCGGAATTGGAGGAATAAGGCAAGGCTTTTGTAGGACGGGAGAATTTGTGAACGTATTATCTGCGGAAATAGATGAATTTGCCGCCAAAACATATAAATTAAATTTTAACGGAGAGGATCCGCTAAATGATTTAACAAGCATAGAGTTTAAAAACAAAGCGGAACGAGTGGGATGCGATGTTTTGCTGGCAGGTTTTCCGTGTCAACCGTTTAGTAGTCAAGGAAATAAAGAGGGATTTGATGACCCCACAAAAGGAACTATATTTTTTCACATAAAACAGATTATAAACAAAACTCGACCCAAGGTGATATTTCTTGAAAATGTGCAAAATATAGTTTCACATGATGGAGGAAGAACAATTCATGTAATAATTGATTCGCTTGAGAAAAAGCTCAATTATAAAGTTGTAGGAATCTCGTATAATGAAAACGGCCAGTTTGTGATTGAACATAGTAAATTGGTTCGCAATACAAAAGATTTCGGGCTTCCGCAAAATAGACCTCGAGCCTTTTTTATAGCGTTTGATAGGAGGTTATATGAGGGTTTATTTGATAATATCGATGATAATCTTCCTACAGAATTATATGCATCACTTAAGAAAAATCCTTTGCTAAACCGTAGCCTTAATCAATTGTTGGAAACAAATGTAGATATACATTACTACATGTCTGCGTCGTATCTTAATACATTAATCAAGCATCGTAATAGACAAAGACAAAATGGTAATGGTTATGGATATTGCATAGTTAATGATCCTAATAGAAAACAGCAAATTGCAAATACAATTCTTGCAACAGGTGGATCCGGAAAAGAACGTAATTTAATTGTTCAAACAATGCCAAAGTATAATCCGAAAGATAAAGCAGTTACGAGAAAAAAAGGAGGTCTAAATAAGCAGAATGTAAGAGTGATGACGCCCACAGAATGGGGAAGATTACAGGGCTTTATTGGCTATGGATTTGTTGATAATAATGGTGTGGATCACTTTCAGTTTCCGAACGATATGACTGAAACACAAAAATATAAACAATTGGGAAATTCGGTCTCAATTCCGGTTATTGAGACTATGGCATATTATATCTTGGATTGTCTAAAAATTTTTAATGAAAATAAAGAAAGAATTGTTCTCAATTATTTAGAAAATTACGGAAGTATATCGAAACAGAAAGTGAAAGACTTATTTGATATTCCGGATCAGAAAGCATCTGTATTATTGTGCAAAATGCAGAGGAATAATATGATTCGGTGCTCCGGAAAAGGTAGAAATGCGGAATATACTTTATTACATTTATAATAGGAGAAACAAAAGAAATGACGGAAAAAGAATACAAAATTGAAATTGATCCTGGGATTTTGGAACTATTGGGGCCAAGTTTATATACAAATATATATTATGTTTTAGCGGAATTGATTGCTAATGCATATGATGCTGATGCAAAGAATGTTTATATCATCGAGAAGGATAATGAAATAATCGTTGAAGATGATGGTAATGGAATGTCGTATAGAAAAGGGGATATCAATAAATATTTGGAAATTGCCAGACCGTCAAGATTATCTGATGAGGAAGCGGTGACGCCACTGAAGAGACACAAGATGGGGCGAAAAGGAGTGGGAAAACTTGCCGCTCTATCTGTTTCGGATGAAGTTTATGTAAAAACAGTGACAAATGGAGAAAAATCAGGTTTTGTTCTTTCAAGACATGTTAATGAGGATAAAAAATTAAAATCAATTGCTGACGAGGATATAGTATTCGAAAAAATATCAACACATGGAACTTCAATAGTAATGACAAATCCGCAATACAAATTGCATGCTACTTCGAAGGCTATTCGACGTAATTTAATTAAGATTTTTCCTGTCATAGGAAATGATTTTCGTATTCATGTCATAAAGGATGGCACCGTTGAAATTATAGATTCGGTGGAGAAAGACATAGCTTCGCAGTTAAGTAATCTTATTACTCTTGGAAAAGATTATGCGAATATGGTATCTGCATTTCATCCTATCAAACCGGAACGAATGAATGACTTGTGTCATACTGAGCCTGGAAAAATAATTCCAATTGACATGGTTAACAGATATGGGGAAAAAAAGACATATAATTTAAAAGTAGAGGGATGGATTGGTGCATATAAAACTACACGGAACAGAAAAGCGGAAATCAGTGATTTCCCTGACAATTATGTCTCATTATATGCTAATGGGAAGATGGGGGAATTTAATATCTTACCACTGGTAGGAAAGAATAAGATGACGGAAGTTTACGTTGTCGGACAGCTTCATGTTGATTTGTTTGAATTGACCGAACTTCCGGATATGGCTTTGAGCAATCGACAAGGATATAAATCAGATGATTTAAGATATCAAGTAGTTTTGGAATATGTTCGAAATGAACTTTTACCTTTAACGTTGCGAATGAGAGGTGTATTTTCCGACTTAAAAAAATCACAGAAAAAAGAAAAGGAGTTGGAGAGAGGCAAAGCAGTTGAAAAAGAATTTAAGAAGGCTGTTGATTCGATGAATGAAAAAACATCAAAAAGTGCTGCTAAAGCAGTTATGAAAAAACTGGAAAAGGGTGATACATTAGCAGCAGATGATGTTGAAGAGATAATTGCAAAAGAAATAAAGGCACATAGTGCTGAAATCGGTATAAAACCTAAAGTGGACAGTAATAAAAAGAAAATATTGATTAGTCATACTCGTGCTGACAAAGATATGGCGGATGTTTTGTATGAAATGCTTAAGTATAATAATGTCCCGATAAAAGATATTTTATATACAAGTTGTGATGATGAAGAAGCAAGAATTCCAGAAGTGGCCAGTGGAAAGAGCGGAATATATGACTATTTAAGAGATTTTTTTGTAAATAGTGTATCTGATCAAAAACCATACATATTTTTTGTTACCAGTGCCAAAATGGGAAAATCATGGGGCGCGGTAACAGAAGTGGGAGCATGTTGGATAACAGAATCTGACCATAAAATATTTAATTTGTTTGATGAAAGTGCACCTGAAGGAGAAAGAGCATTTAGACCGGAGCATCCTTTAGATACAGACTCTTTGTGGCAAGAATGCAGACGAAATAAGCAAAAAGAGATTTGCATAGATAGTCTTCAATGTGATACTTTTGCGCAAAAAATAAAATTAGTTTGTGAACATTTAGGATATGATGCAAAATCAAAAGACGAGAATAAGGAGTTTCTCAAAAGAATGGTTCGAGTGGAGTAAAGACTATGAGATTACACGATTTATTTTATAAATTTATGTCCGAGTATGAAACAGAATTAAGTACGGCTAGAAAGAACGAGGATTATAAACGTCCTTTCGGAAAAATAGTCAGAGAAGATATTGTGGAAAAACTTAGAGAGCCGATTCAAACGGATATATATAAAGTGAAAGGGAGTGTCGGAGCAGGTAGATGGGCCGATGTGCCTTGGATTGCGGTTTTTGATAAGCGTATAACTACATCAGCACAAAAAGGGGTTTACATAGTATACCTTCTTAATAAAGATACAAAGGAATTATTTTTAACTCTAAACCAGGGAGCAACGGATATAGCACAGGGAGGAGACGGTTCCGGAAAGCTTGCATTTACGGGAATTGCTACTGCAAATAATAGCAAAACAACAGAAAGCCTTCGGTTACGGGCAAGTAATATACGAAGTAAAATAGGTCAATTGAGTGGCTTACAATTTGACCCGATTGATACAGGATCTAAACCGTATGATGCAGGATGCATATATTACATAAAGTATACTTTGGAGACATTGCCTGAAGATGATGAATTATATGCTGACTTGTTAAAATTCATTGAAGCATACGAGACGTATTATGACAAAGTTTATGTAAAATTGGGGAAAAGTAAGAATACGAAAGAAGGTGAAAAGTTGTCGCCGAGAGATCAGATCAATAAAATATCCGAATATATTAATGCAAAAGGATTCAAATATGATGAGAATTTATTAGCCAATTTCTATCTTAGCTTGAAGGCAAAACCGTTTGTCCTTTTGGCCGGAACCAGCGGAACCGGCAAAACCAGACTGGTTCGATTATTTGCTGAGGCAATAGGTGCATATGGTGATGGTCGTTATAAACAAGTAGCGGTGAAACCTGATTGGTCTGATTCTACGGATCTTTTTGGACATGTAAATTTGGATAATCATTTTATCCCGGGAGCAATTATTGAATTTATAAAAAAGGCTGCAGATGATCAACGTAAACTGCCTTATATTTTGTGCCTTGATGAAATGAATTTGGCTCGTGTTGAATATTATTTCAGTGACTTTCTTTCTGTTATGGAAACAAGGGATTGGGATGAACATGAGATAATTACGGACAAGTTGATCCCAAGGAGTTGTTATTGCGGGGACAAGAACGCAGAAGACCTATATTCGAATTTAATGATACCTGAAAATTTGTACATAGTGGGAACCGTTAATATGGATGAAACCACATTTCCGTTTAGCAAAAAGGTGTTAGACAGAGCAAATACCATAGAATTTTCATATGTTGATTTTGATTTGTCTGATGAGATTTTAGTGAAAAAACCTGAAGCCGTAGTTGTAGACAATGAATTTTTAAGAGCAAACTATTTGAGATTAAGAATAGATTGTATCGATCAATGGGAAGATGTCATAACAATAAATGATAGGATATCTAACATAAATTCTGTTTTACAGAAGGGAGATGCACATTTTGGATATAGAGTGCGGGATGAGATAGTCTTCTACATGCTGTATAACAAAAAGTTTGGGCTGCTATCTGACAGAGAGGCGTTTGATAACCAGATAATGCAGAAAGTACTTCCGCGTATTCAAGGAAGTTCGGAAAAATTAGCAAATATTTTAAGGGAATTATTCAAACTTTGTGCTGGACCGTATGCACAGAAAAACGGACAGACAGACGCTCAAAAGATGGAAAATTATTTAATGGAGAACAACACGGTTGATTTCCCCAAAAGTGCTGAGAAAATATGTAAGATGCTTAGGAGATATGAAGACGATGATTTTACCTCTTTCTGGGTCTAATCAAATAATTGATGTGGTTGCCTCGGATATACGCGTCACTGTTAAGAGAAGAAAGGAACCTTCCCTTTCTTCTGATACTCTTTCACAACAGCAGTCCAAGATTGAAATATGGGGTAAAATTGAAAAACTTAATATTGCGGGAAATGAGTGTGGTGTATCCGGAGAAAATTATGCTCTTGAGGAAACAGAACCTTTATTTTTTGAGCAATCGGATTATATCGTAAGCGCTAAGTCATTGAAAAACAAACCATTGTATTTTGAACATGCATATAAGCATATAAGAGAAGCGATTACAACGGTAGATGATGATGAACCGAATCGCTTAACCGGAGTAATTAATTTCGGTAATGACGTAGGGTACTCAAATCTTATCTTTTATGATTCTTTGGGGAATCGTTTGTTAATTGAAATAGAGGTATTTCCGTCTAAACTTTCATATAAAGATGATTACGAATTGATTCGAAACGATATAAATGAAATGGTTGAAGGGGCGGTTATTGATTTCATTAATTCCACCTATTCATTAGGAACAACATGTGAATCAAGAACTAATGTGCCGGCAATTTTCTTTACGCTTATTAATCAGCTTTTTGATAAGTACTATAGAGCAACTAAGGTAATAATGCAATCTCCGACTCATAAATTGTTAAAAAAACACACAGTGGTTCCGAGTCATAAACTAAAGCAGACGGATAGCAAAACCATATTGTGGTTAGAAAAGCACCCGGAGCAGATAAGTTGTAATAACGGGAAAAAGATGTTTAACAGAGCTCTTGGGGTTCAGAAGACTATTACATATGACACAACTGAAAATCAGCTGGTTAAATTTATGTTTATAAACACTGTTAAGCAATTACTTAAGTTTAAACGCATGTATTTGGCAAGTTTTAAAGAACCTGATAAAATGGCGGATTCTATGGTGGTGGAAAGAATTGATGATATGGTATCTAAGATTAGCGGACAATTGAAAAATCCGATTTTTTCAGATGTTTCAAGACTTAAAGACGTCAATACTATGTCATTGGTATTTCAAATGGCACCGGGATACAGAGAATTGTACAGATATTTTGAATTAATTCAGAAGGGAATATCTTTTAGTGGCGAGATATTTAGCTTTTCGGTAAAAGAAACCTCTACATTATATGAATATTGGTGTTTCATTAAGCTCGTTGATATTATGAAGAGAAAATATACACTTTTGGATGATGGCGGTAATATTATAAAAACGAGTAGAAAAGGGATTACAGTTACGATATCGAAAGACAGCAAATCGCGGGTGCGCTTTCTTGATACAAATACAGGGGATGTTTTTGAACTAATCTATAATCCCGGTGAGTACCCGTCGGATACAGTAAAACAAATTCCCGATACTGTACTTAAACTTACAAAAAGAGTAGGTGTTGAAGGAAAAAAAGCTGAATTTCAATATGTATTTGATGCAAAATATAAAGTTGAAATGAACCCAGATGAACATTATCCGGACAATGAAAAGAAACCGGGACCGAAAGTGGAAGATATCAATACTATGCATCGATATAGGGATGCAATTGTTGTAAAAGATGGAAATATTAGTGAAAAATTGATGTTTGGAGCATATGTACTTTTTCCGTACCCAAATGACGAAGAAGAGTATCGATCCCATCAGTTTTGTAAAAGTATAGATACGGTTAATATTGGCGGATTACCGTTTATGCCCGGAAAAACTAAAATAGCGGAAGAATTATTGACAAAGCTTGTTGGGGAATCAGATGCCAGTGCATATGACAAAGCAATTTTGCCAAGGGGAATTGAAGAAAAATTAGAAAAAGTTGATTGGACAAGGGAAGATGTTCTTGTTGGATCACTGGGATCAAGAGAACAATGGAAGGAATGTTTTAATAAAAAATACTACTATGTTCCGGTTGGAAGTATGGATGAAAATTATCATCAGATCGATTATATTGCGATTTATCATTCAAAAAAATTATTCGGAGAAGATGCAGGAGTTAGTTACTATGGTGAGGTGATAGAAACTGCCGTTGTTCCTCGAAAAGAGATTAATGATCTTGGCGGACGAACTAATCCAAGCGCTATGTGCTATAAGTTCACTATAAAGAAATGGGTAAGGCTTAATTCAAAGATAAAATTTGAAAAAGATTGGGTGTATCGACCAAGATACAGTAATTTCTTTTTGTTACATAACAGCAAATCTACCTTTGAGTTGTTTAATATTAGGACAGAGGCGGATTATAGATTAGTTTATGAACTCCGTAGAATTCGAGATAATTTGAGAGTTCAGGATAATGCAAGAGAACTGTTTGTAAAAATTAATGACACGGTATCGGTTTATAACGATGAACTTTATATTCGAATATATAATTCGGGAAGAGAGTTATTTAGAATCAAAACATCGTCATTTGTAAAAACGCCAAGTATTGTATTTGAGGGACTCAGGAAATATATAACATAATCGATAGGACAACACGACAAATATACTTTGCGAAGGGGAAAGTGCAATTGGAGGAAAATAAAATTTACGAAGTTTTAAAAAAAATCGAAATACGAATTCAAGGGCAAACGATATCAAAAGAAAAACTGTTAAAATCTTTCGGACAGTATTTATCGCAGACATTTTCAAAATGGGATCATAATATTGGGCTTATTATGCATACAGGGTCTGTTTGTTTTGACGCAATGCTTGTGACGTATGCTATGATTTTTAACCTTATTTCCAATAAGGTGGAAACGGGAGATGTCGTTAATTCATTTTCAGAAGGGGATATAGTTTTATATGGCCAGAACAAGAAGAGTCGCTATTTTTTTGGCGGATTTGTAGACGGTAGTGAGATAAGAGCTGAAATTGGTAAGAAATATATTAAACTTACACAAGGTGGCACTTCTGTAAATTATATACCGGAAAAAAGTTGGAGAAATATTGAACCTTATAATGGCGACTCGGTTCGGATGGATGGGAGAGGTATAAGAAAAAAGTCTTCACTAAGAGATGATTTTTTTGTGGAAGTATTGGGTTTTACAAAAGAAAATATTCCCAGTGTTTTAGATACGTCATGCGTTATTGTTGCACCTCGTGACAGGGTTGATTATTTAGTCAAAAATATTAGCTTGGCTTTTGGTAAAAAGAAAATTAGTTTATTGGAATTGGTAACGGCATCATATTTTACGGAAGAAGATGAGTATCGGTACGGTGGGAATGCAGGAAAGAACGAACCAACACTTAAATTTACAGCAAAAGTTTCGGCTGCAAGACAATTACTCTTGTCAAGGCAAGGAAACAGACATTTAGGGTTAATAGTATTGGGAGAAGATTCTATTTCCAGAGGGTACTCGGAATTACACGAGTTAATAAATCGTAAATCGCTTCAATATGTTTATCTTTCTTCTTCGATAGACAGTGAATTGGCGTTTGCATTAACCTCGGATATTGAGGAAACAGAGGTATTTGCATGTACAAAAAATTTCCTGTTGGAAAACAGTACTACTGATATTGCGGAAATTAATGACTATACTCTTAAACTTTCGAAACAAGTCAATACAATAATTGAAAAGGATAATAAATTAATCGTACTTGAAGAAAATGGTCTTGAAAAAGAAATTGTTTATGAATTTAAAAAGATTATTATTGTCATAAAACGCAATGAGTATAGCACAGACGGAAAAGAACGATTTATTATGCTGGCATATTCGCTAATGAAACTGTTTGTTACGGCACCCTTTCCTATGGATAGATTCTCTGTGGCCAGAGAAAAAGGAATTATTGATGTAAGCACTCCGAGAGAAAAAATTAAGGAAATGGAGGTGTTGTTAACCGAATTTCCAAATGATTTACGAGAAAAAGCCACTTTAATTGTTCATATACTGGAAAAAGTATTAGAGCGAGAGGAGAATATTACGGCTAAGTATGAATGGTTACGGAAGTATTTATATTCACATGTTGGTGAAAAAACAGCAATTGTTGTTCCAAAGGCATACTATATAACTATGCTGAAGGGTTCAGGACTGTTTTCCGATTACTTTTTCAGAAAAAAAGATTTTACTACTCCAAATAGATTTGATAATTCACAAATGTATGAATGTGTTATTGTGCTTGGAGATTATGAGGGAAAAGCATTCAATACATTCACGTGTAATGCTGCATCAACGATCATTTCGGTTTTGTATGAAAGTGAAAAAGTAGGATACTATTTTAAAAATAAGTCATTGCACAATAGAATTAATCAATTGCAGAAAAAATCGACGCTTATTGTTACCATGCAGGAGCAAGGCGAAGCCATAACATCTGAGGAAAAAGAGACTGAAGATTTTGAAAAGGAAATGGAGGAGTATATTTTCAATGCTGATATAACTTCTGTTAATTCGGAATATAGAAGTAATACGGGATGTGAAGGTATGGTAAACACCGCCATTGCTGTGGTAACTGCTTTTGATGACGATACAAAAGCGTATCTAAGTAAGCATTATAAGGCATATGTACTGGATGAAACAATAGGTGTTGTAAAGGAGGTAGAAGTACAAGAGATTTGCGAAGGAGATTCTATAGTTTTTACAAAAAATAATGATGATACCAAAGATATTGTTACTTCGATTTTAACAAAGCTCTTTCAAGACGGCTGGTTGGATGATAGTTCAAAGAAAAATTACATAAAAGCTAATTTATGGAAAAATTCATTAGTTGACTTTATGCATGCACAAAGATTTACAGCCAGGAAAGTTGCGGAGTTATTACTGAAAGATGGTGCAACCGTTCATGAGCAAACAGTTTTAAATTGGCTTGATGAGGACTCGCACACAGTGGGCCCGAGAAATGTAGATTCAATACGACATATAGGAAATATTACCGGTGTTGACGAACTTAAAGATAATCCGGAAGAGATATTCGAAGCTTGTCGAGAGATAAGGTCAATTAGAAGAAAAATTTTGGACCAAGTAGGAACTGCAGTCGTTAATAAATTGAGCGGGAGGATCACCAAAGAGGGATCCGGTATGAATTTTATTTTTGAAAAAATAGATACTCTTGCGGAAATAAAGAGAGTAGAACGCATTGCACAAGTCGAAATGGTTGTTCCCGCGGGAATGGCCAACAGACCGATTCCTATTTAAGGGGGATATATGACAGACAAACAGAAGATGATAAAAACCAGAGATGAATATATCGAATTAGTAAAAAAAGAACTTATGGGACCGGGATCGGAAATTTCTATTCCTGATGAGGAACATGAGCTTATTTCGGATGCTCCAAATACGAGATATTCTGTAGGTGTTCTTTTTACTCAGAATACCAAAATGAATGCTGATAACAATGATGCGTCGCGTGTAGAGGAATTAGACAGTGATGTGCAGCCTGAAGAGGAAACGATAAAAATCGATAATGAAGAAGGATTTGTGAAACACCATCATGCAGAGGAGAACGCTGATGAAGAAAACCTTGATGAGGAGATTGGATTGGCCACACAAAATATGCCGTCTTCCATGGGAATTACTTTCTTTATTAAAGGAGACTGTAATAGGGTTAATTGCAGCGTAAGCTTTGCAACATATAGAAAAGCATTGGCTATTGATTGCCGCATCCCATATGACAATATACCGGAAGATTATGAACTCCCGGAGGAACTCGATTATTGTGTTTATTTAGACAGAAAAGAAAAAACTTTACGGTTAACATCTGGAGGATTGAAAAGAAAATCTATAATTGCGATAAAAGAGAGAGATTTGCTCGGAGGGGATGAATACGGCATAATTACTATGATGTACAAACTTTCCGATCAGCTTGGAAAGGGATATGTCAGAGAACCGCATTATTGCGATGTTGAATTGGATTTTACTAATTCCGATTATATTGATCAAAATAAAAAGTTGGATGAAACGGGAGCAAAGATTACCGCGCTACGGAGAAATATGGGTAATGATATATGGTCATTAACGATTATGTTTGTTAATGATGATACTGGGAAATCGAGCGCAAAACTGTGCCTTTTTCAGCCTGAAATAAGGATTAACAGTGAAAATAATGAATTTACTTTTGTTGAGTATGGAGAAAATGTTGATATCTTTGATTTAAATGACGAAGAACAGTCACTTGCACTTCAATATCGAAATAAAAAAGTATACGGAACAGGTCTCGGGACTTCGATTTCATGGAATGTAGATGAAGTGGGAAGGGGAGAGGTATATAGTAATTATTTTCCCGTGAGTGAAGTTCCGTCTATGGATTTTAATCTTCCGTCAGATTCGAAAGTAACTAAAGAAGTATTGTCCATGAAGTACATGTCGGATTTGGTAAAAGATGAAAAAAAAGTTAAATGTGACAAACTTTTATTAATTGTAGAAGCTTATGACAAGTGGATAGAGGACATTAAGCAAAGGATAGAGTCTTTAGATGCAAAGTATCAGCATATTGCTGAAAAGAATATTTCCGGTTGTGAAGCTGCTTCCGAGAGAATGCACGAAGGAATTGAAATACTGGAAGCCGATGAACTATCGTGGAATGCATTTCAATTGGCGAACAGAGCTATGTTTATGCAACGAGCTCATTTAAAACTCCAAGAAAAAACCGCTGATGTAAGCAGATATCCTTATGATGAACAACTGACGGATTTGTTGGATAGAATAAATTATTATAACGTTGAAGAAATTCTGGAAGATCCATATTCATGGAGACCTTTTCAGATAGCATTTCTATTGATGAGTATAAAATCCATAGTTGAGGATAGCTCGAATGACAGGGAGCTGGTCGATCTGATATGGTTCCCGACAGGTGGTGGAAAAACGGAGGCTTATCTCGGACTGACTGCCTTTTCTATTTTTTACAGGCGACTTGCCCATAAGGAAGACTCAGACGGAACTACAGTTATTATGCGGTATACGTTAAGACTTTTAGCGGCCCAACAGTTTACACGTGCGTCTACTCTTATTTGCGCATGTGAATATATCCGAGTTGATGCAACGGATAAAAAGCCGATCTACGGAAAATATGATTTGGGGGCTGAACCAATAACTATTGGCTTGTGGATTGGCGGTGATCATACTCCCAACAAAAATGCTAAGGCCAAGTTTGAACTAACACAGTTGTATAAAGCAACTGTAGAGGAATTGGATTATCAAAAGGACCGACATAATAAGTTTCAAGTTCTTAAATGTCCATGGTGTGGAACAAAGATGGTTCAAGATAAGAGAGGACATAAGAAGATAGGAGAATGGGGATACAGAATGAAAAATAATACTCATTTTGAATTATTCTGTCCTCAGGAAGCATGTTTTTTTAATATACAAGGAAAGTTGCCAATACAGATTGTTGATGAAGAATTGTATCAAAATCCGCCGACATTATTGTTTGGAACAGTAGATAAGTTCGCCATGCTACCTTGGAATCCCAGAATAGGTGTGTTTTTTGGAATTGGCAGAAAAAATAGAGCTCCCGAACTTATTATTCAAGATGAATTGCATTTAATATCAGGTCCGTTAGGTACAATGGTTGGGCTATATGAGGCGGCTATTGATGCTATTTGCAGCAGCAAAGGGAACAAAACCAAAATTATAGCGTCAACAGCTACTATCAGACGTGCTGCAGAGCAATGTTCATCGCTGTATGACAGAGAAGTTTGTCAATTTCCACATCCGGGAATTGACGCAGAAGACTCTTTTTTTGCAAGAGAATCAGTAATTGATTACGAAAAAGGGGTATATGGAAGGAAGTATGTTGGATTAATGCCGTCAGGTAAGACAAAGGCAATGATGGAGATTAGGTCTATAGCAGCATTACTTCAGAAAATTCATACAATGAATTTACCGGATGAAATTAAAGATAAATATTGGACACTTACTGTATATTTTAATAGTTTGAAAGATTTAGGAAAGTGTTCAACGCTTGTTGATGATGATGTTAAAGATTTTATTAAACGAATGGCGTATCGTTTGGGAACAAATAAAGATGCTCGAACTATTACTAATGCGGACGAATTGACAAGTCGAGTATCTACTACTCGTTTAAATGAAACTTTAGATAAACTCGAAAAACTTACATACAGTAAAGAAAACATTGAAAACAAAAGATGGCCATCAAATATTTTGTTGGCTACAAACATGATTTCCGTTGGTATAGATGTGGCACGATTGAATGTAATGCTACTTGTCGGGCAACCTAAGCTAACAAGTGAATATATTCAAGCATCGAGTCGTGTCGGAAGATCATATCCGGGGGTAGCTTTTACTATGTATGATGGCTCTAAGAGTAGGGATAGATCACACTATGAACAGTTTGTGGGATACCATGAATCTTTTTACAAACATGTGGAGCCGACGGGGGTTACACCTTTTTCAAAACCAGCAAGAGACAGAGCACTACATGCTATTATAATTGCTTTACTGAGACAGTTGGTTCCGGAATTAACTCCGGAGAATGCTGCGGGAAAATTTACTCGTGAAAAATATAAGAAGGAGATCGATTCGATTGTTGAATATATTGTTACCAGAAATAATGATATTATCAGCAAGATAAATCCTGGAACTGATACCGAGGAAAATGAAATTCGGGAGGAAATAGCTGTATTTTTAGATAGCTGGGAGAATCTAGAAGAAGGATACGAAGATGATCATTTCTTTTATGGTGAAAAGTATATGATTAACTATCCTGAAGACGGTGATGCAAGGCTGATGAAAGCATATAACACCGGTAAAAATGATAATGCATTTGATACCATGACATCCATGAGAAATGTCGATATTTCGGTTGGAAGCAGCGTATTAATATGGAAGGATTAAGAATATGGACTCTGAATATGAAAAAATTCAATTAAATAAAATCACACATTCGGTAAGAGCGTCCCAAGCGGTTCTTCAATACGGAGTCGGCGCAATGGTTGACTTCCCGGAGCAGACGTTAATGACTGCCGCACCTGAAACATGGGAAGGAAATGTGGTTGAGATACATGATGAACGATTGGAAAAAGTGCTTCATGTTGATTTTTTTGGGATGCCGGGAAGCAAGGATGACGGAAGATATCAGAGCGGTATTGCATATGCAAGATTTCCGGAGTGGTATTTTTGTCCTCGTTGTAGATCTTTTAAACCCTTGAAAGATTGGATACAGGAATATAATGCCAGCCCCAAATGTAAAAAGTTGAATGCAAATGATCCCTATATGGTTAAAAATTTAAAATGTCCATCGTGTTTTCAAGAGTTGGTGGTAGCACGTATCATAGTTGCCTGCGGACACGGACACATTGATGATTTCCCTTGGATAAAGTGGGTTCATGCCAAAAATCTTTTTGGAACAAAAAAAATCTGTGAAAATCCAAGACTTAGGTTTACAACAAGTGCTTCATCAACAGAGGGATTGGAAGGCCTAACAATTACATGTGAAAATTGTCATGCAAGAGCAACACTTAAGGGAGCATTTGATAAAAATGCGTTAGCGAATCTTGATAAGGCTACAGGATATGAATATGGGTTTGCGTGTACAGGACGGCACCCCTGGAAGAATACAAAAGAATTTTGTGAAGAATATCCGCATGTTTTGCAGCGTGGTGGATCTTCGGTATATTTTCCGATGATTGTCAGTTCGTTGGTGATTCCCCCTTACTCGAGTCAATTGACAGCGAAAATACAGAAAAGTGTTTTTTTCTCCGACTTAAAAAAGGCAATAACCGAATCAATAAAAACATTATCCGATATGGGGATTGAAACTTCACAGGAAATGAAAGAAAAAGTCATTTCACAGAAGATCAGTGAATATGCCTCAAAAATAGGGCGAGATATAGGACAAACAGAAGATGCTGTAAAACCTATACTGATGAGAAGATGGAGTGGTACAGCTGATGATAACTACACTACCACAGGTGTTAAATACAGAGCAGAAGAGTATGAAGCTTTAAGCGGAGAAGTGGTACAAGAGGATAAAAACGGAGAATTCATGCGTGAATCTACATATGTGGAACAATTTGGTTTGCCGTATGTAAAAAATATATCTTTGATTCACAAGGTAAGAGAAGTTCAAGCTTTAGTAGGTTTTTCGAGACTGGAACCATTGGACGATGATAATTCGAATAATGGCGGAAAAATTAAGAAGGTTTTGATAAAAGAGGATAGTACGAATTGGTATCCCGGATATGATGTTCGCGGTGAAGGTATTTTTATAGAGTTGGATGAGGATGCCATTGATGCATGGAGAACAAATAATAACGGAGTACAACATCGTGTTGATCATCTTAATGAAAATTATGCTAAATCGTATTATGGAGATATTCGCCCCAGAACTATATCTGCTAAATTCCTTTTGTTACATACACTTTCTCATTTGCTAATGAAACAACTGAGTTTTGAATGCGGATATAGTATAGCATCAATTAAAGAAAGAATCTATTGCAGTGAGGCCTCAGAAGGAAAAAATATGTCAGGTATTTTGATTTATACGGCAAGTGGTGACTCAGAGGGCACTATGGGAGGACTCGTCCGGCAAGGAAGACCAGATACATTTCCTACAATTTTTAAGAGAGCTATAGAAAGTGCTATGACTTGCTCGAATGATCCGGTGTGTAGCTTAAGTATGGGACAGGGACGAGATTCTCTCAATTTGTCTGCTTGTTATGCCTGTACACTCGTGCCTGAAACAAGTTGTGAGGAATTTAATGTGTTTTTAGACAGAGGAGTAATAGTTGGAACTTACGAAGAACCGGAAATAGGGTTTTTCTCACACTATATTTATCAAAAAGAAAATGCGACAGTGTTAAAAAAGGGGAATGAAGAAAAAAACGAGAGAAAGAATCAGCTTCTTATAACTGAAGTGGGAATGGATTTGAAAAATGTAGATTATACCGATGTATGGAGAAATATGCTTCAGTTTTCTTTGAATAAGCATGAAAAAGAAGTGATTAAAGAAATGATTTCCAAAGCAGAAGAGTATCAGAACAGTGAAAAGCCATATCAGGCAGGAACTTTTCAAGTGCTGGGAGACTCGAACTACTATAATGTCGACCTGTATTGGCCCAAAGCTAAAATAATGATATTTGGAGCTGAGAATGATGAAGAGTATACTATAGCAGCAAAAAGCGAGTGGCAGTGTTATTATTTGGGCTCCGAGGATGTTGATGCTGATAGTATATTGTCTGCGTTGAAGGAGAAATGATATGGCAATAATGATACCGGAAATGCCGAGAGATTATGATCCGGTCAGTTTGGAAGGAGCTATGTTTGATGCACTGAAGAAATTACCGGAAGATTATTATATTGTACATTCTTTTAAGAATGTATATGTAGAAGAAAATATACTTCATGAGGGGGAGGCAGATTTTGTTATTTTCAACCCAACAAAGGGGCTGCTATGTATAGAAGCTAAAGCGGGCGCTGTAAATTATGAGGACGGATATTGGAAATATGCAAGTGGTCATATTATGAAACACGGAGGTCCTTATAATCAGGCAGCAGGAAATAAGTGGGATTTATTGAATACTGTACAAAACAGTGCATTAAAAGATATTGTCCCGAGATGTAAGTTTTTACATGCAGTTTGGTTTCCATCAATTTCCAAAGAAAAAATGCATGGTATTAAATTCCCCAAAGAAGCAGATCGGCAGATTACACTTACTATGGAAGCACTGGAAAATCCGGAACCTTATATTAGTGCGATATTTGCTATTGAGCTTGAAAATCATATTAAGACAGACTTAAGCAGCCAAGATGTAAGACGCATTATCAGAGAGATTATATGTCCGGAGTTTAACATCTTTCCATCTAAAAGTTTTGACAGTGATTTAAAGAAGATTGTCTTTCATAGATTGCTAAAGGAGCAGGAAGGACTGTTAAATTATTTGGTTGAGCAAAAATCAGCGGTTATTAACGGCGCAGCGGGGACAGGAAAAACAATGATTGCTGTTGAAAAAGCAACCCGACATGCTGTTAACGGAGAGAGAGTTTTGTTCCTTTGTTACAATGTTATGCTTCGAGATTATTTAGACAGTGAATATCATCATGAGATGATAGATTATATGACAATAGATAAATTCGCGTGTAAAATTGGAAAGACAGAAGAGCCGAATTATCAAATTACGGAAGAAAGAGTTTTGGATATGTACATTTCGGGTGCGTTTCCATATAGACATGTGATTGTAGATGAAGGCCAGGATTTTGGACGAGAGGAAATAGAGGAAGCTAATTTGCTTCAAACAATTCATGATGCTGTTATTGATAATGATGAGGTAGAAGGCACGTTTTATGTATTTTATGATCGGCTACAGCTTATTCAGGCCTCTCGAATTCCGAAGTATATTAGTGAAGCCGATTGCAAACTAACATTATATAAAAATTGCAGAAACACAGAAAATATTGCGATAACATCATTGAAACCGATATCACAGAGAACCCCCAAACTGTATGACGGGGCAATAAAAGGTGTACCGGCAAGAATACATTTCAGAGAAGATTCGCAGGAAGCTATAGAGAGAATCGAAACACTGATAGATGAATTAAAGAATGAAGGTATTACGGATGTTGTCATTTTGACTTGTAAAAGTGAGTTTAAGAGTATCCTTAAAGAGAATAGTGATAATGGTACTTTCAAGAAAAAAGTTTTTACAACATGTAGAAAATTCAAGGGTTTGGAGGCGGATGCAATTATTCTTATAGATGTCGATGAGGATACTTTTGGCAGTGAAGCTGTTCAACGTTTTTATGTTGGTGCTTCACGAGCCAGACTTCGCTTGGAAATAGTGACGACAATGACAGATGAAAACTGTGAGAAAGTTCTTCGGGAAGTAGTTGACTACAAAAAGAAGATTAAGAATGCTAAAAGAGAATTGGCATTAGCGTTTAATGCAATGCCAATTATAGAGTGAAACTGGTTGTAAATATGACGGCCCCTTTTTTCAAAAAAGGGTTGGTATATGTTGCGCAGTATTGCTTGAAAGGAACGAGGCAGTATGAAAACCATTCGCGTAGTCGCAGCCGTGATCTGCGATTCCATAGAGCACAAAACCAAAATTTTTTCCACCGCAAGAGGCTACGGAGAATTTAAAGGTGGCTGGGAATTTCCCGGCGGAAAGATCGAAGCCGGGGAGACCCCACAGCAGGCAGTTGTCAGAGAGATCCGTGAGGAACTGGATGCCACAGTCAGGGTTGGAGACTTGATAGATACCATAGAGTATGATTACCCGGCATTTCATTTATCCATGGATTGTTTCTGGTGTGAGGTCGCTTCAGGAGAGTTGAAGCTTCTCGAGGCAGAGGCTGCCAGGTGGCTGACGAAGGAGGAACTGGATTCCGTGCAGTGGCTTCCGGCGGATGTGACACTGATTGATAAGATCAGAAAGAGTATGGAGTAGGCGTACAGCCGACGAAGAGGTAGTAACTATGCTATATAAATTGAACCCAAACAAGCAGGATTATACGAAAGTAAAACGTGTCACCTTAGCGGAGATCGGCTGGAAGGAACTGGATTTGCAGCGTCTGATGTCTTCGCATATTCAGGATTTTATTTATTCCAACGATCTGCTCACAATTTTCAATGAGCGTCCGAGGCAGGAGGAACCGGACATTCTCGCGATTGACAGGAATGGGGATTTATATATTCTGGAACTGAAGAGATGGAGCTCGGATAGGGAAAATCTCCTGCAGGTGCTTCGGTATGGACAGTTATATGGTAGCAGCAATTATGATGAGTTGAATGAACTGTTTCAGAAATACAGCAAATCCAATGCAGAGTTGTTGGAGATACATAAGCAGTATTTCGATCTTCCGGATGATAAAGCATTGCGCAAGAGTGATTTTAACATGCACCAGCATTTCCTTATTGTTACCAACGGACTTGATCAGAATACAGTAGATGCGATCAGATATTGGAAGAACAACGGCTTGAGTATTGATGCTATTATTTACTGGGTGTTTGAGATCAATGGGGAACATTATATTGAGTTCAATATGTATTCTCCCATCGAGGGTTATCTGGAGTATGAAGGGAATAATTATGTTTTAAATACCAACTATTCCAATAATAAGAATCATACGGATGATATGATAAACGAGCAGAAAGCAGCGGCTTATTATCCGGGCTGGAGAGAGAAGATTGGGAAGCTCCAGCGTGGAGACACAGTATTTTTATACAAGAGTGGCTATGGTATTATCGCATATGGTACGGCAGACGGAAAACTGGAGAAGAAGGACTGCGATGGTTATAAGGATTATGAGTATTACATGCATCTGGATGATTTTACGGTTCTGAAAAAGCCGTTAAGTGCATCGAAGATGAAGGAATTAACGAAGCAGGGATTTCCGTTTCGGACGACGATGTTTTACATGAGCGAGGAATGTAAGGACATCATTATGAAGGAAATTAAGAAAAATTATTTATAGACAATGAATATAGAAATGCAGAGAAAATGAAACTATATGATTTGCAGTAGGTGAAGCAGATGAAGATAAACTGGAAAAGGTACTGGAGAATCCGCAGGTAATTAAAACACCGGTAGTAAGAAACGGAAAGCAATCTACACTTGGATATCAGCCTGATGTATGGAAGGGATGGAATTAATGGTAAAGAAGATCATGCATGATCCGCTGTTTCTGGCACAGAAGTCAGTGGATGCAACAGAGGCAGATAAACAGATTGTGACAGATTTGCTTGATACACTTAAGGCAAATTTAGAACACTGTGTTGGTATGGCTGCCAATATGATTGGAGTAAAAAAGAATATCATTGTAGTAGCAGCAGGACCATTTCAGTTTGCAATGATAAATCCGGTAATAACAAAGAAATCCGGAGAATATCAGACTGAGGAAGGATGTCTTTCTCTGGAAGGTGTAAGACCATGTACGAGATATCAGGAAATAGAAGTGGACTATCTTGATCAGAACTTTAAGAAACAGCATGGAAAGTATTCAGGTTGGACAGCACAGATTATTCAGCATGAGATTGACCATTGTAATGGAATTGTTATATGAAGGGATAATATTTTATCTATTTCTTGCAATTTTGATGTGGAATTGCTAAAATATTAGCATGATTAATTTATATCAAAAAACATGGGCAGAAATAAATATGGAACTGGCAAAGCGAATGGTACAGCTTCGGAAGAGAAAGAAAATTTCCCAAAAGGAATTTGCATCCAGATCAGGGGTAAGTCTCGGATCGTTGAAACGTTTTGAGCAGACCGGAGAGATCTCGTTGCAGTCTTTTACAAAGCTTGCAATAGCTCTTGGAGCGGAGGGAGAGCTGGAAGCATTATTTAAAGAGGTACCATTTGACTCCATAGAGGAGATACTTCATGGACAGACTAAATAAGCTGGATGTATATTATCATGACCAAAAGATCGGAACAATGGCATTATATCAAAACCGGCTTGCGGCGTTTGCATATAGCGATGAATGGTTACAGGAGGGATTCTCAATCAGCCCATTTTCTCTTCCTTTGGAAAAGCGGGTTTTTATGCCGAAAATAGATCCGTTTGAAGGATTGTTTGGTGTATTTGCGGATAGCCTTCCAGATGGCTGGGGACGCCTTCTGGTAGATCGACTGATGAGAAAAAACGGATTGGATCCTCACACAATAGGGAGCCTGGAGAGGCTTGCAATTGTAGGAAATACGGGTATGGGAGCTTTGACTTATCGTCCCACAATTCCCATAGAACCTGTGTATAACGAATTAACATTGGATGAAATCGCAAAAGAATGTGAGCGCATTCTTCATACAGATTCCAGCGAAAATCTGGATTATCTATTTGCGAAAGGAGGATCATCCGGTGGTGCGAGACCCAAAATACTACCACGTATAGATAACGAAGATTGGATAATAAAATTTCCTTCGTCAGAGGATAGTAAAGATATTGGAAGGCAGGAGTACGACTATGCACTCTGCGCAAGAGAGTGCGGAATAGAGATGGAAGAAGTCCGCTTGTTTCCTTCGGAAAATACACAAGGATATTTTGGGACAAGGCGGTTTGATCGGGTTTCTGAGGGAGAGAACGGAAAAATTCATATGATTTCGGCAGCAGCAATTCTTGAGACATCTCACAGAATTCCCAATCTGGATTATGATATTCTTATGAAATTAACTCTTCAGCTTACGAAATCTATGGAGGAGTGTGAAAAGCTTTACCGCCTTATGTGTTTTAATGTTTTTGCACATAACCGAGATGATCATTCCAAGAATTTTTCTTATATATACAGGGATGAGGAGAAGAGATGGATACTTTCTCCGGCATATGATCTTACGTATTCCAATTCTATCGGTGGAGAGCACGCAACAACAGTAAATGGAAATGGTGCAGATCCGGGAATGGATGATCTTCTTTCGGTAGCGAAAAAGATAGGCATTGGAATGGCAAAGGCAAAAAAAACGGCAGCAAAGATTCAGGAATGTGTGCATGAACGATTGCGGGACTATTTATCCGATACGGAAATAGAAAATGATTGAGAGGTTTAATGAATAAAAATACATTAGAGACCTTAAAAAAATACTTTGGCTATGCGTCCTTCCGGGAAGGGCAGGAGCGCATTGTGAATACGATCCTGAGTGGGCGGGATGCTCTGGCGATTATGCCCACCGGTGCGGGCAAGTCCATCTGTTACCAGCTGCCGGCATTGATGCTGCCGGGGATTACGATTGTGGTCTCCCCGCTGATCTCGTTGATGCAGGATCAGGTAAAAGCATTGAATGCGGCAGGAATCCGGGCTGCATATATCAATTCCTCCCTTACGGAATCGCAGATTTCCAAGGCATTGAATTATGCGGCACAAGGGGCATATAAGATTGTCTACGTGGCACCGGAGCGATTGGAAACATGGGAGTTTGGGCAGTTTGCAGCAAGAGCAGAGATTTCCATGGTCACGGTGGATGAAGCTCATTGTATTTCCCAATGGGGACAGGATTTCCGCCCAAGCTATCTGAAGATAGTTGACTTTGTGAACAGACTGGAGCCCCGGCCGATCCTCAGTGCATTTACAGCTACGGCTACGGAAGAAGTCAAGGAGGATATTGTCTGTGTCTTAGGACTGCAGAACCCGGAGATCGTTGTGACGGGATTTGACAGGGAAAACCTGTATTACAGGGTCGAAAGTATTCGGAAGAAAGATAATTTTATCATAGAATATGTGGAAAAGCATGCGGAGGAGAGTGGGATCATCTATTGTGCCACAAGAAAGAATGTGGACGAAGTGTATGAACTTCTGTGGAAGAGAGGGGTTCCGGTAGCAAAATACCATGCGGGAATGGACACAGAGGCAAGGAAGAAAAGTCAGGAGGATTTTATCTATGACAGACTTCCGGTGATCGTGGCCACGAATGCCTTTGGTATGGGAATCGATAAATCCAATGTCCGATATGTTATTCACTACAATATGCCCCAGAGTATGGAGAATTACTATCAGGAGGCCGGGCGTGCCGGAAGAGATGGGGAGCCTTCTCAATGCATTTTGCTGTTCTCGGCCAGGGATGTTATGATCGATAAGTTTCTGTTGGAACATAAGGATTTCTCGGAAGTTCCACCGGAGGATATCGAGCCAATCCGGCAGAGGGATGCCAGACGCCTTCAGATCATGGAGGGATATTGCCAGACCACTTCCTGTTTTAGAAATTATATTCTCACCTACTTCGGAGAAAAGGTGACGTCCCCCTGTGATAACTGTGGAAACTGCCATAGAGAGTATCACGAGGTGGATATGACTGCGGAGGCAAAGGCGGTACTCGATTGCGTCAGCGAGACGAAGGGAAGATACGGGCAGGCGGTAGTCGTCGGGACACTGTTGGGAGCGAACAGGGCACGGCTGAAAGAACTGGGGACGATACATTACATATCTTACGGAAGTCTTAAAGATCTGGGCGAAAAAGAAATCAAGTCGCTGATCCATCAGATGATCGTGGAGGGATATTTATATCAGACAGACGACCAGTACAGTGTCCTGAAAATCGGCAACAAGACCTTAGCAGAGCTTGAAAATGCCACAATTTTGGTGAAAATGTATGAGGAAAAAGAACCTTCCCGTAGACAGCAGAGAGGTAGCAGACGTAGAAACACAGATATGCTTACCGGGGAGGGTTTTGAATTGTTTGAACTTCTGCGGGGACTACGGCTTGAGATCGCGAGAGAAGAGGCAGTGCCTCCCTACATTATATTCAGTGATAAAACGTTAATAGATATGTGTGTAAAATTGCCCGAAGACCGCGGAACCATGTTGGACGTATCTGGTGTGGGACAGGCAAAATATGAGAAATATGGACAACGTTTTCTTACAGCAATCAGGGAATACCGGGAGAAACAAGGAGACATGGAGATCTGTGAGACGGCAGAAGAGGCTGCAGGATTACCAGAAGCAGAATCGCAGAAAGGTACCTTCGATCGCACAGAATATAACAGAGCCCACAATAGACCGGAGGGAGCCAGCCGCACCTGGGATGCTGCGGAAGACGAGGAACTTAAGCGGGAATTTGGTTCCGGGATGAAAATAGCAGAAATTGCAAGACAGCATGACAGGACTTATGGTGCCATACGGGCCCGGTTGAAAAAGCAGGGGCTGATAGAATAACTCCTGTAAACTTTACCTGAAACAGTATTTCTTTCCATGCAGTATGCTAATATTATCCTACAGCAAGGAGAGAGCAAGAGAGCCCATAGGATGAGGAACAAAAATGCAGGTACGTGAAGTGATTTGTCCTTCCTGCAGCCATCGTTTCATGTGGATGGATGTCGAAGAGGGACCGACGATCAAAAAATACCGGTCTGTAGAGACCGGAGAGACATTCCATACGGCAGTATGCCCTCAGGGCGGGAAACGCGTGATATTGTTACCGGACAGGATACGCGCAGTGTTGCCCGGAACGGAAGATAACCTGGAAATGATGTGGGAGATTATGCGGATCAGGGCGGCGATGTCATCCGGCTGCTGGACTGGCTGGCAGAACGTGAGACCTTTTATCCGGTGGAGATCCATACGGCCAACCCGGTGGGGAGAGCCAACATGGAGAGGATTCTGGCCAGATACTGGGGAGAACAGTACTGGTAGGAAATTTTGTGATAATTTAACCAACGGTTAATAGGCAAAAGAGATTCTTTGTGTTATAGTAAAAGTCTACGGAAAGACTGATATGCAACTGGATGCTGTACGGCATCGGAAGGAGGCGTATGATGGAAAGACCGCATTTTGACATTGTGGCCAGCGGCGCCCGGATGAGAGCAATCCGTCAGGAGCGGAAGATCTCCGTGAAGCAGGTCATGGAATACATGGGCTTTGAATCTACGCAGGCCGTGTATAAATGGGAAGCCGGAAAGTGCTTTCCCCAGGCCGACAATTTGATTGCTTTAGCTATTTTGTATCGTGTAAGCCCGATGGAGCTTTTGGTAGAAGAGGACCTGGTGCCCTCTTCTAGTCATATCTGGGGAAATGCCGCATAGTGCGGAATGGAAGAGAAGGTGCACAGGAAGAGCAGTATGATTTACATAACGGGAGATACCCACGGGGATTTCACAAGATTTTCCGCGAAAAGATTACGGAGAACCGGCATGGAACTGACAAAAGAAGATTACATCATTATCTGCGGAGATTTTGGACTGTGCTGGGCGAAGGATAAAACTTTTGAGTATCATTGTAAAAATTTTGCGGAGAAACCTTACACCATTCTGTGGGTACAGGGAAACCATGAAAACTATGATATGATCGGGGAATATCCGCTGGAAGAATGGCATGGCGGGAAAGTGCGGCACATTATCCGGGACAAGGTGATATTGCTGGAACGGGGACAGGTCTTCGAGATTGACGGCAAGACCTTTTTCACCTTCGGAGGGGCATCTTCCCATGACATTCAGGGAGGAATTCTGGATCGTCAGACGGTGGATTTCGCAGAACAGAAGCGCAGGGCAGACCGGAATTATCTTCCCTACCGGATCCTTCAGGAAAGCTGGTGGCCCCAGGAGCTGCCGACAGAGGGAGAACTGCAGGAGGGCCTGCGCAATCTGGAACGATATCACTACGAGGTAGATTATGTGATCACACGCTGTTGTGCCAGCACGCTGCAGGACCGGATCAATGCCGGGACGGGACGCTCCTGTGCCCCGGATCTGCTGACGGACTATCTGGGGACTTTGGAACAGAAGCTGCATTACAGGCATTGGTATTTCGGCCATTATCACCGGGACTGTCAGCCAGATGACAAGCACACGCTGGTATACTATGCGATACTGACGCTGGAGCAGAAGGAAAGTGTGAATGTGGTGCCGGTACCGGGACAGATGGGAGGAGAAACGGATCATGGCAAGAGATGAGAATGTTAGAATTTTTCAGGATACAGAAAAACGGGTAAAGGAAGATCCGGGGCTGCAGGAGGCAGTGAAACATTCCGTGGCGGAGCAGGTGCTGATCCCGGAGATGATGGAAGTCACGGACCTGATGCCGGAGCTTGCACAGAATCGTGACAGATATGAGAAGGATGCGGAAATCATAGTGTCGAAGAAGCGAAGCTATGAGGCAGCTGCCGGGTATCCGGGAGAAAGGGTATGTGTTCACAATTTTGCATCAGCGACGAATCCCGGAGGTGGTGTGACCAAGGGAAGCTCTGCCCAGGAGGAATGCCTGTGCCGTTGTTCCACCCTGTATTTTTGTCTGAATACGAAGGAAATGTGGGCAGGCTTTTATTCTCCACACAGATATGCGCAGGATCCGATCCACAATGATGACTGCATCTATACGCCGGAAGTCATTGTATTCAAATCCGATACTGCGTCACCGTCACCACTTCCGGAAAAAGACTGGTACTCCGTTAATGTGATCACCTGTGCAGCACCGAATCTGCGTCTGCTCCCGGCCAATGGGATGAATCCCGGAGACGGTAATAAGACCGTGAAGATGACGAGAGCACAGCAGCAGGCATTGCATGAGAAGCGTCTGACCAGGATCCTGGATGTGGCCGTGGCGGGAGGCAATGAAGTGGTCATTCTGGGGGCGTTCGGATGCGGAGCTTTTGAGAATGATCCGGAGGCTGTGGCAGCTGCGTTTTCCAATGTGATCGCTCGTTACAGAAAATGTTTTAAAACCATAGAACTGGCCATTTATTGTTCCCCCAGGGATGAGCAGAATTATAATATTTTCAAACGTGAGATAGATACGACATTGCGTTGACAAATGATAAGGAAACTAGTACTATAGTACCAAACAACACGTTGGATATTGAGGGAAGTAATGGAGAAGGAACAGGGAAAGCTTATTATAATTGTATCAGTCGTATTTGCTATGGTGCTTCTGTGCATGATCTGCACCTCAGACAGTGTGCCGGAGGTAAAGTCATTACAGGAGTGTACGCCGGACGCAGTCAGCGTCTTGGATGACGGCAGGGAGCTGTACGATTTTATATTGGATCAAAACGATGATGAGACGAACTCGATCGTGTTTTATTCGACACATCAGGAGATTGTGGTGTATGCAGATGGGAAGCTGATCTATCAGCTGAATGCTGTACCCGGCATATGGGGAAATACTCCGGGCTGGACCTGGAATATTGTCAGGTTTTCAAGTAATGTGAGCAGCTTGCAGGTACAGTTCACCCCTTGTTATCCGGAAACGGCAGGCCAGCAGAAGACGTTTTATATCGGTGGCGGCTATAATAGCTATCGTTGGGTGATGCGCCGGGCAATGCCTGCCTTTCTCGTCAGCATGATGGTGATACTGGTAGGATTGTATATTAGTATTTATTGGATCGTTATCCGCTGCGGAAGCCGGATCGACGGAACCTTATTGTATCTGGGTATTTTTTCGATCCTGCTGGGAACATGGTCGGCCAATGAGACGGATGTGGCAACGCTGCTCCTGACCAACAGGCAGGGATGCTCTTATCTGGCATTTGCTACGCTCATGCTGTTGCCGATGTCCTTTATCCTGTTTGTGAAGAGCTTTCTGGAGATCAGGGATGACCGGTTTTGTAGAATTATCTGTAATGCTAATCTGGCATTGATCGTCCTGACGCATATACTGAATGCAACAGAGATATATGAGTTCCGGAGAAGCCTGTGGATGACGCATGCGTTGATTATTCTGATGATTCTATACCTGCTGGTGGTCATCTGTAGCAAAATTGCCAGAAGGCAGCTGGATCAGAGGCTGAAGGCATGTGTAGGGGCACTGCTGCTTGTATTTTTTGCTACCATTGTAGATGTGAGTGGTTATTATAAAACCAGCAATGATGTAGGTGTCTTTGGCAGAATCTCTTTCTTGATCTTTATTGTGGTGCTGGGAATAGAATCCGCCAGACAGACGGTTGCCCGGCTGAAAAAAGGTCGCAGGGTGGAGGAGCTGGAACAGTTTGCCCTGAATGATTCCATGACCGGCATGTACAATCGAAATGCTTATGATTATTTTGTGAAAAATGAGAAGGATTTTGAAGGGTATGTCATAGTGACCTTTGACCTGAATAATCTTAAGCAGTGTAACGATCAATATGGCCATAGGGTAGGGGATGAGTATATTATCAACGCGGCACATATCATAGAGGACAATTTTGAACGCTATGGGAAATGTTATCGCATTGGCGGAGATGAATTCTGCTGTATCATTCCGAAGGGAAGATATTTTAAGATAGAACGTGTGATGCATAAGATCGATCAGGATGTAGAGATCTTGAATCATAAGAACATCATTCCCGTTCCTGTGGGAATTGCCTATGGGTATGCTGTATTCACGGCGGATGATACGGATCCGGAGAAGGTGCGTGAGCGTGCAGATGAGGATATGTACCGGAATAAGAAGGCGATGAAGCAGTCCTGACCAGAGAATCTACTCGATTGTTAACCATATTATAAAAAGGTTGACAATTGAAAAACACCATGCTATTCTAACAGAGGTTTTTACAAAAGACATCTGACAGAAAGGCATGGTTTTTTATTATGACAACACAGACAACAACTCGTAGCAAGACTTATGACATGGTGTACATTGCGGTATTTGCGGTTCTGATCGCGATCTGCTCCTGGATCTCCATCCCGATGACGGTTCCTTTTACGTTACAGACTTTTGCGGTATTCCTGGCAGTCGGCGTACTGGGCGGTAAGAGAGGAAGCCTTGCGGTATTGATCTATATTTTACTGGGTGCAGTAGGAATTCCCGTATTTGCCGGTTTCTCCGGTGGTATCGGTCAGTTACTGGGCAACACCGGCGGTTACATTATCGGATTTTTATTCTCTGCACTGCTGATGTGGCTGATCGAGAAGCTGTTCGGACGTAAGACATGGGTGCTGGGTATCTCCATGGTACTGGGTCTGATCGTGTGCTATGCTATCGGAACGGTGTGGTTCATGGTTGTATATGCGCAGAATTCCGGAGCTGTCGGTCTGGCTACCGTACTGGGCTGGTGTGTAATTCCTTTCATCATTCCGGATCTGGTGAAGATCGCACTGGCACTGACACTGAGCAAGAGACTGTCTAAGGCTCTGAAGCTGAACGGACAGGAATAAAGGATACACCGGATATGGAAGTAACAACAACTTACCGGATCCGTCCGCACCACGGCATGTGCCTGTATTTTTTCGAAGGGAAGGGATACAGTGAAGGGTTCACTAAGCATATGGCGGAGGTGAAGGAATGGCTTCTGGGGAAAAACGGACCGGCATCCCTGCAGCTGGTCGGAGCGACGGATGAGATCTGCAGCGCCTGCCCCCATAATAAGGGTGGCAGCTGCGAGTCTGCGGAGAAGGTAGACCGGTATGATGCGGGTGTATTGAAATACACCGGATTAAAGGCAGGGCAGGAAATGACTTTTGCGGAATTTGAGCGGATTGTGGAAGAGAAGATTCTGCAGCCGGGATATGGCAAGGTCATCTGTGGCGACTGCCAGTGGAGAGATATCTGCCACAAATAATGAAGAGCATTCCCATGCGGGAGTGCTCTTTTGTATTACATGAGATCTGAATTCAGTGATTATATGTTGATTAAACGTGAAGAGTCGGATATAATAAAATCGGAATGTGTGAGAATACCGTTGAACATATTAGACCGGATTTGATTTTAAGGTAAGGAGGATGTAGGCTATGGAAGTAATGGCTCAAGGGAACAGACATATTGTCGATTCGGATAGCAAAGTAGATAATAATGTAGTTCGCCAAAAAGTAATGGATAGCTATCAAGATATGTTGAGCGGAAAAGGTAGAGATTACAAAGTTTTTTTCGCAGAGTTGGAAAGCAGGTATAACGGAAAATAATGTATAAAGTGCAAATTCTTCCCAAGGCGGAAGAGGATATTTGTACAAAAAAGCGCACCTCCCCTTAGGTGCGCTTTTTTGTGCGTCTATAGCCGCACTGTTACCTCACGAAGAGGTAAGCCGTATATGCAACATACAGAAGCACGCACGCAGCCCCCTCACTGCGGGTCATGCGTCTGCCGGTACGGGCGAATACGAAGAGCAGAATGGCACTGCCAAGGAGCAGTACGGTGTCGATGACGGACTCTCCGAGGACATGCAGAGGGCTGATCACCGCGGACATTCCGAGGATAAACAGGATGTTGAACAGGTTGGAGCCGATGGCATTGCCCAGCGCCAGCCCGCTGTCTCCCTTTTTCGTGGCAACGATGGAGGTCACCAGCTCAGGCAGGGAGGTGCCGATGGCGATAATGGTCAGTCCGATGAAATTCTGGCTGACACCAAAATTCGTAGCTATGATGCAGGCTTTATCTACCACCAGATCCCCACCGAAGATAACGGCAGCCAGACCTCCGACAATATACAAAAGGCTGCGGGGAAGGGAGAGAATCTTGCCGGGTTCGCCCTCTTCTCTGTTTTTCCGGGCAGAATAGATCATAAATCCCAGATATACGATCATGCCAAGCAGCAGGACTGCACCCTCAATGCGGCTTAAGCTGCCATCTAAAAACATCAGACATAATACGACGGTTACCAGGATATTTAACGGCATATCCCGCTTCAGGATCTCTCCGTGGGGCATAAAGCTGTGCAGGAATGCGCAGATACCTACCACCACCAGCCCGTTGAAGATATTCGAGCCGACGACATTACTGATGGCGATATCATTACTGCCAGCCAGTGCGGCATTGATGCTGACGGAAGCCTCCGGCGCGCTGGTGCCCATGGCCACGATGGTCAGTCCGATGATGACGCTGGGGACCTTCAGGATCCCCGCCAGGGAGGAACTTCCCTCCACGAAAAAGTCTGCACCTTTGATCAGAAGTATAAATCCTACGAGTAACAATATGTATTCCATAAGCTGTCCTTTCCTGCAGCAAGCGTCTGTATTCTTAGAAAAAAGTATAAAAATAGAGACTTTTACCGCATCAAAAATGATCGATAAAAGTCTCGTTGCTTACAATAATAACCGGTCCGACGGACGTGATGACGATTATCATTCCGGACAGCTTCATGTATCATTCGGTTACCATTCTAGGTTACCATTCTATCAGAAACCATCCGGGAACTACTCCCTCTTAACTGTGCCCTCATTCTACAAAAAAGGACAAGCACTGTCAACAGACTTTGTAAATCTTGACACTATTTTAACATGAACTCCACCTTCACGGGATCATGGTCGGAGTAGGAATAGCCGGTGTTTACATTCTCGTAGGACAGGCACTCGATATTGTCGGAGATAATGAATCCGTCCAGTGTCACAGTATAAGTAACACCCGGAACATATTCCATATCTGCATTACGGGCGCTGTTCCAAAGGGCTGCCTGCTCCTCTTCGGTCAACAGATCCAGACAGAAGGTAAAATGTTCTGGAAGCTCACTTCTGGGAAAAGGAAATGCCCAGGACTCACAGCTCTCCGTATCCTCTTCGGAAGCCTTCAGGTCGTGGTTAAAGTCGCCGCCGCAGAGCACATAATTGCCGGCTTCGTATTCTTTTGCCATATCATTGCACAGCATCTCAATCTGTCCCTGGCGGATGGCATCGCTGTTGCCGTAAGCGGACATATGCAGATTGAAGATCACCAGCTCCTTGCCATTGTCCACCGGGATCCGGGAGACGCTGTAGCAGCGGTCCAGATCGAAGAACTTGCTGAAGGAAGTGGAGATGGGGAAGCTTCGGCGCAGAGCAGAAGACACCGGATATTTCGAGAACAGTCCGAGTCCTGCCCTGCTGCTGCCGTGGGGCTGTGTAAACGGATAGAACAGGAAGGCGGAATCATAATTCTGCGCAAATACAGTAGTATATTCCGGCAGAATGTTGCGCAGCATCTCGTACTCATCCGTATGATAGCTTCTGGTGGCATCCAGATCGATCTCCTGGATCAGCGCAAAATCCGGGTCTAATGACTTCACTAGCTCTCCCGCACCGTTTATGGCATACTGTACGGTCTCAGGGCTCTCCGCCCAGGAGGAGGTACCGCCGTCCATGAAGAAGCTATAATCCGGCAGATAAGCACCGAAACCGATGTTGTAGGTCACTGCGGAATATTCCGTATCCGTAGCCAGCACCGCAGCCGCACCTGTGGTGGTATCGTCGACCGGTGCCTCCACCACCAGTTCCTGATTGTCCTCGATCCTGTAATAACTGGCATAGAGGTAGACGATGTAAGCCAACAGTGCGAGGATGAGGATCCCCAGCACGATACACATGGTTTTTAATAACGTTTTACATAAATTTTTCTTTTTCATATCCTTATTTTAACAAGCCTTGCGGGAAATGGCAAATGTTAAAATTTCTATGAGAAATAGGCACTCGCATGCCGTTTTTGTATTTAATGATGTCGGGGTCAAAAGCCCCCGACTTTGATGCCTACGAATGGGACTTGTACCTGTCATTATAGTGAATAATGTTTAAGTAATGTTGTAATAATGTTGTAATAATGTTTATATAATGTCATATATTATTTAAAATCCTTATCCTACTGTATCATAGGCAGAAATGCAAGTAAATTTTCACCTATGATGTAATTGTAATGTTGTTGTAATGTTTAGTAATGTTTGATATAGTTATGCCAAGAACATTATTATATGGAGGAGATTCATGAAAATCAAAGAGATATATCCAGATGTTATTACAGAAGATACAAGTTATGAATATAAAGCAGTATTGAATCCGGATAATCCCATTAAATGGGCAAAAACTCTTATTGGATATGCAAATGATAAAGGAGGAACCTTATTTATAGGTGTATCAAACGATGGGGAGGCCTTTGGAATTGATCTTGAAGAAGTTGATAAAACAAAACTATTAATTTCAAGGATTAATGATAGACATATTTTTCCACACATTAAGATTTCATATATGATGAGAAGTGTGGATTCTAATGCGGAACATTTTGTATTAGCTGTTAAAGTTGCTCCTGCAGATTCTGTAATAAGATATAGAGAAGGAGATTACAATGAAACAGTTTTTATAAAGGGAGATGGAAATGCGACTCCTGCAACACCGGAAGAAATTATTTCACTTTCAAAGAGAAAATATGGTGTAGATAATGAGACAAGCGAGGTGGCATATACTGATAATCAGTGGTCAGAATACCTTAATCTTTGTAAGGAATACAGACAAGATAAATCTGTTCCAACAATGAAAGAATTGCAGAACGAAGAAATAGTTTCAAAAGATGGGTATGCAAAATCAGGATTTATAATGTTTTCAGACAACTATAATGAAGATGACACAATGATATGCTGCCGTTTATGGAAAGGGAAAAACAAGACAGGTATTGTTTTAGATAGCAGCAGATTAAGAGGTTCTATTGCAAACGTATTTGAGAATGCATTAAACTTTATTGAACGAAACACCAAAACAGGCTGGGTAAAAACAGAAAAGGGTGGACGGGATGAAATCAGATCGTATCCTAAGGAAGCTGTAAGAGAGGCATTGGTAAATGCCATTGCCCATAGGGATTATTCTATTTCGGGAACACAGATTGATGTTGATATCTATTCAGACAGAATTGAAATAGTTTCACCAGGGTCATGGTTACTGCCAAAAGATTACAATGCATATCCAGCCGGTTCTATACCGTCTATCAGAAGAAATGCCATCATAGCAGCTTGTCTGGATGTGGCAAATCTGATGGAGAGAGGTGGAACTGGTTTTCAAACCATGATGGAATCTTACAAGTCCAGTCCAGATGAATTACAGCCGGTAGTATCTATATATCCCGGATTTTTGAATTTGAGATTATATGACAGATTATTTAGAGATGAGGCTATAGAACTGGATTTAGAAAACCTTACAGATGCGGAAAAAGTTATGGCTATTCTTAAGATGGAAGGACCAAAGCCTATAAAGGAACTACAGATGTCTCTTAACTATCGGAGTAGAAGTCAATTCTTAAATGAAGTTATAAATCCGCTTATGAAATCAGGGGAGATATATAGGGATGGTAAGCCAAAATCACCAACGGCACTTATTAAAATCAAAAAATAAAAGAAAAATATAATTTGTCAGCGAAACAGGGCTGCAAATACTGATTTTGACCGGAGCGAGGCCAACACCGGGCATCTGATTATATGAAATGCACCAGACACTTGCCATATTTATTGGAAAAGGGGTATTATGATAAATATAAATAATAAGGAGGCTGATCCCATGAGGCCGATACCGGTGATCGGGGATCCGGAGCGCTATATAGACAGTGCGTTTGTGGATTCCGCGTTTATAGAATTGAAAAGTTGTGATCTGTGGGATGTGAAAATGCTGTATCCGATCCTGCATATGGACCATGCGGAAGAGAAGTGCTTCGTCCGTAAGGAGATGTATGAGAGGCTGGTGAAGGCGGCGGGGAATCTGCCGGATGGTTACCGGTTCCGCATCTGGGATGCCTGGCGCCCCTTTGCGCTGCAGCATGAATTGTTTGAAAAGTATTCTGTGGACATCATCCGGGATTTTCATTTAGAAGAGTTGCCGGAGGCAAAAAGGAGAGCTGCGATCTGCAAATTTGTCTCGGACCCGGTACCGGATACAAAGGTGCCTCCCGCCCATACCACCGGAGGAGCCATTGATCTGACGCTTCTGGATCCGGAGGGCAGAGAGCTTCCTATGGGATGTGGATTCGATGCTTTTACGGATAAGACCTGTGCAGCGTATTTTGAGGCACCGGAGCATGTACAGGGGGCAGAGGACGAGCAGGTCCGTGAAAATCGCCGTCTGCTTTATTATGCTATGATAGATGCGGGATTTACCAATCTGCCGTCGGAATGGTGGCATTATGATTACGGTGACCGGTTCTGGGCATATTACAGGAAACAGCCGGCCATCTATGAGGGTGTATTTACGAGGGAGGAAATTCATGGATAATCAGAAACAAAAGAAGAAAAAAAGTGTGATGGACACCTTGTCCGCCACTATGGTACTGGTGTTGATCGCACTGTTGCTGGTGTTTGTGGGATATACCTATCTGGCACTGAAGAACGGTTACACGCTGGATGACCTGATTGACAATATCGTGGGGAATCTCATCGGTGTGCTGGCGGCATTTCTGTTATTCGATATACTGAATAACAAGCTGACCCAGGATGCCTACGCCAGAGAGACCTCCCAGCAGATCACCAAGACGCTGATGGGGGAGCCGGAGATCCTGGATTCCTTCAGCGATGAAGATAAAAAGACTTTCCTGAAATCCACCATTACCTCCATGATAAAGGATGAAGATGCGGTGGATATGCTTTCTACCAATATGGAGAAATATTTTGACAGGGCAAGAGGCGCCAGGATCCGGAAAATGTTCGATTACACGATCAATCTGGAGCCGAATCTGACAGAGGAATATGTGAAAGCCGGTTTCCCCGGAGCCACAGACGGAAAGTATTACCTGATCGATGAGGAATTGAAGTTCAGCGTAAAATGTCTGGGAGGAACAGACGAGAATTACACGGGCGATGTGATCAGACTTGGATTTGCCTATGATAAAAAGAGTCTGGACGGTGGATTGCTGGAGACCGGACAGGATGCGGATTTTACCAAGAGCATTTTCAATGAGGATCTGGTGGTGAAACCGGAGGCTGTGGACTTCATCAACAGTATTCCCGCGGACAAGGTCCGGGATGTGATCAATGATCTGTTCATGCCGATTTTGCGAATTGACAACAGCGGAGATAATGACGACGAAGCGCAGTTTGAAGTAGAACGCAAGAGCAACGGATTTATCCTGAAATTCAAGTTGGATTTTGACCGCAACGAGGCAAGCGGGGAGCATCTGGTCAGCATCTATTTCAAGATGCCCCGGGTATGGAACTCTATTTTCGAGGTGACTCTGGTGGATCCGACCAAGGAGCCCCATATCAAGCTGAAATACAAGAATGGAATGGATGTCACTATGTATTCCTATCTCAATAAGGAAAGCACTGCCAATGTCGGAGCCTGCATCCAACGTGCCGGACTTTATGACATTGCGATCAAGGACGAGTGGATCTACCCCAAGAGCGGCGTGATCTTCCACATTAAAAAGGCATAGAATAAATATGAAACCAAGATCTCCACAAAGTATGGAATTATATAAAATGCTCATAGCCCGCGGGTATCCGGAGCCCTTCTGCGATCTGGTGACGAAGAACCTGAACACGGATTTTACGGCGAGCCGTATGATCGGTTATCTGTGTCATTATTCTGATCTGCCGCCGGAGGAGATCGCAGACGAAATGCTGGCGATCCTAAGTGACCGCAATCGTATTATGCAGAAGAAAGAACTGGAAAGTAATAATGCAGAGTGGAATCGTATTCTGATGCAGGGACTGGACACAGAGGACGAAACCTGAGGAAATAAACGGATTTGTTTTCGGTTGCCATTGTAACAGATTCCGATTATAATAAAAGATTGTAACAGCAATGACACTGATTGAGGTTTTCAATGAATATAGTAGTAGACGGATATAATATATGTTATAAAACAACTGGTACCGGCGATAAGACGGTTGTGATCTTACAGGGCTGGGGTACGGATCTGGGAGTGTATGATTCCGTAGCCGGTGTGGTAGACGGCAGCAGGTACCGTGTGATCCAGTTTGATTTCCCGGGCTTCGGCGGCAGCGATGAACCGAAGGAACCCTGGGATGTGGACGGATTTGCGGATTTTTTCTGCAGATTTATGGAAGTAATGCAGGTAAAGCAGGCCACCCTCATCGGGCATTCCTACGGCGGACGCGTGATCATCAAGCTGGCAGCCAGAGAGAGCATCCCTTTTGAGATCACGAATATTATCCTGATCGACAGCGCCGGTGTCCTGCCGGTGCGGACTACTGCACAGAAATGGAAGATCCGCAAGTACAAGATTTTGAAGAAATTCCTGAACATGAAGCTGATCTATGCCATGTTCCCGGAGGTGATCGATGACTGGAGGAGCCGACAGGGATCGGCAGACTACCGCAATGCGACACCCATGATGCGTCAGTGTATGGTGAAGGCGGTGAATGAGGATCTGACGGAGCTGCTTCCGAAGATCCGTCAGGAAGTGCTGCTGATCTGGGGAGATCAGGATACGGCAACTCCTATCCGGGATGCACATATTATGGAAGAGAAGATACCCAACTGCGGTCTGGCAGTGATCCCGGGAACCGGTCATTTTTCTTTCCTTGAGAAACCGGCACAGTTCCGGGGAATTATGGAGGCATATTTGCAATGATCATACGTGTGCTGATAGCGGTCGTGCTTGCTGTTCCGGCATATTTTTATACCATGCGGTATAACATTCATATGTTCCAGCAGAACGGCTATAAGAATAAAGAACACATTCACTGGCTGAAGAAGAAATTCCGGCTGCAATGGATTCTCTATTTTGGTCTGGCACTGGGCATTGTAACCTGTGTGTTTCCGTACCTTGCCCTTGAAATCTTCGAGTATCTGGTACTGTTTGTGATCATCGTGGTATATCGTGCCATGAAGCGGATGAATACGAAGAAAAAGCTGGTGTATACTGCCCGGGTCAAGAGATTGCTCACTACGGAGCTGATCCTTACGGCTGCGGTATTCGCTCTGGTGTGTGGATTGGGCGGAATGAAGCGGATCCCGGGACTGTGCCTGATCCTGGTATCTGTGAATCTGTTTCTGGATATTGTGGCTAATGTCATCAATCATCCCATGGAGGCGGGGATCAATCAGCATTATATCAATGATGCTGTGAGAAAGCTGAAAAGCGTCCAGGGACTTACCGTCATCGGTGTGACCGGCAGCTACGGCAAGACCAGTGTAAAGTTCTATTTGCAGACATTATTGCAGGAAAAATATAATGTACTGGTGACACCGGAGAGTTTCAATACGCCTATGGGTGTGGTGCGGACCATCCGCGGTTCCCTGAAGCCTACCACAGAGATTTTTGTCTGTGAGATGGGTGCCCGCCATGTGGGCGATATCAAGGAGATCTGCGATATGGTGCATCCCGATCACGGTGTGATCACATCTATCGGACCGCAGCATTTAGAGACCTTTTTTAACATGGAGAATATTCAGAAGACGAAGTTCGAGCTGGCGGATGCCCTGCCGGAAGGCGGCATGCTGTTCTTGAACGGTGACAACGATTATATTCAGCAGCAGGCAGCTTCTCCCGCGTATGATCAGACCCCGGAGAAGATATTCTATTATTCCGAAACGGAAGGGACAGGATACTGTGCCAAAGATGTGAAGGTATCCCAGTTAGGTACGGAGTTCACCGTAGTGACCCCGGACGGCGAGAGCGAGAGATTCCAGATGCGTCTCATCGGTGCCCACAATGTCATCAATGTGGTGGGGGCTATCGCGGTCGCTCATAAAATGGGTATGACGCTGCAGGAACTGCGGATCCCGGTACGCCGGATCGAGCCGGTACCCCATCGTATGCAGATGCGGGAGCACGGTCTGGTGACGATCATCGATGATGCTTACAATTCCAACCCTGTAGGTTCCAGGGCAGCGGTCGAGACGCTGGCTATGTTTGACGGTATCCGGATCCTGATCACGCCGGGCATGGTGGAGCTGGGTGATAAGGAAGCGGAATACAATCATAAATTCGGTAACTACGCAGCGGATTGCTGCGATTACATCCTGTTAGTGGGCAGACGACATACCGAGCCCATCAGGGAGGGCGTGTTGGAGAAGGGATTTCCGGAAGAGAAATGCCTGGTATTCGACAAGCTGGAGGAAGCTGTATCTTACGCCTATGCCATTAAAGGGCAGGGACATAAGTATATTTTATTAGAGAATGACCTGACGGATAACTATTAGAAGATTCAGAGGCAATTTTGTGAAAGAGGTTCCGGATAGTTGGCAGAGAGTAGGAAAATTCAGGAGGGAAAATAAATGAAGACAAGAGTAGCAATGCTGTTTGGCGGCAAGAGTGTAGAACACGAAGTATCAGTGATCTCCGGTATCCAGGCTGTCATGAACATGGATACTGACAAATACGCAGTAATCCCGGTCTATATGACCAAGCGCAATGAAATGTACATCGGTGAGGAGATCGGCAAGATCGAATCCTATAAAAATATCGATGAACTGTTGAAAAAGTCCCAGAGAGTCATCATGACCAACGAGGACGGCAAGGTATTCCTGACTCCGTTCCCGGTGAAGATGTTCGGCGGAAAGAAAGCCGTGGAGATCGATGTGGCTTTCCCGGTAGTGCATGGTACCAACGTAGAGGACGGCGCTTTCCAGGGTTACCTGAAGACCATGGGCATCCCCTTCGTGGGCTGTGATGTGACCGCATCCGCCATTGGTATGGACAAATACATCATGAAAGCTGTATTAAAGGAGTGTGATGTTCCGGTACTGGATGCGCAGCTGTATACTCTGTCGGATTATGCGCAGATAGAGATTCTGCTCGACAAAGTGGAAAAAGGACTGGGATATCCGGTGATCGTAAAACCGGTCAACTTAGGCTCCAGCGTAGGTATCAGCGTGGCAAAGAACCGCGTGGAACTGACCCATTCCGTGGACGATGCTTTCAAGTATGCCACTAAGGTACTGGTGGAGCACGCCATCACCAATTTACGTGAGATCAACTGCTCGGTACTGGGAGATGAGAATGACGCTATTGCTTCCGAGTGCGAAGAACCCCTGCACACCAAAGATATCTTAAGTTATGAAGATAAATACGTCAGCAATGCCAAGGGCAGCGGCTCCAAGGGCATGGCGAGCGTATCCCGCAAAATCCCCGCAGAACTGTCTCCGGAGAAGAGAGAGGAAGTCCGGGAACTGGCAGTCAGATCCTTTAAAGCACTGGGCTGTAACGGTGTGTCCCGTATCGATTTTATGATCGATGAGGACAACGGCAAGCTGTATTTTAACGAGATCAATACCATCCCGGGATCTCTGGCATTTTATCTGTGGGAGCCGGTAGGAGTTCCTTACAAAGAGCTTCTGGATCGTATGATCCAGCTGTCTTTGAAGAGAGCCCGCACCGAGGAGAGACTGACCTTTACCTTTGACACCAATATCCTGAATTCCGCAAGCTTTGGCGGTTCTAAGGGTGGCAAATTGTAATAGCCGGTTTATGGATTTTATGATTATTTAATATATTTTTTAGCACTCGGGACTTGCGAGTGCTAAGTAGTAGTGATAATATAATCTCTGTAAGAGGAACAAGCGACTGCAACAGCAGACAATTGTTTGAAAAGAGATGTGAAGTGGTCAGCCGCGCAGGGAACTGTGTCGGCTGATTTTTACATGGAAAACGTCTTGGTTGTGTGGCTCACCGGTTGGGCAGAATGGAGGGAATATGACGAAGACAACAAAAAGAGATTATTATGAAGTACTGGGTGTCAGCAAGACAGCGGACGCCGCAGCGATAAAAAAAGCATACCGGAAACTGGCGAAAAAATACCATCCGGATACCAATGCAGGAGACCCTGTGGCAGAGGAGAAGCTGAAGGAAGTCAACGAAGCTTACGATGTGCTGGGGGATGAAAAAAAGAAGAAACTATATGATACTTACGGTTTTGCTGCTTTCCAGGAGGGATTTAATGAGGAGGCAGCCAGACAGTATCAGGAGCAGTTTAAGAACGGAGGCGGCTTCGGCACCGATGGATTCGGCGGCTTTGGCAACGGCACGTTCCATTACAGCACCGGAGGAAGCGGTTTCGGTACCGGTGATTTTGGCGGCTTCGGCGGGGATGAGGATATTTTCGACAATCTGTTCGGTCAGTATTTCAAGGGACAGAAAGGCTCCGGACGGGGCAGCCGGGCGAACTACCGCAGTAAAGGTCAGGATGTGGAATCCGGCATCACCATCAGCTTTGACGAAGCAATGCATGGCTGCGATAAGACCTTTACCTTAAGAGATCCGGCTACCGGCAAGTCCGAATCCGTGCAGGTGCATATTCCGGCAGGTATCGACACCGGTAAAAGTATCCGCCTGAAAGGTAAGGGTGGTGAAGGTTACTCCGGCGGTGAGAGCGGTGACCTGTATCTGAAGGTGACGGTACAGGAGAAGCCGGGCTGGGAGCGTAGAGGACAGGATCTGTATACCACGGTCAATATCCCCTATACTACCGCAGCCCTGGGCGGCGAGATCCGTGTACCCACGTTGTACGGTGATGTCATGTGCAAAGTGAAGGAAGGTACGCAGTCCGGAAGTAAGATCCGTCTGAAAGGCAAGGGCGTGGTATCCATGAAGGATAAAAATGCCCACGGCGATCAGTATGTCGTGATCCAGATTCAGGTGCCTAAGAATCTGACCCCGGCAGCAAAAGAAAAATTACAGGAATACAAGAAGGTCAGTGGATTTTGATCCACTGGCCTTTTGTGTTTTTGATAAATGATAAAATTTTTCATTAAACGAAAAAAGCTGGAAATAGGAAAAATAGGTGTTTATAATATTCATTCATAAATAGAATAAACCAAAGAATTCGCACAGGAGGAAATGAATTATGTTGAAATGTTTAAAAAAGATTGATAAAGCAAAAACCGGTATTTTCGCAGCAGGCGTTCTGTTCGGAACCGCAGGCATCAAAGTACTGTCCAGCAAGGATGCGAAGAAGCTGTACACCAACTGCACCGCAGCAGTTCTGCGCGCAAAAGAGTGTGTCATGAAGACTGCGACCACCATCCAGGAGAACGCAGAGGATATCTACGCAGAAGCTCAGCAGATCAACGAGGACAGAGCAGCAAAGGCAGCTCAGGAGTTTGACGGCGAGGTTGAGGCAGAAGCAGCAGAGACTGCAGCAGACGCTGAATAATCCATCGAATCTTACAACACAGAATAAATGACACCTGCATGCTTCGGCATCGCAGGTGTTTTCATGAAAGCAGGCATAAATTATGAGATTTGTGATCAAACATGAGATAAAGGGGAGACTCAGGGTTCACATTCTGCAGAGCCGTATGAGCTTTGCACAGGCAGATACACTGCAATACTATCTGGATGGACAGAGTAATATTGTCAGTGCCAAAATTCAGGAGCGCACCCTGGATGTCACGGTAGTCTATACCGGTTCCAGGGAGGAGGCACTGAAGACACTGGAGAATTTTACATATCAGGGTACAGAAGTGCCGGAGAACTATCTTGCTAATTCCGGCAGAGAGATGAACCGGGAATATAAGGATCAGCTGATCAATAAAGTGGTAATGCATTATGGGATCAGGCTGTTTCTGCCCATGGACATCCGTTCCGTGATCACCACAGTGAAGTCTTTCAAATATCTCTGGCACGGCGTGAAGACTCTGGCGAAGGGCAAGATCGAAGTACCGGTACTGGATGCCACTGCTATCGGTGTATCTGTGCTGCGTGGTGATTACAACACAGCAGGTTCCGTAATGTTCCTGCTCGGCATTGGCGAGATCCTGGAAGAGTGGACGCACAAAAAGTCTGTCGGTGATCTGGCGAGGAGCATGTCCTTAAACATTGACAAGGTATGGGTTGTGAGCAACGGACAGGAGATCCTGGTGCCGTCCACATCCATTAAGTCGGGTGATCTGGTAAGGATCCACATGGGCAATGTGATTCCTTTCGACGGTACAGTGACGGATGGAGAAGGTATGGTGAATCAGGCATCTCTGACCGGAGAATCCGTTCCGGTGAGAAAAATTCCCGGTGGAACTGTCTATGCCGGAACTGTGGTAGAAGAAGGTGAGCTGACTATCTGTGTGAAAGAAAACGGCGGCTCCAGCAAATATGAGAAGATCATGACCATGATAGAGGAATCCGAGAAGCTGAAATCCTCTCTGGAGGGTAAGGCAGAGCACCTGGCAGATAAGCTGGTACCCTATACTTTCTTAGGCACCGGTCTGGTATGGCTGTTCACACGGAATGTGACCAAGGCATTATCCGTGCTGATGGTGGATTTCTCCTGCGCATTGAAGTTGTCTATGCCGTTAGCAGTATTGTCTGCGATCCGTGAGGCAAGCACCTATGAGATCACGGTGAAGGGCGGCAAATACTTAGAGGCTATGGCAGATGCCACCACCATTGTATTTGACAAGACCGGAACCCTGACCAAGGCACAGCCTACCGTGGCGGATGTGGTATCCTTTAACGGACAACCCGCAGAGGAACTGCTTCGGATCGCTGCCTGCCTGGAGGAGCATTTCCCGCATTCCATGGCAAAGGCAGTGGTGCGTGAAGCGGCCCGCAAGGAGCTGGTACATGAAGAACTGCATACCAAAGTGGAATATATTGTAGCTCATGGAATCTCTTCCACTCTGGAAGGCAAGAAGATCATCATCGGCAGCTACCATTTCGTATTTGAGGATGAGCAGGCACAGATTCCGGAGGGCAGACAGGAGCTGTTCGACCAGCTGCCTGAGGAATACTCCCGCCTGTATATGGCAATTGACGGCAAGCTGGCTGCAGTGATCTGCATCGAGGATCCTCTCAGAGAAGAGGCTCCGGAGGTTATCCGACAGCTGAAGAGTCTCGGAATCCACAAGGTAGTCATGATGACAGGAGACAGCGACCGTATCGCCGGGGCAATTGCGGGTACCGTCGGCGTGGATGAGTATTATTCCGAGGTGTTGCCGGAGGACAAAGCAAGGTTCGTGGAGCATGAGAAGCAGGCAGGTCATAAAGTCATTATGATCGGTGACGGCATCAACGATTCCCCGGCATTGTCTGCGGCAGATGTTGGTATTGCCATCAGCGAGGGTGCACAGATCGCCAGAGAGATCGCGGATGTGACCATCGGCGCAGACAATCTGTATGAAGTGGCTACCCTGAAGGAATTGAGCAACTCTCTGATGGAGCGGATCCATAAAAATTACCGCATGATCGTAGGGATCAACACCGGACTGATCATTTTAGGTGTGGCAGGAATCATTCCTCCCACTACGTCCGCTCTTCTGCATAATACATCTACCCTGTGGATCAGCACCAAGAGCATGAAGAACCTTCTGGACAAAGAAGAAGTATAAAGAAAAAAACATAGGCCATTGTAAGGGGAAGGATGAGTTCCCCTTGCAGTGGCCTGCATTTTGCTCTATAGTAAGTTTGGACTAACCACAAAGTGTAATACAATTTGCCGAGAATGTACGGTACTTTTGTAGGAATTATATGTTGCATATTTGCAGATGCGTGTATATAATGATATAGTAATTCCTAGTTGAACGATAGAGATAGGAGGAAGTATATGTCAGAACAATTATTACAGGTGCGTAACTTGTCCGTAAGTGTAGAGGACAAGCCCATCCTTCATGGAATAGATTTAGAGGTTCGTCCCGGAGAGACCCACGTCCTCATGGGACCCAACGGTGCCGGCAAGTCCACATTGGGCTACACCATCATGGGAAGTCCCCGCTATGAGGTGACCGATGGTGAGATCCTGTTCAAAGGAAAAGAGCTGTTGGAGGAGACTGCAGACCAGAGAGCGAAGGACGGTATCTTTTTATCCTTCCAGAATCCGCTGGAGGTTCCCGGTGTCTCTCTGCGGAACTTTATCCGCAATGCGGTGGAACAGAGAAGTGGTTCCCGCATCAAGCTGTGGACATTTAAAAAGGAACTGGAGAAAGCTATGGAAGTCTTACAGATGGATCCTTCCTACGGTGACCGTGACCTGAATGTCGGATTTTCCGGCGGCGAGAAGAAAAAGGCAGAGATTCTGCAGTTACTTATGTTGAAGCCTTCACTGGCCATTCTGGATGAGACGGATTCCGGCCTGGACGTGGATGCAGTGCGTACCGTATCCAAGGGCGTGGAAGAGTACCAGAAGGACAAAAAGGGTGCTCTGCTGATCATCACCCACAGCACCAGAATCTTAGAGTATCTGCATGTGGACAAGACCCATGTTCTGGTAAACGGCAAGATCGTGGCATCCGGCGATGCTTCTCTCGTAGACGAGATCAACGAGCATGGTTTCGAGCGTTTTCTGGAAGCATAAGGAGGTTGACGATCTGAATGAGTGAACGTGAAAAGACATACGTGGAAGACGTCAACAGAAGCATTTATGATATCCGTAATGAGGAGAAGGACGTCTATCGTATTAAAAAGGGACTGACTCCCGATATTGTGGCGGAGATTTCCGAGAAAAAGAAGGATCCCGCATGGATGGCAAATTTCAGATTACAGTCTCTGCAGATCTATAATGAGATGGAAGTTCCCGACTGGGGTCCCTCTATTGAGGGTCTGAACATGGAAGACATCGTAACCTATGTAAAACCTAATACCCATATGAGCGCCAAATGGTCCGAAGTGCCGGAGGACATCAAGGATACCTTCGAAAAATTGGGGATCCCACAGGCGGAGCGGAAGTCCCTCGCCGGTGTGGGCGCCCAGTACGATTCCGAGCTGGTATATCACAATGTCAGGGAAGAAGTGGCAGCCCAGGGCGTAGTCTATACCGATATGGAGAGTGCCCTGAATGGGGAATATGCGGATATGGTGAGGAAGCATTTTATGAAGCTGGTGACCCCCAGAGATCACAAATTCGCAGCGCTGCACGGTGCTGTGTGGTCCGGCGGCTCCTTCGTATATGTTCCCCCCGGAGTGTCTGTGACGATTCCCCTGCAGTCTTATTTTCGACTGAACGCACCGGGAGCCGGACAGTTCGAGCATACCCTGATCATTGTGGACGAGGGTGCATACCTGCATTTTATCGAAGGCTGTTCCGCCCCGAAGTACAACGTGGCGAACCTCCATGCCGGCTGTGTGGAGCTGTTCGTGGGGAAAAATGCAAAACTGCGTTACTCCACCATCGAGAACTGGTCCAAGAATATGTACAATCTGAATACCAAGCGGGCGTTGGTGGAAGAAGGCGGTACCATAGAATGGGTATCCGGTTCCTTCGGATCCCACGTATCCTATCTGTACCCCATGAGCGTGCTGAACGGTAAGGGGGCCAGAGCGGAATTCACCGGCATCACCTTTGCGGGAGCCGGACAGAATCTGGATACCGGTACCAAAGTGGTCCACAATGCACCGGAGACCACTTCCTATATCAATACCAAGTCCATCTCCAAGGATGGAGGTATCAGTACTTTCCGAAGTTCCGTAGTGGTGAAGAACAGTGCGGCAAAGAGCAAATCCGCCGTATCCTGTCAGTCCCTGATGCTGGATGACAAGTCCCGCTCCGATACCATCCCGGCCATGGATATCCGTACCCAGGATGCCGATATCGGACACGAGGCGAAGATCGGCCGGATCAGCGATGAAGCAGTGTTCTATCTGATGTCCCGCGGTATCTCAGAAGAGGATGCCAGAGCCATGATCGTCAGCGGATTCGCAGACAATGTATCGAAGGAGCTGCCGTTGGAATACGCGGTGGAGATGAACAATCTGATCCGTCTGGAGATGAAGGGCAGCATCGGTTAATGTGGCAGGAGGAATGGAGATCAGTATGGAAAAAGAATATAATATGACCATTAACAGACTGCCGGCGAAGACCTGGAACTGGCTTCGCATGAACGAGACGCAGTTGGAGAAAATTGAGATCCCCGCGGCCGGAGAGGCAAAAGTCACTCTGCCGGAGAAGATAACGATCGCTGAAAACGAAGGCTCTAAGCCCTGGAATGCGGATTTTGCAGGCATTGCCTCCGGTATGGGGGAAGATATGGACGGTCTGCTTGCCGCAGCGGGAGTAAAAGCAAAACAATATGAGGTGCCCGCGGATGTGACAGAGGTGCAGCCGTTACTGCTTGATTATGCCTATGCACAGAATAGCTTACAGGCGGGAGCTGTAGCGGTAAAAGCAGGTAAAAACAGTGTGATCACTGTGATCCAGGATTTTGCTTCCGACAGGGAGGCAGCAGGGCAGGCGGCAGTATCCACCAGACTGTATCTGGAAGAAGGAGCGAAGCTCCGGCTGATCCAGGTGCAGAGACTGGGCAGTGATTTTACTTTTATGAATGATATCGGAGCCCTGTGTGAAGAGAAGGCTTCCCTGGAAGTGATCCAGCTGATCCTCGGCGGAAAGAATACTTACCTTGGATGCAAGACTACCTTACAGGGCAGAGAGAGCAGCCTGAATGCCGACACCGCTTATATCGTGGGCGGTGACGGAAGACTGGATATGAATTATGTAGCTGTGCATGAAGGCAAAAAGACCCAGAGCAATATGCAGGCCGGCGGCGTTCTGCGGGATCATGCTTTCAAGCTGTATCGTGGCACCATTGATTTCAAATGGGGGGCTAAAGGTGCAGTAGGCAATGAAAAAGAGGATGTACTGTTATTATCCAACGATGTGGTGAACCAGACCATTCCCCTGATCCTCTGTGCGGAGGAAGATGTGGAAGGTAATCACGGCGCCACCATTGGCAAACTGGACGATGAGCTGCTGTTCTACCTGGAGAGCCGCAGCATGAACAGAGAGCAGATCTATGAGATGATGGCTATGGCCAAGGTGGATGCGGTCTGCCGCAAGATTCCTGATGCAGCTACACGGGCTAAGGTACAGGAGTTCCTTGGCAGAGCCGGGGAAGAAGAGGAAGCGGAAGAGTAAGATAACAGGAGGAAGTATGACGACTTCAATCAGCGAGATCCGTAAGGATTTTCCTCTGCTTATGAGTAACGATGTGATTTATCTGGACACGGCGGCGACTTCCCAGAAGCCGTCCTGTGTTCTGGAGGCAGAGAGAACATTTTATGAAAAATACAATGCCAATCCCCTGCGCGGATTATACGAGCTGGGAGAGGCGGCAACCGAAAAATACGAAGAAGCCAGAGAGACGGTCCGGGAGTTTTTAAATGCCAGAGAGGCGGCGGAGATCGTTTTCGTCCGCAATGCCACGGAAGGCTTGAATCTGGTGGCCTACAGTTTCGGCTCACTGGTACTGAAACCGGGAGATGAGATCCTGGTGAGCATTATGGAGCACCACAGCAATCTCCTGCCCTGGCAGCAGGCGGCAGCCAGAACCGGAGCAGTGGTGAAGTATCTGGAGTGCACCGAAGACGGAAAATATACCGAGGAAGCTTTTAAGGAGGCACTGAGCGAACGAACGAAGATCGTTGCTATGACCCAGGTATCCAATGTGCTGGGCTGCAAAAATGATATCAAGCGTTTTGCGCAGCTGGCACATGAGGCAGGCGCTTATTTCGTGGCAGACGGAGCCCAGAGCGTTCCCCATATGGCAGTGGATGTACAGGATCTGGATGTGGATTTTTTGGCATTTTCCGGACACAAGATGTATGCTCCCATGGGAATTGGTGCGTTATATGCGAAGAGAGAACTGTTGGAGCAGATGCCTCCTTTCCTGTGCGGCGGGGAAATGATCGATTCCGTCAGCCGTACCGGAGCCGTGTGGGCGGAAGTGCCACATAAGTTCGAAGCAGGAACGGTAAACGGTGCCGGAGCCTATGCACTGGCAGAGGCAATCCGGTATGTGCAGAAGATCGGTTTTGACTTTATCGAAGAGAGAGAAGCGAAGCTGACAGCCATGCTGATGGATGGCATGAAAGAGATTCCCGCAGTACACATTCTGGGCTCACAGAAAGCAGAAGACCATCACGGCATTGTGACCTTCAAACTGGACGGTGTGCATCCCCATGATGTGGCTTCTATTTTGGATGCGGATCATATCGCGGTCCGGGCGGGACATCATTGTGCCCAGCCGTTATTGCAACATTTGAAAGTATTGTCCACCACCAGAGTAAGCCTGGGTGTCTACAATACGGAAGAAGAGATTCAGGCATTTTTAGAAAGCCTTGCAAAGATAAGGAGACAGATGGGCTATGGAGAATAAGACATTTTATAATGAAATCCTGACGGAGCACAATCTGCATCCGTATCACAAGCACAAGCTGGAGGATGCAAATCTGGTGTTGGAGGGCGTTAATCCCAGCTGTGGTGATGACATTTTTCTGGAGCTGAAAGTGGAGGATGGTGTGGTAGTTGACGGTGCCTTCGAAGGCGACGGCTGTGCCATTTCCCAGGCTTCCGCGGACATGATGCTGGAGCTGGTCATTGGCAGAAGCAAGGAGGAAGCGTTGCATCTGGCAGACCTGTTCCTCAAGATGATCAAGGGAAGTATTACCGAGGAAGAGCGGGACGAACTGGAGGAAGCCTCCGTATTGCAGGATATCGCCCACATGCCTGCCAGGGTAAAATGCGCGGTGCTTGGCTGGCATACTATGCAGGAATTATTGAAAACAGAAGAAAAATAGCTGATAAAAAGATAAAGATACATCTTGCACGCCCTTTTTGGATACGCTACAATGAAAAAAGAAGTGTAAGAAAAGCGGGGGGCTGTGCATGTTCCACATAGAGCTTATCATTGAATTCCTGGAAAACGTGATGAACAATATTGTCCAGGTGGCAATACTGTTCTTTGAATTTGTCGGAGTGATCGTTATTATTCTCTCCGGTCTGAAAGGGTTTTATAATTATGTGCGGCGGGTGCCGGATATGAAGATCACCCTGGCGCAGGGGCTTGCTGTAGGGCTGGAATTCAAGTTGTGCAGTGAGATCCTTAAGACCGTTATTGTCAGAGACTGGAAGGAGATCGTTACCGTAGCCGGTATCATCGGACTTCGTGCGGCACTGACTTTCCTGATCCATTGGGAGATCAAGGAAGAGAAGAATCATTCCTAAAAATCGGCAGCTGATGAAAATCGGCTGCTTTTTTTAGAATGATTTCCGGTTACCCAACAAAAGTCAATAACTTTATCCAGATAAAGAGATTAAATTTGTAATGGTATATAGGTTAAATTTGCACCTTGGAAAAAAGCTGTCAGAGGACTAACATATAACGATAAAGTATGTATTTATAAAAAAGTGTAAAGAAATGCTAAAAAATCCGTTGCATTTGACACTTCGACGTGCTAAAGCTATCGATAGCATGAACGTAAATGTAATCGATTACGCATGCTTAAAAGGAAAGCAGAATGGAATTACAAAAGACACTTACTCCCGGGGAAGCGCTGGAACGCGTCCTGCGATCTTATCAGACCTACTACAATATCAAAACAGAGGCTGTAGAACCGCCATTCGCAGCCGAAGCAATCTTCGGATCCCATAATGAGCAGTACTTTCTGATCAAGAAAGCTAAGGTGGCAGATATTGACACCAACGAGACTGTGTATTTTGCCACAGAGGAATCTTTATCAAAGGATCGCCTTCTGGAACTGGACTCCATCGCCTGGGAACGGGGAACTGCCAACGTGCAGCCCTCATCCAATCATCGGAACAGCGATGTTGTCCTGATCATTCTGACCGGTCATGCAGAGGAGGATGCGCTTACACAGGTGAAAAAGTGCAAGCATTATCAGAGTTACCTCTGGGGATTTCATGGCTGGAGTAATTACCGTTTGATTGTCGCCGAGTTATCTTCGGGTCGGATCGTCCACAACCGCCACGGACAGATTCTGAAGAAGCTCGTGAAAAAGGCAATACAGTAAATACAAGGGACAGAAATTCCAAATATCGTGCATGCTTGCATGGTAAGATATTTGAATTTATGGACCCAAAAACTGTGAGGAAGCAGTAAATTAACGGATTCCGAACAGTTTTAGAATTGCGAGAGCGGATTTTAGCGGAGCAATTCGTGTATTTGCGAAAAATGAAATCTGTGTATAAGAAAAGGAGAAACACAAATGACAGCATTATTAATTGTTTTGGCCGCTATCGTATTATTGTTTACCGGCTATGTGTTCTATGGCTCCTGGCTGGCAAAACAGTGGGGCATTGATCCTACCAAGAAGACTCCTGCTATTGAGAAGGAGGATGGTGTAGACTATGTTGCAGCAAAGCCCGCCGTACTTATGGGACATCATTTTTCCTCTATCGCCGGAGCAGGCCCGATCAACGGACCGATCCAGGCTTCCATCTTCGGATGGGTTCCCGTATTCCTGTGGTGTATTATCGGTGGTATTTTCTTCGGCGGTCTGCAGGACTTCGGATCTTTATTCGCATCTATCAGACATGACGGTAAATCTGTAGGTGAGATCATCGAGGATTCCATGGGATCCAGAGCAAAGAAGCTTTTCATCATCTTCGCACTTCTGGTATTGATTCTGGTAATCGCTTCCTTCGTTAACATCGTGGCAGGTACTTTCCTGACTGTGGCAGACGAAGCCGGCAAGACCGCTTTCGGTTTTGTGACCAATCCTACCGGTAACCAGTCTACCGCTATGATCTCTTTGTTATTTATCGTTCTGGCTGTTATTTATGGTTATGTGACCAACAGAATGGGTGTCAAGACTCTGCCCGCTACCATCGGTGGCATCATCGGTATCGTACTGATCACTGTTCTTGGCTTGAACGTTGGTTTTGCAATGAACCGTATCGCATGGATCGTATTCGTAGGTGTGTACATCGCTGTAGCTTCCCTGGTTCCCGTATGGATCCTGTTACAGCCCCGTGACTATCTGTCCAGCTTCCTGCTGTACGCTATGATCGGTCTGGCATTCATCGGTGTGGTTGCAGGTGCTTTCACCGGTACTGTTGCTTTCGATATTCCAGCTTTCACTAGCTGGGAGCCCAAGGCAGGACAGACCCTGTTCCCTATGCTGTTCATCACTGTAGCATGTGGTGCATGTTCCGGTTTCCACAGCCTGATCGCTACCGGTACTTCTTCCAAGCAGTTAGCGAACGAGAAGGATGCCAAGGCAATCGGTTACGGCTCCATGCTGATCGAGTCTGCTCTGGGTATCATCGCTCTGGTAGCAGTCGGTGCAGTATATCAGAAGTACTTAAACGGTGAGTTCGGATCTCCCGCAGCTGCATTCGCTGCAGGTATCGCATCCATGTTCGGTACCGAGACTTCCAAGGCATATGGCACCATTTACGCACTATTAACTCTGTCTGTATCCGTATTCGCGCTGACCAGTCTGGATACCGGTACCCGTCTGAGCCGTTTCATGTTCTCCGAGCTGTTCCTGAAGGAAGGCGAGGCTACCTACAAGGATGCCAAGGGCGCACGTAAAGTGCTGGCTCATCCTCTGTTCGGTACTGTTTCTATGGTACTGATCGGTTGTATCCTGGGTGGTCTGTCTCTGAGCCAGATCTGGGGTCTGTTCGGTGCAGCCAACCAGTTGCTGGCAGGTATCGCACTGATGGCAGTAGCTGCATGGCTGGGTGAAGTTGGTAAGAACAACAAGATGTTCTACTTCCCTATGGTATTCATGCTTGCTGCAACCCTGACCAGCCTGGTGATCACTGTAATCAACAAGTGTAAGGCTATCGGCGCCGGCACCGCTGCATGGGGTGACTGGTTCCAGCTGTTCTTCGCAACTGCAATGGCAGTGCTGGCAATCTTCCTGGTAGTGGAAGGTGCACAGACCTTCGCTAAGCAGATGAAAGAGAAGAAGGCTAAGAAGGCTGCTTAATATAAGCGCAAGATACAAAAGATAAATAAAGTTTAGCAAAGAGAAATCCCGGAGACTGTGAAAGGCCTTCGGGATTTTTATTGTGTATGCGGGGACCGCAGAAGCGGTGTCCGGAATAATAATGGATGCGGCAATCGCAATATCAGCCCCGCGTAAGGAACCGGGGCAATTCTTCAATGGGAATCGGCTTGGAGAACTTATAGCCCTGTAAATAATCTGCATGACTGATGATACACAGTTCTTCCTGGGCATCGGTCTCTACACCTTCGTACAGTACCTTGTAACCCAGACGCTCAAAGGCGGTAGAGAAGTAATCCAGCATGAAGCGGGAATTGGCATCCTGATCCGCCATCAGTAAAAGGCTTCTGTCGAATTTGACCACATCCAGTTTCAGGCTTAAGATCCGGTCGAAATTGGAATAACCGGTTCCAAAATCATCCAGATAAGTACATACCCCCAACTGTTTGAACTCACTGACGCATTCCTGTACCAGTTCGTATTCCGTATCGTTCTGGGACTCCGTAAACTCAACGGCAATGGTGTGGAAGTCGATTCCGGTGGCTCGTACGATGGATTTGAATTCTTCCATGAAGTCCTTTTCGCCCAGCTCTTCCACAGAAAGATTTACGGATACACGGGAGATCTGATAGCCCTCATCTTGCATCTGCTTGATCTGCCTACAGGTCTTATTCAGAATGATCATGCTGAGGCGGTGGATGTAGCCGTATTTTTCTGCCAGAGGAATAAAACGATCCGGGAATACCAGTCCTGTCTGTGGCAGACGCAAACGCATCAGGGATTCTGCGGTATCGTAAGTACCCGTGTGGACATTCCGTACCGGCTGACAATAGACCAGAACGCGTTCGTCATCTAAGGAGCCGTGTTCCGCAATATCCTTCAACTGGGACTTGATATAATGCATTTCTTTATAAGTCTGGTAATCTTCTTCCCCGAAGACACGATAGGAATTCTGCGCTACTTTTTCGGAAAAGTAATTGAATACCTCGTAGAACTGTTCCAGATTCTCACAAAAGTCCAGATGGTCGAAGAGTACCAGCTTGTAGGGAAGCTTATATTCTTCATAATATTTCTGGAACACCTTTTTAATCAGGGATACTGCCCTTTCTGTGGCATCCGGGATATTGTGGCTGTCCACTGCCAGTACGAAGAAGCTGGTGGAAGGATTGAACAACATACCCTTTCGAAAATAATCCGTCCAGAAGCTGTAGAACAGCTTTCCCATTTCCTCTGTCATGACGTATTCGAAATCCATGTCAAAGCGCAGGCACAGGTAGTAGGTATCCTGAGCGGTCTGTCGCTGCTGGCGCAGATATTCATCCAAGGATGCGGAACCCAGGGCACCGGTCTTCGGGTCGTAGGCGTTGGCATGGAGCATGTACAATACCACCAGAAGCGGCAGAAAATAGGTTGTGGCCAGGAAAGAAGTCGTATTCATGGCAGCTTCCATGACTACAATCAATCCACAGACCGTCTCAGTAAATATCAGCATATGGAACAGTGCGGTAGGAAGTCTGCGGCGGTAGCGAACCAACAGAAAGAGGATCACCGCCAGATACAGAAGATATCCGACCATAAAAGGAGTGGACAGGATATTTTCATACCAGATTCCGTAATGATCCTGATGAAATCCCCAGCCGGTCAGAGGAGATGCCAGATCGGCAACTCCGGTCACCACAAGGATGGCGAAGGACAGAAAGGTATATTTCCTGCCGATATTTTTCGGGAAGACGATCAGTATTTTCAGGTAAGCAATATAGAGACAGAACAGGGACAGAAGACTGATATGGTAGACGGCCCGGAGGATCCAGAGTAGGGTGTTCTGTCTGGAAAAAAGGTCGGCATAATAAAAGGCGATATTGGAAACTGCGGCAATGAAAAGCAGGGCAAAACAGGACTTGAAGATCCGAAAGGTCCGGCTCTGTTTAATGAAAGTCTGTCGGATCAGTAACAATGCCAGAAGACACATAACCACCAACAGAAAATCTGCCACGGGAGAGTAACTGTGGATGACGATATGATTTGTGGATAGTAACAGGTTCAACCCCATAAAAATTCTCCTCTCTGGTAATGTAGAAAATGAACAAACAATATAAAATGATTTTACAATATACCATAAGAGGAGAAATTTGTCAGTGGGGCAGCTGTGGGAAATTAGTCCTATTTTGAGCAAATGGGAAAAATTGTAATAGATTTAATGTTCGAAGAATGCAACGGCAACAGCACCCGGGCCCACATGGGTTCCGATGGTGGCACCCAGAGTGCTGACGGGAAGCTCCTTGGCATAATCCTTCCAGAGATGCTCACTGTCGTGAATGTATTTCTGTAAAAGTTCGTCACTCAGACCGGTATAGCCCAGACAGAAGGGCTTGGAGAAGTCCACGCCGTCCGCTTTTTCAATTTCACGGATGAGGAAGTTACTGCCGTTTTTGGAACCACGGGCTTTTCCCAGCATAATGATCTCACCGTCTACGACTGCTACCACGGGCTTGATGGCCAGAGCACCCCCGATGAATGCCACAGTGGGGGAGATACGGCCCCCTTTTTTCAAGTATTCCAGAGTGTCTAAGAGTCCCATGGTGTGGATCTTATGCTTTTGCTCTTGTAGAACGCTTACGATCTCTTCCGCGGTCATTCCCTGCTTTTTCAGCTGCAGACCGTATTCTACCAGAATCTGTTCCCCAATGGTGGCATTCAGACTGTCTACGACGAAGACTTTGCCTTCATAATCCTCGGCAGCGATCCGGGCACTCTGGCAGGTGCCGGACAGCTTGCTGGAAATAGTAACCACAATGACAGTTTCTCCGGCCGATACAGCTTTTTCGTAGGCTTCTTCGAAGACTGCGGGAGATACCAGACTGGTGGTGGGCAGAGTATCACATTCGATCAGTTTCTCATAGAATTCCTTATGACTGATGGTGACACCGTCAGCATATTCCTCCTCACCGAAGCGGATATGCAGGGGGAGAATCGTGACGTCCTCTCTTGAATTGTTCATATCGGATGCGGAGTCCGTGATAAAACGTATTTTTTCCATAATTGTTTCCTGTACTTTCTATATATAGTTATGATGAATATTCTTTCGGGCGGAAATGCGCCGGGGCATCCATCGGGATGGACATACGACATCGTTCATGTCACCTTGCTGTTAATTCTGTTGGAAAGCCGGTCAGGGTGAGTTGCGGATGGATCATTTCTCTGTGGGATGCTTGGCAGAAAACTCTGTAAGATACTGCTCCAGATTATGGGAGATCCGTTCCAGAGAGTCATAGAGATTCAACCGTTGTTCTTCCGTCATGCCATCACCGCCGTGAGCCAGTGCGGAATAGATCCGGGAACTGATCTTTTTGACTACAGTATTGCCTTCTTCTGTCAGATAATACAGTGTGCGGTAGGAACGTTTATGTTCCGGCAGCTCGCAGGACACCAGCCCCTTGGAACTCAACTGGCTTAAGGTACGGGAGATGGCGGCCTTGTCTTCCTTACACAGCTCCGTCAGCTGCGTGGCGGTCAGCCCTTCCGGGTGCTTTCCCAGATAATACAGACACATGGTATAACCGGCTTTTAAGTCCATCTGTCCCATTTCCAGTTCTTTTAATTTTTGCAGATAACGGTGCAATTCTGTGATAGATACCACAAATCTTTCAAAACGATCCTGCATGAAGGTTCCTCCTGTAAAATGTTGACACTGCAACAACTTTATGAAGTGTAACACAAGGATGTTGATAAGTCAACAAAAAGAAGGGCAAAAAAATACCTTATCCATTAAGATAAGGTACTGATAAGAATAAACTATGCAATTTCCAGCCGCTGCTTTATTTTTCGGACATCATTTTCCAATACATTAAGCCGGACGCGAACCAGTTCATCATCTTCTTTTACTTTTAAGGCCCGGTCGAATTTTCTGGATAAATCTAAATGAGCTTCTGCAATTGTACAGATATTACGACTGACTTCATTCTCAAGAGTCAACTCCATATTGGTAAGGCGATTCGCCATAGAGAGCTGACCGGATTCCAGATTGGCAAGGCGCTGTTCCATGGCAATCTGACCGGATTCCAGATTGGTAAGGCGCTGTTCCATGGCAATCTGACCGGATTCCAGATTGGAAACACGTTGTTCCAAAGAATCGAATCTTTGCTCCAGTGAATCAAGTCGCTGCTCCACCCTGTCGAGTCGCTGTTCGACCTTATCAAGTCGCTGCTCCACCCTGTCGAGTCGCTGTTCGACCTTATCAAGTCGTTGCTCCACCCTGCCCAGTCGTTGGTCTATACTTTCTAATTTAATTACTATCGTCTCTAATAATTCCCGGTTGGTCATGAATTCTCCTCCTGTACATGTATACTAGCACAGTTCAAAAGTGCTGACAATTGGGCAATATAGAGAAAAAAGCGATTGTGCATTATTACAACAAAAAATATGATAAATGGATGATAAGCCCCAAAAACATGATATATCCAAGGAAAAAGAGTACGGCAAAATAAACAATGCCGATTGGAACGGTAGAAGAGCCAGAGAGAGCGGCTGCGGTATGGATTGTACTGCGTATTCGTTTATGCTATGCTAAATAGCAGAAGTATTCCGGAAACGGGAATGCACAATGTGCAAAAAGCATAATGCACTAAAATCACATGGTGTGATAGATCGCATTGAACATAGAAAGAGTGAGGACTACAGCATGCTCAGACCCAGCATCGGTATTGATTGGGACGATGTTACCGCCCCGTTTAACAGTATCGCCATCCGTATGGCAAATGAAAAATATCATCCGAAGGAACCTTATCGCATGGAGGAAATCACTTCCTGGGCCAACGAAGGGCGGACTTCGGTGATCAAAGAATTCTATAACGATCCGGAACTGTACCGGAGGCAGATCCCGACCGAGGAGACGAAACGAGGGATCCGCAGACTGATGCAGATCGCGGATGTTTTTTTCATTACTGCGGTGTCACCACATTTTATGGGAGTGCGGGCAGAACAGATCATGACCCAGTTCCCGGAGCTTCCACCGGAAAATATTATTCTGGGAAGTGCCAAGGATCGTGTCCATTTTGATATTGTGCTGGATGATGCCATCCACAATATTCTGGAGAGCAAGGCGGAGTATCCGGTGCTGATGCGGAAGCCCTGGAATGCCAAAATGACGGGGCTGTTGTCCGTAAATACCATGGCGGAATTTGTCTCTCTGGTGAAGCAGATCATGAAAGCATCCACTTCTAAGACAGAGAAGATCACTGCTCCGGCGGTGCTGGCCCTGGTGGGGCCGTCCGGCTCCGGCAAACGGGAGATTACGGAAGCTTTGTGCGGTAGCCGCGGGACAGGCACAAGCGAAAGGACAGAGAGTGGGGAGATTTTTGTCCGCCCGGTGAACTACTGCACGGAACCGGGGCGCTACGGCCACAAGTACGTCCCGGAGGAAGCCTTCGACCGGATGAACTTTTTTGAAAAAACGGCTTATGCCGGGGTACGGTACGGCACCAGAAAGGAAGACATTCAGACCTTGCTGGATCAGGGAAAGTTTGCGGTGATCCCCGTGGATATGTGCGGTGCCATTGCCATGAAGCGTTCCTTTCCCACCCATATTATCTATGTGGCGAGAGATAAAGAAAAGCTGATCGCCGATATCATTGATTCCGACTATGACACCGAGGAAAAGACACTTCGGATCCTGTCTATCGATGCGGAGAAGCGTAATCGCAAGATCTGTGATTATGTGATCCATAATGATACCATAGAAGGGGAACGTGTCAGCGGAGAGGAAGAAATCCGGCGGCTGATCCTGCTGGAAGGCGAAAAATACTGAAATGTACCGGGGAGCGATACCCGGAAAACGGAATAGAGTTGTACAAAACCGGATAGAGAAGGAGCGGGGCGGACGGATACGTATGGAAGAAAAACGGCTGAAATACTATAAAATGCATCATGATTTACAGGAACAGATCCGACTGGGAGAACTGCGCAGCGGTGACCGTGTTCCCTCGGAGAACCAGCTGGCCGCCGCTTATCAGGTGAGCCGCCAGACCGTCCGCAAGGCACTGGCCATTCTGGAACAGGAGGGATACATCTATGCGGTACACGGGAAAGGCACCTTTGTGTCGGAGCGGGTCCGCCCGGAGCATAAGTCTCACAACATTGCCGTGGTGACCACCTATCTGTCGGATTATATTTTTCCCCGGGTTATTCAGGGCATCGATGAAGTTCTTACGGCACAGGGGTATAGCATTTTATTAAAAAATACAAGAAACTCCCGGAGCCAGGAGGCACGGTGTCTGGAGGAACTGTTGCAGAAGGATATCGACGGGGTCATCATCGAACCCAGTAAGAGCCAGATCAGCTGCAGACATCTGCATCTGTATGAGCGGCTGGAAGAATACGGAATTCCCTATGTGTTTATTCAAGGCTGCTTCGACCAGATGGAAGACAAGCCCCAGGTGCTGATGGACGATTGCAGGGGAGGTCATCTGATCACAAAATATCTCCTGGATACCGGGCATCGCGATATTGCCGGAGTGTTCAAGGCAGATGACATCCAGGGACAGAACCGTCACCGGGGCTATGTACAGGCCCTGCAGGAAGCAGGTGTCCTCTACGATCCGGACAAGGTGATCTGGTTCCATACAGAGGATCGTAAAGTCCACCCACAGGAGGGAATCCGGCGTCTGATCTCCAAGGGAACCAGACTCGACAGTGTGGTCTGTTACAATGACCAGATCGCCATGCAGGTCATCCCGACGCTGACGGCCCGGGGGATTCGCATCCCGGAGGACATTTCCGTCACCGGTTATGACAATTCCTACATGGCCATCGGCGGAGGTTTTCAACTGACCACTATCGTTCATCCCCAGGAAAAACTGGGAGAAATGGCGGCACAGCTGTTACTGTCACTGCTTCATGGGGAATCTCTGGGACCGGAAGAGAGAAAGATTCTCATCCAGCCAGAGCTTGTCGTAGGAAATACAACTTGTTAGCAGAAGCATACAAGTTGTAATATAGTAATATCGAAATTGTATGATGCCAGGGTCAAAAGGTCTAAGCCCACATGAGCTTGCTCATAGGTGGGTGAAAGACCTTAGGACCCGCCCCGATATGAGCATAAAAGTGGGATGATAATCCCACGATATGCGAATATTGGGTAGGATTGTGGGAGTGCGTAGCACGGAACAATCCGTAGGCATCAAAGTCGGGGGCTTTTGACCCCGACATCATTGTATTCAACTACAGGAGGTATTACTTATGTTACAGACAAAAAAATATCAATTCTGGTTTTGTACGGGATCACAGGACTTGTATGGGGACGAGTGCCTGGCAAAGGTAGCGGAGCACTCTCACAAGATCGTGGATGCCCTGAACGCTTCCGGTGTGTTACCTTATGAGGTGGTATGGAAGCCGACCCTGATCACTAATGAACTGATCCGCCGTACTTTTAATGAAGCAAATCTGGATGACACTTGTGCCGGTGTTATCACCTGGATGCATACTTTCTCTCCGGCAAAATCCTGGATCCTGGGATTACAGGAGTATCGTAAGCCCCTGCTGCATTTCCATACTCAGTTCAATGAGGAACTGCCCTATGACACCATCGACATGGATTTCATGAATGAGAACCAGTCTGCCCACGGTGACAGAGAGTACGGTCATATCGTGACCCGCATGCGCATGGAGCGTAAGGTTGTGGTAGGTCACTGGTCTGATCCTGTGGTACAGGGCAAGATCGCATCCTGGATGCGTACTGCAGTCGGCGTGGTGGAGAGCAGCCATATCCGTGTCATGCGTGTGGCTGACAACATGCGCAATGTAGCGGTAACCGAAGGTGATAAGGTAGAAGCACAGATCAAGTTTGGCTGGGAAGTAGACGCTTACCCTGTAAACGAGATCGCAGAGAGTGTAAATGCCGTATCTGCATCCGATGTCAATGCACTGGTAGACGAGTACTACGAGAAATATAATATTTTATTAGAGGGAAGAGACCCCGAAGAGTTTAAAAAACATGTGGCTGTACAGGCACAGATCGAACTGGGATTTGAACGTTTCCTGGAAGAGAAGAATTATCAGGCCATCGTTACCCACTTCGGAGATCTGGGTGCGTTGAAGCAACTGCCCGGACTGGCCATTCAGAGACTGATGGAGAAGGGCTACGGCTTCGGCGCAGAAGGTGACTGGAAGGTAGCCGCCATGGTACGTCTGATGAAGATCATGACCGCAGGCAAAAAGGATGCCAAGGGTACTTCCATGCTGGAGGATTACACCTACAATCTGATCAAGGGTAAGGAAGGTATTCTGGAAGCCCATATGCTGGAGATCTGCCCCACCATTGCGGACGGTCCCATCAGCATCAAGTGCCAGCCCCTGTCCATGGGAGACAGAGAAGATCCTGCAAGACTGGTATTTACTTCCAAGGAAGGTCATGGTATCGCTACTTCCCTGATCGACATGGGCAATCGTTTCCGTCTGATCATCAACGATGTGAACTGCAAGAAAGTGGAGAAACCCATGCCGAAGCTTCCTACCGCTACCAACTTCTGGACTCCCGAACCGGATCTGTATACCGGCGCGGAAGCATGGATCCTGGCAGGAGGTGCACATCATACCGCATTTACCTACGATCTGACCGCAGAGCAGATGGGTGACTGGGCAGCCATGATGGGCATCGAGGCTGTATACATCGACAAGGATACGAAGATCCGCGATCTGAAGAGAGACCTGATGCTGGGAGAAGTATTCTACCGCTAAAATATGCTACCCGAAAAATCTGTTTTCGTGTATAATAGAAAATAGTATTGCAGAGAACGAAATAAAAATCTGCAGGCAGAATCTGCGGGTAGAAGTTACCTGCAGATAGAAGAAGGGTATCGTAGAAATGTTAAAAGTGTTTTTGGTGGAGGATGAATTTGTCATCCGTGAAGGAATCAAAAATAATATCGACTGGAAGGCTCATGGCTATGAGTTCTGTGGGGAGGCCGGCGACGGAGAGCTGGCCTATCCCATGATCCAGAAATTGCGTCCGGATATCGTGATCACCGATATCCGGATGCCGTTTATGGACGGCCTGGAACTGAGCCGTCTGATCCGCAAGGAGCTTCCGGACACAGAAATCATTATTCTGTCCGGTTACCAGGAATTTGAATATGCCAAGGAAGCTATCAAGCTGGGAGTGGCCCAGTATCTGTCCAAACCCATCAATGGTGAGGAACTGCTGGCGGAATTGGATGAATTGTCGGCGAAGATCGAGGAGAAGCACAGAGCCATTCAGATCAGAGAGCGGTATTTGCAGGAGATGGAGGAAAACAATCTCAGAGAGCGGAAAAAACTGTTCCAGGAACTGGTCACCGGAGAAAGCACCGTGGCAGAACTGTTGGAATCGGCAGAGATTCTGGGGATCGATCTGTCGGCACCCTGGTACAATATTATTCTGTTCAAGACCCAGTCTCTGCGTCATGCGCAGGATGAGTATTCCGGCAGCCTGATCCGGATTGAACAGGAACTGCGGGGACTGGAAGACGGCAGGACGGTGATCACCTTTGATCGTAATCTGGAAGGAAAAGCATTCTTATTAAAAGCCGATTCCGAGGAACAGCTATTGCTGCTGCAACAGGAATACATAGAAAAGATCAAGGACATTATGGAAGGCTATGAACATGTGCGGTATTTCGGTGGTATCGGCAAGCCGGTGAACCGTCTGCGGGAGCTTCCGACATCTTTTGAACAGGCCAGTCATGCTTTTGCCCACAGATATCTGGTGCAGGACAGCCGGATCCTGGACAGCGGACATATGACGGAGGAAGCGCAGAAGGAAGATAATTTTGACATCAAGGAAGTCAATCCAAAGCAGATCGACCGCACAAGAATCCAGGAATTCTTAAAACAGGGTGACCGGGAGGAAGTGGTCTACTTCGTGGAAGAATTTTTCCGGGATCTCAGCAACAAGGCACTGCAGTCCAATATTTTCAGGCAGTATATTACCATGGATGTCTATTTCTGTGTGGCAGATTTTCTGGAAAGCCTGCAGACGGATACGCAGGAACTGGAAACACCCAATCAGGACGAGAAGACCCTGCAGGACAGCGATAGTGCGATCCATTACATTACCAGAATTCTGCAGAAAGCACTGGCAGTCAGAGATAAGGCTGCCAGCAGCCGGTATGATGATGTGGTGGAACAGGTGATGAAATACATTGATGAGAATTATGCAGACGAGGAACTTTCCCTGAATCTGCTGGCATCCCACGTGAATTTCTCACCGAACCATCTGAGCATGATCTTCAGCCAGCAGACCGGACAGAGCTTTATCAAATATCTGACAGACTATCGTATGAACAAGGCAAAGGAACTCTTGCGCTGCACCGGCAAGCGCAGCAGCCTGATCAGCCAGGAGGTGGGCTACAAGGATCCACACTATTTCTCCTATCTGTTCAAGAAGACCCAGGGAATGACCCCTACCCAGTACCGGGGCGGCACCAATTAGCCGTGGCCATGGATAAGGGGGATTCCTATGAGAAAAAAGATAAAAGAATTGTATGAACATTCGACACTGGTGGCAAAGATAAGATATTCCTATCTTTGCCTTCTGGTGCCTTTTGTATTGTTCCTGATCTTTTGCTTCTATAATTTATGGAACAATAACCGCAGATACGAGGATATGATCAATTCCTCCGTCATGGCCAGTCAGTTCAGCCTGGATTTCCAGAAGGATTTCGATTATGAGACTTATCTGCTGATCGTAGGGAACAAGACGCTGGAAGAGTCCAGTCTGCATGATATGCTGGTGGAGGCAGATGACATCGTGGCCGGTCTGGAAGAACTGACGGAATCTCAGGAGAACCTGAAACGACTGACCAGTGTCAAAAAATATCTGAACAATCTGGAGACCTATATCGGCAGGATCGAGGACAATATCCGGGAAGGCAACCGCTACGAGGACAACATGGAAATCTGGGAAAATGATGTGCAGATTGTGACGTCTCTGGTGGGTGATACCATGTCCCAGTACATCTATTACGAGATCCGGGGGATTCAGGAGAGCAGGCAGCAATATCAGGATTTCTTCGTGAATATGATCCGTTTCTCCATCATTGCCTTTACACTGATCCTGGTTCTGTTTTTATTCTTATCCTATTATATACCGTTAAGTATCACGAGCCCCATAAGACGCCTTACCCAGGTGACGGATCAGGTGGCAAAAGGTGACCTGACGGTGCGCTCCGACGTGACGGGGGGCGTGGAGGCCCAGGTGCTCAGCGATTCACTGAATACCATGATCGACAAGATCAACGAACTGTTAGAGCAGGTGAAGACGGAGCAGATCCGGTTGCGCAAGGCGGAATTTGAACTGCTGCAGTCCCAGATCAATCCGCACTTTTTATATAATACGCTGGATGCCATTGTATGGCTGGCGGAGGCGGGAGAACAGAAAAAGGTCGTGAGCATGGTAGGCAGCCTGTCGGACTTTTTCCGGATCTCATTGAATCAGGGACAGGATATTCTGGATGTAAAAGAAGAACTGCAGCACGTCCGCAGCTACCTGGAGATCCAGCAGATGCGTTATCAGGACATCCTTCAATATGAGATCTGTGTTCCGGAAGAATTAAACCATTGCCAGATTCCCAAGATCACGCTGCAGCCTCTGGTGGAAAATGCACTGTACCACGGAATCAAGAACAAACGTGGCAAGGGCATGATACGGATCGAAGGAGAACTGGACGGAGAGGATTGCATTCTGTTGATCACGGACAACGGCAAGGGGATGACGCCGGAGCGGCTGGAGCAGGTGAGGAAAGGCATCCGCAACCGGAAGGTCCGGGAGACCGATATCTACGGCCTGTACAATGTGAACGAACGTATCCGTCTGAATTTCGGTGAAAACTATGGTATCACCATTACCAGTACCTACGGGGAGGGCACCTGCGTCACGGTCCGGCTTCCGCAGTATTAAAAAAATGAACCACTATCGTAAAAAAATCAACTTTTTACGCCGGTGGTTTTTTTTACCATAAAAATTTCAACTTTTCCGTGAGGTATCTTCATGGTTTTTTCCCCGGATCCGCTTTACAATAAGATCATCAAAGAAATAGTTCTTTGGGTAACAAAAACAAATTGGGAGGTTACACAATGAAGAAGAAAATTTTAGCAGCAGTAATGGCAGCAACCATGGTATTCAGCCTTGTAGCATGCGGCTCCTCTGATGCAGGCAGCAACGCAGCAACCGGAAGTGCAAACGCAGCAACCGGAAGTGCAAACGCAGCAACCGAAAGTGCAAGCGCAGGAACGACCAGCTCCAGCTCCTCCGGAGATATGATCAAAGTCGGCATCATCAACAATGACCCCAACGAGTCCGGTTACCGTACCGCAAACGATAAGGATATGAAGAATACCTTTACCGAGGCTAACGGCTACGAAGCATCTTTCGCATACAGCTTAAAGAACGATGAGCAGATCACTGCAGCACAGAAGTTCATTCAGGATGGCGTTGACTATCTGCTTCTGTCCGCAGCAGATACCGCAGGTTGGGATTCCGTATTGAAGGATGCACAGGATGCAGGTATCAGAGTTATCCTCTTCGACCGTACCATTGATGCAGATGAGAGCCTGTATGAGGCATCCATCGTATCCGATATGGCAAAGGAAGGCCAGACCGCAGTTGACTGGTTAAAGAGCCAGAACTTAAGTGAATACAACATTATCCACTTACAGGGTGTTATGGGTTCCGCAGCACAGCAGGGACGTACCGGTGCTCTGGATGACGCAGCAGCAAACGACGGATTCAATCTGGTAACACAGCAGACCGCTGAGTGGAACGCAGAGAAAGCACAGCAGATCGTACAGTCTGTAATCGACGCAGGTACTCCTTTCAACGTAATCTACGCTGAGAACGATGATATGGCTAAGGGTGCTGTAGCAGCTCTGGATAAGGCTAATATCTCCCACGGTGTTGGTAAAGACGTTATCGTTATGGGCTTTGACTGCAACAAGTGGGCTCTGGAAGAACTGAAGGCAGGCAACTGGAACTACGATGGACAGTGCAATCCTTTCCAGGCTTCCTATATCGATGACATCATCAAGAAGCTGGAGAACGGCGAGACCATCTCCGAGAAGACCATCATCATGGATGAGAAAGGCTTCGATGCAACCACCATTACTCAGGAAGATGTAGACAACTACGGTATCTAATCTGACGTAAACGACCAGAAGCGCGGCGCATGCTAGCTCCGCGCTTCTTTTATCAAAAGAGTAACTATTCAGAACCCCATTCGCAAAAGGCTCTTTCAGAGCCCACTTTATTGCGAATGTGGTTACTTCGCCCTATAAATATCATAAAATATTCTTACGAATGCCAGCATTCGAAGAACATTTCATGATATTTACATGGCTCTGAATAGTTACAGATTAAGGGGTGAAACTTTTGGACAATAACACAGTATTGGAAATGAAAAATATTCACAAAAGCTTTCCCGGTGTACGTGCTCTGAGAGGTGTGGACTTCCATCTGAACAAAGGTGAGATCCATGCGCTGATGGGAGAGAACGGTGCCGGAAAGTCAACCCTGATCAAGGTACTGACAGGTGTCTACAGCAAAGATGAAGGTCAGATCTTCATCGACGGCAATGACAAAGCCGTATCCATTCACTCTCCGCAGGAGGCACAGAAGCTGGGCATCAGTACGGTATATCAGGAGATTACACTCTGTCCGAATCTGTCCGTGGCGGAGAACATGTACATAGGACGTTCCAATAAGATCTATCAGAACTGGAAAAAAATGAATGAGGACGCAGACAAGATCTTACAGAATCTGGATATCCCCGCGAAAGCGTCCCAGCAGCTGGCAAGCTGTTCCATCGCCGTACAGCAGATGGTAGCCATTGCCAGAGCTGTAGATATGGATTGTAAAGTACTGATCCTGGATGAGCCGACCTCCTCTCTGGATGAGCAGGAAGTGACAAAGCTCTTCGGTCTGATGCGCGATCTGAAGGCCAGAGGCGTGGGTATCATCTTCGTAACCCATTTCCTGGATCAGGTATATGAAGTGTGTGACAAGATCACTGTTATGCGTGACGGCAGTCTGGTAGGTGAATATGCCATCAAGGATCTGCCCAGAGTACAACTGGTATCCAAAATGTTGGGTAAGGAACTGGATGACCTGTCCGATATCAAAGGCGAGCAGCCCACGGAACAGAAGACGGAGAACGGAGCCCCCTTATTTGAGACCAAAGATCTGTGCAGCGATGCCGGAATCAAGCCCTTTGACTTCTATATTAAGAAGGGCGAGGTCAATGGATTTACGGGACTGCTGGGATCTGGCCGAAGCGAGTGCGTCCGCGCTATTTTCGGTGCTGACCGTGTCATCGGCGGTACGGTGAAAAAGAACGGCAAGCAGGTCAAGATCAATAAGCCTCTGGATGCTATGCGTTGTGGAATCGGCTATCTGCCGGAGGATCGTAAGCGTGACGGTATCGTAGGTGACTTGTCCGTAAGAGAGAATATTATCCTGGCATTACAGGTACTTCGTGGATTCTTCCACCCTATTTCCAAGGCGGAAGCTAATAAATTTGCAGACGAATACATCAAACTGCTGGATATCAAGACGGCATCGGCCGAGACACCCATCAAGTCGCTGTCCGGCGGTAATCAGCAGAAGGTAATCTTAGCCAGATGGCTTCTGACCCATCCGGAATATCTGATTCTGGATGAGCCCACCAGAGGTATCGATGTCGGTACCAAGGTGGATATCCAGAAGCTGGTACTGAAGCTGGCAAGTGAAGGCATGAGCGTGACCTTCATCTCTTCCGAGACCGACGAGATGCTCCGTACCTGCTCCCGACTGGTAGTCATGAGAGACCGCAAGGTGGTAGGAGAATTGTCCGGAGAAGATCTGACCCAGACCAAGATTATGAGTACGATTGCCGGAGGTGAAAGTAAGCATGAGTAATGAAAAGAAAGTAGAAAAAGGTAATAAAAATTTCCTGAGCGGATTGTTCCGGCAGCAGATTTTCATTCCCATTGCAGCCCTGATAATCCTGGCAGTATTCAATCTGATCGTAGACCCCAGTTTCTTCAAGATCACACTGGGATATAACAGCGCAGGAGATCCGGTATTGTCCGGTTACCTGATGACGATCCTGGACTACGGTTCCGAACTGGCTATTTTAGCCATTGGCATGACACTGGTCACTGCAGCTTCCGGCGGACAGGATATCAGCGTGGGCGCTGCCATTGCCATCGCAGGCAGCGTGATCTTAAGAGTCCTGTGTGGTACCAATTCCAGACCCGATACCCTGCAGGCCCCCATTATCGTAGCATTCCTGGTGGCATGTGTGGCAGCGATGCTGTTCGGCGCCTTTAACGGTGTGCTGGTAGCATATTTCAAGATCCAGCCCATGGTAGCGACCCTGATCCTCTATACGGCAGGCCGTTCCATTGCCGCATGGATCAACAACAACGAACTTCCTATCGTAAGTGATCCTACCTTCAGTTATTTCGGCGGATTTATCCCCGGGATCCCCATTCCCACACCGTTCTTCATTGCAGCGGCCTGTGTACTGGTGATCTTCCTGGTGCTGAAGTTCACGACACTGGGACTTTACACCCAGTCCGTAGGTATTAATGAGAATTCTTCCAAACTGAACGGCCTGAATCCCACATTTATCAAGTTCCTGACCTTCGTGATCCTGGGACTGTGCGTGGCAGTGGCAGCACTGATCAAAGTAAGCCGTCTGTCCTCCATCAACTACTCCGTTATTGCAAAGGATATCGAGATGGATGCCATCCTGGCAGTAGCTCTGGGAGGTAACTCTTTAAGCGGTGGTAAGTTCAACATGGCAGCTTCCATTCTGGGTGCTTATGTCATCCAGTTCCTGACCACCACCTTGTACAAATTCGACGTACAGTCCGATGCACTTCCTGCTTACAAGGCGGTAGTGGTTATCCTGTTGGTAGTCTTAAGTACTCCCAAGGTAAGAGAATGGCTGTCCGCTTTCGGCAAGAAGCTGAAGCAGGGCAAGGCTGTAAAGGAGGTTGGCTGATATGGGTAAGAAGTTAAAAAATATGACAGATACCAATCTGCTGCTGACCATCACGATCGTAGTATTCTTCGTAATGTATATCGGAGCCATCGTGTTCCAGGGAAAAGGCTTCTTAAAACCTCAGACATTTTTCAACATTCTGAACGCTAACGCAGCACTGATCATTCTGTCCTGCGGCATGAGTTTAGTCATGATCACCGGTGGAATCGATATTTCCGTCGGCGGTGTGGTGGCACTGGTCAGCATGAGCTGCGCCGTATATCTGGACTTCGGCGGCGGTAATGTATTTGTATCCATGTTACTGGCAGTAGCCATTGGCCTTGCTTTCGGTATCGTACAGGGCTTCCTGGTAGCATACCTGGATATCCAGCCCTTTATCGTGACCCTGGCGGGTATGTTCTTCGCCAGAGGTATGACAACGATCGTAAATACCAAACCTTTCAACGTAGCCAACGAAAGTTTCACTGCTTTGAAGGAAACCCGTGTGATCGTTCCAGGAATGGGCTCCGTGAACAAACTGGGCAATTACGTCAATGCTTATGTGGAGATCGGTGTGATTGTGGCGCTTTTAGTAGTCATTCTGATGTTTATCATGCTTCGCTGGACCAAGATGGGCCGCAGCTTCTATGCGGTAGGCGGTAACAATCAGAGCGCGCTGATGTTAGGTATCAATGTGAAGAGAACCAAGTTCATGTCCCATCTGCTCTGCGGACTGTTGGCAGGTATCGGCGGTTATGTGTACTTCCTGCATGTAGGAAGCGGATCTGCTTCTCATGCCAGCGGCATGGAGATGAACGCCATTGCATCCTCCATCATCGGCGGTACGATGCTGACTGGTGGTGTCGGCAATATCATCGGAACTTTCTTCGGTGTATTGTCCCTGAGCACCATCCAGAATATCGTATCCAGTGCAGGTCTGGATCAGGCATGGTGGACCGGTATCACCATTGCAGCTATGCTGTGTCTGTTCCTGGTAGTACAGAGTGTGGTCATCGCAAGAAAAAAGAAAATGCTGCAGAACAAATAAAAGCAGCTGAAAATAGGGAGGAGCGGAAAGAGCGTGGCTGGTGTGCAGTCACACTCTTTTTCCGCTAGTAAAAGGAATCCACCGAATATCAGGGGGTAGAAGTTATGAAAAAAACGAAGGTAAAAAAGCAGAAAACTCTGAAAAAGCAGGGATGCAGCCTGTTCCTGTTGTTGATGCTGCTGGCACTGGCACCGGTAGTTTTGGCAACAGTAATCCTCAGTACCACATCTTTACGTCTGACCAGAACGAATCTGGAAGGCAGTGTGCAGACCACACTGCATGTAACTGCGGATAATCTGGCAAAATACTGTAAGGAAAATGAGATCACGGCAATGAATGCCAGCGGTTATTATGAGTACCTGGACAGCCTGAAGGAAGAAGGCCTGGAGATGGCCATTCTTGCAGACGGCATTCCGGCTACCACATCCATTAAAAATGAAAATGACTATCGTATCCGTGAAATCCCCATGGATCAGGATCTTGGGACGGAGGGATATTATGATAAAAATGTAGTGATTGAGGGAAATACTTATTATGGTTATTATATCCCGATTATGAATAACGGACAGATCACTGCAGTGGCTTTTGCGGCGGAACGGAAAAATGAGATCACCGATGCCCTGTGGGAGATCGAGGTTGTATTCATGGTCTGCGCAGTGGGCATGGTGATCCTGTTTGGTGTTATCTGCTTTTTCCTGAGCAGAGCACTGTCGGGCAAGATGAAAGAGACCGGCAGCAGGGTGGATGCCCTGGCGGAAGGTGATCTGAGTGCCAGAAAAGAATCCGACAGTATTGTCCGGGAGATCCGTAATCTGTTACAGAATACCTCACAGATGCAGCGGAATCTGGCACAGGTCATCGGCGGTGTACAGGAGGTATCCGGAGAACTTCTAAACAGTGTACGGCAGGTGGCAGAGGGAAGCGATGCCACCACAGAACAGGCTGGACAGATCAGTCAGGCGATGGAGCAGCTGTCTTCCGCAGCGGAGGAAATGGCGGAAAATGTGCAGAATATCAGTGACCGTATGGATGAGATCGGAGAGGCGGTCAATGACATCAGTGTCAGTGCCGGACAGCTGCAGAAGGATTCGGAAGAAATACAGGACAACAGCAAAAAGGCGGGGGAAGGCATGGAAAAGATCATGACCGGCAGCAATCGTTCTGTGGAATCCGTGAATACCATTACAGCGAAGATTCATGAGACCAACGATTATATCGAAAAGATCGATGAGGCGGTAGCTCTGATCTTCTCCATTTCCGGACAGACCAATCTGTTAAGTCTGAATGCCTCCATCGAGGCCGCCAGAGCCGGAGAGGCGGGCAGAGGCTTTGCCGTGGTGGCGGAAGAGATCCGCAAACTGTCGGAGCAGAGCGCTGCCGGTGCCGAGCAGATCAAAAATCTGGCCCAGGGCATTATGGAGAAATCCGGTGAGACTGTGGAACAGGCGGATGTGGTAAAGGATATCATCCGGGAGGAACAGGATCACATTATTGCAACCAGAGAGCAGTATCAGCAGTTAGAGCAAAGTATCAGACATTCTGCGGAAGAGATTCGCAAGATCGCCGGAGAGACCGGACGTCTGTCACAGCAGAAAGAGGATATTCTGGGCAATATCGGTAGCCTCAGTGCTATCAGTGAGGAAAATGCTGCCAACAATCAGCAGGTGAATGCAAACATTGAGGAAATTCTGACACAGATACAGACAGTGGGCGCAAACTGTGATAAAATGAAACAGATCTCCGGGGAACTGGAGAGCTCTGTTGCGTATTTTCATACAGAGAAAGAACCTGCCGGAAAATGAGAGAATGACAGAGCGATTTCCGGGCGGGAAGTATGACAGAACAGGATGACATTACAGATATGAAGAAATGCAGAACAGGAAGACGATGGATGGCGGGTCTGCTGCTGGGGCTGGGAATCCTGCTTGCCGGATGCGGCGACAGACAAAGCACTGCGGAGGATATTGCAGCGCCGGAAGATACACAGACGGACCGCATCGTGGTGGGCTTCTCCCAGCTGGGAGCGGAATCCGACTGGCGCAGTGCCAACACGGAGTCCATGAAAAGTACCTTTACAAAAGAGGCCGGGTACGACCTGATCTTCGAGGATGGTCAGCAGAAGCAGGTCAACCAGATCCGGGCCATCCGAACCTTTATCCAGCAGGAGGTGGACTACATCGTGCTGGCACCGGTGACGGAGACCGGATGGGACACGGTGCTCAGGGAAGCAAAGGATGCCGGGATCCCGGTGGTCATCGTGGACCGTAAGGTGGATGTGGAGGATGACAGTCTGTTCACCTGCTTCGTGGGTTCGGACTTTGAACTGGAAGGCCTGAAAATGTCGGAGTGGCTGAATTCCTTTTCCATCAGCAAGGGAATTGCACCGGAGGATCTTCATATTGTAAATATTCAGGGAAATATCGGAGCTTCCGCCCAGATCGGACGTACCAGAGGATTGGAGCAGGGCGCGGCAAAATACGGTTGGGATCTGTTAGACCAGGTATCGGGAGAATTTACCCAGGCCAAGGGGAAGGAAGTCATGGAAGCTTTCCTGAAAAAATACGACAATATCAATGTGGTCTATTGCGAAAACGACAATGAGGCCTTTGGCGCCATGGAAGCGATCCGGGCGGCGGGAAAAAGGGTCGGCAGCAATCTGGCGGCAGGAGATATTATGATATTGTCTTTTGATGGTGTCAGTACAGAATCCATGGACTGCGTGCTGAAGGATGAGATCACCTGCATCGGAGAATGCAATCCACTGCATGGCCCCAGGGTGGAGGCTTTGATCCAGATCCTGGAAGATGGCAGGACACCGGAAAAATTTTCTTATGTGGAAGAAGGATTGTATGCCCACGACGATACGGTGACCGCCGTGACGGTGGGAGACAAGACCTACCGGGTACGGCGGGTAGACGATGAGATCCGCAACGAAAATGCATATTGACAGATTTTGTGACGATTCGGATGTTCCTCTGCAGGCGGTCCGGATCGTTACTTTTTTTCCATGAGGGCTAAAGTAATTGCAAATCCGTCCGATACATATTGTGAAACATCAAAAGACATTCGGGAAGGAGGAGTCGATATGCGTATTGAAGCGTATACACAGGTACAGCAGCTGTATCAGTCACAGAAGGTCAGCAGAACTCAGAAGACTCAGACAGCGTCACACACGGACAGACTGCAGATCAGCAGCCAGGGCAAGGATTTCCAGACCGCTAAGGCAGCAGTGGCAGCAGCACCTGACATCAGGGAAGAGTTAACGGCTCCCATTAAAGCAAGAATCCAGAACGGTACTTATGGAGTGGATAATGCAAGCTTTGCGGAGAAGCTGCTTCAAAAGCAGGAAGAAATGAGGTAGTTCCTTGGCTAGTTTAATGGAAAACCTGATAGATGTACTGGACAGAGAGAGTACGGAGTACGAAGCTCTGCTTCAGTTATCACAGCGCAAGACACCGATTATTGCAGGCGGTGATCTTGCAGAGTTACAAAAGATCACGGACGAGGAGCAGGAGCTGGTCAGCAGGATCCACAATCTGGACAAGCAGAGAGCGGGAGTGACTGCGGACATAGCCGATGTATTGAACAGGGATGTTAACGACTTGAAATTGCCGAATCTGATCACTATGTTATCTGCACGGCCTGCGGAACAGCAGGCACTGGCGGATTCCCACGACAGATTACAGGCAGCGGTCCGGGGACTGAAGCGCGTGAACGAGCAGAACAGTGAACTGTTAAACAGCGCGCTGGAGATGGTGGAATTCGAGATGAATCTCCTCCAGGCATCCAAGGCTGCACCCGAGACAGCGAATTACAACCGGGGAGCTTACAATGCAGGCAATACCATGGGGGTCATTGACCATGGATTCGATGCCAAGCAGTAAGACCGGATCCCGGGGATCTGAGGATCCCCTGATACAGAGGTGAAAGTTTATGCCATTAATGGGTAGTTTATATATAGGTTCGTCCGGATTACAGACAAGTCAGAATGCGCTGAATACCACAGCGCATAATCTTTCTAATGTGGACACCACCGGCTATACCAGACAACAGGTACAGCAGTCTAACAGAGCTTATGTCACATTATCGACAGACCCTAAGTCTATTTCCAACAAACAGACAGGTCTGGGTGTCACATATTCCCGCGTAAAACAGGTCAGAGATTATTTCCTGGACAAGACATACCGCAAGGAATCCGGACGTAGTATGTTCTATGAAGTGTCCACAGAAGTCATGGAAGAGGTAGAGAGCCAGCTGGGAGAATTGAACGGCGAGGCATTCCAGACCACCATGACAGACTTCTGGACCGCTATTCAGGAGCTTTCCAAGGATCCCAGCAGTTCTGTAACACAGGGCATGCTGGTGCAGAGAGCGGCGGAATTCGTACAGAGAGCCGGAGCAGTATACAGCGGATTGAGCTCCTACCAGAACAACCTGAACACACAGATTAAGCAGAATGTAGATAAGATCAATAAATACGGCAACCAGTTATTAACGCTGAACGATCAGATCCGTGCCATTGAGAGTGGCGGCATTGAACATGCCAACGACCTGAGAGACGCGAGAAATCAGATTCTGGATGAACTGGCAGAGCTGACCAACATGACCTTTTCCGAAGATCGATACGGCAGTGTATCCGTACAGATCGAGGGCGTGGATTTCGTAAAGGACGGAACCTGTTATGAGATCGCTCTGAAGACGGATGAAGCCACCGGCTTCTACACTCCGTTCTGGCCGCAGGATGCCACCTACACCGTCAGAGCTGACGGCACCAGAGATTATAATATTGACGGCGCAGAGGTATTTGATCTCTCCGTGGAGATTTCTTCCGACCTGAACACAGATGTCGGCGGACTGAAAGCCATGCTTCTGGCAAGAGGAGATCACAGAGCCAATTACACGGATCTGGCCGAAGGAAAATATGACGGGGTATCCCAGTCCGTTGTCATGAACATCCAGGCAGAATTCGACCAGATGATCCACAACGTGGTGACGAAGGTGAACGATATTCTGGCGAAGGCTGCAGGAGTACAGACCGGAGATCTGGAGTTGGCAGACGGCACTAAATTAGAAAATGCCCGTTACTGCACGGTAGACCCGGACGGTTACATGCGCATGGAGGATGGCAGCCCCATCCAGCTGTTCACCAAGGTTACAACGGATGGGTATGAGAAAGTAAGTGTGAAGGAAGCGGACGGATCACTTAAGGACTACTGGGTCATGAAGAAAGAAGATCCGGACAGCCCTGAGAGCCTGTATACCATCGGCAATCTTCAGGTAAATCCGGCGCTGACGAAGGAGCCTTCCAAGCTTGGATTCCGTTTGGCAGACGGTTCCGAGGATAAGGAGACCGCAGATGCTTTGAAAGCGGCATTTACCGAGGAAGCCTACACGCTGAATCCTAATGTACAGAAAAAGACTACTTTTGTAGATTATTATACCGACCTGGTATCGCAGGTATCCAATTCCGGCTATGTATTCCGGAGTATTTATGAGAATCAGGTCAGCACCGTGGAAGCTACACAGAGCGCCAGAGAACAGGTTATCGGTGTATCCACGGACGAGGAACTGTCCAATATGATCAAGTTCCAGAACGCATACAACGCATCCAGCCGTTATATCAACGTGATCAGTGAAATGTTGGAACACATTCTTTCCACGCTGGGTGTGTAATGTGTAAGAAATAGGAGGTAAGTTATGCCCTCACAGTTTTTTGGATTAAATATTGCATATACGGGACTTCTGGCCAGTAATGCTGCCATGAATACCACTTCCAATAATATCGCCAACGTTCAGACGGAAGGCTACAGCAGACAGCAGGTAACACAGCAGGCATCCAATGCCCTGCGTGTATTCCAGACCTACGGCTGTGCCGGTGCCGGTGTAGAGACACTGGCCATTGAGCGTATCCGGGATGAATTCTATGACGGAAGATTCTGGGATAACAATGCACAGCTGGGCGAATACGATATGAAGCAGTATTACATGCAGCAGCTGGAGACGTATTTTGATGATGACGGCAAGAGTACCGGATTCAAGACTATCTTCGATCAGCTGATGATCACCGGTATGCAGGCTCTTTTAAAAGATCCCAACAGTGCCACAGCCAAATCCCAGTTCGTAGGCTATGCCGGAGCTTTGACAGAGTATTTCAACGGTATGGCGGGCAATCTGGAAAAAGTACAGAAGGATATCAACCAAGAGATCAAACTGAAGGTGGATCAGATCAATTCCCTTGCCGGTGAGATCGCCTCCCTGAATAAACAGATCAACACCATTGAACTGGCTGGAACAAAGGCCAATGAGCTGCGTGACCGCAGAACCCTGCTGATCGATGAATTGTCCAAGATCGTGGATGTGGAAGTCAAGGAGACTCCGATCATCGATGCCAACAACGAGAACCGTGAGACCGGAGCCAACAGATATATGGTCAAGATCGCAGGCGGACAGATGCTGGTAGACGGCAGTGATTACAACGGACTCGAATGTGTGGCAAGAACCTCCTATGAGAAAGTAAACCAGACCGATATCGACGGTCTCTATGAAGTCTACTGGGCGGACGGGCAGAAGTTTAATCTGTACAACGCATCCATGGGCGGTGATCTGGCAGGACTGATCCAGATGCGTGACGGTAACAACGGCGAGAACTTCACCGGACAGGTGACCGCCACCGGCACGACGACCACGGCAGACGGCAAGACCCATGATACCGTAACCGTAAAAGTAACCAAGGCTTATCTGCAGGATCTGAATAAATGTAATCTGTCGGATCAGGGCGGTATCATCGATCTGGGCAATCAGGAATTCTATTATGATTCCTGGGAATATACCTGCGAATATGATGCGAACGGCAACGCCACTTATACGTATACTTTTACCTTATCGGACAGTGAGAAGAATCCCCGGGGAATTACCAATGACCGTGTAGGGAAAAAGGCAGAGATCGGTACCGACCTGTCCTATCAGGGCATCCCTTATTACATGAACCAGATGAATGAGTGGATCCGTACCTTCTCTCAGAAATTCAACGATATTCTCACCTCCGGCTACAGCGGAAACGGAGATCCCGGCGTGAAGATGTTCACCGGCAATAAGGCAACCAGCAGTGAGCAGTTTCTGTTGGATGATGCAGCCAAGAGATATGACAAGCAGGAGAAGAAAAACAGTAAAGTTACGGTAAAAGTCAACGATGACAGCTACTATCGTCTGACAGCGGAGAATTTCGATATTCTGGATGCCATGGAGCAGGATCCCAGCCTGATGGCAAACCGAAAAAATGCATCTGACGGTGTGGAACAGAATGACCTGCTGAACGATCTGAAGAATCTTGCCACAGATAAGAGCAAGATGAGCTTCCGCGGATGTAATGCTTCCGAATTTTTACAGTGTATCTTATCGGATGTGGCATTGAATGCTTCCAGAGCCAATACCTTCTATGCAAGCTTTAAAGACATTTCCAATACCATCGACAACCAGAGAATCTCCATCTCCGGTGTGGATGAGGATGAAGAAGCTGTGAATCTGGTAAAATACCAGAATGGATATAATCTGGCATCCAAGATGATCCAGACACTGACGGAGATTTATGACAGACTGATTCTGGAGACCGGAGTCTAAACTAGAAAGGAGGCAGCTATTCGGATTCCCACATATGTTCGCAAAAACGCACGTATCCGTGCTTTCTCGCTGCTACGCAGCTAATTTTGCTCACGTGTGTGGTGACTCTATTCGAGTCACCATTCGAATCAGAAAACTGTTACTTATATGCAAGCATAACGTACCAGTTATTCTGATTTTTAGAATCCTGAATAGTTACGGAGAAAATGAGAATTACGAACAAGATCATGCAGCGTAATAATCTGTCCAATATCAATACGAACAAAGTATATCAGGATAAGCTGAGCACCCAGATGTCTACCCAGAAGAAGGTCAGCCGTCCTTCCGATGATCCTGTGGTATCCATCCGTGCCTTGCGTCTACGCAGCAATGTGACCGAGGTGACGCAGTATTACAGCAAGAACATTCCGGATGCGGAGAGCTGGCTGGACGTAACCGAGGATGCACTGAAGAACCTGACAGAGATCATCACGAATATGATCAAACAGTGCACCAAGGCATCTAACGGAGATCTGAAATCCGCGGACCGCCAGATCATTCTGGAGCAGCTGAAGGCACTGGGAGATGAAGTGTACAGCACCGGCGATGCAGACTATGCGGGCCGTTATGTGTTTACCGGATATCGTACCGATACTTCTCTGAGTTTTGATAAAGAGTACAATACGAAATATGAGATTACCGAGCAGCTGGACAACAGCTCCATCACACAGCTGACAAAGGTGAATACCGGAAAACTGCTGGATATTACGGCGAATAACTATAATGATCAGAATCAGGACTACAAGGATATTACGGAAAATTCAGTCAGCTCCATAGATGTGTATCGTATCCGGCTGGCTTATGATGACTGCAGAGATGTGGATGCGAAACCTTCGATTTCTTTCTGGGAGAAAGATGCAAACGGTGCCTATAAAAAGGATATGACGACATGGGATTCCAAGATGTTCCAGACGGTCTCCTCTACCGCGGATCCTTATTCTATGGCAGCAAAGGATGATGATGCACTGATCTATGTACCGGATACCGGTGAGGTCCTGCTTGGTAAGAACCGTTATGAAAAGCTGATGTCCTGCAAGGACGATCCGTCCACTTCTGGCAAGAACGAAGGCGAGATCCGTGTGACCTACCAGAAGGATCATTGGGTCAAAGGTGATCTGAGACCTGAGCATTATTTTGCATGTACCAGTACGGATGCGGATCAGAAAGTAACGAAATATAATCAGGAATACCTCAAGGGTGATGCGGCAAAACAGGTCATCGAATATGATGTAGGTTTCAACCAGACCATTCAGGTGAATTCCACTGCAGATGAGTGCTTCCAGCACGGTATCGGACGTACGGTGGACGATCTGGTACAGGCCATGCAGGATGTGGTGGATCTGGAGAATGTGAAGACCAAGATCGAGGGACTGCAGGAGACTGCTACCGGTACGGATGCAGAGACCCTGACGAAGCAGATGGAAGCAGTAGAAAAAGCACTGACTCTGGCAAAGGACAAATGCCAGAAGATGTTCGAAAGCGGCATTACTACGTTCCAGGGATATCTGGATGATGCCAACCTTTGCGTTACCAACTGCGGTACCAGAAGCAGCAAACTGGAACTGATCGATAACCGCATGAAGAGCCAGAAGACCACTTTTGAGACCTTAAAGAGTGAAAACGAGGATATCGATGTTACCGAGACCGTCATTGATCTGAAGAGTGCGGAAATGACCTATGAAGCGGCACTGATGGCTACCGGTAAAGTAATGCAGACCACACTGTTGAATTTCATCTAGAACAACAGGTTACGGAAAGGCGTAGGTATTTTATGAAGATCAATACAAAATTTTTTGGAGAAGTTGAGATTGCGGATGACAAGATCATCACTTTTGACAAAGGTATTATCGGATTTCCGGAACTGAAGCATTTTACCATGCTCCACGATGAGGAGAAGGGCAGCAACGTAGGAATCCGCTATTTACAGTCTCTGGAAGAACCCGGATTCGCCATGCCGGTCATGGATCCGCTGGTAGTCCATCCGGAATATGATCCGGAGGTGGATGACGAGCTGCTTACCGGTGTGGGCAATCTTACCCCGGAGAATATTCTGGTCATGGTCACTGTGACGGTGCCTGCCGACCTGACGAAGATGACGGTGAATCTGCAGGGACCTTTTGTGATCAACGTGGAAGAACGCAAGGCCTGCCAGATCATCCTTGAGGGAGATAAATACCCGGTAAAATATCCGGTATACGACATCCTGAAATCCGGAAAGGCGGGTGAGTAAGATGCTGGCATTGTCCCGTAAGAAGAACGAAGCAATCGTCATCAACAACGATATCGAGATCACCGTTCTGGAGGTCAAAGGTGATCAGGTCAAGATCGGCATCACCGCACCCAAGGAAGTGCCCATCTACCGCAAGGAAGTCTACCTCCAGATCCAGGAGGCCAACAAGGCCGCTGTGGATGCCGAAGGCATGGCGGCACTGAAGAACCTGTTGGGGTAAAAATAAATAAAAATAGGAAACGAAAGAGGCTCCGGATGCATAAATCCGGAGCTTTTATCCATTGTTGAAAAATAAGGGCACATTTTCCTAAAACTGTAAATATACGCATTGATACACCTTCGGAAAAAAGAACTTGAAAAGACGATAGGGTTATGCTATAGTTACAACATCTAAAGAATTCTTTATGACAATTTCTGACAATATCTTTTGTGTGTATTTCGGGCTTTTCGCCAAAAATTCAAACAAAATGACAAAACATAAGCAGGCGGAAAGGGAAATAGTGCATGGAACGGTTTCAGTTTTTCCTGCTTAGGTAAGTTTAGTGTGCTTAAGGGAGAAAAAATGAGGGAAAACAGAGAGAAAAACGACCTTGTTACAAAGAATTTCGAGATATTTCCAGATGTTGCTGCAGACATTATTAATGCGTTGCTGCATAATGGAAAGCTTGTTGTGACCAAAGAAAATCTGTTGCCGGCACCGACGGAAAGTATTTATACGAGCGGAGAAAACAGGCTGCGAAACCAGTTACAGGATGTGGTGAAATACGAGATGGCAGGGGAACGGATCAGGGCACAATATATGATCGCCAATCAGTCGGCACCGGATGTCAAAATGGTGTTGCGTAAAGCGGGTTATACCGGCGGAGGATATCGGGAGCAGTACGAAGGCAAAGTGATGGACATGTATCCCATTATAGAAATGATACTTTACTGGGGAAGGGAGCACTGGGAGAAGCAACCGGGAATCCATGAATTATGTTGTGGAAAAGTGCCGGAAGAACTTCGAAAATATGTGGATGATATTAGGGTACATATCTGGGAAATGCGTTACCTGCCCCAAGAGGTGCGGGAGAGATTTCATAGCGATATGAGAATTGTGCTGGATTATCTGGCAGAGGGCAATAATCTTCGTTCCGACCAGAAGGTGGTACACAAAGCGGCATTGATCAGAATGATCAATGTATTATCCGGTGAAGAGGATTCCACAACAGAATCTGCTATTTTAAAGGAAATGAATATCAGAGAGGAGGATGAGATCACTATGTGTGAATTATTTGAGCAATATGTAAGGATGGGAAAGCGAGAAGGGAGACAAGAAGGAAGACAAGAAGGAAGACAAGAAGAACGGCAGAGTGGTATTAAGGCATTGATCATAACATGCATTGAATTGGGGGCGGATTATAATACTACGGCTGAGAAAGTAAAGACTCGATTTCAACTGTCAGAAGAAAGCGTTACAGAGAATATGAACCTGTATTGGAATTAGAAAATAGAAAAATAGGAAATTAGGCATAGGAGGTGCAAATTTTTGCATCTTCTATTAATTTTTCGGGAGAATTTACCGATACAGTCCTTAGAGAAGCAAGGTCGTGCGCCCACGGAAGGCGCCTGTTTATCACACGGAGGTGACCATTATGACCATAGAACCGATTTCCAGTGTCATGACAGTGCAGGCACAGAACACAGCCGCTGCCAGGAACACTGCGACAAAAGTAACTACAGAGGAGAATCCCTCAGAATACAATCCTGCCAATGTAAAAGCAGCAGATAAACTTGACCAGACCACCGCAGTTGTTGAAAATGCGCAGAGCAAGGATCAGAATAATACTTCTGCCGATGCTAATAGCGAACAGCAACAGCAGGTGACCAACGAGCAGATCAAGAAAGCAGTAGAGAAGCTGAATAAGAACATGATGTCCCATTCAGAAGCTGTTTTCGGTATTCATGAGGCGACAAACCGCATAACGATCAAAATCATAGACAAGGATACCAAGAAAGTCATCAAAGAGCTTCCACCTGAGAAGACTTTGGACATGATCGCCAAAGTATGGGAGATGGCAGGCATCCTGGTGGATGAGAAGAGATAGGAGGATACCAATATGGCATCATCAACAATGAGATTATCCGGACTGATCTCCGGTATGGACACAGAGAGCATTATCCAGCAGCTGGTGTCTGCGAAGCAGACCAAGGTGGACGATGCGAAAAAGGCACAGACCAAACAGGAATGGAAGCAGACCGCATGGAAAGAGCTGAATACCAAGATTAAAAATCTGCAGTCCAAGTTTGTTAATAATATGCGTTTTGAATCCGCATATAGCAAGAGAGTGACCAAAGTATCCGACAGCAATGCAGTCAGTGTCATCACCGGTGATGGCGCAATGACCGGTGTACAGAACCTCAAGGTATCACAGCTGGCCAAGACCGCCTATATGACCGGCGGCAAGCTGACCTTGAAGGATAATGTCACTGCGGATACCAAGCTGAATGCATTGACAAAATTGTCTGATCTGGGGATCAAGGGCAGTGATGGCAGCACCGTGGCCGGCATTACCACCGGAGACGATACAACGCTTAAAATCCAGAGCGGTGATACAAGCGTAGACCTGAATATTACCAAAGATACCACGATCTCTGATGTACTGTCCAAATTGAAGGAAGCCGGACTGAATGCAAACTTCGATACCACCCAGCAGAGATTCTATATCAGTGCAAAGGACTCCGGCGATGCCGGTAATTTCTCTATTACGGCAACCGGAACCGGTGCCGATGACCTGCTGAAGGGGCTGGGTATTACAGATGCCAACTATATCAAAGGGCAGGATTCTGTGATCACACTGAACAACACAGAGTATACCAGCAACTCCAATGTATTTTCCATCAATGGTCTGACCATTACAGCACTGAAAGAGACCGGAGCAGATGAAGAGATCACCCTGACCACACAGGATGACGTAGATGGTATCTACGATATGATCAAGAGCTTCCTGAAGGAATATAATACCCTGATCAACGAGATGGACAAGCTTTATAATGCGGATTCCGCAAGAGGATATGAGCCTCTGACCGACGATGAGAAGGATGCCATGTCCGATACCGAAGTAGAGAAGTATGAGACCAAGATTAAGGATGCCCTGCTCCGCAGAGACAGCAATCTGTCTACCGTAAGCTCTGCCTTAAAAGAAATCATGGCAGGCAGTGTGGAAGTAAACGGCAAGAACATGTATCTCAGCGATTTCGGTATTGAGACTTTGAGCTACTTTACCGCAGCGGAGAATGAGAAGAATGCCTACCACATTGATGGAGATGCAGATGACTCCAGCACCTCCGGTAATGCAGACAAGCTTAAGAGCATGATCAGCAGTGATCCCGATACGGTCGTAAGCTTTTTCTCTGGAATGTTCAAGAATTTATATACTAAAATGAGTGATCTCTCCAAGTCTGTAGAAGGTTATCGTACCTACGGTAATTTTTATGATGACAAAAAGATGAAATCGGATTATGATGATTATACAAGCAAGATCAAAGACTTGGAAGATAAGCTGAACGATTATGAAGACAAGTGGTATTCCAAGTTCTCCAAAATGGAGACGGCACTGGCAAAGCTGCAGAGCAATTCCAGCGCGGTGACCAGCTTGTTAGGAGGATCATGATATGGCATTACCCGGTGCTTATGCACAGTATAATAACAGCAAGGTTCTGACTGCTTCTCCGGCAGAACTGACATTGATGCTCTATGACGGAGCTATCAAGTTCTGCAATATTGCAGAGATGGCTGTGGAGAAATCCGATGTACCCAAGGCACATGAAAATATCCGCAAGGTGCAGAATATCATTGGATATCTGCATTCCACGCTGGACATGAAATACGAAGTCTCCAAGGACTTTGACAACATCTACACTTATCTCGAGAGACGTCTGGTAGAAGCCAATGTCAAAAAAGATAAGGAAATCCTCGAAGAGATCAATACCCACCTGCACGCTATCCGTGACAACTGGAAAGAAGTCATGAAGGCGGGAGCAAAGAAAGGAAATGACTGATGGAGAATCAGCTTACCATTTTGTCAGAGAGCCTGGACAAGAAGCTGGAAGTATTACAGAAAATCCGGGAATATAACAAACGTCAGGAAGAGATCTTTTCTGCGGAAGAGGTGGATATGAGCCTGTTTGACGATGCTGTGGAGGAAAAACAGCGGCTTATTGATGAGGTGGTTCATCTGGATGAAGGCTTTGAAATCATGTATGAGAAGCTGGCAAGGGAGTTGGAAGGCAACAGAGAACGCTACGCAGCACAGATCCGGGAACTTCAGAAGAAGGTCAGCAGGGTGACAGAACTCAGTGTGACTGTACAGGCTCAGGAGGCTCGGAACAAAAAACTCATCGAGAGTTATTTTGCGAGGGAACGTGCCGAAATTGGACAGAGACGGAAAAACGCCAAAAGTGCTTATGACTATTACAAGAGCATGAGCGGAGCAGGATACGTAGCACCGCAGATGTACGACAATAAAAAGTAAATACAACAGATGAAGGGGAGCTGACAGAGATATCGGCTTCCCTTTTTTATGACGGAATCAATGTGAAAGAATAAAAATGTGGTTTCGGCTAAAATATAATTAGAGTATAGATTAGCCGGAAAATGCTTGATATTTTAAAGCAATCCGGCTAAAATATAATCATAAAAAAGATTAGCCGAAAGAGGGACTTTTATGAGTTATATCAAAAGAAATCTGGAGAATGTAGTAAGACAGGTAACCAGGGAATATCCGGTACTCCTGGTAACGGGACCGAGACAGGTAGGAAAGACGACAATGCTCCAAAAACTGATGGAGGGAACGGAGCGGGGATATGTAACACTGGATGATTTAAACGAAAGAAATATTGCAAAGACCGATCCGGAACTGTTTCTGCAACTGCATAAACCACCTGTATTGATTGATGAGGTTCAATATGCACCGGAACTGTTTACTTATATCAAGATAAATGTAGATAAAAACCATGAGCCGGGAGCATTTTGGCTTACGGGATCACAGGTGTTCAAATTGATGCAGGGAGTACAGGAGTCACTGGCAGGAAGAGTGGCAGTACTTTCACTTACATCCCTGTCACAGGCAGAGATATCCGGAGGAACGATGAAACCGTTTACGGTAGATCTGGAGGATTTAAACGAGAGGCAGAAAGAGAGAGAGCAAGCTGATACAAGAGAGATCTTTGAACGGATTTATCAAGGCTCCATGCCTGCGATCGTAAGCGGTATTAACAGTAACAGTCAGCTTTTTTACAGCAGTTATCTGTCTACTTATATTGAGCGGGATGTAAGAGAATTATCGGATGCCATAGATTCGCTTAAGTTCCTTCGATTTATTACTGCAGTGGCAGCAAGATGTGGGCAGATGGTTAATGCAGCAGAGATTGCCAGAGATGCAGATATCAATCAGACGCAGGCGAAGGATTGGCTGACAATTCTGGAAACGCTGGGAATTATTTTTTATCTTCATCCGTATTCTAATAATTTGTTGAAGCGCCTTGTGAAAACGCCCAAACTGTATTTCTACGATACGGGTCTGGTGTGTTACCTGACGAAATGGAGCAGTGCGGAAACGTTAGAATGCGGTGCTATGAACGGGGCCATTTTGGATAATTACGTGGTCGCGGAAATTCGGAAAACCTACCTGAATTGTGGAAAAGAGCCGTATTTGTACTATTATCGTGATAAAGATGCCAGGGAGATTGATATTGTCCTGGAACATGATGGAATATTGAATCCGATTGAGATTAAGAAAACTGCAAATCCCGGAACAGAGCTGGTAAAGGTATTTGAATTACTCGACAAGGCATCAACGCCTCGTGCGAAGGGCGCAGTTATCTGCATGAAACCGGGACTTAGTGCGATTGACAGAGACAATTATATCGTACCAGTCTGGATAATCTAAAATACAGTCCCTGACTGAATATCAGACAGGGACATATGTAACTTCCGCTTGAGAATTTGCCGAAGTAACTTCAGCTTTGGAGATAGATCGACCGGAATTTACTTTGGCAATTGAGGGGATTAATGGTGTTGCGACGGCGGAAGAATTAATGGAACGCATCATCCGGGGAACGGATAATGGCAATCCAAGGAATCATTATACCATGTTGACCATGGATGCAACGAAGCAGAAGCTGATTGTGTATGATGACAGATCCAGTGGAACGGAACCACCCGCTGGATCCATGCCGGCTGGATATTCTAAAGAAGTACCTTGGTGAAATAATTGAGAATAAACGAACGAAAGAAAAAATAGAAATAGGAACTAAATTCGCAGATGAGTATACGGGATCAAAGTATTCAGAACATATAAGGGGAGCAAGGGCAAAAGTCAAGGCAAATGCAACACAAGGAATCCGAGAACTGGTAGAATCAGCTGCCAATAAAATACATAGTGAAAATAAAAAGAGTAAACATAAGAAAGACGCAAAAGGTGGCTGGAACTATTATATGGTCAGATTTGCGCTACCAGTTTATGATAACAATAGAAAGACAGAAGAATATAATGTTTACATGGGGAGGCTGGTAGTAAATAGGATACAAGACGGAAAATTGTATTTATATGATTTGGTGGAAATAAAAAAGGAAGCAAGTACCCCACTCAAGAATACATAGTAAACAAGTGGTAAAAAACTGCTTCCTTTTTTTATAATATATCTTAGCAAAATAAAAAAGTCAACATTTTTTGTAAAAAGGGGTTAAGTTTCCAAAAACCTCTCCGATATACTTATCAAGTAAAGCAAATAAAACAATTGCTTACCTAACCATTCTTCTGAATTAAAGGTTTCGCACGCCCAAGAGACGGAAGACAATGGCGATGAAAGTGACAGGATGTGCGAACTTGAAGCTGACATTGCCAAAGCAAATAACGGAGCGCAGGGAAGCGCTCGTCAATTCAAGGAGGAATATATTATGGTAGTACAACACAATCTTACCGCTATGAACTCTAACAGAATGTTAGGTTTGACTCAGAGCTCTCAGGCAAAGTCAACTGAGAAGCTGTCTTCCGGTTACAAGATCAACCGTGCAGCAGATGATGCAGCAGGATTATCCATCAGTGAAAAAATGAGAAAACAGATCAGAGGACTGACACAGGCTTCCGCTAACGCAGAAGACGGTATCTCCACTGTACAGACCGCTGAAGGTGCACTGAACGAAGTTCAGGACATGCTGCAGAGAATGAACGAGCTGGCTGTTAAGGCTTCCAACGGAACCAATTCCGAGAACGACAGAAGCTACATCCAGAACGAAATTGATCAGCTGACCACTGAAATTGATCGTGTTGCTGAGACAACCAAGTTCAACGAGACCTACCTGCTAAAGGGCGACAAGGATGCAGTTAAGGGTTATAGCTATTCTTATGGTGAGACTACAAATGGTCCTAAAGCAGCAACCATTTGTGGTAAATTGAACTCCACAGTTACAGGCTCCAACACTGGTTCCAAAGTTACAGTTGCTATTACAGATCCGACCGATGATAAGACAGCAGCAGCACAGAACGAATTACTGAAAGCTTTACAGAAGAGCGGCGCAAGAATTACCATTGCAGCTGGTGTCTCTGGAGATGCTGCTAAGGTAGCGATTTCTGTAGACGGTTATGATGTAGACAGCAATGGAAAAGTAAGTAAGGATGGTGTTGCTACAGGCGTTACATTAAGCGCTTCAGCCGGTGTTAACAACGAAAAGGGTACCACCGCACTGTCTGATACTGTAACACTTGATTCTAAGGCAGTTACAAAAGCAGCGGAAGGCAAACATGCAGCATTTTATGATAAGGATGGCAATAAGCTTTCTGAAAATGCGTTAAGTAATTACTTCACTGGTACTACTGCAGCTAATGGTACAGCTTCTGCAACTAAATTGAAAGACAAGACTCTGTATGACCAGTTTGGTAATGAGGCAGCTTTCGATGCAAAGAATATTCAGACTGCACAGGATCAGGTAGGAAGCTTGAAGCTGTCCTTACACGTAGGTGCTGATGCGACTACCAACAACAAGATTGAGTTAAGTCTGGATGCAATGTCTGCTAAAGGACTTGGAGTGAACGGCCTGAGAGTAGACGGCACCACTTCTACTAATGCAGATAATGCAATTGAGACCATTAAGGAAGCTATCCAGAAGGTATCTACTCAGAGATCCGCACTTGGTGCAGTTCAGAACAGACTTGAGCATACCATCAGCAACCTGGATAACGTTGTAGAGAACACCACAAGTGCTGAATCTGCTATCCGTGATACAGATATGGCTACTGAGATGGTTAAGTACTCCAACAACAACATCCTGTCTCAGGCAGGTCAGGCTATGTTGGCTCAGGCTAACCAGTCTAACCAGGGCGTACTGTCTCTGTTACAGTAATTGATCAGTTAGAGCATCTAACATAGCAATAAGAGGAGGGCTCGGCTTTGCAGCCGGGTCCTTTTCTCTTTGCAAAACGGAAAGGATTCCAGACATGAACAATGAGTATATCCTATTATCTGTCTCCATGTTGATCTCAGGACGAGATGAGATGGAGAAAAGCTTGAAATCACTTCTTTATTTCAAAAATGCATTTCCCACGGAAATTATATTAGTGGATACCGGATGTAATGTAGAGCAGCGTGCACTTGCGGAGAAGTATGCCGATAAAATCATTGATTTCACATGGTGCAATGATTTCGCAGCGGCTAGAAATGCCGGATTGAAAGAAGCACATGGAGAGTGGTTCATGTTTCTGGATGATGATGAATGGTTTGATGACCCCAAAGAAATCATTACTTTTTTCAAGTCCGGAGAATATCAAAAATATAATAGTGCGTCCTATGTTATCAGGAATTATTTGGATTTTGAAGGAGTAAGTTATGTGACTTCATATCCGTCCAGAATGGTAAGACGGGAGAAAGAGACTCACTTTATTGGCAAAGTTCACGAATATCTTTCTCCATATAATAAACCAGTAAAGGAGTTTACGGATTTCGTACATCACTATGGATATGCGTATAAAAGTATGCAGGAGGAGGTGGCTCATGCATGGAGAAATATAAAGCCGTTACTTGAAATGCGGAAAGAAAATCCGGGAAATACCAGGTGGATGTATCAACTGGGACAAGAGTATTTTGCAATTAAGAATTATGACAAAACGGTGAAATCCTGTCAGGAAAGTTTGGCAGATTGGGAACAATATAAGAATAAAGAGGAATACTATCCTACTCATATAGGAACACTTTATGGATATATTTTATTTTCATTAGAATATCTGGGAAAATATGAAGAAGAAAAAGAATGGTTAAATAAAGCTCTTAATTTATCTTTGAATGATCAAAAAGTAATGGAAGTTAGTATAGTATTTTACAATCTTGCAGGAGCAAGATTGTACGGAATTTTGGAAGATGTAGAGCAATGTGTGAGTTATTTTAAACGATATATAGAGGGATTAATAAAATTTGAGAATAATAGAGATGTTATGGAAACAGAGACGGAAGGAATTGTATCCAATGTATTTCATAATGTGTACTATTCTGAAGCAGTGTTAATCTGTCTGCCGGCATTGCTGCATAAAAAAGAATATAAATTGGCACAAGAGTCATTGAAACGGATAGAATGGAAGGAAAAAAATGTTTTTTTTCAAAGAAAATGTGCAAAAAAGATTATAGATACCTGTTGTAATACGGAAATTCAAACATTTTATGAAGAAATTTTCCAAAAGTTTACTGAAGGTGAAGAAGGAATTCATGAAATGTATCCGGTGTTTAGAGACTTACAGATGGAATATACCCAGTACAGAGAGGATGATAAATTAGGAAAACTACGTTGTCTTGTGGCTGCACTGGATAATGATCATTTTTATGTTCAGGCATCCAAAATTATCTGGGAGTGGGAAGAAGGACAGAAGGATGTAGGGCTAATTCAAGAATGCTTCCGAAAGTTATTTATGAAATGTCCGGATCACATCTTAGAGGTTGAAGATAAAGTTTGGGAAATCGCCAGAGAGATGCAGATAGATGTTGCATCATTATTATTGCAAATGGATTACCGCACTTGGCGCAGAGCTTTGGAAAGCATGGAACATTGGGCATCACTGGAAGAATGGGAAAAATGGAACCACAGAGTTCAAGGATGGAAACGAAGTGAAGATATTCGGTATGAACTCTTTGAAATAAAATATGCAGGAAGCAGTCTTGCAAAAATAACAAAGGAAACAGATAGTATATCGGAGCTAGAAGAACAACTTTGGAAATATGCGGATCAGGTATTTGATTTTTATCATCCCTATTATAAGGAAGAAGCATTGGAAGAAATTCCTATCGGACTGCCGGATGAATTACAGTTAGCATTGGAATTAAGAAAATTACACGTTTATCGTGAATCCGGGCAGGAGCGCAATGCGTTGGAGTGTATGAAAAAGTGTCTCGGAATTTATCCGAAGCTGGATAAAACAATGCTTGCTTATGCCGAGATGTTACGGGATGAATTACAACGTCAGAATGCGGAGGTGGATGCTGCAAAGCAGGAATTACAGCAAATGGCTGAATCACTGAAAACAATGGCTAAAGCACAGATATCTCAAGGAAATATGGAGGCTGCAAAGCAGATTCTGTTACAGACCAGCCAATATGTTCCGGAAGACGAGGAAATAAAAACTCTTTTAGAGCAGATGAAGTAGAGAGGAGCAAAAACATGAGCGTATTTATTACAGCAGAGATCGGAATTAATCATAACGGAGACTTACAGCTTGCAAAAAAGCTGATTGATACAGCGGTAATTGCAGGCTGCGATGCCGTAAAGTTCCAGAAAAGAACTGTAGATAAGGTATATACACAGGAATACCTGGCAAGCCCCAGAAAAAGCCCCTGGGGAGAGACCCAGCGTGCACAGAAAGAGGGACTGGAGTTCGGCAAGGAAGAATATGACGAGATCGACAGATATTGTAAGGAGAAAGGGATTGAGTGGTTCGCTTCCGCATGGGATGTGGACTCCCAGATTTTCCTGAGACAATATGATCTGAAATACAATAAAGTGGCATCCGCTATGTTAACTAATGATGAGTTGTTACAGGAAATTGCTTCTGAGGGAAAATATACATTTATTGCAACGGGAATGAGTACTTTGGATGAAATTGATCATGCGGTAGATATTTTTGAACAGGCAGGATGCCCTTATGAGCTGATGCATTGTAACAGTACCTATCCGATGCCTGTGGAAGATGCAAACCTGAAGCTGATCCGCGTATTGGCAGATATCTACAAATGTAACGTCGGTTACAGCGGACACGAGGCAGGTACACTTGTCAGCACCTGCGCTGTGGCAGCCGGTGCAACCTCTATAGAGAGACATATTACCATGGACAAGACAATGTACGGTTCTGATCAGAAGGCGTCCATTGAGCCTTATGAACTGTGCAAATTGGTAAAGGTTATCCGTGATACTGAGAGAATCATGGGGACAGGCAAAAAAATACTAACTCCCGCAGAGGAAGAAGTTAAGAAAAAGCTCAGAGGATAGGATACACGCATTATGATCAGACTTGTAGTATTTGATATTGATGGTGTCATAACGGACGGTACAGTAATCGTTGATATGAATGGCACAGAGCAAAAGAAGATTAATCTGAAGGATATCGATGCCATATTTGAACTGCACAGAGAGCAGTTCAAGTTGGCAGCAATCACCGGAGAGAATACAGAAATTGTTCACTATTTTGAAAAGAGATTTCCATGGGATTATTTCTATTGCGGTGCCAAGAAAAAGACAGAAATCTTACGGGAGATAGAGCAAAAAGAACAGCTGAAACCGGAGGAAATCTGCTATATTGGCGATGGAAAGTATGATGTGGAGCCATTGGAATATGCAGGCTTAGGTATCTGCCCGGCAGATGCCATTGACCGTGCAAAACAGGCATCCAATATGATTCTGCAAAAAGAAGGTGGACAGGGATGCCTTTGGGAGCTGGTGCAGATTCTGAAAGATTATAATTCGCAGGAACTTCCGGTGAATTATTTCTATCAGAGATTAGAAGAACACGAAAATATTTTCAAAAAGATGGCATCAGACCGTAAGGTGACGGATACTGTTATGGCAGTGGCAGAAGATATCTGTGAGATGTTTGAACGAAACGGGCAGCTGTTCCTGTGTGGAAACGGTGGAAGTGCTGCAGATGCCCAACATATTGCAACGGAATTCGTCAGCCGCTTTTATAAGGAACGCCCGGCAATGAATGCAGAGGCACTGACGGTCAATACATCGACGTTGACAGCCATAGGTAATGACTACAGTTATGAACGTGTATTTGCCAGACAGCTGGAGGCAAAGGCTAAAAATGGTGATATGCTGATAGCCATTTCCACCAGTGGGACATCCAAGAATGTGTTGGAAGCTTTACGCTATGCAAGAAAACAGGGGATTCGGACAGTCATGCTGATGGGAGATCATGAAGTACCGGAACTGCAGGAAATCTGTGATCATGTGGTAAAGGTTCCGTCTAAAATCACACCACGCATTCAGGAAGCGCATATTTTTATAGGACATACCATTGCAGAGTATGTAGAACATAAATTATTTGGAGAAAAGTTATGATAAAATTATCGGATTATGTATTTCAGTTTTTACAGGGGAAAGGAGTGCAGTATGCATTTATGCTTCCCGGTGGGGGCGCCATGCATTTGGACGATTCTATTGGAAGATCTGGAATACAGTATATCTGCACTTTACACGAACAGGCAGCAGCGGTAGCGGCTGAGGCTTATGCACAGCACACTAACAGAATCGGCGTATGCCTTACTACGTCCGGTCCTGGAGCTACCAATGCAATTACGGGAATTACAGCGGGATGGATTGATTCTACACCTATGTTCGTAATCTCCGGACAGGCAAAACGTTCCGACCTCATCGGGGAGACGGGCGTCAGACAGATTGGTTCGCAGGAAGTGCAGATCATCGATATGGTCAGACCCATTACCAAGTATGCTGTACAGGTCATGGAGCCTGCAGAAATCCGTTATCATATGGAACGAGCCTATTATGAAGCTACGAATGGAAGACCAGGACCGGTATGGCTGTCTATTCCGTTGGATGTGCAGGCAGCAATGGTAGAGCCGGAGAAATTAGAAGGATATGTTCCTGAAACACCGGCAAAGCCGGATCTGACAGAGACCATCACCAAGACTGTGCGGTTATTGCAACAGGCAAAAAAACCGGTCATTCTGGCAGGAAATGGAATCAAACTGGCTGATGCGACAGAAGATTTTTACAAATTACTGGAAGTATTACCGATTCCGGTACTTACTACCTGGAAAACAATCGACATGTTGGGAGAAGAAGATGAACTCTATGTGGGGCATCCCGGAGGAATGGGTGACCGTGGAGCAAATCTGATCTTACAGTCGGCAGATGTTCTGCTGTCTATCGGAAGCCGTCTGGATACCAGTCTGACAGCATTTAATGAACCGCATTTTGGAATGTCTGCGAAAAAGATTGTAGTCGATATTGACCAGCATGAGTTGGATAGAATGAAGTTAGAACAGGTAGCGGCAATGCAGGCCTGTGATGCAGGAGATTACATTCGAAGCTTATATCATGCTGTAGTGGCAGATGAGAAGATAAGAGAGCAGAGTGCTGAATGGAGAAAATGGAATGCTTACGGTCATGAATTGCGTGTAAAATATCCGTCTGTGACGGCAGAACACAGAGCAAAACAGGGAGTAGTCAGTGCTTATTATTTCACAGAACTGTTATGCAAGCATACAACAAAAGAGGATGTTATCGTACCGGAGAGCTCCGGGGCGGCAGGAGAAATCACATATCAGGCATTTTCTCCAAAACGTGGTCAGAAAATGAAAAATGCTGCGGGACTTGGCTCTATGGGCTTCGGATTACCCTATTCCATAGGAGCCTGTCTGGCCAATGAGAGACGCAGAACGATCCTGATCAACGGAGACGGAGCTTTTCAGATGAATATTCAGGAACTGGAAACATTAGTACGCTTACAGCTTCCTGTGAAAATATTTATCTGGAATAACCAAGGATATGCAAGTATCCGTTCCATGCAGAACAATAATTTCGGTGGATTCCAGGTGGCAAGTGGAGAGTCCAGTGGGTTAAGCATGCCGGATACCGTAAAGGTAGCAGCGGCATATGGACTGAAAACATTCCGGATCATGGATAATAAACAACTGGAACAGCGGATTGAAGAAGTACTGAATGCAGAAGGACCAGTACTATGTGAACTCATGATTTCACCGGATGAGACAGTATCCCCCAGAACCAAGACCATCGTACATGAGGATGGATCCATGGAGTCGTATCCTTTGGAAAAGATGTGGCCCTGTGTTGAGTAAGGAGAATATATGTTTGTAGATATACATGTTGAGCCGTATGAAATTAAAAAGCAAGTGGAGTACACAATAGAATTCCCTGAATATGGAAAGTTTCCGATTATGCAGATTAACAGAGGAAGTTATATAGCCGGAGCAAAAATTGAAACATCTCTAAATTTTCATGTTTCGGATGGCTGTTATAATTTACAAATCGGAAAATATTGTGCTATGGCAGAAGATATTTTATTTATGATGGATTTAATGCATGATTATAAATATGTTTCTATGGGAGCTATAGAGGAACTAAAGGGTATTCACAATCCAATTGAGAAATACGAACGATACAGAGTACAAAGAAAAGGACAAATTTTGATTGAAAATGATGTATGGATTGGTCATGGAGCAACTATTATGGGAGGAGTAATTATTCATAATGGTGCGGTAATAGGTGCCAATGCTGTAGTTACAAAAGACGTTCCACCCTATGCTATTGTTGTGGGGAATCCTGCACGTATTATAAAGTATAGATTTGATGAAGAAACGATAAAAAGCCTTTTGAAAATTCGATGGTGGGACTGGACTCCGGAATTGATTAAGACCAGACAAAAGGAGATGCTGTTTTCAGCAGAGAAGTTTGTATCCGCTTTTGGAGAGGATGAAACAGGAATAGCTCAAAATCCTATAAAGAAAAATGTAGATGGTCCGGTATATGCGTGCATAGCTGATATAGATAGTAAATTTCTTGTATTTCCCAAAATATTAGATGAGTTTTGCTATAGATATAGTAGTATGAATGGTCAACTGGTCATTTACATTAGAAATGATGATAGCAAGGAATGCAATTTGCAAGGAATATTACAATGTCTGTCAGATTATCAGGATGTGAACTGTTCTATTCAAATTATAGATGACGCAGCTGTTTCAATTGAAGATGTTATAGGCAATACAGATTTTTATATTACAAATAGGTGTTCAGAAAATTTGAAGGCAGTTGAATTTGCATATAATTACTCCAAAAGAATTTTGTCTGGGGTAGATATTCCTATATGGAAACAGTAAAGAGATTACAATGAAGGAGTTTTAAATGGCAACAATAGAATTGAATGCTGTGGAAAAGCAGCTGCAAGAAGCATTGCTCAACCAGGAATATGAACAGGTGCAGATGTTACTGGAGAAGAATGAAAGTAGCATAAGACCTATCTATCAGTCCATTTTTAAGGCATCTCTTGCATTTGCAGCAGGTAATGCTGAGCAGGTCTGGAGAAACATTGCAGAAGGACTTCAGATAGATGGAAACAATTATGAACTGTATATGATGCTGGGAGATTATTATGCAGGATATAACCTTCAGCAGGCATATCTATGCTATGAGAATGCTTTATTCTATTGTAATGTGGAAGAGGACAGAACGCAGATCCAGGCAGTTATAGACAATCTTACAGAGCAGGGAATCTCTGTCCCAAAGGCTGGAATTGTCATCCTGTCTTACAATTTACTGGATATGACCAGAGATTGCATTGAGAGTATCCGAAAGACAACTCCGGACAGTGCCAGAGAGATTATCGTGGTTGACAATGCTTCAAAGGATAAAAGTGTTGCATGGCTAAAACAGCAGAAAGATATTAAATTGCTTTGCAATGAAGAAAACTGCGGCTTTCCTATGGGATGTAATCAGGGAATCCGGATGGCAGAGAAAGAATCCGATATTATGCTGCTGAATAATGATACTATTATGACTCCGAATGCTTTATTCTGGCTTCGGATGGGATTATATGAAAATGATCAGGTGGGAAGTACGGGAAGCGTATCCAATTATGTGGCCAATGGTCAGGCTGTGATAGAAAACGGAAAAACAGAAGGGGAGTACTTGACCTTTGCCGCAAAGAATAATGTACCAATGGAAACACCATATGTGCATAAGGCAAGCCTGGTTGGATTTGCTCTTTTATTAAAACGCTGTGTGCTCGAGAAGACGGGATATCTGGATGAAAGGTTTTCTCCGGGAAATTTTGAAGATAATGATATCTGCTTAAGAATCATATTAAGCGGATATCGCAATGTTCTCTGTAAAAACAGTTTTATTATTCATTGGGGAAGTAAATCATTTGGAAAAGTGCCTCAAAAATATAATACGCTCTTGGAAACAAATCAGAAAAAGTTTTTTGATAAGTGGAAATTGCTAGATCTGACTTCAGAAAATTATCTGGAGATCAGAATGGATTTGCTGGATATTATGACTAAATATCACGCTCAGAGTAGTACAAATATCATGACAGTAGGTATGGGATGTGGCACAACGTTGAGTTATCTGCAAGCCAGATTTCCTCATGATCAAATTTTTGCAATAGAGCAGCAACCGTATCTGGCACAGATATCAAATCAAATTGTGGATACGGTTTGTGCAAATTTGGACGAGTGGAAAGGCGACGATCTGGCAGGCGCTTTTGACATGATTCTTGTGAATGAAACATTGGAATTTACAAAGAACCCGGAAACAGTATTGAAGGAACTGGTTAAAATGCTAAAACAGGATGGCAAATTATTGATCGGTTTCTTTAATAGGGCATTTTATGAACGTATTGATGAGAATATTGGACAAGATATATTATTTGACAGAAATAGCATGCAGAAATTACTTGCAAATGTAAAAATGACAGTGGATGACTGGATGGGAATTCAGCCGTTGGAGATTCCGGAACAGGAACAAAAAAGAATTCAGAAGGTTGCAGCGCAAAATCCGATGCTGAGACAAGATGATTTCGTAGCAATGCAGTGGATCTGTATTGCGGAAAGACAGAGAGATGATATAAAGTTTGGTGATAAAATGGTTGTCTGCATGCCGACTTGTGGACATCCGAATGTAATTGAGGATGTATTACAACATTGTGCGGAGGTGTATAAGAGATATGCATTAGATGTTTATTTTTATGATAGTAGCAAGGACGAAGAGACAAAGAAGGTAATTGAAAACTATCAAGCTAAGGGCTATGATAATTTATACTATGTTGCAGTGGATCCGGAAATGCCAGTAATAGATAAATTTGAAAATATTTATTTACTTAAAGGCATTCAGAAGAAATATAAATATATGTGGTATCTTAGGGAACGCTGTTGGTGCGAGGAAAAGACATTAAAGCTAATGTATCAGGCAGTGTGTGAAGACTACGATCTTGTTTTTATGGATGTAGGACATCCGGAGAGCAAAGAGGAAATTTCCATATGTAATAATGCTAATGAGTTCTATCATCGCTGTGGAGATTATGCAACGTCTATGGATACAGCAATTTATAATGTCGATACAATGCTTGGCAACCAATTTGATTTGGCCGAATTTCATGGAAAGTATTGTTTAAATCAGAGAAGAGGATTCTTATTCTTTTTGGTAATACTTGAACAATTAAGTAAAAAGATTCCACCAACTATCTGTTTATTAGCGGGAAACCAGGTCACAATATATCATTCTGTACTTGGACATTCCAGTTGGGGAGATAGAAGAATATGGATATGGGGGAAAAATTGGATTGGAGCAAATGAAAAATTGCCAGTATGTTACAAAAATAAAGAAGAAGTGATTAAAAGGACAGCATCATTACCATGGATATTAGGAGATAAAGATGGACTAATTGAATTGCATCGTAAAGGAATATTAACACCTGAGTATTATGAAGAGATTAAAATATTTTGGGAACAGGTATCGGATATTCCGCTAGTAGTATTAAAAAAAATAGCATACGGAATCAATTAACATAATGAAAAACAGGAGGAAATTTATGAAAACATATAAGTTATCAAAAGAATATAACTATGTAATATATGGAGCTGCATTTTTGGGAGTGCAGATTTTAACAGGATTAAGGAATTCAGGTTATAATGTAAATGCCTTTCTTGACAAAAGAGCTAGTGAATTAAAAGAAGTAGAGGGCGTAAAAGTTTATGAGCCTCAATCATATAAAAGTGATAACAAAGAAAATGTTGTTGTTATTGTTGCCGTTACAACTACGTTTGAACATCCTAAAATTGCAACTTATCTTCGAACATTAGGTTATCATAAAATTATTTGTAAGATGGATGAGAATGCTGGTTTAGTAGCAGACAATTTAAAAAAAATAGCATACGCATATGACAAAATATTAGAGAGTGATATAGATGAAAATGTTGAACTCAGGGAATGGATGGCGAGTGATGAACTTTACTATTTCAAAGATTATGCACTAATTACAGAGGACTGCAATTACATAGTAGCATATATACCAGTAGAACTATGTTACACTGGAAAGGATGATAAAGGAAAGGATGCTGATACCTTAATATTATATAGTCAAATAGATATGATTGATTTATATAAATTTTTTGACGGGCATTTAGATAGCAGTGAAGGGACAATTAATTTTTTGAAAAAGTATTTTTATGAGAATACTGATAAATATTGTTCCTTTAATAGAACAGAGCAAGGTTTTCATGACTTTGTGGTCAGTAACTATGAATTTTATTCAAAAATGAGTTATTTGGCTAATATGGGAATGTCTTTTTTCATAGATAATCCTATATCTGTTTACTGGAACGACAAGGGGTACTTTAATATTGATGATATTTCAAAAGTAAATTTTATTATTGCAAAAGGTTTAAGATATATCCCGGCAAAAATGGAAAAGGAAGATTACATGAAATGGAAAAATCAGGAAAAGTTGCAAGCATGTGAAAAATGTATTGTTGAAATGAATTGTTTACCAGCATATGCACCAATTTTACATCCTAATTTTATGGGGTATCCTACAAAACGTGATACAATAGGGAACACTCGATTGTCACGTATAATGAAATACTTATATAGGAAAGGATATGAATTAAAAGGTAAAAAGATAATTGATATTGGTGCGTATTATTCTTTTTTTGCACAGGCTTTTCAAAGACAAGGAGCGGATGTCACTACAATTGAAGTTTTTGAAAGCTCCTATGAAGCAGGTAAAAAGATAAATGATTTATTAAGATGTTCCCAAATAAATGCCTTGCAAGGAGACATAATGACAACAGAGATAAAAGATAAATTTGATGTTACCAATCTGCTAACTGTATTTTATCCGTATTTCCAGGAGGGACGTGGGAAGAATTTTATTAAGAAAGTCTCAGATTTTACTAACTATATGCTTATATGGGAATCAGGTGGTAATGCACAAGAGGAAATTCAATTTATATTAGAAAATAGTGATTTTATCCGATACGAAAAAATCGGAGAGACATATGGGACCGGATTACTAAGAGAAATGGGTGTTTTTTATAAAAAATGACTTAAGTAGTAAGCGGCATATTTATAGTATTTTATGGGAAGGAAAAAGGGATTTTGAAAGGAAAGAAATCGTTTTATTTGTCTAAAAGGAAGAAATATTATATATATGGGTATACTAAGCGCGCTGTATTAGTGGCTGAACTTCTGCAAAGGGAGAAATATAATTTTTGTGGATATATTGACAAGGATGCAGAACGCCTGAAAAAAGAGTATCAAATAGAAGTTCGCACTATTGATAACAATGAAATAGATAAAAAAAGCATTATTTATATATCCTGTTATTCAATAGATACACAGCATAAGATAGCGGAGATGTTAAGTAGGCGTGGATATAATAATTTGATTTTTATGGCGGCAGGTAATAGTTTCTCAGATAAATATGCTACTATTGTACGGAAAGCATGGGAAATGTATGATTTTGAACAGATTCCTCATATGATTAAATTGCCTAAATATAGAACAGATTATATAGAATCTGATGTAATTAAGAAAAGGGGAAAAGATATTATTGCATGGATTCCAGTTGAATTATTATATTCAATTCCTAAGGAAAAGGATAAAGGGGATCCGCAAATATGGAAAATTGCGCCTAATGATGTAGATATTCCGTTGGTGGCAATTAATAGAGAAGTCCAATTTTTTGAATGTATTATGAACCATTCAAATACATGTAATGAATATGTTGATTCGTATTTGAAATTATACAATATTGATGTCAAGTCTAAATTGATAGAAAGAAGGAAAATATTGCAGATATGGGATCAAGAACTGGCGAGAGGAATGGGTTATTTTTATGATGCAGCAGTAAAGGGAATATGGAATAATGCAGGCTATTTTAATGTTTTAGATGGTACTCATAGATGTTTTTATCTGTTATATCGGGGATTTAATATGATTCCGATGATTATATCGGAGAATGACTATAAAAAGTATTATAATGAAAATGCTTTAAAAAATTTAGAAATAAATTGGTCAGAAATGTCTTTACCACATCCCAAAATGTATCACAATATGTTAGATAATAAGGAAAGATCATTTCTTTGGGTTAGCATAACACAATTTTTTTGGGAAAGAAAAGAAAGATATCATAGTTTTCTAGATTTAGAAGATAGAGATGGATACTGGGCATTGGCATTTAAATACTATGGTATACAAAAAATTACATGTTACAAAAGCAAAAAAGAGAATGATTTAAAAAAAGCTATGTCACTTTTTCGTGCAGAGAATATAGAAATAATCAGCAGTTTAACAATTAAGATAATAGATGATGATTATGATATTATCTGGTGTACGGATCAAACGATTCCGGTTAAAGACTTTGACAAATTTGTGAAAAAGGGAAAAATATTAATATATGATTGTGATGAAAAAAATGCTAGTATATCAACAAAAATACGGAATAATTCCCCTTTTTTTTGTTATATAAGTGTATGTGGAGTTATGCGAACAATATATGTTTTTGACGAGGATGGAGTCAATGAGTAAGTCACAAAAAAAAATATTGATTACGGGTGGAAGCGGATTTATAGGAAAAAACTTATCAGAGTTTCTTTCACAAGAATATCAGGTAGTATCACCAGCATCAAAAGTATTGAATCTGTGTAATCAGTTACAAGTTGAAGAATATTTGAAAAAAAATAAGATTGATATTGTTATACATGCGGCAAACTATAGAGGAAAAAAGAAAGAACCGTACAATGAATACAAAGTCTTAGAAAATGGCTTACGTATGTATGCAAATTTGGAACGTTGCAGTCATCTTTATGGGAAAATGTATTATTTCGGTTCGGGCGCAGAATATGATAACAGATATTATAAACCGTTTATGAAAGAAGAATACTTTGGTCACCATATTCCTAAAGATGGATATGGGTTTTATAAATATCTGATTTCTAAACAATGCACCCAAAAAGATAATATTTTTGATTTAAGGTTGTTTGGTGTATATGGAAAATATGAAGACTGGTCGAGAAGATTTATATCTAATAATATTTGTCGAGTATTAAAAGGAAAAGCAATGACTCTATCTCAAAATGTTAATTTTGATTATATATATATAGATGATTTGGCTCGGATTATGAAATGGTTTATAGAACATGAACCGAAACATAAACATTATAATGTATGTAGAGGAAGCCATATTGATTTACTTTCATTAGGTAATATAATCAGGAAAGTCATGCAAGTCGATAATCCCATTGACGTAATGAAAGAGGGGTATAAATTAGAATATTCTGGTAATAATGAAAGACTTTTGGAAGAAATGGGGGATTATACTTTTAGATCCTATCAAGAGACTATCGAAGAAATGCTATTATACTATAATAGCATTATTTTGGATATTGACGATAAATTATTATAGCGGTGTAGAAAAAATTATGGAAGTATATAGTATATTACACAACTGAAAAAGTACTGAACATTAATATGGGAGGAACATGAAGTGGATAAAAATAATCTGGCAGAAAGGGATTTTGATCTTATAGAATTAAATAAGTTTATTTCATCTGAAAAAAATCTTGCAGAGGAATTCGTTTTAACGGTGGGAAAAGACGATATTATAGTGCTTTGGGGAGCTGGAAAAGCTCTTTATTGGTATGAGAAATATTTTGAAATTAAAGGAATATATGCATCTTTTATAGTTGATAAGATTCAACATGGAAAAACTTTATATGGATGTCCAGTGATTTCAGCAGAGGATATTTTAACTGTACTAAATTTAGAAAAAGTGAAAATTGTTATAACAACACCCAAATATAAAAAAGAGGTAATACAGGAAATCCAACAATTAATAGGCAAAGTAAAAATATATTCATTCGAAGCAGAGATATACTACACATTTTTGAATGACATTCAACAATATAGAAGGTATTTGCTAAGTAATATTGATGATTTTTCATTACTTTACAATGATTTGAATGATGAAAAGTCGAAAGCAACATTAATTGCTTTTATTAAAGGGCGTATATCGGCAAATCAAGACTATTTTGCTGAGGTGATGGTAGATGATCAATATTTTCCACATGATATAGTAGTATTAAATGATAAAGAAGTGATTGTAGAGGCTGGTTCGAATGATGGAAGTACATTAAAAGATATGCTACGAAAGACAGAAGGAAAATTTAAAAGAATATATTGTTTTGAACCTGATTTGCTTTGCATTTCTTCACTAGAAAAGATAATAAATGAAACAAATAAACCGATTACTTTGATAAAAAAAGGTGTCGGAGCTGCAAGCGGAGAAATGAAATTTAAAACAGATTCAGTACATGGAGGGAGCAAGATTGTATATAGTGGAAGGTATGACTACAAAATTGATGTAACAACTATTGATGAGGAGATTAAACAGCATGTTTCAATGATTAAAATGGATATAGAAGGACTTGAACTTGACGCATTGAAAGGATGTAAAAGGATATTGAGTGAAGATGCTCCCCGATTGGCAATATGTGTATACCATAGAATTAATGATATTATTGAAATATGGAAATTTTTAAAAAAAACACAGCCGCAATATAAATTTTATTTAAGACATCATAATTGGGGGGCAACAGAAACGGTTTTATATGCAATAACAAAAAAGACTGAGTAAAAAGGAAAAAAATATGGTATACAGAGATATAGGTAATGAGCTCCGGCAAGAAAAAGAACTATGGATTGCTTTCGAAAACCATTTTTACTTATGGGGAGCAGCCGGCAAAGGAACTACTTTCATTCGTAGATATCATAACAAGATTTCTATTAAAGCCGTAGTGGATATTGATAGCAATAAACAGGGGCAGCAATTATTGGAAGTGCCCATAATATCTCCAGAAGAACTTAATGTGTCTGATGGGAAAATTATTATCTGCACAGAAGCATATCAAGAAGTTTCAAAATATCTGAAGGAATTAGGACTTCGGGAAAATATAGATTACATCGATTATAAGAGATTTGCAACCATATATGATTGGTATGTAGAGGGAAAAGTGTATATCAATCGTGTAGACATTTCTGTTACGAATCGGTGTACCCTTAACTGTGAAGGGTGCAATATGCTTATGTCCTACTATTGTAATCCGCAGGATCGTAAATTAGATGAGATCAAGCGTGACCTGGATGCATTCTTCGAATGGGTGGATACCGTGGAAGATATGAATCTTTTGGGCGGGGAACCCTTACTGTATCCGGAACTGGTGGAGGTATTGCAATATATTCAGAACAACTACAGAGATAAAATAGTTGATATTTATATGTTTACAAATGGAATGTGCAATCTTTCGGAAGAATTATTGGATATTTCTCAAAAAATGGATGTCATCTATGATGTCAGTGACTATACTTATGGTTTGCCACAGCTAGAACCGAGACTAGAAAAATTTCAGGAAACATTATCACAGCATCAAATCAGTTATGTTCGTAAAAAAATGGACTTTTGGTTAGATTTTGGTTTTGAAACGGCTGATCATTCAGGAGAATCAGAAGAGCAGAAAATAGCATTTTTCCATCGGTGTGGAGCACCTTTCAGGGGATTAAGGGATAGAAAATTTTATTTTTGTCATCTGGAGGCAAGTGCAATCGAATTAGGAGAATGGAAAGAACAGGAGGGTGATACATTCCTGTTGGAACCTTATGATGCCAATAAGAGGATAGAGTTGTTGGAATTTAATTTAGGGTACAGTAAAAGAGGATATCCATCTATTTGTATGAGATGTAAGGGATGCTGTAGCGAGACTAAGATAGGGGTGGCTGTTCAGAGGAAGAGAAATGGCAGATGAAAAAGGATATATTATCCATGCATTTCAGAGAAGTTTTCAGAGCAGAAAAAGCGAGAAGATATGTTTGTATGGAACGGGCAGACATACCTGGGAATTGCTGAATAATTTGAAAGAGTACAATATTATCGGTGTGGCTGACTTCTCATATGTGGGAAGAGAGCATAGTGTACTCAACGTTGCTGATGCGGCAAAAGCTGATTTCATTGTAATTATTGCAAGACCGATGCTTTTAAAAAAATTGTATACTAAAATCCGCCAAAGCATAATAAATATTCCGGTTTATACGATAGAGGGGGACGATTTAGATCAGGTTTTTGGCAGACAGAATCTGGATGAATGTTTCAAAAAAATAAACAGCCTGGCAGTGTCCGAGCAGAATCGATACATATATAATCGCCTTTTGCACAAGTGTAAGGAATTTCTTAGGCAGGAAGACAAGAAACTTGTGATAACGGATATATATGCTTTGGTGAATGTCTTTATGGCCCCCTTTATGGTAAATTTATTTTTCTGGGTGATACAGGAAGCAATAAAGAATGAGTGCGAATTGTTACTATTCCAGGCAAGGGACGGATATATTTTTTATCAACTGTATCAGGAAGAATTATCCCGCAACACAATGGCAGAACTTCCGGAAGCATGTTATTTTTATGCATCAAGACAGTCTGTGATAGCTGCAACAAGGGATCCGGAGGCGGAAGCAAACTATTGCCAATATCTGAAGGCTTTTTCACTGGATAACTATGAAAAAATCTGTCTTTATGATTTTGGCGCAAGGGGAACGGTGCAGTATCATTTACAGCAAATAATGCAGAGGGAACTGTTGGGGCTGTATTATATGAAATTGCCGCTGGATTCAGGAACGATAGACGTTACTTCCTATTGCCAGCACGAGATGAATTTTTATGAAATGAGGACATTTGCGCAAGTGTTTTACCCATTGATGGAGGCACTTTTTGAAGCACCACATGGTTCACTAAAGGGATTTAACCATGAAGGGACACCTATATTAGAAGAGTACTATGGGAATGAAAACACCAAAAAAGTTATCTTTACTGCGGTTATGGATTATTATAGAGAATATAGAAGCATTTGGGGAGCAGGAAAGGCTCCACTAGTGTCTGTACAGTTGCTTGACTCATGTATGGATTTGCTTAGAGAACCGCAGATTGTCTTTTCGGAAGAGGTGAAAAAGGCATTTGTTTTGCAGGATTCGTTCCAAAAAGAAACACTTAATTTTGCAGATGATATTTTGATTTGAGGCTGGGAGACGTAATAAAAGCAGGATATGACAGAAGAACAGGCTTTTTGCAATCGGTTTGAAAAAGAATGTAAATCACTCCGTTCGGATAAGATAATGCTTTACGGGGCTGGAGAAAAAACAGAATTTCTTTTGAAAAACGTCAAGGATTTTGATTTTCAAGGCATATTGGATCCCCAATTAGAGGGTGAGCATTTGTATGGGGCAGAAGTGTTTCCTTTACAGGCGGCAGCAGACAGAAACTGCATCATTATAATTGTGGCAAGGGATCATATTATTCCTATCATTTATGATCGTATTCATTTATTTTGTGAAGAAAATGGTATAAAAATATATGATTTTCATGGAAACAGGCTTCCACATAAGATGGCAGCAGATCATGATATGGAATATTGGGATGTGAACGAAGAAAGAATACGGGAAATACTTGAGCCATATCCAGTCGTGTCTTTTGATATTTTTGATACACTAATACAGAGGACTACATTGACTTTAGAGGATATGTATCAGCTTATGGAGATGGAGGGAGTAGTTCCCGGGCAGTTTGCAGTATACCGGAGAAAGGCGGAAAGAGAATGTGCCGGTATCTGTAATATCAGTGATATTTATGATAAAATAGGACAGATTACCGGCTGGAAAGAAGATGCACTGGAAGAATATTGCAGAGCCGAGTTGAAAATGGAAAAACGAGTATTACAACCTCGAAGAGAAATGATCCGGCTGTTGCAATGGGCAATAGCAAGTGGGAAAAAGGTGTATCTTGTCTCAGACATGTATTGGCCGTCGAAGCAAATTATTGAAATGCTTCATGGCATTGGAGTGAACGATTATCAGCAGATACTCATATCCTGCGAGGAACAAAAGAGTAAAAAGAACGGTGAATTATTTGAGGAACTGAAGAAACTGGCGAAAACAGACCAGATTATTCATGTTGGGGACAATCGTTATGATGATATCAGGATGGCTTATAGACAAGGGGTAAATGCAGTACAGATAATGAGTGCATATGAACTGTTGATGTTGTCTGATCTGAAAGAATTATTGAACAGAGTACGAACATTACAGGACAGGGGTGTTTTGGGGATGATAATGACAAAACTGTTTGCCAATCCATTTTCTCTTCATGAACACAAAGGATTGGTATATATAGAGGACAGAAATACCTTTGTATATTGTTTCCTATGTCCTATAATCCATAACAGAAGATTATATATAGGGAAAAAGAATTTACGGGAGGTCTATATAGAATTCGAGAGAGATCTAGAAAGAATATATAGAGTTGATATAGACAACGGTATTTCAGATAAATTCGAAAAGGCGTTACTTGATTGGATAAGAGGACATTTGGATAGAGTAACACTGGAGGATGTAGAATTAGTAAGGGCATTAGAATTAGACGTTTAAAGAAAAAGAGATGTTCTGGGAGAATGAAAGCGTTGCAAGGAGGCACATATGAAGGTAGTATTGTTAGCGGGTGGTATGGGAACCCGCATTTCTGAGGAGACGGGATATCGTCCCAAGCCGATGATCGAAATCGGTGGAATGCCTATTCTGTGGCATATCATGAAAGAATATTCCTACTATGGTTTTAATGAATTTATTATATGTGCCGGATATAAGCAGCATATTATCAAGGAGTGGTTTGCGGATTATTTTCTTCATACTTCGGATGTGACTTTTGATCTGACCAAGGGCAATGACATTATTATCCACGACAGACATACGGAACCCTGGAAGGTTACAGTGGTGGATACCGGATTGAAGACTTTAACCGGTGGCAGAATAAAGCGTGTCCAGAAATACATAGGCAATGAGCCTTTTATGATGACTTACGGTGATGGTGTCTGTGATGTTAATATTGCGGATATCGTAAAGTTTCATCAACAACATGGAAAAATGGCGACATTAACTTCGGTTAAAAAAGTGCAGGAGAAAGGGATTCTTGACATAGGGCTGGATAGCTCTGTACGTGCATTCCGTGAAAAGAATGCATATGATGATTCGCCAATTAATGCAGGATACATGGTTCTGGAGCCGGAAGTATTGGATTATATTGAAGGGGACAATACGGCCTTTGAGAGGGATGTGTTGGAAAAACTGGCTGATAGAGGAGAATTGATGTCTTATCAGCATACCGGTTTCTGGCAGTGCATGGACAATCAGTGTGAGAAGAAAATATTGGAAGACTTGTGGAGCGGTGGACAGGCACCATGGAAGGTATGGGAATAGAGCAGTATGAACGGGACAGGAATTTTTGAAGGAAAAACAGAAGAGCAGGCAAGGGAACAGATTCTGTCGCAGGTACGGGAGTATTGTGATAAATTTCATAAGAAAAAAACGTATGAAGCAGGAGATAGAATCTCTTATGCAGGACGAGTTTATGATGCAGAGGAAATGGTGAATCTGGTAGACTCCTCTCTCGAATTTTGGCTGACCTCCGGCAGATACACGGAACAGTTTGAACGTGGACTGGCAAAATATTTGCAGGTGAAATATTGTTCAGCAGTCAATTCCGGATCCTCAGCGAATCTTCTTGCATTCATGGCACTGACTTCTCCTCTTTTGGGAGAACGCAGAGTATTGCCAGGGGATGAAGTGATCACGGTGGCTGCCGGATTTCCGACGACGGTGACTCCGATGTTACAGTATGGTGCAGTACCGGTATTCGTGGATGTGACGATTCCACAGTACAACATAGACACAGACAGGTTAGTAGAAGCATTTTCACTGAAGACAAAAGCAGTTATGATTGCACATACCTTAGGCAATCCGTTTGACTTGAAGAAGGTAAAAGACTTCTGTGACCGACATGATCTGTGGCTGGTAGAGGATAATTGTGATGCGCTTGGCAGCCGGTACTGTATGAATGGTGAATGGAGATTTACCGGAACTATCGGTGACATTGGAACTTCCAGCTTTTATCCCCCTCATCACATGACGATGGGAGAAGGTGGTGCTGTTTATACCAATAATGCTTTATTACATAAGATCATTCGTTCCCTTCGTGACTGGGGACGGGACTGTGTATGCTCTTCCGGACGGGATAATATGTGTGGACACCGGTTTGATGGGCAGTATGGAGAACTACCCATGGGCTACGATCATAAATATGTCTACTCCCATTTTGGTTATAATCTTAAAGTGACGGATATGCAGGCTGCTATAGGATGTGCACAACTACAGAAGCTGCCGGGATTTGTAGAGGCAAGACGTAGAAATTTTGCATATTTATCAGAACGATTACAGTGTGTGAGAGAGTATTTTATATTGCCGGAGGTCTGTGAGAATTCAGAGCCCAGTTGGTTTGGATTCATGATCACCTGTAGAGAAGGTGTGGATAAAAATAAGGTAGTACGGTATCTGGAAGAGAATGGAATCCAGACCCGTATGCTGTTTGCCGGAAACCTGACCAAACAGCCCTGTTTTGATGAAATGCATAAAACCGGTGTTGGATATCGCATAGTCGGTGAACTTACGAATACGGATCATATTATGGAGAATACGTTTTGGATTGGTGTATATCCGGGTATGACAACAGAGATGTTAAATTATATGGTTGAAAAAATAACGGAGACAGTTTCCATGCCATGTGATTAACGCAAGTGGAAGAGAAGTATGAGAATAGACAGAGATTTTTATAAAAACAGGAAAATTCTTATCACGGGTCATACCGGGTTCAAGGGTACCTGGATGTGCCAGGTATTGTTGGAGCTTGGAGCAGAGGTAACCGGGTATGCGTTGCAGCCACCCACAGATCCCAGCCTGTTTTCCCTTACCGGAATGGCGGAGCAAATGCAATCGATCGAGGGAGACGTTAGGGATCTGGAGCATCTTCTTCGGGTATTTGAGGAGATGCAGCCGGAGATCGTGATTCATATGGCGGCACAGCCAATCGTACGGGAGAGTTATGCGAATCCGGTATATACTTATGATGTGAATGTCATGGGGACGGTGAATGTTCTGGAGTGTGTCCGCAGGACAGCTTCTGTACGATCCTTTGTGAATGTAACGACGGATAAAGTGTATAAAAATCGTGAATGGGAGTGGGGATATCGGGAGAATGAGGAATTGAATGGTTTTGATCCCTATTCTAACAGTAAATCCTGTTCCGAACTGGTTACATACAGTTATCGGAATTCTTTCTTTTCAGATGGGCGTGTGGCAATCTCTACAGCCAGAGCTGGAAATGTGATAGGCGGAGGTGATTTCGCAGCAGACAGAATCGTACCGGATTGTATGCGGGCGGTAATGCGAGGGCAGGAGATCGCACTTCGTAATCCGGCATCTACCAGACCTTATCAGCATGTGTTGGAGCCGGTGCTGGCATATTTGCTGATCGCAGAGAAGCAATACCGGGATGGAAAATACGCAGGATGTTATAATGTGGGACCGGAAGAAACCTCCTGTCTGACAACGGGAGAACTGGTTGCGATGTTCTGCCGGCAGTGGAAAGAGAGGACGGGTATCGAACCGGTCTATACGATTGCAGCCCAGGGAGGTCCTCATGAAGCGAATTTCCTGAAGCTGGATTGCTCCAGGATCAAGAGCAGATTAGGGTGGAGACCGGTCTGGAATGCAGAGAAGATGATGGAAGCTACAGTAGAGTGGATTGTGGCATATAACAGACAGGAGAATGTTCATGAAGTAATGAAGAAACAGATCTATGAATATTTATCCTATGTTCAGACAGGGACACCAAAGGGAAGAATGGATCTATGATGCAGAAAATACTGATTCTTACATCTCCGAATAATCAATATGCCAAAGACTTACAGAAAAGCCTCTCCCCCCGTTATGACATCCAAAGTCTGGAGATCGCTCATCGAAGAGATTTTCCTCATGAGTTGTTGGGAACAGAGCACTTTGCTCTGATCATTACATTTGATCTGGTCGGTTTCGAGCAGACGACGCTGATGGATGGAATATTATATAATCTGGTCAGCAGTAAGTTTTTGAATTTTATGCTGCGGAAAAATCTTGCAAACGAAAAGTTTCTATCCAGACAGTTAAGTATCTCTATGTTCTTTTATTGCAGAGGTGTTTTTTGCAAGTACAAATTACCTTTAGGTATTTTTATTATACAAGAAACAGTGTGGAATAGAAAATAGAAAAAATGATTGCATAACATAGGGATTCATGCTAAAGTTTATTCAGAAAGATTTTGTTAAAAACAATTTGAATAAAATATTTTTTAACAAAGACGGAGGTGATTCCTATATTTATCGGCAGAGAAAGAGAACTGACATCGTTAAAGGAATTCTATGAAAAAGATGGAATTGGTATGACGGTGATATATGGCCGCAGGCGCATTGGAAAATCTACTCTTATTACAGAATTTGTTAAGGACAAGAAGACTATTTTTTATACAGCCACAAAAGTCGGAAAAAATAGAAATCTGGAACTGTTTTCAAAGCAGGTAGTTGATCTGCTTATGCCCGGGGTGGAGAATATCAGCTTTCATACTACGGAGGCTGTTTTTGATTTTATTGATAAAAATATTGGAGACGAGAAGCTTGTGCTTGTTATAGATGAGCTGCCATATTGGGCGGAGAGAGATGAAGCGCTTTTATCTATCTTGCAGAAATACATGGATACGGTTTGGAAGGATAAGAATCTTAAAGTAATTTTATGCGGCTCTGCGCTCAGCTTTATGGAAAGGAAGGTACTCAGTGAAAAGAGCCCCTTGTTTGGAAGACGTGATTCTCAGATCAAACTGGAAGCATTTAACTATCTGGATGCGGCAAAATTTGTCCCGGAGTATTCTAACGAGGATAAGGCAATATGTTATGGAATTACCGGCGGCGTTGCAAAGTATCTTTCGATGATCGATCCCCGGAAGAGTATTGATGAAAACATCATAAGACTGTTCTTTAGAACGGACGGGTATCTATATGATGAAACGAGGAATCTCCTGACCCAGGAATTTTCGGATATAGCGGTTGTAAATAACATTGTTGAGCAGATCGCATCTGGTGAGAATACCCTGAATACAATTGCAGGAAAAATTGGGGAAAAAGAACAGACGGTACTATATTCATTAGATAAACTGATAAATGTTGGACTGGTTGAAAAGAAGAAATGCATCACGGAGGAGAAGAATAAAAAGAAGACCCAGTACGTTTTAAAGGACTATATGTTCAAATTCTGGTATGAGTTTATCCCGAAAGCAACCAGCGTAATTGAGATGGGGCAGGGAGAGGTTTATTACGAAAGAGCGGTGAAGCCGGTACTACATTCTTTCATGGGTTCCGTGTTTGAAGAAATGTGCAGATATTATACGTTAATGAAGGGAATAACAGGCGAGTATGGCTGCTTTATTACTTCTGTAGGCACTTGGTGGGGCGTAGAGAACATTGCTGATAAGAATGGAAATATAAGAGCACAATCTGCGGATATAGATGTTGTTGCCTTGTCTGATATAGACAAGAGGGCTGTTATAGGAGAATGTAAATTCAAAAACGAAAAGATTGATAAGGGTATTTATGAAACTTTAATCAGAAGGGGAAGCCTTATTACCGCTAAATATAAGATTTCAAAATATATTTTCTTTTCCTTATCAGGATATACGGATTGGTTTGAAACATTGTCAGATGAGAACGTATTACTGCTCACACTGGATTCGCTTTATGAATAATTTTCCCTTGCATCTCCTCTGCAAATAATATAAAATAAACCCAGTGTTGCAAACAAAATATTACAATAAAACGCACAATGGGGTGCATGCCGGGAGGCATGCGCCCTTTTTTGCGTTAAGCGGGAATTTTCGCGTGTCGCGTAAACCGTGCGCCTGGCTCTCTATGCCGCAGGATTGATATCCGCCGTCGGCACCTTTGTCGGCTCCGCTGTTTTCCCATCCGTTTCCGGTGAAGTGGCCGCTGAATTCTCCGGGGAAGCTGCCGGGGTGGAGGTTGCTTCCGGCGTGGCACTGGGCTTTGCTTTTTCCAGTGAAGCCTTAACGGCTTCCAGCAGCACCAGGGAAGTATATCTGGTCTCCGCAGAATACGTCACCTGACTCAGATCCTGCGTCTCGCAGATCTGCTCACTCAGGGAATCCATGGTGGGCTCCAGCAGTGGATACATGGTGGTCAGGGTCTCATCGGGATCTGCCAGGCTTAAAGATGTGATGGCGTGGTCGTTTACGATGACCTCTACATTCACGGTCTCGCTGCCGAGGATCAGCTCCGTGGTGTAGATCCCCGGGATATATGTATTATCAGTACCGACAGGCCCGGAAGCATTATCCAGAACAGCATCGGTATCGGCAACGGCCCCGGTGGAGACATCCTCCGTCTGTGCGGATTGCGGGATGCGTCCGAGATCCGCCACATTGTCCGGCATAACGGTCTCGGCAGTACTGTCAGGGGAATCCGGTGTCCCGGAGGTATCCGCAGCTTTTCCGGGCAGCAATAACATTAACAGTAATATGACGAACAGCACTCCCAGCGCAGCGAAGATTCCGGTATACAGCAGCTCTTTTCTGCGAAGGACAACGATCTTTGTATTTGCACTCATTCTTAAGTCTCCTTGGAATGATGGGATGATCTTTATAAATAGTATGCGGAGGCCGGTACTCATAGTACAGCAAATAAGGAGAACTTCACATTGACAAGACAAAACGGGCATTGCTATAGTTAAGACAAGTATTTTTCACGGATGCGTCCGCCCCGTGGAAAAGGAGCAGACAGGCGGCGCAGAAACGAGGGTAACGATGAATAATTATACCAAGGAAGACATCATCCGTCTTGTGGAAGAAGAGGATGTGGAATTTATCCGTCTGCAGTTCACGGATCTGTTCGGCAATCTGAAAAATATTGCGGTGACAGCCAGCCAGCTGGACCGCGTATTGAGCAATAAATGTATGTTTGACGGTTCGGCTATTGACGGTTTTGCACGGATTGAAGAATCCGACATGTATCTGTATCCGGATCTGTCGACACTGGAGATTTTCCCCTGGAGACCCCAGCAGGGCAAAGTGGCCCGTATGATCTGCGATGTATATCGTCCCAACGGACAGCCTTTCGAGGGAGATCCCCGTTATGTGTTAAAGCGTGCGGTGCAGCAGGCAGAGGACATGGGATATACTTTTGAGGTAGGCCCCGAGTGTGAATTTTTCTTATTTAATACGGACGAAAATACCATGCCTACCACCAACACCCATGAGCAGGCAGGGTATTTCGACATCGGTCCCCTGGATTTCGGCGAAAATGCCCGTCGTGACATTGTCATGAATCTGGAGGATATGGGATTTGTCATCGAGGCTTCCCATCACGAGATGGCTCCGGCCCAGCATGAGATTGATTTCAGATACGATGAGGCATTAAATACCGCAGACAACATCATGACCTTCAAGATGGCCGTACGCACCATTGCGAGACGTCATGGATTGCACGCTACTTTTATGCCGAAGCCCAAGTTCGGTGTCAACGGTTCCGGCATGCACATCAATATGTCCTTGCAGAAGGATGGAAAAAACATTTTCCAGGATGCTTCCGATCCCAATGGTCTGAGCGAAGAGGCTTACTATTTCATCGGCGGTATCATGAGACATATCAAAGGAATGGCAGCCATTACGAATCCGCTGGTGAATTCCTACAAGCGTCTGGTACCCGGTTTCGAGGCACCGGTCTACATTGCATGGAGCACGACAAACCGCAGCCCATTAATCCGTATTCCGGCTGCTGCAGACGGAGAGGGCACCCGTATCGAGCTGCGTAGTCCCGATTCTGCTGCTAACCCTTATCTGACACTGGCAGTCTGCCTGAGTGCAGGATTAGAGGGCATCCGGGAGAAAATAGAGCCGCCTCAGAGCATCAATGCCAATATTTTTGCCCTGTCAGAAAAAGAGCGTGAGGAATTGCATATCGATCAGCTGCCCGGCACACTTCTGGAGGCAGTGGAGGAACTGGAGAAGGATACTTTCATTCAGAAAGTGCTTGGAGATCATATTGCCGGAAAATACATCGATGCCAAGCGGAAAGAGTGGCATGAGTACCGTTCTCAGGTATCCGAATGGGAGATTCAGGAGTATCTGTATAAGTATTAAAAGAGTCCTTTCTTTTGTAGGATGATAAAAAACACAGAAGAAAGGAGGTGGGCCGATGACGAACATTATTGTCGTACTGCCGAAGCTGGAGGAAGCCAAAGGCGTCAAGAATATTCTGGTGCGCAGTGGCTTTCAGGTCACGGGTATCTGTACCACAGGCACTCAGGCTATCAGTCAGGCGGACGGTCTGAACGACGGTATTGTGATCTGCAGCTACAAGCTGGCGGACATGATATACACAGAACTACATGAAGATCTGCCGGAAGGTTTCGAGATGCTGCTGATGGCATCCCAGAATCTGATCAGTGAATGCTATGGCAATGGCATCGTATGTCTTTCCATGCCGTTAAAGGTACAGGACCTGATCAATACCGTGAACCTGATGGTGGAAGGTGTGGAACGCCGCAGAAGAAAACGCCGTATGCAGCCGAAAGTGCGGAATGCAGCGGATGAAAAAGCAATCAAGGATGCCAAGGAATTACTGATGGCACGAAATCATATGACGGAAGAAGAAGCCCACCGCTACCTTCAGAAGACCAGTATGGACAGTGGTACCAATCTGGTGGAGACGGCACAGATGGTATTGTCCATGATGACGGAGTAAGCAGGACGGCCCGGAAATGATTACAGGGATCCGGGCGTTACAGACAGGATATGTGAAAGAGAACAACAGGAGGAACAGCAATCCATGAAATTTACAAAAATGCAGGGCTGCGGCAACGATTATGTATATGTCAACGGCTTTACGGAGAAGCTTTCACCGGAAGAGAAGCCGGAGATCGTAAGAAGCTTAAGTGACAGACATTTCGGAATCGGCGGCGACGGTGTGATATTTATCAATCCGGCGGAAGAAGCGGATTTTGAGATGGAAATGTACAATGCGGACGGCAGCCGTTCGGAGATGTGCGGCAACGGCATCCGCTGCGTGGCAAAATATGTCTACGACAAGGGACTGACGGACAAGAAGGACATTACCATCGTCAGCGCCGGAAAAATAAAATATCTGAAACTCACCGTGGAGGGAAAGACCGCCACGGACAGAGGACAGGTGACGCTGGTACAGGTGAACATGGGAAATCCCATCCTTGCTCCGGCAGAGGTGCCGGTAACAGTGGAAGCCACACAGGAGACGGCAGACGGACCGGCGGTAGTGAATGCTCCCATCATGGTAGACAACACGGAATACCACATGACATGTGTTTCCATGGGCAATCCCCATGCCATCGTATTTATGGAAGGGGTAAAGGATCTTGACATTGAGAAGATCGGCCCGAAGTTTGAGCATCATACCTGTTTTCCTAACCGGACCAATACTGAATTCGTAGAGATTCTGGATCGGAAAAATGTGTTTATGCGCGTCTGGGAGAGAGGCACCGGGGAGACCCTTGCCTGTGGTACCGGATGTTGCGCCACGGCGGTGGCTTGTGTACTAAATGGTTTGACGGACGAGGAAATAACTGTTAAACTATTAGGCGGTGAACTGCACATCAAATGGGACCGCAAGGAGAATCTGGTCTACATGACCGGTCCTGCGAAGATCGTATTTGAAGGTGAAGTGGACCCGTACTCCATCTGATAGAATAAACTCCTCCATAGAAACACGGCGTGGCTGCTTGCAGACAAAGACGTGTTTCTATGAGAGGAGTAAACGAACATAAGTAAGTAGGGTGATCAGCCCGGATTACGAATGTTCGTTGCAATTTTGAGAGCACGTAGTGCGGAAAAATTGCTTATTTAAGCCAGCAAGGTGACAGCAATACTGCACCAGGGATAATAGAGAGGAGAACGTACTATGTTTAAAGTAAACGACAACTATTTAAAACTTCCCGGAAGCTATTTATTTTCCACCATCGGCAAAAAGGTAAGTGCGTATTCCGCAGCACACCCGGACAAGAAGATCATCCGTCTGGGCATCGGTGACGTGACACAGCCTTTGGCGCCTGCTATTATTGATGCGCTGCACGGTGCAGTGGATGAGATGGGAAAAGCGGAGACTTTTCATGGTTACGCTCCCGACCTTGGTTATGAATTCCTGCGCAATGCCATTGCAGAGAATGATTATAAGGCAAGAGGCTGTGACATTGCACCGGACGAGATCTTTGTATCGGACGGAGCAAAATGTGACTGTGGCAATATTCAGGAGATCTTCAGCCTGGACAACAAGATTGCAGTATGTGACCCCGTTTACCCCGTATACGTAGATTCTAATGTTATGGCGGGCAGAACCGGCACTTACGATCCGAAGTCCGAGACATGGAGTGATGTGATCTATATGCCCTGTCTGGCAGAGAACGGTTTTGCACCGGAGCTGCCGAAGGAGACCCCGGATCTGATCTATCTGTGCTTCCCCAATAATCCTACCGGTGCCACCATTACCAAGGCGCAGTTGCAGGAGTGGGTGGACTATGCCAATAAGGTAGGCGCTGTCATTCTCTATGATGCGGCATACGAAGCATATATTTCCGAACCGGATGTGCCTCACAGTATCTATGAATGTGAAGGAGCCAGAACCTGTGCCATCGAGTTTCGTTCCTTCTCCAAGAATGCCGGCTTTACCGGAGTGCGTCTGGGATTTACGGTGATCCCCAAGGATTTAAAGAGCGGGGATGTGAGCCTCCATGCACTGTGGGCAAGAAGACACGGCACCAAATACAATGGAGCACCCTATATCGTACAGCGCGCCGGTGAGGCAGTATACTCTGCAGCAGGCAAGGCACAGCTGAAGGAGCAGGTTGCTTATTACATGAACAACGCACAGTATATCCTGAAGGGCTTGCAGGAAGCGGGCTTCACGGTATCCGGCGGTGTGAACGCTCCCTATATCTGGCTGAAAGCGCCTAACGGCATGACCAGCTGGGAGTTCTTCGATTACCTTCTGGAGAATGTCAACGTGGTGGGTACGCCCGGATCCGGTTTCGGACCCAGCGGAGAGCATTATTTCCGTCTGACGGCTTTCGGAAGCTATGAGAATACCGTGGAGGCAGTGGATCGTCTGAAGAAGATTCAGTTATAGGCAGCCGTTCTTTGCCATAAGAGGAATGGAGCAGATATATGCAGGAAAAGCAGAAAAAAGCAATCCGGTGGATCAGCCCGGTACTGATCGCATTGACAGCACTGATCGTGTGGCGCGTCAACTATGAGATCGAATTTATGATGGATGATGAGTGGTATTCGACGGTATTGTATGCGGATACACCGATCCGGAATCTCAGTGACATTATCCGTGCGCAGATCTGGCATTATTTCAACTGGGGCGGCAGAAGCATGGCGCATGCACTGCTGCAGCTGATCCTGCTGGCCGGAGAACACTGGGCGGATATCCTGAATACAGGAATGACACTGCTGTTGGGATGGCTGGCCTGCATGATAGCAGACAGACGTAAGCTCCCGTACTGGTTTGCAGCGTTGGGGATGATCCTGGGGCTGAATGCCAACTGGAAAATGAGTATGTTCTGGGAAGCCGGAGCAGCGAATTATCTGTATATGGCGGGTTTTCTGCTGGCATTTTTGTTCTGTTACCTGAAATATGAGGAGAAAAATCTGCCGGGGATCGTCATCTGGATCCTTCCACTGGGACTGATCGCAGGCTGGAGCAATGAGAATATGGGGCCTGCGGTATGGCTCCTGAGTCTTCTGGTGATCCTGTTAAGACACAGAGAGCACAAAAAAGCTCCGGTGTGGATGTATCTGGGAAACATCAGCTGCCTGGCGGGAACTATTCTGATGATCGCTGCACCGGGCAATTTTGTCCGCAGCGGGGAGACGGGGGAAGAAGCCTACAGCCTGCTGTGGAGAATGTATCTGCGCTGCTACGCAGAAGCGAAGGGAGTTATGGAGTATCTGTTCCCTGCCCTGCTGCTTACGGTATTTGCACTGATCGTCTGCAAAGGCATTCTGAAAGAAAACCTGGGCAGAAATACAGTGCTGTTATTGCTGGGGGCACTGTTGTCCTGGGGTGCCATGATCCTGTCCCCACACTATCCGGATCGGGCGGCTTTCGGAACGATGGTTTTGTTGATTTGTGCGATTTTATCCATGGCAGGGAAAATCGCAGACAGGCAGAAAGAAAATGTCTGGATGTTCTATGGCTGTGCCGTGCTGATATGGCTGCGGGGGATGTATTTTCTGGTGGAATATCTGGGATTATGCTGGGGCTGGATCAAATAAGTGAATAAATGTCCATTATAAAAGACCTCACTGCCGGCGCATCTGCCGACTGTGAGGTCTTTTATGAGTGTACACATTATTTTCTGGCATACCGTCTCCGGTACTGGCGCGGTGTCATGCCGGTCTTTTTGCGGAAGATCTGTGAGAAATAAGACTGCGAAGAAAACCCGACACTGGTGGCTACCTGCGCTACCGACAGATTGGAGGATACCAGAAGCTCCTTACAGGCTTCCAGTCTCCGGTCTGTCAGGTAATTGATCGGAGACTGTCCGACACATTCGGTAAAGGAGTGTGCCAGATAGAATTTGTTGATATGCGTGATCTCCGCCAGGGAATCCAAAGTAATGTTCTGGGAATAATTGGAGTCGATATAGCGTTTCGCCAGAGCACATTCCTTGGATAATTGGAAGGAGGAGTCGGAGATGACAGACAGGTTCTGCTTCCGGGAAATATATACCAGGAGCACCTGAAGCAGTCCGTGACATACCTGTTCAAAACCGGGAAGCTTGTCGCGGAATTCCTGCATCATCAGCTGGGCAAAGTTGATGAACTGTTTTTTATCAGATCCGTAGCTGTAGAAGCTGTAGCCCTTCGGGTTGTCCTGCCCTGCACCGGAAAAGGAAAATGCGAGCCCTTCCACACCGAATACGATATATTCCATGGGATCGTTGGGAAGGGTTTTCTCCGTGTGCTCTACATAAGGGTTGATGATGACCAGATCGTCCGTCTTCACAGGCACCTTTTCATTCTCTATATAGAAGGCTCCCTCACCCCGCAGGACATAGAACAGTTCTGAAAAGTGATGGGTATGCGGAAGGGACTGCCAGTCACCTTCGTATTTGGAGATGGAGATGTAACGCAGCTGGAAATGTTCCGGAGAACTGTTTGCGTTTGCAGAATCAATATTGATAAATTCATTACTCATAACTAGACACCTTCTTTATCTTATTTTATTGTGCACTTTTTCAAGTCTATCGTATTTTTTTATATTGAATATATAAAAAGAACAACATTTCACAAAAACATTCGTAAAAAAGACGAAAAAATAAAAATATGTATGATCTGGATAAGCATATTATACATAATCATTTCAAAAAATCCACCATTTTAGTAACAAAATAGCAATAAACATAATAAAACAAGCAACAAAGAAATTGATATCAGGTCCGGAAGTCGATATACTTTAATCATCAGCTGCAAGATAGTACAAAAGCGATGGGGAGGAAAACATGCGATGACAGGAAGACTGACGCTGCCGACCGATGCAGACATCATTGACGAAACAATACGGTTAAAAAATCTTCTGGGCGCAGACGCGTTAAGAGACTGTGACGGAACCGAAATGCCGGAAGCACTTTTGTCAGAGCCGGTGAAGAAATATGCAACTTATTATACCACGCGAAAGGATAATGCGTGGGCAATGAAGCATCCGGAGGAGATCCAGCAGGAATACCTGATCAGCAACCGCATCACCGCTAGAGGGAAAACACTCCGCATCCGACTGATGGAAGGCTTCCATACGGAGCAGCTTAAGGTCAACACGCTGGACGATCCGAAGCGTTGGTGGGAAGTGATCGACAGAACGACCGGTGAAGTGGTGCCGACGGATGCATGGGAATTTGATGAGGCATCCGGTGAAGTGGAGATCCGTACGATCCCCTATCATGAGTATACGGTAAGCTTTCTGGCATTTTTGATCTGGGATCCGGTACACATGTACAATTTCATCACGAATGACTGGAAGGATACACCGCATCAGCTCACTTACGATGTGAGACAGCCCAAGACCAGACAGTATGTGAAAGACAAGCTGAGAAAATGGTGTGAAGACAATCCTCATATCGATGTGGTCCGCTTCACTACCTTTTTCCATCAGTTTACACTGACCTTCGATGACAAGAAGCGGGAAAAATTTGTAGAGTGGTTTGGATACAGCGCAAGTGTGAGCCCCTATATCCTGGAACAGTTTGAAAAATGGGCAGGTTACAAATTCCGCCCGGAGTACATTGTGGATCAGGGATATCACAACAGCATGTTCCGCGTTCCCAGCAAACAGTTCCTGGATTTCATAGAGTTCCAGCAGATCGAGGTATGTGCGCTGGCGAAGGAGCTGGTAGACATTGTACATTCTTATGGCAAGGAAGCTATGATGTTCCTCGGAGATCATTGGATCGGAACAGAGCCCTACGGTAAATATTTCGCAGGCATCGGACTGGATGCAGTGGTAGGCTCTGTCGGAAGCGGTGTGACACTCCGCATGATCTCTGATATCAAGGGAGTGGATTATACCGAAGGACGGCTGTTACCTTACTTTTTCCCGGATGTGTTCTGCGAGGGCGGTGACCCGATCGGAGAGGCAAGGGATAACTGGAGAAAAGCAAGACGTGCATTACTCAGGTCTCCTCTGGACAGGATCGGATACGGAGGTTATCTGAAGCTGGCAAGTAATTGGCCCGGTTTCATTGAGGAAATCCAGAATGTAGTAACACAGTTTCGGGAGATCCATGAAAATATGCAGGGGACAGCTTCCTATGTGGCACCCTTCAAGGTGGCGATCCTGAACTGCTGGGGCAGTCAGAGAAGGTGGATGTCCAATCAGGTACATCATGCGATCTGGCACAGGGAAACTTATTCCGCAGAGGGAGTACTGGAATGCTTAAGCGGAATGCCTTTTGAGGTCGAGTTCATTTCCTTTGATGATGTCAGGAACGGCATCCCTGAGGAAATCAAGGTCATCATTAATGTCGGGGATGCGTACACAGCATTCAGCGGCGCGGAGAACTGGATCGACGAAAAGGTCCTGACCAATATCAGACGCTTTGTGGATCAGGGAGGTGGCTTCATCGGTGTGGGTGAGCCTACCGCTTATCAGTATCAGGGAAGATATTTCCAATTGTCCGATGTGCTCGGTGTAGACCGCGAGATGTGCTTCTCTCTCAGTACAGACAAATATAATGAGAAAAATGACGATCACTTTATCTTAGAGGATATTGAAGGAGCCTTGGATTTCGGAGAGGGCACCAGCCGCGTCTATGCGCAGGGCGGACATTATCAGATCCTTGCGATGGATGGGGAATACAGCCAGCTGGTAGTCAATGAATATGGCAGAGGACACAGCGTATATTTTGCAGGTCTTCCGTATTCTCCCCAGAACTGCAGGCTTCTGCTTCGGGCAATCTATTATGCAGCCGGCATGGAGCAGGAGATGAAGCGTTACTATGTAACGAATGTGGATACCGAAGTAACGGTATTCCAGAAGACCGGCAAGATCGCAGTGATCAACAACTCTGCACAGGCACAGCACACAGAGCTGTATATCAAAGGAAAATGTGCGTATGTGCTGGATCTGAAGCCCGGCGAAATGCGTTGGGTGGACGATATGGAAGACAGGTAACTTATGGAAAGCAAAAAGCATTTCATATTTTATAAGGTAGTACTTTACAAGTATAAGGAGGTTATTTAAGATGAAAAAGAAAGTATTAAGCGTGCTTTTAGCAGCGGCAATGACCGTGTCCATGCTGACCGGCTGTGGCAGCAAGCCTGCCGGCAATGATGCGCAGAGCGCAGCACCCAGCGAGGCATCCAAGGAAACAGAGGCAGCAGCAGAAACGACTGCTTCCGCAGAAGACGAGACACTGACCGTATGGTGCTGGGATCCTAACTTCAATGTCTATGCAATGAAGCAGGCAGAGAAGGCATATCAGGTGGATCATCCTAACTTCAAGTTAGACATTCAGGAGAAGGTATATAGCGATATCGAGACTGCTCTGATCACAGCGGCTGAAGCCGGTGATTACAGCACATTACCGGATATCTTCCTGATGCAGGATTATTCCTTCCACAAAAATGCAACCAATTATCCCGGAATCTTCACAGCACTGGATGACTGCGGAATTGATTTCTCCCAGTTCTCTATGGGTAAGCTGGCTGACTCCACTGTAGATGGAACACATTATGGTATTCCTTTTGATAATGGTGCTACCATCATGGCGATCCGTTCCGATATGGTAGAAGCAGCAGGCCTTAAGGTAGAAGATTTCAAGGATACCACATGGTCTGAGTTCATGGAGCTGTCTAAGAAGGTAATGGCTGCGAATGATGTTCCTATGCTGACCTGCTCCGGCGGTTCTGAGATCGTGATCGAAATGTTACAGTCTGCAGGTGCTTCCCCCATGGTAGATGGCAAAGTATCCCTGGTAGACAACAAAGCGCTGAAGAAAGCGATCGAGACCTACAAGCAGCTGATCGATGAAGGAATCATGGCTGATTATACCGACTGGGATCAGTATATCGCTTCCATGAACAAGGGTACCGCTGCAGGCGTTATCCAGGGCTGCTGGATCATGTCCTCCATTCAGGCAGCAGATGACCAGGCAGGCAAATGGGCAATCGTAAACATGCCTAAGTTAGATGATGTAGAAGGCGCAACCAACTACGCTAACTGCGGAGGCGCCAGCTGGGCAGTATCTTCTAACTGCAAAAATACCGATCTGGCATTTGATTTCCTGAACGCTACCTTTGGTGCGGATGTAGATTTATACGATGATCTGCTGGTAAATGCAGGAGCAATCGCAAGTTACCTGCCCGCAGCACAGTCTGAGACCTATAATGAGGGCAATGAGTTCTACGGCGGTCAGGCAGTGTACAAGGATATCGTAGAGTTCGCCGGACATGTTCCCGGAATTGACTACGGTGCATACTACTCTGACATCAGAAGCGCACTGACAGATGCGATCACCAACGTTGTACAGAAGAACGCTGATATCGATACAGAGATCAAGAACGCTCAGGATACCGTAGAGTTTAATATCGCCGAATAATCACCAGAGTATGGAAACTGGATAGTACCGGGGGTGCAGCAGTGCGTTCCCGGTACTGTTGTAGGAGAGAAACATGGAAAAGAAGAAAGCAAAATTAAGTTTGGAAAAAAAGCATAATCTGACCGGATGGGCATTCCTGCTCCCGGCATCGATTTTAATATTTGTATTTTGTTTCTATCCGATGTCACAGGCCATCCTTCTTTCCTTCCGGAAGACAGGAGGAGTCTTTAATGGTGCAGCGAATTATGCCAGGATCCTCAAGGATAAGACATTCCAGCAATGCTTGTTCAATACCTTCTTTTATTTTGTGATTCAGGTACCGATCATGCTTGTGCTGGCACTGATGCTGGCGCAGCTGCTGAATAATCCTAAGATAAAAGGAAAAGGTATTTTCCGCACTTTAATCTTCCTTCCGTGTGCAACGTCACTGGTATCTTATTCCATGATATTTAAGTCATTGTTTGCTCCGGATGGAGTGGTCAACAGAGTGCTGATGGCCATCGGACTGTCTTCTGTGGACTGGTTTCAGAGTACATGGCCGGCGCGATGGGTCATTGTGATCGCACTGATCTGGAGATGGACCGGATATAATATGGTATTCTATCTGGCAGGATTGCAGAATATCGATTATTCTGTATATGAGGCAAGCTATATCGACGGAGCGACACCGTTCCAGCAGTTCATGAAGATCACGATACCGTTGTTAAAGCCGACCATTCTGATGACGGCGATCATGTCTACTTCGGGAACACTGCAGCTGTTCGATGAGTCTATGAACCTGACGGCAGGCGGTCCCGGAAAATCTACAATGACATTGGCGCATTACATTTACAATATCTCCTTTGTGGAGACACCGAAATTTAATTATGCGGCAGCGTTGTCTGTATGCATACTTGTGATGGTAGCGGTTCTGTCTGCAATTCAGATGAAGGTGGGTGACAAACGTGACTAAATTCAAACAAATCATTTCCTACACGATCTTAGTGATCGCAAGTTTTCTGTCGGCATTTCCGCTGTATTATATGCTGTGCGGTGCGACCAACCAGAGCATTGATGTGGTAAGAGGACGTCTGATCCCGGGTACCTATCTGATCGAGAATTTCAAAACCCTGGTTGACATGCAGAATCTGGGACTTGCAATGTTTAACTCCTTCCGTAATGCGATCGTGATCACGGTTGTGACACTGCTGATCTGTTCCATTGCCGGTTATGGATTTGAGATCTATCATGATAAGGGCAAGGATATTCTGATGAGTATTCTGTTGCTGGCAATGATGCTTCCGTTCGTAGCAATCATGATCCCCCTGTTCAAGATGTTTACCTCCTGGAAGTTGGTAAATACCTGGATCGCACTGGCACTGCCATCCATCTCGACTCCGTTTATGATCATGCTTTTCCGACAGGCGGCACGTTCTTTCCCTCATGATATTATCGAGGCTGCCAGACTGGAAGGTCTGAGCGAAATACAGATTTTCTTCCGGATGTTTATTCCGGTGATGAAATCTACCTATGGAGCGGCGATGACGGTTACATTTATGAATGCGTGGAACAATTATCTGTGGCCGACGATCATTTTACAGGACAGCAAGGCGATCACCATGCCGATGTTAGTAGCCAATCTGAAGAGTGGATACAGTGTGGATTATGGTATGCTGATGCTGGGAGTATTGATCTGTACACTTCCTACAGCGATCATCTTCCTGTGTTTACAGAAGAGCTTTGCAAATGGAATTACGGGAGCAGTGAAATAATGCAACAGAAAATGCAAAAACAGGAAACTATGACACAGGCGCATATCAGGAAGGCTCAGGGAGCCTTCCTTTTGGCGCATAGAATGGGCCTGATCGAGGATCCCACCATGGAGGGTCTGGAGACCCGACGACAGAAGCACAATGAAGAGCTGCGGAGAATGGAACAGGAAGGACAGCGGTTCTACGGACCGCATTATTTTTCCGCACCGGCGTATCTGCAATATGAGCTGACCCGCCTGAAGCTGGATTTTGTGCAGCCGTGTGAGAAGGTCCGGGAAGGTGGCTTCTGCCCGGATTTCACGGAGCAGGAGAAACGGGATTTTTACGAACAGAACAGAGATCTGTTCGGACGCTATCATGGGGATTATTTTACCTATGAGGAGGTGTCACAGATCATTGAGAAACGGTTACGGGAGGATGCATATGACAAGCTTATCTGCGACATATTATGTGAGTCAGAGAACAGGCAGTGATGAAAATGACGGACGCACATGCAGTACGGCGTTTGCCAGTCTGTCTGCTGTCAATCGAAGACACCTGCAGCCGGGCGACCGTGTCCTGCTGGAGCGGGGCAGTGTATTTTACGGACAATATCTGCATGTGACAGACAGCGGTACGAAAGAGGCACCGATCGTGATCGGAGCGTACGGCACAGCAGATGCACCGCCGCGGATCGATGCCTGCGGACAGGGGATCTGGTATCAGGATTATGGGACCCCGCTGGATGCACCTACGCATGTGTATCACGGCTATGTATCTTCCGCAGTGCTTTTGTACGATGCGGAGCATATTGTGGTCGAGGATCTGGAGATCACGAATGAAGGCAGCATGATCCCGGGAGAGCGTTATAGTCTGGGTGAGAAAATGAACCGTACCGGTGTGGCTGTGGTGGCTAAGGACAAGGGGGTGCGGAGTGGCATCACACTTAGGAATCTGTGGATCCATGATGTCCATGGGAATGTCTACGATAAACACATGAACAACGGTGGGATCTATATGACAGCGCTCCGTCCGGAAAGTGAGGAGCGGACGGGTGTGGCACGGTATCGGGATATCGTTATTGAAGGATGCTTCGTGCACCGGGTCAGCCGCTGGGGAATCGCAGCAGGCTATACCTATGCCCATGATAAGTTCCGGGGGGCAGAACTCGATGAAGGGGTTTTTCTGAAATATGGGCATGAAAATATGCAGATACGGAATAATTATGTAAAAGAGGCCGGTGGGGATGGGATCACACCGATGTATGCCCTGCGTCCTCTGGTGGAGCATAATATGGCAGACTCTGTGGCCTGCGAGATCAATGACCGGATCTATTGCGAGCCGGGCGACCGGATGGGAAAAGTGGCAGCCGGGATCTGGCCCTGGAAATGCAAGGATGCCCTGTTCCGCTATAATGAAGTCACAGACACCAGACTCAATCAGGATGGCATGGCATATGATGCGGATTCCGGGGACGGAACGGTGTATGAATCTAATTACAGCAGGCAGAATGAGGGCGGCTGTGTGATGTTCTGTCTGCAGGAGGCGATCCATAATACCTTCCGCGATAATATCAGCTATGATGATCTCGGTGGTACGATCAGCCCGTCAGAGAATCCGGATGCCCTGCTTCAGGATAATGTATACTATGTGCGCAAGGGGGTTCCCTTTGTACGTAAAAATATGGACGGAGGCAGCTTTACACAGGTGAATGACCGGGTTGTTGAGCTGTAAAATATGGTGCTGAGCCCAGGATGAAAACCTGTGGCTTGGCATTTTTTTAATGCCTGATATTCTGGCGGCTCTGAAGCCGGCAGCCTGTTTCTATCGTTTTTATTGCCTGGGGATAAAGGATTGACTGAGATAAAAAAATACGGTAGAATCTGTATCAAAAATGATATACGAAAATGAGGAAAGGAGCCGGTGTATGGGCGAAAGTATATTACAACTTCGGCAGATCCGGAAATCTTTTGATAATACAGAAGTATTAAAGGGCATTGACTTAGAAGCCGGACAGGGAGAATTTATTACGCTGTTAGGTGCCTCCGGCTGTGGCAAGACCACGACCTTACGCATTATTGCAGGGTTGGAACTGCCGGATGCCGGGCAGGTAATCCTGGAAGGACAGGACATTACGAACCGTGAGCCGAACAAACGGGATGTCAATACGGTGTTCCAGAATTATGCCCTGTTTCCGCATATGAATGTGTCGGACAACGTAGGATATGGATTGAAGATCCGCAAAGTTCCGAAGGCAGAGATCGAGAGAAAAGTAGAACAGGCACTTCGTCTGGTCCAGCTGGAAGAGTACGGAAAACGGATGCCGGATCAGCTTTCCGGCGGACAGAAGCAGCGCATTGCCATTGCCAGAGCGGTGATCAATGAGCCGAAAGTATTGCTGTTAGATGAACCGCTGGGAGCACTGGATCTGAAGCTGCGCAGGCAGATGCAGCTGGAACTGAAACGTCTGCAGAAGCAGCTGGGGATCACGTTTATTTACATCACTCACGATCAGGAAGAAGCCATCAATATGTCGGACCGCATCGGTGTCATGCACGAAGGCATCCTGGAACAGCTGGGGACGCCCAATGAGGTGTACTATCAGCCGCAGACCAGCTATGTGGCGGATTTTGTGGGAAATGCGAATATTCTGCATAAAAATGGGGAGACTTTTGCCATCCGCTCGGAAAACATTCTGATGAACGGGGAGGCAGTCTGCACACAGGAGGCTGTCGTGGTGGAAAAAAGCTTTGCCGGAGGGCAGTTACGCATTTTGTTCCGTCTGCCGGACGGACAGACTCTGACCGCCAGCCGCTATGGAATCGACAATGATCTGCAGCCGGGACAGCAGGTGAAGATCGGCTGGGATGCGAAAGACGCAGTAAAGGTAATAGATAATGACAAAGACGAAAATCACAAGTAACAGCCGCAGGAGAAGCGGGAATGTCGGACTGATGATCCCTATGTATGTGTTCACGATTCTGTTCGTGGCTCTGCCGATCCTGTATCTGTTCCTTTTGAGCTTTTTACAGAGAGCACAGGTCTGGGGCGTGGACTTTACATTCACCCTGGACAATTATAAGAGAATATTGGAACCGCTGTATCTGGATACTTTCTGGCAGTCGTTGAAGCTGGCGTTTAGCGCCACCTTTTTCGTGGCACTGATCGGGTATCCATACGGTTATTTCATGGCGAAAATGAACGCTGTCTGGAAACGGAGAATGCTGCTGCTCATCATGATCCCGTTCTGGACCAGTGCGCTGATCCGCCTCTACGGCTGGATCATTGTCTTCCGCAGCAACGGTGTGCTGGATAAGATCCTGATGGGGCTGCACCTGACGAAGCAGCCGTTGAAGCTGCTCTACACCTATCCGGCGGTGGTGGTGGGAATGATCTATTCCCTGCTGCCGTTTATGATCCTGGCGGTGTATTCCAGTGCGGAGAAGCTGGATGCCTCTCTGGTGGAAGCCTCCAGAGATCTGGGAGCCTCGGCGTGGAAAGCCTTCTGGACCGTCAGCTTCCGGCTGACGCTGCCGGGACTTTTGTCCGGCGTGGTGCTGTCCTTTATTCCGTCCATGGGACTGTTTTTCATAGCGGATATCCTGGGCGGCAATAAGATCGTGCTGGTGGGCAGTGTGATTCAGGAACAGATCACCAAGGGGCGGAACCAGCCTTTTGCGGCGGCGCTGTCTGCGGTGTTGATGATACTGACTTCCGTGATGATCCGCCTGTACCGCAAGATCACCGGAACCTCACAGCTGGAAGGGATGATGTAGCGTATGAAAAAGAAAAAATGGCCCTTTGTATATGTGGCGGTGATCACAGTGCTGACCTATATTCCAATCCTGTTGACGGTGGTGTATTCCTTCAATGCCTCCAAGCTGACTTCCGTGTGGGAGGGCTTTTCCCTGAAATGGTACCGGGAGTTGTTCCGGGACAGAGATCTGGGGGAAGCACTGATTAACAGCCTGATCCTTGCCGTACTTAGCTGTGCCTTTGCGGTGTTGATCGGCACTTCGGGAGCACTGGGGATGAGCCGCAGAAAACGGAAACTGGACGATGCCGTGGCCTATGTGTCCACACTCCCCATCATGATCCCGGAGATCATTCTGGGCATGGTATTTTTGTCCGTATTTTCCCTGATGGGACTGCCCTTTGGTATGGTCACACTGGTGATCGCCCATACCACGTTCTGTGTGCCCTACGTGTTCACTATGGTACGGGCGAGACTGGTGGGAATGAACCGGTCTCTGGAAGAGGCGGCGTTGGATCTGGGAGCTACGAAGTGGCAGGTATTTAGGGATGTGATCCTGCCACAGATTCTTCCGGCAATCCTGTCGGGAGTGCTGCTTGCATTTGCCATGTCCTTCGATGATGTGGTGATCAGTATTTTTGTCACTGGACCGAAGGTCAATACCCTGCCGGTGAAGATCTACACGAAATTAAAGACCGGTGTGACACCGGAGATCAATGCACTTGCCACGGTCATGCTGTTTGTGATATTGTTGTGTCTGGCGGGGGCGTATGTGCTGGGATGTAAGTCGCAGACAGCTGTAGAGAAAGCTGCCGGGGGAAAATGAGGAAAGAACGATTCCGCAAATGCAATTGCGGATAAGTAACAACATAAAAATGTATAGCAGATGATGCAGGAGAACTGTATCGAAGGAGGAGATTATGAAGAAAAAGCTGGCAATGCTGTTGGCAGCGACCATGCTGGTCACGTTGTTTACCGGCTGTGGAGCAGGCGGTAAAGAAGATAAGGGAGAACTGAATCTCTATACCTGGGACGGCATGTTCCCCCAGGAGATTTTAGATGGTTTTGAAAAAGAGACCGGTATCCGTATCAATTATTCTAATTTTGACTATGATGAGGATATGTTGGCGAAGCTGGAAGAAACCAAGGGCGGTGATTACGATCTGGTCATTGCGGATGACTATATCATTGAGCTGGCTATTCAGGAGAGCCTGGCTCAGAAGCTGGATACTTCCAGGATCAGTACTTATGATAACCTGAATCCTGTATTTATGTCTCAGTTCTATGACCCGAAGAACGAATATACCGTGCCCTACGGAGCGGGCATTCCTCTGATCGTATACGATCCGGGACTGACGGATGTGAAGATCACAGGCTATGAGGATCTGTGGAATCCGGCACTGGAAAATAACGTGGCACTGACGGCAAACTATCGTGTTATCGACGGCATCACCTTAAAGACCATGGGAGAATCCTTTAACACCGAGGATCTGGATGTGATCCGGGCAGCAGGAGAGAAGCTTCTGAGTCTGGCTCCCAATATCCGTGTGATCAATGACAATAATACGCAGGATTATCTGATCAGCGGTGAGGTGGCAGCAGCGTTCCTGTATACTTCCCAGGTATCTGCGGCACTGCAGGCGAGACCGGATCTGGAAGTGGTATATCCCAAGGAGGGACTGGGCTTCGGCATCATGGCCGGATTTATACCTTCCCAGGCACCCAATGCAGATGCGGCTTATGCATTTTTGGACTATATCAACGATCCTGAGAATGCGGCGAAATGCTATGAGTATATCGGCTACTACTGCACCAACAAAGCTGCGGAAGAGTATATTTCCGACGACATGAAGAAAATGATCGTATTGCCGGAAGATGCAGCGGAGGGCGAGATCGTGCAGAATATCTCCCAGGAGGCAGAGGATCTGCATGCGGAGATCTGGAATCAGTTCAAGAGTGCGTGTGATTAAAGTTGCAGCAACTAATCTTCCGTTCAGCCCGCGCCATTCGCAAAGTCGCGTTGACACGCTTTCCGTCACTTCGTGACTACCTTTGCTCATAAACCGGCGCTCATCTAATGAACATATTCGTTCGAAAAATCATGCAAGCATGATTTTTGCGCTCGGATATGTCCATGGCTGAACTGTTACAATAAAAAACGCTTGACAGATTTGATTTGTGCGAATATTATAAACCTAAGTTGAAAAACTATTTTGTAAATGCTATGAAAGAGACTCTTGCCAAGGGAAACGACAGGAATACAGCGTCACCGACTGAGAGCGCTGTTTGCGGAAGCTGGCGAAGGGAACACTCCGGAGCAGGTGATCTGAACTGCAGAATATCACATGCAGCTAGGATGACACGTTGCACGCGTTAAGTGACAAGAGTGGATAGGCAAAGGCGCCTGTCAATTCGGGTGGTACCACGGATTAGATGATTCGTCCCGGGATATGTTTTAACATGTCCCGGGGCTTTTTGTATTCAAAAATAAGCTGTACAGGGAGCGCACATTCGGGACACTATATAACAGGAGGTGCGATATGTACAGAGATTTAACAATGAAAGAGATCAGTGAACAGCAGATCGGACAGACTTTGCAGGTGGCAGGCTGGGTGGAGAACATCCGTGACCACGGCGGCGTATCCTTTATTGATCTGCGGGATATGTACGGTGTATTACAGGTGGTCATCCGTAAGCCGGAGCTTTTAAAGGGCATCACCAAGGAAATGTGCCTGTCCATAACCGGTCTCATGGAGCACAGAGACGAAGAAACCTACAACCCGAAGATTCCTTCCGGCACCATCGAACTGGAAGCACACAAGATCGATGTGTTGGGAAGAGTATATAAACAGCTTCCTTTCGAGATCCAGACGTCTAAAGAGATCCGGGAAGATGTGAGATTAAAATATCGTTATCTTGACCTTAGAAATGCAAAAGTAAAGGACAACATTGTATTTCGTTCCAAGGTGATCAGTTATCTGCGTCAGAAGATGACGGACATGGGATTTTTGGAGATCCAGACCCCGATCCTGTGTGCTTCTTCTCCCGAGGGCGCCAGAGACTATATTGTTCCCAGTAGAAAATTTAAAGGAAAATTCTATGCGCTGCCCCAGGCACCGCAGCAGTATAAGCAGCTGCTCATGGCTTCCGGCTTCGATAAGTATTTCCAGATCGCTCCCTGCTTCCGTGATGAGGATGCCAGAGCAGACAGATCTCCCGGAGAGTTCTATCAGCTGGACTTCGAGATGAGCTTCGTGACCCAGGAGGATGTCTTCAAGGTCGGTGAGGAAGTATTGCATGATACCTTTGAAAAATTTGCTCCCGAAGGCAGCAGGATCACTGAGACACCGTTCCCCATTATCAGTTACAAACAGGCCATGCTGGAGTTCGGCTGTGACAAGCCGGATCTGCGCAATCCTTTGAGAATTATGGATGTGACGGAGTTCTTCCAGAGATGTACGTTTAAGCCGTTTATCGGCAGAACCGTCCGTGCCATCAAGGTACATGCGGAGATGTCCAAAGGCTTCCATGAGAAGCTGCTAAGCTTTGCAACTTCTCTTGGTATGGGTGGACTTGGTTATCTCGAAGTGGCAGAGGATATGAGCTACAAGGGACCCATCGATAAATTTATTCCCGAAGAGATGAAGGGAGAACTGGCAGAAATGGCAGGACTTTCTGCTGGAGATACCATCTTCTTTATTGCGGACAAAGAGGATAAGGCGAACTACTATGCCGGTCATATCCGTACTGAGCTGGGCGAGAAACTGAATCTGATCGAGAAGGATGCTTACCGTTTCTGCTATGTGAACGATTTCCCGATGTTTGAGCTGGATCCCGAGACGAAGCAGATCGGATTCACCCACAATCCGTTCTCTATGCCCCAGGGCGGTCTGGAAGCACTGAACACCATGGATCCGCTGGAGATCCTGGCTTATCAGTACGACATCGTATGCAACGGTGTGGAACTCTCCTCCGGCGCAGTACGTAACCATGACATCGAGATCATGAAAAAAGCGTTCGCCATCGCAGGTTATGACGAAGAGACATTAAAGACCAAGTTTGGAGCACTGTATCAGGCGTTCCAGTTCGGAGCACCCCCTCATGCGGGAATGGCTCCCGGCGTGGATCGTATGATCATGCTGCTTCGGAACGAGGATAACATCCGTGAGGTGATCGCTTTCCCTATGAACGGCAATGCACAGGATCTGATGTGCGGGGCTCCCGGCGAAGTGACGGAACAGCAGCTGCGTGAGGTACACATTAAAGTGAGAGATTAGTGCGGAAAGAACAGGAAAGGAATGGAAATTAGTATGGCGAACGTGATCAGTGACGAGACCATAGAATATGTAGGCATTTTGGCAAAACTTGAGCTTTCTGATGAAGAGAAGGAAGCGGCGAAAAAGGATATGGGCAGAATGCTGGACTATATCGACAAACTAAGCGAACTGGATACAACGGGAGTGGAACCTATGTCCCATGTATTCCCGGTTCAGAATGTTTTCCGTGAGGATGTGGTGACCAATGGGGATGAGAGTGAACAAACCCTGGCCAATGCACCCGGCGAGAAGGACAACATGTTTGTGGTACCAAAGACTTTTGACTAATGTCAAAAGTCCTCGGACTTTCGATTAGAAATCGGGTAGAATACCGCTTTATCATCTGGTTACAGCATTTAGGCGGTAATGGTTTTCCGTCAGACATTAAAAAAGGAGAATGGATATGGATATTTTATCCCTGACAGCAGTAGAGCTGGCTAAGGCGATCCGGGAAGGTAAGACTACGTCGGTGGAAGCCACGCAGGCCGTTCTGGATAAGATCGCAGCCAGCGAAGATACCTACCACTGCTATGTGACCGTAGAACGGGAAAAGGCATTGCAGCAGGCAGCGGAAGTACAGAAAAAAATCGAAGCAGGCGAACTGACCGGGCCTCTGGCCGGGGTTCCCTTTGCTATCAAAGACAATATGTGCACCGAGGGAACCCTGACTACCTGCTCTTCTAAAATCTTAGAGAATTTTGTGCCGACCTTCAGTGCGGAAGCAGTGCTGAATCTGGAAAAGGCAGGCGCAGTGATTCTGGGCAAGACCAATATGGATGAGTTTGCCATGGGCAGCACCACGGAGACTTCTTATTACGGAGTGACAAAGAATCCCAGAAACCCGGAGCATGTGCCCGGCGGTTCCTCCGGCGGCTCTGCAGCGGCAGTGGCAGCGGAAGAATGCTTTGCAGCACTGGGTTCCGATACCGGCGGTTCCATTCGACAGCCCGCATCCTATTGCGGAGTCGTCGGCATGAAGCCCACCTACGGAACGGTATCCCGTTACGGACTGATTGCTTATGGTTCCTCTCTGGACCAGATCGGACCGCTGACGAAGGACGTGACGGACTGTGCCACCGTACTGGAGGCCATCACCTCCCATGACCCTAAGGACTCCACTTCCATGAAGCGGGAGAACACAGATTTCACCTCCGCACTGGTAGCGGATGTGAAGGGAATGAAGATTGGTATTCCCAGAGACTATTTCGGGGAAGGACTGGATCCTGAGGTCAGAGATGCGGTACTGGCAGCAGCAGAAGTGCTGAAAACACAGGGCGCAGAGGTGGAGGAGTTCGACTTAAGTCTGGTGGACTATGCGATTCCCACTTATTATACGATCGCAGCAGCAGAAGCCAGCTCCAATCTGGAGCGTTTCGACGGTGTGAAATACGGTTACCGTGCGCAGGATGCGGAGGATCTGCACACTATGTACAAGAGAAGCCGTTCTCAGGGCTTTGGTCCCGAGGTAAAGCGTCGTATCATGCTGGGATCCTTTGTATTAAGCTCCGGTTATTATGATGCTTATTACCTGAAGGCACTCCGTGTGAAAGCATTGATCAAGAAGGCTTTTGACGAAGCTTTTGCAAAATACGATGTGATCTTAGGACCGGTGGCACCCACTACCGCACCGAAGCTGGGCAGCAGTCTGGCGGATCCCATCAAGATGTATTTGGGAGACATCTACACCATCTCCATCAACCTGGCGGGACTGCCCGGTATCAGCGTTCCCTGCGGCACGGATTCCCAAGGCCTGCCTATCGGCATGCAGCTGATCGGTGACTGCTTCAAAGAGAAGACACTGATCCGTGCAGCATATACCTATGAGCAGAGGAGGTAAGCGACATGGCAAAACAATATGAAACAGTAATTGGTCTGGAAGTGCATGTAGAGCTTGCCACGAAGACGAAAATATTCTGCGGCTGTTCCACGGCGTTCGGCGGCAGACCCAACACCCACACCTGTCCGGTGTGTACCGGTATGCCGGGCTCTCTTCCTGTGCTGAACAAACAGGTGGTAGAATATGCGGTGGCAGTAGGCCTTGCAACGAATTGTACCATCACGCAGTATTGCAAGTTTGATAGAAAAAATTATTTCTATCCTGATAACCCTCAAAACTATCAGATCTCTCAATTATATCTGCCCATTTGCAGGAATGGCTCGGTTGAGATCGAGGTGGCGGGAGAGGACGGTAACACTTATACGAAACCGGTGCGTATCCACGAGATCCACATGGAAGAGGATGCCGGTAAACTGGTGCATGACGACTGGGAAGATTGCACACTGGTGGACTACAACCGCTCCGGTGTGCCTCTGATCGAGATCGTATCCGAGCCGGATATGCGCAGTGCAGAGGAGGTCATTGCGTATCTGGAAAAATTACGTCTGCTGATCCAGTATCTGGGAGCGTCCGACTGTAAGCTTCAGGAAGGCTCCATGCGTGCCGATGTCAATCTGTCCGTGAGAGAAGTGGGAGCGGAAAAGTTCGGAACCCGTACCGAGATGAAGAACCTGAATTCCTTCAAGGCCATCGCCAGAGCCATTCAGGGGGAGCGGGAACGACAGATCGATCTGCTGGAGGCCGACAAAGAGGTCATTCAGGAGACCAGACGCTGGGATGATAATAAGGAATATTCCTATGCGATGCGTTCCAAGGAGGATGCGCAGGATTATCGTTACTTCCCGGATCCTGACCTGGTACCGGTTTATATCAGTGATGAGTGGCTGGAAAGCATCCGCAGCAAACAGCCGGAATTCCGCACCGAGAAGATGAAACGTTACAAGGAAGAATACGATATTCCGGAATATGATATCGATATCATCACCGGCTCCAAGCATCTGGCAGATATCTTCGAAGCTTCCGTGGCACTGGGAAGCCAGCCCAAGAAGGTGTCCAACTGGCTGATGGTGGAGACTATGCGCCTGTTAAAAGAAAAAGAGATGGAGCCGGAGGATATCCGTTTCTCACCGGAGCATCTGAGCAGGCTGATCACGCTGGTAGACGGCAAAGTCATCAACTCTTCTGTAGCAAAAGAAGTATTCCAGGTGATGTTTGAGGAAGATGTAGATCCCGAACAGTATGTGGAGGAGAAGGGACTGAAGACCGTCAATGACGAAGGTGCATTGCGTAAAGTCGTGGAGGAAGTCATTGCCGCTAATCCCCAGTCCGTAGAGGATTACCACAACGGCAAGGAGAAAGCCATCGGCTTCCTGGTAGGCCAGACCATGAAGGCCATGAAAGGCAAGGCAGACCCCGCCAGCGTCAACCAGATGCTGAAGGAACTGCTGTAACTGGAAAGTTAGTGAAATACATTGGCAAAATCCACGAACTCCCAGAGCATGCGATACACATGTCTCGATGTAAGGTCTCCGGATGTGAATTTTCTACGA